>VTLG01000979.1_pt1 | contig 22739 bp, 33 predicted proteins | sample 4694571 | NCBI WGS metagenome assembly VTLG01 (sample SAMN12604809, study PRJNA352737) | marine metagenome | biome: ENVO:00000447; feature: ENVO:00000209|ENVO:00000569|ENVO:01000036; material: ENVO:00002151; isolation source: viral sequences binned using virsorter ...
AAACAATTAGCGTAGATGATTTACCCTTCTAGATTCCCTAGCGACCCTTACGAGGGTCAAATATTCTACGATGCCGATACCGATAATACTTACGAGTATCAACGTAGAGACATCTTAGACAGAATGATTAATCGTCACAAAACTGATTATTATTGGGAGAACATTAGTAAAGAAATTTAATCTTTACCAAATAAAATATATCTAAGGCGCTTCATTAGAGGCGCTTTTTTTTTAATCTTTCTCTCATAAAAATCTATGCATTCTTGCTGCGTACACATTATTTCTAGAGCATTAGCAATGAAATGAGATTGCTTGTGGTTAGCTCGCGCTAAAGTGCTTGCTAGTTCTCTTAATTCTTCGATATTTTTTATTGTAGATAATTCTGCAATAGCGCTTTCTACAGCAAATTCTGCTTCAAGACTAGGTCTGTTAGTCAGGATATTTATAATATTTCTTACTTTAGGTTTGGCCATAGTTTTGTCTCTATTAGTGCTACTACTTTGTCATCTACTGTATTGTCTGTAGATTTAGCTAGAGCCTTTAATAAATCCAAAATTAGTTTTTTAACTGCATTAGTTTTGCAGAAAGTCAGCAGAATAGGTTTCAGTATTCGTATCATGGTTTTTTGTGTTACTTTCCAAACATAGCTAATTTGCTACTATTAGACAAGACAACTATTTCTCATGGTAGAAGAACAAGAAGAAAAAGAGGGTACGGATTGGGGTGAAATTTTTGGTCACGCTGTACGCTTTATGATTTTATGCTGGTCTTTAGCGATGATGACTTTAGGCTATATGGACAAAATTAGGAATGATGGCGCGTTTTTAGCTGGCTTGACCAGTGGAGTTCTAGGTTCGTATGGTATCAGCGTAAACAAAAAGAAACCTAATAATACTGCTAAAATAGTAGATAACAAAGACACTAATGTAGGAATCAAATGAAAAAATTACTGCCTTTCTTGCTTTTAATTTCTCCGTCTAGTGCTTTCGCAGAAATTACCGCAAAGTATGTAACCTCTGCACAAATATCTATTGACTCTCCATATGTCATTACTAATGCAGCTCCAAGCTCATATAGTATCAGCGGAAATAATGTTACAACATCTACAGGAACTGGCGATAGTGTAGTTACAAATGCGATTGGAGGATTGAACTTAGGAAGCTTAACTAATGGTGTACCAGCTGCAGTTAATACTAACAAGACAGTTACCACTGCTGGCTCGGCCTTCAGTTTTAGCGAAAGTTACCAAGCTGGCGATGCTACACAAACAGCAATAACACCATCAAGCGGTATAGCAACTCTTCCTGTATTGGGTGGTCAGACAACAGTTATTAGCGGAGGCACAAAAGGAGATTTAGCACTTACTTCTTTATCTTCAGGAATCCATACGTGTACTGCTGGCGGAAGTGGTACTAGCTGTATTGGTTCTACTACTGTCAGCATAGAAATTGACTAGACTTTTTTGGTTAGTTTTATTAGCATTACCTATAAGAACTCTTGCTACTCCTGTGGTGCCACAATTTAGAAGTGGTAGTTCCACGATGAGTTCGACCTCGCAAAGTGTTATTAATGAAACTATTACCTCGCACCAGTATAATTCTGGTTTTTCGTACACCGCGTCTGGACACAATATTGAATCTGCAGACGTCAATGGCTACATCAATCCTTCAACAGTTGCTGGCGAAACTCAAACAGTTGGTGGAGTTCAGTTTAGTTGGACAAGTCCAAGTCTTGAGAATGTGCCTAGATGGAAAATAAAAGAAGCTGGACAAAGTTTTTCTTTAGTCGAATCACTTCAAGGTGCTGGCTTAGCCAATGTGACAACAATCAATCGCACTATCACAACCACAACAACTACAGAAACAACCTCTGTATTTGGACAGTAATTTTATTATTAAATCCTATAAAAGTTTTAGCAAATACAACAGTAGCTAGTCCTAGCAGCAATGCGCAAGGTGTCGTCAACAATAATGCCACAATGATAACTCCATCTTCGTTGCCACAAAATAGGTATTCACAAGGTATTGTTTGTACTTCTCCTAGTCTTACGATTACTCCGTATTTAACAGATGCGTGGTCATTTAATCGACCTATAGAAAAATTTACGTTTCAAGAAATCTATGACGAGGACACAGGCGAAGTAAAATATATTCAGAAAACACCGAGATTTGAAAAAGATAATTATAACTTAAATTATGGTATATCAATGCAATTTAATATTCCTTTAGGTAATGGCGGTGAGTTATGTAAGAAAGCTGCAAGGGTAAATATAGAGGCGCAAGAATTATTAATATCAAAAACTAAAATGGAAATGGAATTATATCGTTTACAGATTTGTGGAGAACAAGCGCGTCGTGGTGTAGTTTTTACTGGCAAATATCAAGTCAACTGTGATGGTATTCAACTTATCGCCCAACCTAACCAAGTTTTGCCACATACGCACAAAATCGACCTAAATGACTAATTTACTCCACTCAGATTGCCCTGTAAGGCGCTTGTAATTGTATCCGTATATGTTTGTATCCCTGAAATAAGGAGATAGACAAGCACGGGTTGGAACTTGTCTAAATGTGGTTATCTCTAAACAACCATTACTATGGTACATCTTTTTTCTTTTTGGTCAATCTCTTACTAATTTGTTTTATGAGACTTTTAGCAATACCTTGAATTATGGGTACAAGAGCTGCAGAACCACCAGCGACCAGACCGATAACAGCAGTAGAAACAAGTACTTCAGGCGTCCCAATAAAAGTTTCTCGGAATGGCACGTCTTCATATAAAGTAATGCACTGTGTTTTATCAGATGATAGCTTGTGGCCAATTACTTTTTCAATGCGTTTTGAGTTTCTGTAATCTCCAATTTTTTGGTCTTGCCTACTAGGACATTCAGGTATTTCAATATTTTCTTTTTTTGGTGTCGTAGTTTTTGGTGTTTCGCTTTCTGGTAATGGTGGAGTATCGTCAGATATTGGTAATTTTTCTGTAATTATTAATTGGTCTGGTGTGTAATCCATAGGGTAAAAACTAGGAAAAACAGAATCACATTCTGTAAAAACTCCATTAGGGTCATCTAATAAAAGTTGGCTGTTTCCAGTATTTTTTATATCTCTGTGTTGATATGTACAACCAGCTACATTTATTTCTAGTTCAATTTTTACAGGCAGAATAGGATTAGGCTTATATATCTTTGGAATATAAATTTCTGGTATATGGATTTCTCTTATATTTATTTCATTAATTTCCATTCACTATTTGGTACATATTCTGGTATTGTATTTCCTGTCATATCAGGAATTGTATTATCTAACATTTTTGGCATCAATCCTTGCACGTTTTGCATTACTTCGTTCATTACTTTAGCCTTAAAGCCTTCGCTGGTAACGTATCTATATGCAAAGTAACCTCCGCCAGCCATTGACGCTGATAGTATTAGTGACAACAATGAAGCTATCTGACAAATTTTTTGGAACATTTTTTTATGTGGAAAGAAGCATTTATTAAGGCACTAGCACCTATTTCTTTGATGATTCTACTTTTGATTCTTGGTCTTGCTCCATTGTATCTAATTGCTGGTCTGATGACTCGTTCTTTTTCAACAGAAACTCGCCAAACTGAATACCGCCCTCAATCATTGAAATAGCTTCAGTAGTTTGTTTTAAGACTTTTTCAGCTTGTTCTTTTGTAGCTTTTTGTTTTGTTAATTCTTCTTTCCATTCTAAAATTTGCTTTTCTGTAAGAGTTTTCATAATTAAACAATAGTAAGAGTTTCTCCTGAACCTACTGTAACAGTTACACCACTGTTAATAGTAATGGGTCCAGCAGACATAGCATTTTTGCCATTAGTTATAGTATAGTTCGTCGTTACAGTTTGGCTATTTTCATAAAATACCTCATCAGATCCACCACCAGTTGCACCAGCTGAGATTCCTGTAAGGTTTGATCCATCAACTGCTGGAAGTGTTGAAGGGAATCTAGCATCAGGTATTGTACCAGAGTTAAGATTAGATGCATTACCAGCCGTAAACCCGCCTGATGTTCCAGTTGTGTTTTGGTTGAGAGTTGCAACCCTAGCTGCTGCAATAGTACCAGAAGAAATATTAGATGCGTTGATTGATGTTATGTTTGCTCCACTTCCATATAAATTGTCAAAATATCCATTTAATACTCTTGCCGAACTTGCACCAATATTGTAAGAACTATCAGCAGCTGGTTCAAAATTACCATTACTTCTGAAATACCAACGATCAGTTACACCGCTATTTCCTCTGATTATTATGCCGTTACTTCCTGTATTTAGATATAACCAATTTGAATGATGTTGAATTTTCCCCGCAACATTACCTGACCAAGTTCCGTTTGTAAATGTAATATCACTGTTAGCTGCAATAGTAACAGCACCAGCACCGCCAGAAAACGTAATGTCTCCACTTGCCGTATCTGCTGTGTCTGACCTTAATAACGTGCTGTAATCAGATGCACCAGCAATAGTTCCTCCAATAAAGTTTCCTGAGCCATTTATACCTTTAGACGTACCATCAACAAAGAAACCATTATCAGCCCTTATATATCTTGGTGTATAGATATTTTTGTTAGTCTCTTGGTTAATTCTTAGCCATGAATCGTCTAAGCTACCAATTTCCCCTGTTCTTGTTGTGCCGTTATAAAACTGAAGATGGTCTGCAGTATTATTATCTGTTTTCTTTAATAATATTCTTGCAGAACCAGATGAAGTTAAATCTCCAGAAAAAGTATCTGCTGCGTCTGATCTTAAGAAACTTGCTCCTTCAGCACCATCTAAAGTATCAGCATCTAAACCTGACGTTGTACCATCAACAGTTTTAATAAGTGTTAATATTTCACTAGCTGTTTGGTCAGCTGTCGCACCATCTTCTACGTTAATAAATGATCTAACCGCAGCAGCAGTAGCGTGTCTTATATAACCATCATTATTTGATTCAGCACATATTTTTGTAATACTTCCAGTAGCAATATCATTAGGTGTTGTATTGAAATAGTTAGCAAATATATATCCAGAGGAATTAGTCCTTACAATTCGAGCAGAGTTTCCAGTTGTTGCTGCATTTAAACTATCTAAAGTGTCCGCATCTAAGCCACTTCCAGAGCCATCAACAGTTTTGATAAGTGTTAGTATCTCACTTGCAGTTTGATCGGCAGTGGCTCCGCTTTCAATTCCATCTAATTTACTGTGATCTGCATTTGTAAAATTATTATCAGTCTGAGAAGCAACAGAGAAATCTAATGTGCCATCTCCATCTTGATATGTGACAGTAATACCAGATTCAGTATTGCTAGAAACCATACCGCCAACGATGTCTTGGACTTGTTCGTTAGTAAGAGTTGCAGTAATATAACCAGCACCATTTGTAAGCTGATTATTGTTAGTGACATTAGTAGCAGAAGCAGCAATTCCATTTAATTTAGACAATAAAGCATCAGTAAAAGCATTTGTATTACTGTTAGCTTCGTATGCTGTTTTTATTTCTGAGTTACTCTGATCTGCAGTAGCTCCCGATTCTATTCCGTCTAATTTACTATGATCTGCATTTGTAAAATTGTTTTGGGTTAGTCCGCCATCGCCAACTGTTAAATTACCCTCGTGAAATACGCTATAAAATGTAGAATCATTTTGAGAAAATTCAAGATCATCTTTAATTCTTAAAACAGAGCCATCTTCTTCATTTTTAAGCCTAAGATAACCACCAGAGTTCCATTGAATAAAGGCTTTATCTGTTGTATTTTCTCTAAATCTTATATAAGGGTCAGTAGAACCTTGCAATACAATTTTTCCACCATTTGAACCATTAATATTTAAAGGATATTGACTAGACGAAGTAAGAGTTAAAATACCTGTAGATGTATCATCTGCGTCTGATCTAACAAAGCTTGAAGCGTGTAAGCTATCTACAGTATCAGCGTTTGAAGAAGTCGTAGCAACACTAACTGAAGTTACTATAAATTCACACTCCTCAGACTGAATTGTGATAACTCCATCTTCGTTATAAGCATAGTTGCAAATAGAAATTGTATCGTTTGCACTCAAATAGAGCATTGTCTCTATTTTGTTATTTGAAAACCTACCATATGAAGAACCTCTATCGTAATCGTATGTTCTTGTGCTTACTATTTCAGTACTATTTTTCTTGACATATGCTCTTACTGTATTTCTTGATGAGGAAGAAGAATTTTCATAAACCATATTTGCGTAAATCCTATACCACCCTGTTGCTAATACAGTTATTACTCCTGATGAATGAGAAAATGCACCAGAATCATTATGTTCTTCTAAATTAAAATTAACTGTAAATTCATTAGAAACTCCCTGATCTACTGCGGAGTTTACATTACTCTTTAAGTGACATACATGCGTGTCATAATTTGCTGTAGTCAAATAACTACTACCCGCAACACCATCTAAAGTATCAGCGTCAAGCCCTGACCCTGCACCATCTACAGTTTTTATTAATGTGAGGATTTCTGAGGCTGTCTGATCTGCGGTGGCATTACTCTCAATGGTGTCTAATTTTGCACCATCAACAGATAAATCTCTGCCATCTACTGTTTGACTTCCAGAGAAAGTAACATTACCTGTAAACTCTCCACCAGCTAGAGGCATTTTTGTGGCAAGGCTATTTGTAACTGTTGTACTGAACGAAGCGTTGTCGTTCATAGCTGCTGCAAGCTCATTAAGTGTATCCAATGCGCTAGGTGCGCCATTGATTAGATTATTTATTGCAGTAGAGACAAATGCGGTTGTTGCAACTCTTGTTGTGTTATTTCCAGCCGATTGTGTCGTAGCTGTTACTCCGTTGGTCAATACCCCAGAGCTAGAAGTCAAGCCACCAAATAAAGTATCTCTTGTCGCAATATCAACTCCGTCTACTGTTCCTCCAAGTGAAATATTATTATCAACTACTAAATTTCCGCTAGAAGTAAGAGACATATTTTCACCCGAAGCAGTGAAAAATGCCATTTTATTATCACTATGTGTATATAAAATTCTTCCTTTTTGATCTACACCAGAATCCGAAAAGTCTATAAATGCACCTGTATCACCATTTAATTGGATTTGTGCGTAATCATTATTACTACTTAAGCCGAGTAAAACACCATAATCTGATGGTGCAGAAGTATTTACAGTTCCTTTTACATGAAGAGGATATAAAGGATTGTTAGTGCCTATACCAACCCGATCGTTAGAAGCATTTACAAATAATGTGGTAGTGTCTACTACTAGATTACCAGTTGTAGTTATATTTTGGCTTCCAAAATCAGGAGAAATTTTTGACCCTGCTATCGCTGCACTTGCGTTTATATCACCATTGACTATTGTTCCATCTGCAATTTTGGCAGAAGTTACGACTCCATTATCTATTGTAAAAGTGTCACCACCATTAGCTACAGTAATATCTCCTTTGTCTCCATCATCTATACCGCCACCACCTGATATTTCAGCTACAGAACCATTATCTTTCTTTGTAAAAATTTTACCTGAATCAGTCCGTATGGCTAATTCACCGACAACTAAATCACTTGCACTAGGGTCACTTCCGCTTCCCCTTTTTAGTCTGATTGTATTTGCCATTGGTTCACCTCCCTATGTTTTGATTCTAGTAAGTTCCTCCATTAATATCAAAACCACTTGTAGAACCATCTTCAAGAAATGTCACTAAATTTGCTAAAGAAACTTGTTTCATGGTGCCATTGTCATTACAAACAAAACGATCTGCAGTAGCTAAAGTTGTTGATGTCGCTGAAGTATTGCCATCTACAATATTTAATTCTGAAGTTGTTGATGTAATTCCGTCTAATACATTAATTTCAGAGGCAGTAGATGTAACTCCATCTAAAATATTTAATTCAGATGTTGTTGCTGTTACACCATCTAATTTATTCAATTCAGCAGTTGTGGCGGTGCAGCCATCAAGAATAGCAACTTCAGTTCCTGTGAGGTCAGCTAAAGCTGAAGCTGTACCACTAGACATTGTTGCAAGTTCTGTTAATTCAGAATCTAATGCTTGCTTGTTATTTAACTGTGTCTGAATACTAGATGTTGCGTCTACTCTGTTTAATTGTGCAGTTGTAACTGTAGCTCCATCAAGAATTTGAACCTCTGTGTTTGTCAAATCTGCTAATGCACTAGCAGTATTTTGGTTCATAGTCGCAAGCTCTGTTAGCTTGTCTGAATGTGGTTCTACGTCTGTGCCTATCTGTAGACCTAGATTTATCCTTGCTTGAGCTGCTGTTGTTGTGCCTGTACCCCCATCTCCTATCCCTAAAGTTCCAGATATATTAGTAGCAGAAAGGTTTACAGCAAGTTCTGTAGATTCAATTCGTAAACCACCATTAGACTTAAGATCGACAGATAAAGTGTTACCTGACTTGTCTATACCATTGCCAGCCACAACTTGACCCGCACCTGAAAACTGAGCAATAGTAAGGTTATTCGTACCAACAACAGCACTTCCTTTATCTGATGTACAAACAAAACCATTTTCTCCATTAACAGTTCCTTGCTCTACGAAAGTAAAGAAACCAGCAGCATCTGCACCAGCAGCTAAATCATCAGCTCTAGCGGGACTAGACCCGACTACGTAAATACCATTTTCTGAAGCTGTGTTTTGATTTTTAACTAATACTCTATCGTTTGTCGATAAAGTAACACCATCTAGCGTGTCTCCATTATTTAAAGCACTAGAAATTGTAATATTTGCAGTAGTAGCAGCAGTACAAGAATCTTTAACGTCTAGTCCTTGCGCTACTCCATCTACATAACCTTTGTTAGCTGCATCTGCATCTGCAGTAGGGTCTGCTAAATTTGTAATTTTTTGGCTATTAAAATTAACAGCAGCATTAGGAGACGTTAGTTGATTTAATCTATTAGTTCTAACACCAGTATCGAAATCACTGATCTTAGTATGCGCTATGCTCGGAATATCATTTGCAACAAGTGATCTGAAAGTAGGCGCTGCATTACTTCCACTTGTGGGACCAGCAAGAATTGAATTAGCACTTCTTACATCTGTTTTATTAAAGAATGCACCAGCACCGCCAATAGTAATAATTGAACTTGCAGCGGGTGGAGTCTGGCCATCATCGCCAAAACCATAATATAATTTTAAATCATTTTCATTAAACGCTAGTTCAGATGGAGATAAACTAGAAGGTGCGCCAGCACTTCCAGAAGATGCTCTCTTTTTAATACGGATAGTGTTAGACATTTCTAGAAATTACCTCCATTAACCAGTGTTGTCTTGGTAGTTGTTGAATCTAGCTTTAGCTTACCACTACTTTGGTTATAGTACATTACTGAATTGTCAACTTTATCGCTATGTTCTAAAAGAATATCAAATCCTTCACCTTGTGGACCCGCTGGTCCAGCTGTTTTTACAGTGACAACTCTGGTTTCGCCATTAACTGTTACAGTATTTTTATTTTGAGTGATATTAATATTTGACATTAGATTGTTGTGTAACCTTCGCTTACAAATATATTACCTTCTAAATAATATTCTCGCTTGCCGTTTGTATCTAAAATCAGAACATCATATACCAATTCAGCTGGTGTGAACTGTGTTGTTTGTGTAGTTGACAGACTTAAAGTAAATTCTCCATTACTTCTATTTGTATAAGCCACAGTAAAATCTGCATATTTACCAGTTCTAGCTTTATCCCACACTTGCGCTGCAATAGTATATCCTAATAAATTAACCGCTTGGTCGTTAGAATCTGTTAATCTTAGCGACTCTGTATGATCTGCTCTTCTTTGAACAGTAAAATCATAAGTACCAGCGATTACAGCCATTTAACTATAAGGAGATGAGCCTAGTATATCAGTTTTCCATTGTGCTTTAAGTGCATCAGCATCTGAAGCAGCAGCTATACCAGAATCTGCTGGCGCGTCTCTAAGTGCTTGTTTCTTTGCAACAATATCTGTAGTTGAAGCACCAGTTTCTAATGCTTTTTGAAATTCAACATCAAGTTCTTTAAATTTTTCTTCTCTAGCAGAACGAATGTTGGTTTTATGAATTTCTCTGGCTTTAGCCATGTCAATGCCAAATCCCATGATTTACTCCGTATAAGTCCAAGCGTTTCTGAAACTCCTGTCTGTAGGAATCACAGATTTATCCACAGTATAAACTGTCTTACCGCTAGGGCAATCTTTTGCTTTAATTTGGTCTAGTGTTAAACCACAATTATCTGCTGGACAAACGATGTCGATTGAACCATCATCATTTGTGTAAATAAATCTTTTGTCTGAATTTGCCATAGATTTTTTTATTTATTCTATATTACGCTAATTCTCCAAAAACGGCAGCGTACATTCTGTCACAGTCCTCTTGTGCGCCAGATGTGTTTTGCGCAGAATATAAACCTATTTGTGTAGAACTTCTTAAAGCATGACCAATAATGTTATCATTATTATTTGCTCCTTGCGCTCCTGTACCTACTACACATTGGCTGCTATTTGATAAAGTAACAGATAAATTAGCTCTGTAACTACCAGTTCCTCCATCTGATATAGAACTAATGTTATAACTGGAAAGTATGCTGACAGTTCCACTTCCTTTCAGAGCAATCCACGCTTTAGCTCTGCCAGAATTTATCTGTGCTGGTGTAGAACTTTCGTTCCCGCCTGTATTTTGAATTGTACCTACTTTTAGTGTTGACATAATTATTCAGTAAACATCATAAAACATCTTGCTTGGTCTACTCTATCATTACTATTTTCATTTCTGAAAAAACCAATTTTAAAAGAACCAGCAGCTATTCCTCCAAAAAATGTAGAAGGATAAGTATGCGCACCATTAGCTACGTTACCATTACCTAAACAACTTGCTCCGTATGAATTACTAGCACTAAAAGCTGTTGTAAAATTAGCGGTACAAACTCCCGTTCCATTGTCTGTCACACTGGTTACTCCAAAACTTGATTGCAAATTGTTAGTCTGCATGTCGTAACGTATAAATGCCTTGATATATCTACCTTTTTCGACTCCATCACTATTTTTTATTAGTGGTGTGGTAGTAGAGCTAAGACTCTGTATTGATGAAACATTAAGAGTACTCATAATTAACTTGGTTTGGGATAATCAGATTTAATTTTTTCACAGGCAGCATAGTATGCTGTTAGTTTACTAGAATCTCCTTTACTATTCCAATACATTGCGTCTGCAAAATCTGCTAAAGGTGGATATAAAGGTTGCCTGTCATCTTTATATTTTACTTTTGCATATTCAGAATCTAGTTCAATTCTTGCAGCGTCTATTTTGCTTTGATCTAATGTAACAGGCTTACCATTAGCGTCAAATGCACCAGCACCTTCATCTATAGTTGTAACCACACCAGCGTAAGCTTTATAAATTGCGTTGAAATCTAATTCAGCCATTATCCAGAAATCTCCATAGCTATTAAAGAACTCATGGTTCTAGCATTAAAAATAGAACCATCATTACCATTATTTGCGTTGCCATTTAGATAGAATGGGTATGCACTTTGTTGACAATGAACTTGAACTTTATAAGTTAATGCACTCGTTGTTGCTGGATTATCTACACCGCTAAATGCAAATCCACCCATAGTGTGGTCATTGTTATAAGAAACTCCAGCTCCTTTCCATGTAGCTCGAATCCTACTGCCTTCAGCTGTACCATTTAATAAATTAGCATCAGAGCCGTTTCTTAAAATCCTAATTATTTGTCCATGATCTAAAGTATTTTGCCTTGTACAAGCTGCACCGAAACTACCCAAAATCATAATTTTACTTGAACTACTTAAAGGAGTAATGGTAAGAGACATTCCTGTTATATCGGTATGGCTTGTGTTTGATGTTGTAAAACGATCACCTTTGTAAACACTAACTACTTGAACAATACCACCACCCTGACCAGATGCTACGCCTGATCTTGGAATAATGCTGTCAACTTTTAATTGGCTCATAAGTTTATTATATACATTGTTATACTACTGTCCATGTCTCACCCGTTCCTACTGTTACTGTAACACCCGATGCGATTGTTATGGGACCAAAACTACCAGCATTTTTTCCATTTGTAATAGAATAATTAGTTGAAATAGTTTGATCGTTTTCCCAAAATATTTCATCACCGCCAGCGCCAGTTGCACCGCCTGCTGCTGGTCCCCAAGAAAGATTCCCAGACCCGTCTGAAATAAGTGCGTAACCTGAGACTGTAGTATCTGTGTTAGGCAGTTTCCATACAACATTTGAAGCTATTGTGTCTGGTGCTTTAAAGCCTACATATTGAGTTCCAGCTGTAGTTGGTTCTGACAGCCTTAACTCTTTTTGGTTATTTATTGTTAAGCCATTTTGATCGAAAAAAGTAATTTCGTTTGTTGCAAATGTTAAACCTAATTGATTAGTACCTTTTTTAAAAATACCAGTTGTACTATCTCCAAAATGTAAAGCTGGTGCTGAAGCATTTCCAGAAGTTGCAGCCAAAACACCTGTTAAAGTTCCACCTGATTTTGGTAATAATCCTAAATTATCTACTGCAACGTCGCCTATAGTGATAAATCCATCATTATCTTTGTTTCTTATTTTTAAAAGTTGAGAAGTATTATTTACTTCGTTTATATGTAATTGGTATTGACCTAAACCTATTGTGGGATCGCCAGATTGTGATTGGATACTTCTTAGTGCATCAACAACTTGTTGTATTTTTGTTCGTACTTGCAAACCTGTACCATTATCAATGGTAAATCCATTACCGCCAGTATTATCAACTCTTGCCATTTAATTAAGCTCCTTTTCCATATCCTAACGCTTGGAAAGAAAATTTCACATCTGTAGGACTATCTGATGAATTTTTAAATAATATCGTAAAACCTGTACCAGTTACATTAGACAACACATAAGTACCTCCTAATGGCAGATCGTATGTAGAAATACCAATATAGGGTGTGAACTCTGTTGTAGAGCCTCCTACGTCACTTGTTCCAGTAAAGAAAGGTTTAGCAAACACCACATTAAACCCACCTGAATTGGTGCCTGATTGTAAAGGTATTGATTTTATAGCGCCACCTACTCCGCCTTGCTGGTATTTATTTTCAGCTCTTGCTGGTAAAAATGCATCGAAACCTAATTCTTGAAATTTTATGTTTTCATTTGTATCGACTGATATTAAATTACTCCTAAATTTAAAAGCTCTACCGCTAAAACTTCCGTTTGTAAGATTCTGAAAAGATGTGAATGTAGGACTAGAAGATGGATTATCATTTGTCGTAGCAACAGTAAGTCTACCTTTTAACCTATCTACAGCGTCGCCATCAAAATTTGTTCTTAAATCTAAATTAGGAATAGAATCAAAATTTGCATTTATGTTAAATCCTTCGCTTTTGATATGTCTTTCTAATCTTAAGTCTGTAAACACACCACCTAAATCAAAAACAGATGCGAAATCATAAGTGCCAGTTAAATTATTCGCTGGATTAGTTAATTCTAAAGCGCCTGAAACTACACTTACATTAGTTTTAGTTCCGCTAAATGCTGTTTGTTCTCTGAAATCTGTACCATTTGCTTTTTTTAGTTGTATTTCATCTTGAGGTCTTGGCAGTGTTAATTCTACTTTGGCCTCTGCTGAGGAAAACCTATTGCCTAAATCTTTAAATTTTAATGAATAAGTGCCTGTTAAAGCTGGTACTGTAATCTCTGTTGTATTGCCATTGCTAGTATCTAGATCAATAGAATTACTGAAAGTAGTTTGTGCAAGTGAGTTAGGGCTATGTCTAATAATACAAGTACCGCCAAATTTTACATCTAATGAGGTAGTTTGTGTCCAACTCAACCTTACTTGATAATTATTAATCGGTTCTATTTCAAAATCAGTTGGCTGTTCTGGTGGTGCTTCATCTGCTTTAGCAGTTAATTGTACTTCAACTGGACTTGAAGATAGTTCACCGACTGCATTTACTGTAAAAATTCTAATGTCATATAAACCACCGCGTACATTAAGAATTTCAACTTCAGATTGCTGTGTATTTATTGATGTGAAATTATCAGTTTCAAATTTATATTGCAGAAAATATGCAGATGCGCCTTCAACATCTTGCCAATCAATATACAGTTTTGGTACTGCACGATTATTAATAACAACGATTGATTCAGTTGCAGTAACACCTGATGGCGCGGGTAATCTAGCTGTTAGCAAACTAATATTTCTATCTGGCAGCGGTGTAGGTTGTTCTATAGCCGAATACTTTGTGTATTGGTGTTCAATGCAGCTAATAGTGTACGTTTTATCTTTATTTTCTTTTATTCCTGTAACTTTAAATACTTGTGCTTTTAATGAACCAGACTCCAAAATGTATGGGCTATTTACGACAGGTACAGAACTAAAATTGTCTGATACATTAGCTTCAACTACATTTGTATAACTTGTTATTGGTTTAGTCTCAACTGTGCCATCAGGTAAAATGCAGCTGATTGTAGGACTGTCGCCTATATCTGGATAATTTGTACCGCCAGAATCATCTAGAGTAACTTTCACATTAGTTGCTGCCTTAACCAAACCTCCGCGTCTTGTAGCACTTTTTACTCTGTCTGCTATACCAACAATGTCACCAATAGATAAAACAGCACCAGCTGCAATATTTGTTGAGAAAGTACAAACCTGTCCAGTTTCATTTTGGTTAAACAAAAACCACTTACCAACTCTTTGAGCCTGCCCTCTAGATGTTGTCCCAAAAGTTTTTATAGTTTTTACTTTTTCTCCGTAGCGTGTAATTGCAGAACTATCTTTGACAGTGACATAATCAATAGCAAAGTTATCTAAATCAAAATACGAAATATTGATAACATTAAATCTAGTTTTTAAAGAACTGCCTTGATAAGTAAAAGCTCCATCTATTACATTTGAATTATTAAAAACATAATCAAATTCTTGGACAGAAAGATCGTTTATATTTTGTGGGCGATCTTGTGCAAATTTAATCTGACCTTCTGAATAAAAAGGTGTGGCTCTCATTACTGAACATATATCTTTTACAAGTTTTTGCGCGTCAACTGAACTTGCAATATTGACATTCAATGAAAATCTAGGTTCTTGACCTCCTTGACCATCGCTTACAAGTTGAGAGCAATAAGCACTTAATTTTTGAATAGCAAATTTATCAACAGAATCTTCAGGCAATCCGCAACCACTTCTTGTATCAGTTAGCAAATCAAACAATATAAAAGCTGGATCACTGCACCATTTTTTATCTGTTGCAAATGTTCCATTCCAATTACCCACATAAGTCAAACGCCCATTCACTAAATCTACACTTGCATTATTTGGTATTTTTACTTTTTTACCTCTAATTCTAAATACACGACTAGGCATATTAGGAAAGACTTCAGAGTTCAATCTCAAAGAAGTACAAGCAACGTGAGGATAATTATTATTTTCAAAAATTATTGTACTAACACCTCCTAAACGCATAGTGTTAAAGGTATTATTATCCCCCTCGTCGTTTGCTCTTTCTAGACTGACAGTTACTGGAAAAAAACCATTAGCATTAAAGTTTGGGTAATTTGAAAAAGTTATACCATAATCCCTAGAATATGATGCGAAACTTTTTCCTGTGACTACTTCGTTGACAAATGTATGCACACCTCCGTTACTAGGATTTACTTTTATTAAGACTCTCACACTTACATTTTCTCTATCGCCTGTTTCTGTATTAATTTTAAAAAATTGGTCAAATGTTACTTTTACATTTAATGCGTCAATATCAGTGTTAGTAATAATCACACTTCTAGGTGTAACAGTGCCACCGACAGGAAAATTAACAACTTGACCTATATCTCCAAATGGTGGATTTTGTAATTGATTTTGTTGTATTTTTGCAGCTGGTAAAGATGGTTGATTAGCTGTGCCTCTGACATATTTCAGGATTACATCTTGATAATTAAAATCACTAGGACTAGGGTTGTTTACGTTAGCGTCTTGTTGTAAAACACTTTGTTTATTTAAAAAAACATCTTTGAAAAAAGAATTTACATAAGCACCGCTGTTAATATCTGTAATGCTATTTTTGTGAGCTGTTGCACTAAGCTCTATTTCTCCTTCTGATATAGCATCAATAATAGTCGCAAAGTCTACTGATCTTAAAGTACCCTCTGGCAGACCAGCGTATCTAGCTGCAATAACAGTTCTAATATCTGAATTAGCTTCACCAAAGAAATCTGACATTTTAAGAACTTATTTGGAAAGTATCAACACCCGCACTAACAATAACACTACCGACCATAACCTCACCATAAACTATAGGTATTGGCACACCTTGCTTAGAGACATTAGTCAGTCCAGTAAAATTAAAACTTGCTAAAGCTGCTGGATCTTGTGAATCCATACCTGAAGCTGTTAAAGCCGTTGGTGTAGGTGTTAATAATTCTGTTATACCTTGACTAAGTAGAGAAACACCAACAACAGATAAAGTTGTAGAAACAACAGTTGCTAAGATTGCACTACCAAAAATAGTTGCACCTATTGCAGCGCTACCAGCTAAAGCACCAATACCAGCCAATATAAAGAAAAATTCACCATGAACAACTGGAATTATTTTTATCTCATCTTTAGTCTGTAAATCTAATAAATCTTCAGTAATTCTAATATCGCCAGCCATTACACAATATTCTTGTTCTTTCATATGTTGTTTTAAGCCATCAAAATTATGAATCAAGAAACTAAAAGCCTCTTTAGGACTCTTTATATCTAAGTCAAATTCTTTTTGACCTACAAACTTTCTTAATTTTCCATACAGTTTTACTTTAATCATTTACTTCAGAGGGATATAAAACAATAATAGATGAGGTTTCAGGCTCCACAAGGTAAAAAGGTAAATCCAAAAACTTACAACTTTTTTTATCAGAATAACTAAATTGCAATTCGCCATCAGGGTGTGAATGTACAACCCCTAAAACTTCTCCACGATCTTCTCCGTTTGCATAATCTAGAGGGTCAATAACAAATGATTCTTCTTTATAATTTTTTGAAATATTTTTACATTTCCAATATGTTTCGATTCCTTCATCATCAATCACTAAACCGCAACATTCCTCTGGATAACACTCCTTAGCGTGTTTAAAGGCATCAGTAGACCAAGAAAAATCTGCCATTAATAAAAATTACCTGCTGATGGAAAAATGTCTCTAGTAACAATTCTTGCTGGAACTCTTTTATTTTCCATATCTAATCTGCTTACTAGCTCGAATTGTACTACTGTTCTAGATTCTAATGCTTTTCTGTCTATAAAAAATATTTCATCTTTTAATCTGTTATCGCTTGGTGTCCCGTATGGGTTTGTACCAGCTACAAAATTGTCATTATCTAACGCACTTGCTAAAGGTAATTTTCTTGTTAATTTAGCATTTAACAAATCATTAGCTGGTGTGACAGTATTAACAATATTTAAAAAATCACTCATAGTCATAACAACTCCATCTTTGTCTATACCTCCTAAATTACTAAACGTAATAGTTGGTCTAGCACTAACGCCTGTAGATCTTTGTTCAAAGCCTGTAGCCTCTACTGGTAATCTTTGATATGTTTTACCTCTAAATTTTATTGCAGCCATTGTCTCTAATCTTGCACCAGCATGAAATGCAAAGTTAGTTGCTAAATTATTAGGATTGCCAGCTGGTATATGTACACCTACTTCTAGGTCTAGTTCAAATAATTCAATTATAGAACTAGGATTTATTTTACTTAGTTCACTAAATGGTATTGCCATTAGGGTTCAAATACTTCACGAAACACACAAGTCAACCTAGCTCTATTAACGTAAGGTATTGTTCTAGGGTAACTATCACAGACAAATTTTCTTGCTACAGTTTCATTTGGCAAAGTGTATAAGAAAGATGCGCCAGTAAGGATTCTGTTATTTAAGAAAATTACAGCACTTTCAGCCTCTGTTTGTGTTACTTCAAACACTAGATTTACAGTAAGTGCGATTTGATTTAATCCTTCTGTTATTCGTTGTTCATAGCCATCGCCAAATTTAACGACTTTAACATTCGTTTTAGGTGTAATCCTAGTGTTATAAATAGGTTTCTGGATAGGAAATGTATCAGACATTAATTTAATAATCCTCCTGTTCTTTTTTGATTAATAATTTCTGCTTGTATTGCAGCTGCTAACTGTTCTCCAAATTGATTCGCGTCTGAATCATTGCCTTGAACTGCTGAACCTGTAGCATCGACATTTACCACTATGTTGTTAGTTACAGAATTGCCTCCTAAAGATTTGTTTGGAATGATAGTACCAGCCCTTGAAGGTATAAATAATTCTGGTCCCATTTCACCTACTAATGATGCCTTGCCTACTGGCGGTCTACCTCCGTTAGCAAATGAACCAGCGGGGAATGTATTTACAGAACCTAACTTAGTGTACAAAGCTGTATCTTTTGCGACTTGTTGTGCTGAAGTTAAAGCAGTATTCGTTTTACCTCCCATAGTACTGAAACCACCACCAAATATGCCACCTAATGCATTCCCTATAAAATTACCGATACCAGAAACAGCCCTTTGTATAGCTAGTTCAATTAATTTTCTTTTTAGTTGATTCAGAACATTTATTGCAGCTTCTGCTAATGTTTGTGTTCCCATAACAGCGTCTGTAAGATTTTGTACAATACCCTCTTCTACTGCTTTTCCTATTTCCATAAATTTTTTCTTTAGAGATTCTGCAGCCTCTTCTTGTTCTTTTATTCTTTTCTGTCCCTCTTCTATTTGTTTGTTTCTTTTTTCTTGTTCTGCATTTATTTCTTTTTCTTTTCCTAAAATTTTATTTCTACCTTCAAGTAATTCTATATCAGCATTAATTTCATCTAATCTATTTTGTATTCCTCTTTTTGATCTAGCGTTAGATTTATCACGTCTTTTTATTAATTCATCTCTCAATTTCATTTGTTTTTTGAGTAGTTCGTTAACTTCTTTTTCAGAACCTTCTTTAACTACATCATTAAATTTCTTTTGTTCTTGCCTATGCTTGATAATTGCAGTTGTAGCCACTCCTAATAGTGTTGCTAGAGCAACTAGAGGCAAAGCGTTTAAAGCTATTGCCAAAGCGCCTGTAGATATAGCTAATGCCTTTGTAGCCAAAGATGCGGTTCCAGCTGCTTTTGCAAATGCTATTGCGCCAACTTTCGTAGCTACAAATTTAGCTATTAAGATAGTTTTTGCAGCATTAAGTAATGTAACAGCCGTAGTTAGTGCTTTAACAGCTAGACCAATACCAAGAAATATTGCCGTAGTTGCACCAATAGGAGAGTTAATAAATCCAACTACCGCCTTTGTTAAATCTGTTAATGCTCTGACAGCTGGTAAAACAACTGGATTTAGTTTATTTCCTATAGCTCTAGATAAATCTTCTGTTGCATTTGATAAGTTTTTAAATACTTGAGTAGGGTCTGCTTTTACTAATGCTTCTAATGAAGCGCCACCATCTTTTTCTATTTTCTTAAGCGCTCTCAATACAACGTCACTTGTTAACTTACCTTCAGATGCAAATTTTTTAAGTTCGCCTATAGTTACTCCTAATTCTTGAGCTATTGGTTGTAAAAGTGTTGGTACTTGTTCAGCTAAACTTCTAAATTCATCGCCTTGTAATCTTCCTGAACCTAACGCTTGTGCTAACTGCCTAAAAGCGTTTGACGCTTCCATACTTGAAGCACCAGCTAATTTCGCAGCAGTATTAAATCCAAAGAATGTAGACTTAATATCTTCAACAGCTACTCCTAATGGCGCTAATCTTGCGGTTATATTTGTAATACCTTCTAGCGCTTCTGTTGCACTTAATCCAAAAGTTTTCTGTGCTTCTGCTGCAATCTTTTGTGATCTAGCAAAGGTTCCAGATTGTTTAGTTAATAATTTAAGACGTATATTTAATTTGTTAAAATTAGCAGCTGTGTTCACAGCTTGTCTTGCTAATATTGTTAGTCCTACACCAGCTATTGCAGTTTTTAAACCACCAAAAGATTTCTGTAAAGTATTTGTCGATCTTTGTACATTCGATAAAGCTCTAGTAGCACTTGTGGCATCTACTGTTAGTTTTACATTAGCCTGTGCCACTTATAAAAAAAGTCTTTATTGTATATTACCCTAAATTGCGATTTTGTCGTTGCAATGCCTTTTTTTCTTCCTCAAATCTAATTTCATAATATGCAGCCCAATGTATTAATTCAGCCTCAGTTAAATTTATTCTGAGTTCCTGTAAAGTCTTGCCAAGTTCTGTTGCTAGGAATAACTCGAATCTAAGCCAAGAATCCCCTTTTATTCTTTTTTTGCTGTTTCTATATCTAATTTAATATCGTTAAGGAATAGCTCTAAATCATTCAATACTTTTTCTGGTAGTTGTCTTTGCAGCATAGGTGCGTCTGACATATCAAATGCTGGCGTACCATCTTCTTTCTCTGCCATTTGACAAAGTAATTGGGTAGAGATAACTAAAGCATCATCAGAGCCTGCTAATTGTTGCGCTCTAACTCTTGCGTATCTTGTAATCGGTTTGAAATACAAAGTAGTAACTGTTTTACCTTTGTTATCTTTTACTTCAAACTTTTTTCTAGCGACCATTTCATCTTGAAATGCGCCAAGCAGTATGTCTGCTGTTCTTTCAGTTGCCATAAATAAATGCGAGGTAGTTTACTTTAGATTGCTGATGTAATTTGGCCTGTAGGCTTGAAGGTAATACTAATTGTATTTACATCACCTATAGATGAAGATTGCTCAAAGTTTGTAATAATGCCATTGAAACTAATTTTCTTAGCAGCTGCGCCACTTGCATTATCAGGGAATAGCTCGAAAGATGCTGTACCAGCGTCGCCAGTAACTAAGACACCATCTACGAATGTAGCAGTTTCTCCGCTTGCTGCATTGTCATAAACCAATTCAGCAGAGCCTTCACCCTCTATAAGTCCGCCAAAGAAAGATTTAAAAGTGTCTCCCTGAACAGTTGTTTCCTGTATGTCTTTAGTAATAGACATTGACCAAGAGCGGGTACCAAGTACAGGGTTTACAGACGAGCCACCATCGTCAAATTTGACTTGCCCGACATCGCCTTTAACAGCAGCCATAACAATAAAAAGTAAGATTTATAAATATATTAACTCTTTTTTGGTTTTTTCACACCTTTGTTATTTTCTTCCATGTAACGTCTGCAGCGTGGATCCCAATATTGTGGTTCTCTTCTGCCTTTTACAGCTTCGATAGCGTCTAGCATTTCTTCCGTAATTTCAATCATGGTGTAAGAGATTCATATATTTCAAATGTTATTCTAATCTGTGTTTGGAACTTACCTTCAGGCAATGATTGTAATATTTCTGGACCCACTGGCGGGTCAAATCTTACATCTGAAACTGTCATTCTATTAAACAAATCTCTTAACCTTTTTGCTATCGCAAAGTTTGCGCCAGCTCCTAATCCTTGCTCTGTGTATATATTAAAAGTAGAAAGACCCACAATAAGGTTGGTTGCAGTAGTTCCTGAATTGGGTGCTTGTTGAGTAAGGTATTCACTTGCACCAAATCCGACAACACATTGAATGTAGCGATCAACTGTAGATGCATCGAAAGGGATATTATTAAAAACTATAGGAATATTCTGACCTATCCGAAACTCATCATTAAGACGTTTTTCTATAGCAGCTCGTACAGTATTCAAATTTGTCGCAGCCATCTAAATACCTCTTTTTATCTTTTCATACTCTTTTCTAGCATATTGTTCTAATTCTTTACCGATTATTTCTGGAAACCCTTCTCTTGTACCTTTTTTAGTTCTGTATACACCTCCCCAAGACTTTGGTTTGTTTATTCCGAAACAAACTGGTTCTGCGTAGACCACATTATTAACAATAGTACCTTCTAATGGTTTTATATCTGTCTGCCAGCCATTTATTAATCTGCTAGTATCTACAGGTGTTTCATCTTTAACTCTAATTGTCCATTGCAATGTAGTAGAGGCAACTAGCTTTTCAACAGCCTCCCTCATTACATCGTCTATTTGATCTATTCGTATTTTTCTCATCTTAAGAAAATATCAAAACTTATGGCAGTATTATCTTGTTCGTTAGTATTTATCTGAATTATTTTGTATTCAGTTCCACTAATGACTACACGATCAAAGCTAGTAGGAGTAAAATCTATATCTTTGGCAGCAATAGTTAATCTTTTATCTTGGCTAGATATTAGATCATTCACCTCAGACCGCGTTACTTGGCTTACAACACCTTTTATACTGGAATCAGCCTTTACCTCACTCATTGACCCGCTGGTCGGATTATAGATGCCTGTTGTGACCCTTCTGTAAGTTATGTCACCGCCAAGTTTACTAATTGTTTTCGAGGCAGCTTTTCTAAGTGATGATGCTAAACCCATTAGAGCCTGTAAGCAATAACTGTACCGCTAGTTAATGTGATGCTAGTAATTACACCTTCGATAGCGCAGTTAGACTTAAAATCTAATGCCGTTAGATCGCCAGTTATATTTTCTGCAATTATTTCTGCTATAACAGAATCTTTAAGCGCTTTGATACAGCCAAATCGACCAGTAACTGTGCTTGTGTCGTTTAAAATAACTGCTGCTGGATAGTAGCTCATAGTTAACTCCTTTTAATAGATACGTTTGCGGGTCCACTAATTCTGAGGCCAGTGAAATAGCGCTCAAATAGTGGTGGTACTCGATCTGCACCGACAGCACCATAGAAATTAGGTGTTGCATCTAAGTT
>VTLG01004394.1_pt1 | contig 22736 bp, 37 predicted proteins | sample 4694571 | NCBI WGS metagenome assembly VTLG01 (sample SAMN12604809, study PRJNA352737) | marine metagenome | biome: ENVO:00000447; feature: ENVO:00000209|ENVO:00000569|ENVO:01000036; material: ENVO:00002151; isolation source: viral sequences binned using virsorter ...
TACGGGACTGAGCAACAAGAGGGACACCAAGAGTATCTTGGCGTATACTTTCATTTTATATTTCCTTAATCAAATTTCGCCCAACCAGATAACGCATATCCCGATTGTTTCTGTGTATTAGGATCTGTCGCCATCTTGGGCGTTTGTACATTTACTACGGTACTGCTGCTGGAGTTAGTAGTAGTAACAGGAGCATTAACAACATTAGTGCTACTATTACTGCCCCCAAACATATTAGAACTTGCCGCGGCAATATCATTACCCGGCGTTAATACTGTATCTGGTGGAGCTATACTTCCGACATCACCAGTTTCTGGCATACCAAAACCCTTTCTAAGGATCTTTGCCAACTCCATATCGTGGACATAAAGCGAACCTGGAGTTGTGGCCTGTGTTACAAGTTGCTGCATAAACTGTAAATCTTCATCTCGTAAATCTTTATCATCTATAATGGCCTGTAACATCTCTTTCTGTACAGCACCAGATTTAACACCAGCCTGTAGTGCTTCTCTATTGATTTCACTTGCACCTATAGCATCTTCATCATATAGACCAGCTTCTTTTGCACCCTTTAAAGTTTGGCCATGTTCACCAACAGCTTCACTAATAACCGCATCACCAACTTCACCAGTACCACCAAACCACTTACCAACAAAGGGTAGGTCTTTTACCCACTGAGGAGTCATGTCTGCTATGAGCTGACTCCAATCAATATCAAATAGATCGGCAAACCATTTACCCAGAGCGGCAATAGAATCTGTAACTATACTCCATAAACTAAATCCTTTACCGGCCTCTTTTGCCTCAGGATCTTCTTCACCAAAACCGAATATACCTTTTATCCAGTTCCATATACGTCCTGGTATACCCTTTAACCAACCCCATAGAGTAGTTGTTTCTTCTCCTTCTTGTTTTTCATCACCACCAAAAGTAAATATACCCTTAAACCATTTCCATATGCGACCTGGGATACCTTTTATCCAATCCCATAAAGTTTGTTCCTCTTCACCTTCGGGCGTAGTTGGTTTAGTAAACGAGAATATACCTTTTATCCAGCCCCAAATCTTTCCTGGGATACCTTTTATCCAATCCCATAAGGTCTCACCACCTTCCTCACCTTCTTCATCACCACCAAAACCGAATATACCTTTTATCCAGTTCCAAACTGATGCTATTATACCATCTGCACCAAAGATATAATCCCATAAAGAGAATTTTGGAGCACCTTCTTCTTTTAGTCCAAATATTCCCATAATCCAATCAATCGCCGTGTTTATAGGCCACATAATTATATCGGAGATACTTTTAAACGTGCCCAATAAACCTTCCCACAACTTTTTCAATGCATCAACAGGATTTGTAAACAATAGTTTTATCCACTCTACTGCGGCCTTTATAGTATCAAAAATACCACTTATCATACCTTTAAGCAAATCAGTAAAACTAAATGATTCAAGCCATACTTTTGCATTTTCAAATCCCAACTTACCGGCAATCCATGCAATACCCTTCTTCAATAAGTCAAGAGGCATACCAATTAAATTGCCAATCATTTTACTCAACCCACCTTCAAGGCCGCCAAGGATACCATCTTCCTTAAACCCATCAATGAACCCAGTGATGAAATCGAAAACACCCATTATCAGAGTTATAGGCCAGAATATTTTTCCTAATATTCTACCGAACCCGGCCGCAAACTTCACTATGCCTGAGGCCATTCTCGACATACCAACGGCAGCCTTACCCATCTTTGCTATTGATCGAAAAACATTTACAAGTGGTCTAAAAATCCTACCAATCAATGCCATACCATCTTTGACTACCTTACCAACACGGGCCATCATACCAGGCAATCTACTACCTTTAACAGTAGCAGAAATAGATTTAAATATATTTGAAATACCCTGTACTGCTTTTGCTATTACACTATTTTTACCAAAGAAATTTTTAAGAGGGGCAAGAGCTTTGCCTAATACTCTACCAAACCCCCTTGCGAGTTTTGCAGTCTCTTTACCAAACGACTTAAAGAATGACAGAAGAAAGACAAATGGTGCTGCAATAAGAGCAATCGCAACACCTATAGCGGCCATTATTTTCTTAAACCCACCACCCTTTTCGATATCAATATCAATATCGGTGCCGGTCGGGTCAGCCTTTTCTATTATACCTTCACCAGTTTTGGATGCATCAGGTCCTTCCATTGCATCTACCATAGTGGTCAGCAATGCAGTCTGTTTCTTTAATTCATCAAGAGAGGCGTCAGCATCTCCGGCAATACTATCCAGGGGTATAACTTCTGCAGGCGCACCATCAGCACCAGCACCACCATCTCCACCTTTACCACCCCATATTTTATCCCAACCCTTTCCGTAAGCTGTGTCTTTAAGTTTGGATTTAGGTATGGCAGCTTCTGTTGGTTTAACTTCTGCAGCTGCGGCTTTAGCCTCAGGTGATGCATCTGCATCTGGTTCACCACCCATCATGGCATTAAAACCAGACTTTGCAATAGAACCTATTTTCTTACTAGCACCGACAATACCTTTCTTAAACTTATCTAATCCCCAACCGGCAAGTATCTGTACAGGTTTAGGAAAGATATTTTTAAGAGAACCAATTAAACTATAAGTGCCAAATATACTATCATAAAATTCTTTACCGAAATCTCTTTTTTCTTTTTCTAACTTTTCTCGTAATTTGGCCTCTTGTTTATTATACTTCTTCTCATCTTTTCGATCTTTTCTAGCAGTCTTACTTTTGGCCTCTCTAATTTCATCTTCAAGACGCTCTAGTTCTTCAGCTCGATCAATCGCCTTATTTTTATAATCTTCTTCCTTATCAGCCATCTTGGCTCGTTTATCTTGAAGGTCTTTTTCCTTCTTTAATCTGAGCTCGGCTTCTCTTAACTGTTTAGAGGCTGCCTTACCTTCCTCGGACAATAGCCAAGATCGTTCTTCCTCTATCTTGTTAAGCTTTTCGGTAACTGCCGCAAGACGTTCTGTTGCCATTTACTTTTTACTCGCTGCCGGTTTATGTCCACTACCTACATACAAACCAAACCATGCGGCGCCTGCACCTACGATAGTAGATATATAGGCTGCCTGTGCATTGGTTGGGTCTGGTAGATTCATAAACCATTGTGTTGATATCCAAAATATACCACCATACGCCACCATTAGTAATCGAGGTATCAGTCGCAGAGTATCCAAAAACCCAGCAGTCTTATTATACCAAGTCTTACTCTGGTCAAATCCTTGTATAACTAGAAAGTCAGACTTATCGACTTCGTATGTTTTTTCTGTTACTAATACTTGTTTCTCGTCACTCATATTATCTCCTAGCCTCTGCCTTTTGTCGCTCTTTCTCCTCTTTTAACCATTGAACTAGAAGTGCAGCATATATCGTTCTTTCCCAAGGCAACATATCCATCAAATCTGAATACGAATATTTGTGGTGTTGCATTAATCCAAAGTTCAATTTTATATGATGCTCTAAACTATCGTGAGAAAGAGCTATGCGAAAAAACTGTTGAGGCCCTCCAATGTTTTCTTATGTTTCTTTTTAGTGTTAGGATTAGTAAACTCTACATCATGCGACAACTTAGGCATTGTTTCAAAAAACTTCTGCACTTCAGCAAATTGTTTAGTATTCAGACTATCAAGAAAATCTGTTAATTCTTTTTTATTAAAATCTGCTCGTTCATGGAGAGTTTCACCATCTATTACTCGTTCCACACACTTACCTATTAGATCAAATATACCCTTTGTATCATTCTCATCAAACCCATCAAGCATTTCAAATGTAGGATATGCCATCTCTATTTTGATATCATCTGTTAAGTTTATCAGGTTAGTATGATCTTTTTGAAATTTAACTTGAATTTTATCTAAAGGTATATCAACCTCTGCATATGTCTCGCCGTCATCATCACACAGAACCTTTACAGATGCAACCTCACCAACCGACTTGGCTCGTATGTTAAGAAACACATACTCCAAATCAAACATAGGCATCTTTTTAATTTCAAGAGTCTTAAACGTACAGTTGTCTACTATCGTACGGACAGCATTCACCATATGTTTCTGATCTTCTTCTTCCATTGCCATCAATAAAATCTTTTCCTCTTTAACCAAAAATGGTCTATACTTCAACGTCTCCTTCGTAGAAGGAACCTCCAACTCATAGGTTGGGGTATTAATTACTGGTAAACTCATTATATTTTCATTCTCCTAATATAGTTTCAATTGTAACCAGGCAATATAACTTCTACCGTCCCACCAGTAGGAATTGTATGCCATGTTCTAAATGCAAGCTCTACATCTATTGTTTGGTATGAATCATTACTTGCTGATCCAAAGTCTTGGCCACTTATTGTTTTGGGAAACACTTCCCGCAACTCTACTCCATAAATATCTTTCTCAGTTACAGGATCTAAAGACCAAATTTGCATCTGTCCTATATAATTTTCATAGTATCTAGCTTCCCACGAACTTTTACTCACACACATCACTTGCCAATCTTCAAAAAATATTTTCTCAGGCAATCCTGTAGTGCAAATGAAAGTTATGTTAGTAGGTCCATAACTCATACCTGTAGCCACTTCCCTTAAAGGTCCATAACGCAATTCGTCTGGTGAACTAACTAAAGTCTGACCAGGCATAGATACTGTTTCAGCAAACATAGTCATAGGTTCAGTCATAGGTCCAAGAGGACCGAGTATATTAACTCTAAATTTATTCTGTCGAGCTATATGATTTTCTTTAACTCTTGAAATGAATTGATTAAGTGCCATAGTTAATCTTTTCCCTGGATCCTTTATACACCTTATTGTTATGAACCTTCTTGCGTTTATTGTACTCTCCACTATAGAACTGTTGTACTGGTAGTAATGCACCAATTAACATATCATCAAGTGGTATTCGTAAAAACAGAGAACCTACTTTCTTTTTATTATATTGTCTAATGGTAGGTGCCACATATCGTAACGCCTTTACCTTATCCCATGTCACTACAGCAGTCTGTGCAGTCTCATCACCATATCCAGCAGCAATAAGTTCTAGAAGTCTTACCCTCATTGGGATAGGTAGATAATGAAAGTTCAAGCCAGCGAACCCAGTCTTTAATCGTCTAACAGGTAGAACCAAAGGAAATATATCATAGTAAGGAATTCTCATCGGATCTTTTGGTCTGTAGTTAAACAAATTCAACATACCGAACTGAGGACGAGCCTGCGCCATAGCATCAGCCTTGCCTTCTCTAATTACTCTGTCTGCTTTAAGTTTACCCAACGCTCTTACTCTCGCCTGATACCATTTAAGCGATAGCTCTCTACCTTCCGCAGATTCTTTTATCTCTGTAAATAAACTCATACATGACTATTTATCTACATTCGCAAAGTTTTTTCTGTCCAAACGTCAAACATCCAGTCTCGTTTACTGCAATAATCTTTGGCCGCAGCCCACTTTGCAGTATTACGACCCCATTCTCTCACCTCATATAGATAAGCTTTAGTCTTTTTTCTTCCTTCTTTTGGTGGTTTAAGAAACTTTGACGGCTTTACTTCAATCACTCTAGTCTCTATTAACTGACCTTTCTTCACCTTTACTAAAAAGTCAGGATAGTATCTGTGTATTTTATTGTCCCAGGGAGACACATAGGGTATAGCAATTTCTTCACTAGACCATTCAATAACATTCTCATTACGATCAAAATAGACCATACATTGCCGTTCCCACATAGATCGGTAGATAATGTTTCGTGGGTTGCCTTTATACTTACTCGGATCAGTAGGCTGAAACTTCCCTTTGTAAGGTTTACGCCGTGTGTATTTCTTATTATCCATATAAATACTTATACACGTTAGAGGAATTATATATGAGCATGGACGGACCCGGACCTACAGGGATACCAAACAATATTACTGATGCACAGATGAGGCAGATGCAGGCCGAATCTACAGCTGCCAATGCGGTTCGTCGTGCGACATCAGAACATAATACAGCAACCCATCAAGGTTCTGGTAAAACTTTCGGCCGGACTGCCCCACCTGTTAATTTTAACGTAATGCAATATCCAGATGATTTGGGTATGACCGGAAGCAATGCCAACTTTATGATGTTTGAATCTTTCACCATGCGTGGAGGTGTAGGATCAAGTACCAGTGATATAAACTTTGAAGGGCCACATGAGTTTGTATGTCTACCTATTCCTAGTGGTATTGGTGCAACCTATGAACAAGGTTGGGATCAACAGGAAGTAGGAGCAGCACAGAGTGGTATCCAAATGGCGGCTGAAACTGCATTAGGTACTGGTGGAAGATCAGTACAAAGTTCTCTTAAAGAATTAACAAATACAGGTAAAAGTGCAGGAGGTGGTCTTAATGCTATAATGGGGACTGTAGGTAACATGATAGATATGCAAGCAATCACTCAACGAGCTACTGGTAGGGCAACCTTTAGTAATACCTATGTTACCTATACAGGCCCAGCATTCAGAGACTTCACATATAATTTCAGTCTTAAACCTTTAAAAAGAACTGACTCTCAGTCTATAAAAAATATTGTAGAATTTTTTAAAATCAATTCAGCGCCTAGACAATTACAAGGAAATGTAATGCGTATATACGAACTACCTAAATTGTTTGGTATTTCATTTCATAGTCGTGGAACTCCTATGACACACCTGAATAATATTGCTAAATGTGCCTTAACAAATATTAATGTAGTTTATGGTGGTGATAGATTTTCTGTATTCACTGATGCGGCACCTGTACAAGTAGACTTAACTCTACAATTTAAAGAAGTACAACTGCTGTCACAGGACGATATGGAGAAAGGATATTAATTATGTATTTTCATAACTTCCCTACCATTGCATACGATGCCACTGGTAATAAAATATTTCAGACAGTCTCCGATATACTAACTAGAATAGTCGCTAGGGCTCAAGTAAAAACTCGGGATGTTTTATTCACAAAGCATCAAATACTAGAAGGTGAATCTCCCGAAAGTCTTGCATTTAATTATTATGGTAGAGCAGAATATCACTGGATAATTTTAATGTTAAATCAATATTATGATCGTTATTACGACTGGCCTATGACTCAACGTGATCTACAAGCTTATGTTATAAGCAAATATGCAAACCCTGATGGTATTAATCATTATGAAATATCACAGAAGTCCGGAAACACTAATACAAAAATATGGGTAGAACTGACTGATGAACCTTCTGCAACTGCTGTTACAAATTTTGAATATGAAGCAGAAGAAAATGAAAAAAGAAAAGAGATAAAGTTATTAGATGCTTCTTATCTCGCAGCTTTCATCAATGAATTTAAATTTTTAGTACAAAATGGCAATTGATATCGTAGAAGGGTTAAAGGCAATAGCTGAGACTAGATCGGCAGATGGTAACTCACCACCCCCAGGATCCTTTAACATAAAAGAATGTACTCTCCAACACGGAGATGATAAGAAATATGATATCTCCACATTAGTTATGGAGGTACATTTCTTTGAAGATATAGAACAGCTTGGTATCTCAGGTTGGTTAAAAATCAAAGACAATATCAATCTCATTCGCAACGCTCTTATCATCGGTGAAGAACTACTCTGGTTAGATTTTGAAACTGCCGGTGCAACTGAAGCTGGATTGAGAAATTGGTCAGTTAGAGGACAACCACTATACATCCATAAGATTGAAGAAATTATATCGCCTGAATCTAATACAGGACAGACCACACAGTCCCATCTAGAATATAGACTACACTTTTGTTCTACTGAAATGATAACAAATGATAGAATGAGACTATCAAAAACATTTCAAGGAACTATCGGTAGTAGTGCAGCTTCGGGTGGTAAAGATGGCATTATTGCAGATATCCTTTTGAAAGAAATGAAAATCGCTAAGCCTATCTACTGTGCAAGAACAATCGGGTTAAAACATTTCGTCACACCCAATATGCACCCATTCGATTTGATTACGTTCTTGGCAAACTCTGCACAATCATATACAGGAGATGATGTCAGAGGTCCGCAAGAATCTATGTCAATGAATATGTTTAAAAATCAACATTCTGATTTTGTTATATTTGAAACTGCACAGAGATATTCTACAGAAGATGGCGGATGGTTTCTAGTTCCTCTGCAACGAGAAATGTCCAGTGACGATTTAATTTTCACATTAAACAATGCCATGACTACCAGTGGATCATCAGAAGGATCAAGTCGAGGTGGTGGTGGTCTTACAGGTTATGCAGCTGCAATGTTAAGAAGCAAAAGTTTTGAATATGTTACTACTGGCGATAAATGGAAATCAGTTCGTGCTGGTGCATGGGCAGCTAAACAAATCAGACATAACAGTGTACATAAATCTTTTAAAACATACAAAAGTGATTATCTGAAACAATTAAAGAAAGATACATATTCTCACGCATCAGAAACACCAGTATGGTTTGATGCTGGCGATGGTAGTAAAACGATATCAGAGTGGCCTAATGCAAATGTTGGATTCAATAGTTTTAGTGCTGGTGATATGACCAATATCAATAATAATACATGGCGATCAGATACGCCTTGGGGAGTAGGCACACCAGATCATGGCCTGTTAAGAAAAATGCAGATGAACCATATGTTAGGTTATGAAAGAATACAATGTGAAATGTATGGCATCTCTGGATTACAAATCGGTAAAAATGCACTTGCAGAATTTCCTCAGATTGGTTTGGGTGCTGGTAGTCCAGCAGAAACAGGTCTTACAGGATCAAGAGATGTGTGGGGTGAAGATAGAAATAATAATATATGGATGATTACAAAAGTTGCTCATCACATTATATGTTCTGGTAATGACCCTGAGTACACTACCACAATGGAACTTGCCAACACCATGCGAAACACCAAAAAGAAACTTCCTGCATATGGTTCTTTAGGTGGTTACGGTAGTGGTCGCCTAGGACTACTATAGACAAAAAAAGGGAGCCCCGAAGGACTCCCCCATCGTAGTTGCCTTACGATTTAGTCGTCATCTGCCAACTTGGCAAAATAATCCAAAGTCTCATCGTCATCGGTTGTTTCAGGAACCGGAGTAACGACTTCCTTTTTCTTGGGAGTAAATGCTTCAACAGTACCCTTTACTGACGTACCAGTAAGAACCTTGTTGAGCTTTTCCTTCAGTTCATCATAGGTCTTGAAGTTCTTTGGGTCTACAAATTCTTGCAGACTGTGTAACTTCTCATTATATAATGTTTCAAGGCGAGTGTCATCACCCTCAAACAGTTCTGAAGGATTATCAAACTCAGACTTGTCGTAATTCCAATAACCATCGACCTTACGAATCTTGAGTTTAAAGTTAGCACCCTTCCACATATCAAATGGATTCAAGGGAGTCTCATCATCAAACGCAGGGTTCATAGCTTCAGTAATCTTATCAAAGATTTTCTTACCGAAACGATACAACCTTACTGTACCATCATTCTCAGGGTGCTTTGGATCACTCACAACTATTACGTTGGAGTAATACTTGAGAATTCGCTTCTGCTTCCTGGCAATCTCCTTATCTGATTCTGCACCACTGTTCCAAAGTTCAGTGTTGTATTCAGATACCGGATCATTCTTACCAATCGTGGTCAGTGAATTCTCGATATACCAACCACCAGGACCGTTGAACGCATGGTTCCAAAGTCGAACCCAAGGCAGATCCTCACCAGATGGTTGTGGCAGAAAACGAATTACTGCATAACCATTACCAGTTTTATCCAGATCGGGTTTCCAAAAACGGTTATCTTCAAAAGAATTGCCGGAGGTGGGGTTATTTAACTTCGTGAGTTCAGTCTGTAATTTTTCAAAAGAGCCAGACTTACTCTTTAGGTCTGCAAAAGACATATATTGTATCTCCTATATATTATCGTATAAACATCGACTGCTGTATAATCGCAATCAATACTATTTATTATACCACGGTTCTTAACTAATGTCAAGCTTTTTAACTCTCTGCAAGTATATCGGGTAAACCAGTTACTATTTTTGATTTCACCTCAGCCTCAATCATGTCCTGATTAACTGGTACAACCTTATACCAAGGTTCTGCATCAACAGCCTGAGGAAGAAAACCATTAAGTGTCAGGAAGTTTAAATCTTTTCCTAATGCTTTGGCATAATGTGATCGAACAGTAGTATATTCATCCACTACTTGCATCCTCTGTTGGTCTATTGTATGACCTGATGCTAAACCTTTTACATGACTAGTCACATACGATCTTTTACCTGTTTCTGAAAACTTCACAAGAGCTCGGTAAAATGTGCGGTATAAGTCACCTTGGGAAGTAACAAACCCATACATATCATTACGGTCATCATAGTTACCGTCTATGGCAGGCCTGAGCTTAGAGTCAACACTTTGTTGTAACCACTTTTTAACTTTTGGACTGGTATAACTAGCAAATTTTAATTTTGTCTGTACTCTGGCAAAAATAGACTCGGCAATTCTATCCCTAGAAAGTTTCTTCCTAAGTGGAAAAGTTTTGAGCAGTCTATCACGAATTGCATCCTCATCGTTTGCAATAACTTCAGACTTTACAAGACGAACAAAAGTATTAATAATATCTTCTTCCTTATTAGGTAACTTGGGAATAACAGTTTCATTCTCTACCAATTGAATTAATGCAAGTTCAACTGGATTTGCTTTTATTATATAAAAGAAATACTCCTCTATACCAAGCCTCATATAAGTAAAATACCGATGATACCCCCATGCAAGTCTATATGGTGTACCACCAAAACCATTATCTACTTTTACAACAGCAGCTAGTGGTAAAGTCACATCTATACCGGCACTATGTGATTCTACCAAATCGCCAATATGGTCACTTTCAGTTCCGTGAGTACGGCTTTGATTACTGCCATCATCATCTACATAGATATCTTCCAGTGATAGTCTCTGTACTGGGAAGATTTCAATGTCCTTTGAGACATTATTGAAATCGGGGATGTGAGTAAAAGGACAGTCTCCTTTACTCAGTACTTCTTGGGTGTAATGCTTTAACAGCTCTTTATATGGTATAACCATAATATTATCCTCTTAATGATTTTGATGTCTATTATACCCTCGGAGTCCGGAGTATTACATCGCAATCTGGTTTAGGTGTCAACATCAGTGTCAACACTCACTACACTATTTATACATCAAATCAATCTTGTTTTTCTAACTCAGCTTCAATTAAAGCCTTAACAAATTGTTGTGGGGTTATTTCACTTTGGACTGCAGCAATAATAAATTCTGCCATCTGTATTTCCTTTTCAATCCAAAACTTCTTTCTTCTTAAATCTTCTAATTGAACTTCATAACTTTCTAGTTCTTTCTGTTTACGGACTTTATTCTCTATAATATCCGTAATCGAAATTATGTTACCGTCTTTCATAATAAATCGGAACTAGGGGAGGATGCACCCTCCCCGTAGATCCTTTAGTCAAACTTACTAGTCTTTCTTCAAGATCCAATAAATGACGCCTACTGTGATTAGACCAGCTAATCCAGAGCTGCCTAGCGATGTCACTAGACCCTGTATGTTCCCGATGACATCAACGGGTACAAATACTACGTCTGGCCCAAATAGGACCTGTAGTACGATTGCAAGTCCTAGTAAGGATACTGCGACGGATACTAGACCGCCAATCCAGGACTTAATTGTTGAAACAATAGTTTCTCCAGCCATGTGTAAATACCTCCTATGGTTTTACTTTAGTGAAACCTTTTATACATTTCATCTTGTGTAATGTATTCAAGGTTGGGAGTATCACTCCACTCCTTAATTACAGTATTAACCCTATCTTTTTTATCGTTAGATAAAGGTTTAGGATTAACCTTGTAATACTTTATATGCGGGAACTTTTCAAAAATCATCCGATATTGTTCTATCCAATTATCTGGTGGGATAGGTTTTCCATCGGACCCAATATAACAATCAGTTCCTTTATACACGTTGTTTGGTTTTTCAGTGTCAGAATATAAATCCATACCTAACAAATATATTTCTTCCGTTTCCGGTTCTACAGATGCCAAAGTGGTACATAAAGGACCGGAAGAAAAACCATAATCTGAACCTCCAGGCAATGATTCTGTCTTTTGTACTTTATCTTCAGGAGCAACCCAAGTTACCCAAAGACCAGCTCTTTTGTCTGCAAATAATATATCTACTATATCTGAATTTACTTCTATGCCTTCATTGTGGCAAGCGGTTAAATAATCTTCTCGGAGTTCTCGCAGTTGATCTAAATCTTGACCCCCTATTGCAAACTCATTCCAACCTTCAACCCTTGGACTAACATGGATGTAGGACTCTAATTCAATTATGTCCTGTTGGGATATATGAGATGGAACTACAATATCATCGTAAGCCTCTCCAGGCAATCTGTTCCAATCTCTAAAATATACTACATTTTTAAAAGCATAACCTGAGCGGTATATCTCATGGCACATCTCTATATCGACACACACCAAACGATCTGGTGTCCAATCACGATACAAAGCATTGCATCCCCAGATGGTTGCATACTGCCTCAATCCATCTAAATCAATTCCGAGACGGGACTCGCCATTCCCGAGACATATCACTCTATTCATATTAATATGCTTTAGTTATTTAGTCTTTTTCATCTTTAGACGGGGATGGTTTATACCACCCTTCGCCCTTTAACACAAAATTTGCAGAAGTTACCATCCGTCGAATATGCCCACCACAAGTAGGACAAAACTCTAACGGTGGGTCATCCATTCTTTGGATAATGTCTAACACTTCTTTACAACACACTTCACAAATGTAATCATATATTGGCATAAAACAACGCTTCCCATGACACAGGAAACTTCTCCTTAGCCAGGTCATATATTTCCCATGCCACATCTCTGGTTTCTTCTTGTGTATCACCTTTGCAACGTAGATTACACACCCTAGAGAACGCAAACAAAGAACCAGTCCAATACCATTCAGTATAGGTGTTCTGTGGTAATACCATTCTCGCTTGTTCTGGTGCAACACCAGCATCTAACATTCTTTGATAAGTCTCTACTGCCAGGTCACACGCCTTACTCACGGCCGAACCTACTCTCAAATTACGATTCAACCATTCTATCGTTTCATCACCAGACCCTTGTTTCTTATCTACTGGTTTACTTCTCCACTTCTCTGGAGTCCAATACTCTGGTGCATCTTCAACATATCTGCGGCTTACTTCATTCCATACTAGACCCACTTGATGTTTGACTAACTGCCTTGCAACAAAGATTGGTGCCTTGATATGAAATGATAGTGTTGCATGACCAAAGGGAGTCCAATGGCCATGTCTTGCAAGATAACGAATCAGTTTCTTGTCACCTTCTTTAAGCTCATAGATACCCTGAGTAGGAACATTATGTCCCCATTCAGATTTTTTAGCAAATGATACTCTTGCCGCATTAACTACCGACAAGTCAGTACCCATACTATCAACAAGAGTTGCGTTCATTCGGAAAGAGTTTCAACAATATGTCTGATTACTTTATACGGGTCAGCATTGGAAGCTGGTCGTCTATCTTCTAGATAACCAACCCAATCATTACTCACAGTAACAACAGGAATGCGAATACTAGCGCCCCTATCGCTAACCCCATAGCTAAATTTTTTAATAGATTGCGTTTCATGTTTGCCTGTCAACCTCTTTGCATTATCTGAACCATACACTTTAATCGCTTCTTTATGTTTACTTTTCAATACCTGACAGGCCTGTTCAAAAACGTGTTGGCCACCCTGACCTCTCATTAGCTGATTAGAAAAATTCGTATGCATACCAGAACCATTCCAATCACCCGACTGAGGCTTCGGTGCATAGTTAATAGTCACACCATGCTTCTCAGCAATACGTTGTAGGATGTAACGTGCCATCCACAAATCATCCCCTGCACGAATACCTCTACCTAACACTTGAAACTCCCACTGACCTAAGGCAACTTCGGCGTTAGTTCCGGTAATTCCAATGTCGGCGTTCATGCAGGCCTCGGTATGTCGGTCCACGATTTCTCGTCCTATGACATTGCCTGTACCCACACCACAATAGTAATCACCTTGTGGACGTGGTTTACCTTTTTCTGGCCAACCTAAAGGTCGTCCATCTTTATACATAAAATATTCTTGTTCAAAACCAAACCACCATTCATCACTAACTAAACTTTGACAATGGGTTCTGGTATTTGATTCATGCGGCTCACTATCAGCACTTAACACCTCACACATTACATAAGTGCCTTCTAAACCAGGATTAGTTCGTGTTGCATCTGCTCGAACTCGGTCAATAGTACGATACTCTGCAACAGGTCTTAATATACAATCAGACTTATCTCCTGTTGCCTGTTGTGTAGATGAACCATCAAATGACCATTCATCAACATAATCATCAACTCTTACTTTACTTCTTAGCGATTGTTCTGGTTTATAACCATCAAGCCAAACATACTCTAATTTTCTCATATTAAGTTCCTTTTATTATCCACCAGGAGATGATTCAGTGTCTAAAAATAAAATATTTCCAGCCAAACAACATCTCCCTTTAATTTGATTATCATTCACACCATGAGATAAAATGGACGGAAAAATAACTATTTCTCCTTCTTTGGGTGATATCTCTGTTTCAGATATTGTCAATGGCGCAGCACCTTTCGGCATTCTCACATAATAAACAAATGATAAAGCATATGGAAAATGATTATGTAATGATACACCTTCACCTTTATTATAAATCATTCCCCAACAAGAATGTATTTTAAAATCATAATGTGCGTCACGATGATAGGGAATAACCAATTCATTTGTAGCTCTGTCGAAATGGTCACTTATCCATAACATCAATTTATCTATTTCTTTTATTCCTTTTTTATGTAAATCCCAATGAGTTCGACTACTATTTCCACGTTCAAGATTGTTAGTAATATTTTTTTCAATTACTTTAAATAATTTGTCATTATCTTTTTTATGTGGATAAGGAGCCACGATACATTGCATCTCATGTTCCTACCTTCTTGATATATTTCCAATATTCAGTTCCTTTCGGATCTGCGTCTTGTTTAACTTCTCTGTACCACTGCCAGTCACCTTCATTATTTTCGGCCAACCAGCCTTGCATACTATCATACTGCATCACCTTAACAGCGATCTTCTTATCTGTTTCGGTATTCTTTAGAACTATTTGATGCCCTCGCCGATATACCATGCCTGAGGTCCCTCTCACTTGAATGTTCATAATATAAAGAAATCATACAGTAACCTTTAATGTTGGGTTTCTGTATCTTCTCTTGTTCGATTTAATTCGTTTTTCCAATTACGGTTGCGATACTTCTTCTGATTGTATCGTGACGATAACTCATCAGACAGCTCTTGGAGTTTCTTCAGACAAACTTCATTTGCCCACCGTTGAAGTTCTGCATTATCGAACTCCAATTTACGAACACGGCTTTCTGCCTGTTCTAACTTATAGGAAAGATGTGCAATCCTACGCTTCGCCTCATCAATGTAAGACTCCTTTGGTGCAGCTGTATCACTCATTAGAAACACTCCTGTACTTTGTTTAATGTTATCATTCTATATTTTCGTGTCGATACTTTCATAAATGGTTCATACTTACCTATCAATCTACTTACCTTAGGCCAAATAAAATTTTCAGTTATATCTTTATCAAATACTACTCTATACTGTAAAATCTTTTCAAGAATAACTAAAGTTTCTAAAGTAATCTTCTTGCCTAAATATGCCTTAATAAGTTTAGGATGATTTCCGTTATCACATTTAAATAGTATATCAAAATTATGTGAAGAAGTCAATAGTTTTTCTAAATCATTTTCATAAAAATATTGTAGACTCTGAACTATTTTTTTATGATTCATCCAATTCTTTTCATCAAAGTCACCAATCCATTCTTTACCACGAATAAAATTGGCCAAGTAATAATCTAATATTTGAGGATCAGATAATTTTTTTGATAAACGAACAAACTTATATTTGTCCTTTCGCTTATCAAAAGATTCCATAGTGGCACTAACTTTACCATTGTACTTATGAAAATCATACTCACCTCCAAAATGGAGTTTCATAGCAAGATAGTTTTGATATGCCTCGTAGTCTGTCATTAAACTCAAAACAACGAACTCGTTTTTGGTAGATAGTTTAATTCTTCTGCATTGTATTGGATCTTTTCCCTCATACCCTTATCAATCCATTTGGTGATAGTATGAGCTTCAAGGCCATTCTGTTCACAGTAATACATCACTGCTTCAAAATGTGTTAATCGTTTTGTGCGGACAAGTTCCTCTATGATTACAGAGAATCTTTTGGGTGTTATTTTTGTTGGTGTTTGTTCTGTTGGTGTCATAAGCCTTCTGCATATTGGAATTTAGGTTCTGTTATTTGAAACGTATCGAAATTATAAGATATGATTGTCTTTCTATTAGTTGATTGTATTGGTGGACACCTATGTATAATATGAGCAGGAAATATGCAAATATCTCCTTCATCTACCTCGGGTGCAATTTTTCCATCGCCGTGCAATAATTCCGTTTTATTATTTTCCCCATCGGCCAGTTCTAGATAGTATACACCTGTCCAGTTACTATCATGTATATGCCAATTATGAAAATCATTTTCTATGTATTGCTGAAACCATAGGTTTTGAAATTTAAGACGAGTCAACCCTAGATTATCGACTAACATATCAGTAAGTTTATTGTTTATCAAACCAAAAGCAAATTGAACCCAACGCCTCTTTCTGAAATCTTGAGATTTCTTCCAATCTAATCTATTGATAGGTGAAGTCTTTGAGGTGTGTGGCATTGCATCAGGCATACCAGGAATAGGTTCATTTCTTTCCGCATCTGCATCCTCTATTAACTCTAATAGTTTTTCTTTATGCTGATGAAGTTCTGGGAAAGGTTCTTTTAAATAAAAAGTATCAATTTTAATTTTTGTAGTCATAATGTAAAAGGTGATATCGCCTATCCCGCCTTCGGCAGATATCGGTGTGTGGCTCTCAAGGGCAGGGACCACGTTCTTTCGATATTCATATATTAAAAATGAGCCCGTTTGATTATAAGGTGGTGCTCATACCCCATGAGATATTACGCTGCTAGCGCATAGTCCTCAAAGTAAACGTCATCATTGGCGTTTATATTATGTGTCAGAATCCTCTTGCAAAATTTCACTTCGCCTTGTCGAAACCAGGTCACCCCCATGTTCTTTCCTTAACAAGCTATTACGTTCTGGTGGCACACTACCTATACCAACTGTTCGGTCCCATTCTCTTTGAGTATAGTACCAATCATTTGGCTTTGTTTTAACACCATGAACATTGCGTCCCACTAATCCCGGCACGACTCGTTCAGGTTTATCTGCCCAAGTCTCCGGAGGTTTGGTGGAGGTGGTGGGAATCGAACCCACGTCCAAAACGCCTACTCTTTCGCCGTCCTCAGTTTCCTTCACGGATTATTTATTCAGATGAAGAACCGAAGCTTATATTTAAAGAAATACCAGCTACTACTGTACCACGATCCCAATCAGAATCAAACGGAACTGTCAGGTTAGGTGTTAGACTAAAACCATCAGAAACTTTCCATGTATAACCTACGCCTGTTTCTGAACCTGCAAATTCCAATTCATCAACATCAAAATTTACTGAGTAATAGGTATCTAAACCAAAGAGACCATAACCCACTTTCACTGTCGAATCAAAATCTGTATCATTGACATTCCAATCCAGTGATGGTGTGATTGATGCACCCCACTGACTAAAAGATGTTTCTAAGCCAACAACATTGTCATCATCGGCATGATGATCTAATGATACTGTACCACTTAATGCACCAAGCAATGATGTGGAATAAGAAATACCAATATCAACTGTGTCACTTGTGGAAATTGACAATCCATTATGACTGGCGGCAAATTCACTCCCGTCTTGGTCAAATGTTACTGATGTCCCACCACTAGATATGGCGAGGTCATGTTCCCAAGACGTTGAGAATGCCATAGCACTTAATGGTGCCATACATAACAACGCTACTAAAAGTTTTTTCATTGATTTCTCCTTGTTGTAAAAAAACTACAATCTGTGTGTTTTTATACACACTTTTATTTATCTAACCAAGAAGCCCAAGCGAGGACTCTTTAAATGACCATCGCCGTCATCATAAGAATCTACCCATTGGTATCCTTGTGTAAAATAAAACTCTTTGTCTATACTCTTATCACTCCAAACTGGAATCAACTCATCATATTCTGGATCTGGATTAGACCTTAAATGAACTTCAATAATTTTATCACCAATCATTTCAATATTGATAATACCTATTTCACTAAGGTCATGGAAAAAATGGGGCAATGTAATATCATCATACAAAGGCTCTTTAATAAAACGAAAAAACTGTTGGAGGTTATATTTCTCACAACGGTATCCTCTTATTACTTTCCAAAAAGGTGGCCCTGCCCAATTAAATTTCAAATCAAATGTATATTGTATTCCTTTAAATTCTTCACACCAAAAATGTCCTGGTATAATTACATCGTTCTCTGGTACAAGCCATCTTCTCTCTGCACCAATGCCCATACCTGAGACATTGTAGATTGGTCTAACTATATAATAAGCTGCCTTTGGTACACTAACACCAACAGGACCGCAGACATAACCTAGTTGTTCTGCCAACCATAATTTGTTAAACCATTTATGATGGTTGTGATATCGTACATAAGTATCACAATCGTACATCTAGATTCTCGTAGAATTGATCCATCATAGTCTCAAGTTTATCTACATAATCTATAGTTTTCTTTTCAAAAATCTGTACCTGACCATCTTCAGCTACCATCATAATAACAAGGTCATCAATACCGATGCCCGTATGTTCCTCATACATGGATGCATAAGCCGCACATTGAATAAAATAATCTTCTATCCATTCTTCTTTCTTTGGTGTTGTAGTAGTTTTGAAGTCTACTACTGCCAGAGTATTATTGTATACACCTATAAAATCACAACGACCTGCAACTTTATATTTTGGTGAATACATATTTTGTTCTTGTAACACAACCTTATTGATCTTTTCGTCAAGGTGTGATTTCATTTCACCAAACATACAATATGCAAGAAAGTTCTTATCTTTGTGGTGTGTTATATCTTCCACACCATTTAAATAATCTTCACATATGTTATGAAAGGCTGTACCACGGCGAGCAGCTTTACCCGACACAATGCGAGCCTGTTCTTCACCAATACGCTCACGCCATTCTCTCAGGCCTTTCTGTTTGCCTGGTTGTTTACCTAGTACCGTAGTAATAGAAGGATACTTATTACCATCAGGCGCTTCATAGAAACGCATCCCATCAAGATTGTGAACAACCAATTCTGGGAATTCAAAATTTTCTGTATTCATAATATAATTATACTCTAGTTAGAGATTAAAGTCAAGCAGTATCAGATTTAATTCCCATATTTGTTTTGGCAATTAAATAGGATCTCACTAAACCACTACGAATGATATCACCGATACCAAACTCAACTACATCAAATTCTTCCATGTCATCCAGAATCGCTTGAAAGTTATGATAACCGTCTCGGTCTCCATTATTCTTCCTAAGGTCTGATTGTGCCATATCTCCAGCAAACATTATTTTACTGTTCTGACCAACACGGGTCATAATAGTATCTAACTCTTGGAACAATAAATTGGAAGCTTCATCAACTAAAATAATACTACGATCAAAAGTTTGACCTCGTAGAAATGAAGTTGAATAAAATTCTAAACTACCCTGACCGACTAGTTTATCATAGAGTTGTGTAAACTCTTGCTCGTTTGGCATTTCAAACAAATACCTAACTAAAATTCTATAAGGATCCTGATAAAGATTAGCCTTCTCATCTAGTGTGCCTGGTAGAAAACCAATATCTCTAGACGGTAATAGTGATCTTACTATAACAACCTTATCATAAGGTGATCCTTTGTCTAATACTTCCTTGAAGGCCAAGTGAAGCAATATAAATGTTTTACCTGTACCAGCAGACCCCGTTAAAAATAAATTCTTATCTGCTTGATAAGCCTCAAACGCCTTTTGTTGGGCTGGGCCTACAGGTTCTATTGTTACTAAATTTTGGGATGTAATATACAATTTTTTATGCCTACTCAAAGAATAGTCCTCCGTTTAACATTGTTGGACTATTTATTTTAAACGTCTATTGTAGATTTAGGATTATTCGCTTTTATTCGCCGTAATACATCTTTCCAACCATCAGATGTACCATGACCACCACCTTGGCCACTGTGATCTCTACCACTAATAATAGAGTTGGGGTTAGGTGTAAACACCATAACCCATCCCTCTTGTTTTAAAACTTCCATATCAGCTACAGTACAGGAAATATCTTCTGCATTGCCTGTCTCAGGATTTACCATACGATATTCCATTATCGTTGTACTATCTGCCACGAACCATCAGCTTGACGGCAGGCAGTCCCGTAACCTTCTTCTGGATAACCACCAACATAAATGGTCTGTGTAAACTCACGACAAGGGGCACCATTAGAAGTCATATACGTTTGTGTTGGTGTTACCGTACCACTGTTACCAGTGTTAGGATTCTGCCACTGACCTACTGCATTGTTCGGTGCAGTCTCCAATGTATGTTGGATTGTTTGACCTAAAAGTAATCGGTCACGTTGGTCTAACTGCTGACCTATATGACTACCAATCATTGCACCAGCGCCAATACCTAGAACAGTCCATAACTCTTTGTTACTAGAATTCTGTCCAAGTCCATAGGCCAATGCACCGCCAGTAAGAGCTCCTAGTGCAGTACCAGTTTCCATTTTAGTTGCACAACCACTAATAAGTGGTAACGAAACCAAACCGACTAACATTAACTTCTTCATTTACTTCTCCTTCAAAAATATATGATTACCAATATGTGCAGTAACTACCATACTACTTGTCCACCAAGGATCTACATTTATACTATGATAGTGTGTTGCACCATTCGTTACATCTTTCTCTGTATGTGCTATAAGAAACATATACACAGATTTCATCCACAATCTTCTCTGATAGGTAGACAACAATGGTATTCTATCACTCTTACCATCATGGGTCCAAGAAAATTGTTTGTTCTGCCAGACAACTTCACAGATTGTATCAGGCCATCTTTTATCCTCTACTCTATTTAGAACCACTTGACTAACCGCAACCATACCTAGGCCTGGTTCACCCTGACTTTCAAAATAAACATTCTGAGAACCGCAATGTATTTCTTGTCTATCATAAAGGTCTGACTTATCAAGACCAAGAGTAGTCATCGCTTGATTTAATACAGTCATCACAGCAAAGATTATTCCCATTGATGGTGTCATTATCTTTTACCCTCATGTGGTCTAAAATCAGTCTCTTGAGTATAACGTCCTTTGTCTTGTGGGTCGAATGTTTCTACCCCAACGTGTTCTATGCCCAAATGGTGTATGAAGATAATCATTTGACGTTCTTCTAACTCCATAGAATATAGATGTCGGGTGCAGATATGTGACCAACTCTTAAGCGAGGTAAGATAGCTTTCATCATCACCATCAAACCACACCCGCTTAGGACATTTCTCAGCCATGTTGGCAGCAATTTGTCTCACTTGCCAGTCGGCCCAACGACCTTCAGCCATCTTCACTATTCCTCATATCGGCATACTCTCTTGCCTGTTCTGTATAGGACTTCTTACCCTCTAGGTCAAGCACCTGTTGTCGTAAACACTTAATCTGGATTTCAAGTTTTTTCACTCGCTCGGTCAGAATTGGCACTGCCGATTCTATTTTCCATTCAGCGCTCACGGGCAGCCTCTCTTGCACCTTCTTCATACATGGCACGGTCAATTATATGTTTATTCTCTTTATACCAATTATCAGTATCTTGAAAATAAGTCATAAGTTCTTTAGTTAGATTCAACATGGCAGGACCTTGTTGACGCCAGGCCTGCCAAAACTCTTTATAGTCAGGTCTATCTCCGCCATGAAAGTTATCAGCGTCCATTAACTTCTGTTGAAAATTCTCGATAATCTTTGTGTATTTTTCTTCAAAGTTTTCTCTTACATCAGCCATTGATAATATCCTGTGTTGTTAATTCACTTACTAGATTCATTTCCATACTTTCAATCTCCTGAAGTTTATCACGAGCCTCAGCAATAATCTGTATCTGACTATCTACTGATGCAACAATATCTGGATGTTCTGCAACACCCGATGGATGATTGAGGTATACAGCTACATTAGTACGGGCACAATCTATCTCTGCCTCATACTTTCTTCGTAACGCAACAACTATCTGTTGACTAATCATTTACTCTATCTCCTATTTCAACATCGTCCATTAAAACCCACTCTATACGATTCGTTTCAACATCACGAACCTTATACTTTTGGGCTTCTTCGTTCTTGGCCTCAAGTATACCATCACGGGTCAACATCTTGTATTCCTGTATTGGTAAATCTGCCAATGAATACATCCCACCAGGTCTCCCAAACTCATCTACAGGAAACTCTTTCGTGTATGTACAATGATATGTTAAAGCTTCACTCATAATACCACTCCGCAAATTCCTCATAAAGTTTATCTTCTAGACGGTACGCTTCTAACTCCCATGGCTGATCTTTATACTTTGGACTTCTAACATATCGTTTAGATTTCCATTGCACCGATCCTG
>VTLG01007911.1_pt1 | contig 22735 bp, 17 predicted proteins | sample 4694571 | NCBI WGS metagenome assembly VTLG01 (sample SAMN12604809, study PRJNA352737) | marine metagenome | biome: ENVO:00000447; feature: ENVO:00000209|ENVO:00000569|ENVO:01000036; material: ENVO:00002151; isolation source: viral sequences binned using virsorter ...
AGCCATCTCACTGCCTGGTATTATAGTTGCTTCTTCATTAACATCTTGATCGGTAGTCCACTCTGTTAGAACTGATTGATTCCCATCATTCTGTACCTGTTCATCACTCTTTGATCTAGATACAACTTTCGTTACATCATCATTATTATTAAGATCATTTGTAATCAGGTTCTCCTCAGTTTTAGAACCTGCCTTCACTGTATCAATTGCTTTTATCTTGTCAACCTCACCTTCACCTGTTATACCAGATTTATCTACGAATTGAGCTCTTCTTGCTTCCTCTGCTTTAAGTGCACTGAATTCTTGTCTACGTTCAGTCATACCTTGACGCATTAACTGTTGTTTAGTAGGAGGTCTGTCACTAGGAGGAGGGATAAGATTCTTTAAGGCTTTTATATTCTCTTCTCGTATAAGATTTTCTGTGTCCTGCTGCATCTGAAGCCCTTCTAAAGCAGCACTACCTAAGTTCTTTAAAGGATCTTTAATTCCCATCCAATCACCACGTATTTGCTGAACACCTGCTTCATGTTTATGACGGAATGCTTCACCTTCTCTTTTACGTTTTGCTAGAAACCTATCTAAAGAACCTGGACCTCCTTGGCCAACGTTTCGTCCACCTGTTTTTTTATACTTTGGGATCTGTAGTTTTTTCTTTAACTCTTCATCTGATAATTTAGTAAAATCATACACTACGCTTTCCTCCCTTTTCTTGCTCGGTTTTTACTTTGGGCTTCTGAGACAACTGATCCGTCCCGTTTATGAGACCAATCCTTGTTATCACCATTCCCATAGGTGCCTTTGTCTCTGTTGATTTTGGTGAGTTCGACTCTTTTTCTGACATTTTTAGGTTTCTTGTTGTCTTCAGCGGTCTTTTTTCGTTTAATCTTTAGAGCATCAGGGTTAGCTCTATAATATTTAGTACTTTTGCTTAGCATAGAGTCTCCTTTGTACAAGTTCAGGGTCTACTTTGGGCATAACTTTTGCTAATTTATCTAATGGGTTACCTTCAAAAGCAACACCAGTGACATCATTTGTCTTCAGCCAGTCACAAGCTGCTTTAAGTTCATGGGCAGAAGCCTCGCCACTCTTAACTCTCTTAAGAAATTCTTTAGTGACGAGGTTATGAAGCTCATTGAAGTTTTCTTCAGTAGCTTTCTTAGACATTCTCTCCAGGGAATAGGTTCTTTCTTACTAGTGCTACTGCAGCATCATCGATGGTGTTGTCGGTAGACTTAGCATAAGCTTCTAAAAGATCTACAACTAGTTTTTTAACTGATTTAGAACTCAAGAAGGTGAATAGTATAGGCTTAATTAGTAGAATCATTGTTTTCAGTGGTTTTTGGTTTTAATAATGACACAATAGGTACAACATCATTGCACATATGTTCGACGCGTGAACCAGGTCTAAGGGTAAACCCCTTTTGCATTAGTTCGGCGCACTTCAGGGCGCGTACTAGTTCATAGTCCACGCGCATCTTTTCTTCAACACGTCTAGCAATAGATTTACATTGCTCAACGGTTGAACCATCCAAAGGAACCATAAAGTTTAACTGAGCACCGTAGTTCCAGCCTCTAGAATAACTCTCAGGATCATAAGGTTTATTTTCACTAGCTAGCCAAAAAGGCGAGAACGTCATGGTAGAACCATTGCAGCTCACGCCTTTAGCATATTGCTGTCGACTTGGGGCACCATTATTCTGGAATTGCACTGCTTGGTTGGTCACATTGCCAGTTGCAGTACTCTCTGGTGCCGCTGTATTATAAGTATCATCTCCTTCAGCATAAGCAGGTAAGCCTATTGTGAGAAGACCGATAAGGAGACTGTAGTAGCGTTTGTAGTGATGTCTCTGTCGATGTCTATTGTTTCCAATAGAACTAGACCTGTCGTTGCATCTGCTGCTCTGTCTACTATTTCTAGTTGAAAGTCTTCTCCAGCTGTACTTATTGCGAATACTGTATCGGAGGCAGTTATTCCTCCAGAACTGGCTGATGTTGCTGTCACATTGGTTCCTGACCAACTCTGCAACTCTCCTCCATATACTTTTTGGTTTATAGTTTCCGTTACAGTCTGAACTGTTGTGGTGGTTGCGTTCATACTTCCTTGAGTGAACGCTGGTGTAATCTGATTTGCTCTCGCCACGGAGGGGGATAACAGTGCTAAGAGAAGTAGCCATCGTTTCATTCGTCTTTTTTCTTGACCATGGGACAATTTACGGGTGTATTTCCTTTACCTTTAGAATTAGATGTGTTCAATCCGAATGTAGCCAATGCGCCGGTAAACACACTTGCCACGAACGTGATATCGCCACTTGAGCCTTTCTTGATCATCGGTAATTCTACATAGTTAAGGGTGATTATAAAGCCAGCCCAGACAACAACACCTAAGCGTACAAAGGTACCTAGGATTTGAATCTGTTCTTCTTTATCATCTATTCCATCTTTCAGCTTATCCAGCAGGTTCTTCTTTTGTGGTGTTTCCATTCAGTTTCTTTTGAATGCGTTTAGCAAGTTGCATAAATATCGGCTTAAATACCTTCACACACTGCTTGAATAAACTTGTAGCAGTTAGTGTTGCAGCAACAGAGATAGCAGCAGTCGTAGCTGCTGTGACCATTATTTCTTCTTCAGGTACTGGCATCCTGTAATTTGTAAAAGGTATCTCTACCTTATTAATCTCTTTTGGTTGTGGTTTACCTTCATCCTCTTCTTCTTTCTCTGATTTAGTACCTTCAAATACCATAAGATTATTTGCAGGTGCTATCATAGGTTTAAAAGAAGGGAGGGTGGCCCTAGGTGCATCTAATATAGGACGAGGTAAAGGTATAGGATCAGTTAATAGCTGATTAGGTAACCTTAAAAAAGGTATACTTGGAGCACCTACTTCGGTTCCCATATGATATTAACCGCTCTACGTTCACTTTCTTTAGCTAAACGTAGCCAATTTTTTGGATATTGAACTCCTCTATGAGTAAAAGCTCTATCCATAGGGAGTATTTTTCCGTCTGTTTTATATGGCATAATTATCTAGCCCTCGCGAGTTTTTGTGGATGTTCGGCAAATGCTGCATAGACGTAAGTTTCATTATTAGCATTCTGTTCACCAGAAGTACCTACTGGTTTAAACCCATTAGAGAGAATATCTCTATCTCTACTTGCTGTTCCAGTAGCTTCTGCTGCCCCACTGTCTGCATATATTTGGCCTGTTGTTGGGTTAGTACTATCTCTTCTAGTATCTGTTATAGAATATGAGTTAGCAGCGCCTATTTGTCGAATCAAAACCCACTTGGGTGAAAATCCAGTCCAAACAAATGGACCGGCATCATTTCCATTCCCAGTATAAGATCCAAACGAAGAAAAGCCTGGTATAGGAGTCCAACAGTAAGCAATTATATCATCTGTACTACCATTAAAATAAGTATTGTTTCCTATACTAAATACAGTATTAGTAGGTTCTGTATCTTGCCAAAAACCTGAATCTGTACTTTCAGTATCACTACTGTCAAGTACTAGTTTTTTCCCAGCACCTAGAGATTTATGATATATACCCCAAGGATAATTTGAATCTAAGTTTTTTATTATTATAAACTCAGGTGGTGCGCCTAATCCATGACCAATTGTAGCATTAGCATTTGTAGCAGTCCATTTAGTAATACTAAAACCAGCTGTAGCATTCTTCCATTGATTACCAGAAGATATATTTATTGATCCATCATTATTAGCACCACTTGCAGCTGTACCAGCATCCCAAGACCAACCTACATATGTAGTTGTTGGTGAAGAAGAGTTCATTACACTAGAATTACCTATTGTAAATCCATCAGAATTAAAAGCTGTAAGAGTTGAGTTATCTTGATATTGATAACTAGTACCATTTGGATAAAGTGCCCATTCAGCTCCTCTGACTCTATCAAATGAATGATGACCACCTGATGAATCTCTTCTCTTACACCATACCAGATCAGGTGCAAATTTCAAACCTTTAATATTTCTTCCTGCAGTACCGTTACCATTCCAAAGTGCAATATCAAAATAATTAGATGGATTGTTCAGTTCATCTCCACTGAATGTATCGTCGAGGTTTTGGGTACATAGACATTTATGATCTGCAGGAGCACTATTCTTAAAGGCTCTTTGTCCTGCGTTTAAACTGAACACTGTAGTCCCAGAACCACTTCCTGATCTATTTACAGCTGCTGTCCAAGGTCTTGTACAATCTAATGTCGTAACTATTCCGTTAGATTGAGCTGTTCCATTTTTATAGAATGTAACCTTACCATTATTATTTGCTCCACCACTTAAATCTAAAGCTACACCAATAGTATCTCCTGGACCCCAAGTACTTCCGGTTGATCCTGTCTGACCTCCAGCATATAAGGTTCTACCATCTTTATGGTATCCAACTGAGTAATTCTGACCTACATAACCTTCATTAGGTCCATCCAAAAATTGTACACCAATTAATTTATTATTATCAGCAGTATCTGATACGCATTCAACTTCAAAGTACCATTTGCCAGAGTTTTGTACACCTAAAGTACCTTTTGCTATTTTTGAATTAGCAGTAATAGTAGCTTGTAAATTACCTTGAGCTAATGTAATATCTGAATCTAGTGATAAAGGATTAAGCGTACAATAATTACCTCGTACTTCTCCACCAGCACCAGTGTCGGTTCCGTAATTCGTTGGAGAGTCTACAAAAGAATCATTATTTGTTGCAGCAACATTGACTAAGATTGAATCGTTAACTCTAACTGCATAAGCTTCACAGCCTCCACTATTACCACTACGTATTCCAAATTCAGTTACATTATCTATTGAAGAGCCATCATAAGCAACATTCCATCCAGTAGAATTTATTTCATTTGCAGTTTGCCATGTACTACCTATTCTTATACGAACTTCTTGACCTTGATTATCTGCTGAATGACGTACTTCAAATTTAGTAACTCCATTTAAAGGAGTTGTAAAGGTATGACCATGCCAAGAATCACCACCACCTACAGCACTAGGAGTACTTAAGTCACCATCAAATAAATTAGCAACAGTACCGCCAGCCCAATGCGTGCCACTATAGTCAACTCCAGCTACATCTGCCAAATGGAGATTATTAACCGTAAAGTCGTTACGGGCTGGAGATGTGAAACTAGCAGTATATTTGGCAACACCTTTATAAATTCTAAAGTCTTGTATATTACCTTTCCATAGATAGCTAGTTGAATAGTAACCGCCTATTGCTAAATGTTGATCAGCATGATTTGTAGTTACACCAGTTTTAGTATACTTTAAGTCTCCATCCAAGAAAGCTCTGAATGTACCACTTGCTCTTGTATAAGCTATATGATGCCAAGTGTTGTTATTAGGTTTAACTCCTTGTCCTAGAAGCCTAGCCGTCGTTCCATCACCAGGCCTTGTATTTAAGCCGTTAGTATCAACATGAGCAGTTATATGCTGACTTTCGTCTGTTGCTAAACCACCTGAAGTATCACTAAGAACAAAGATACCTTCGTTTACACTATTGTCAGTTGTCATGAACCAACATTCTATGGTGTAATCTCCAGTACCAAAGTTGAAATCTGTACCGCCATCGACGGAGAGATAATCACCAGTACGGTCAAACGCTACACTAGTTCCATACAATCTTGATTGAGTAGTATCTACTGAAGGATCGCCATTTGCAGTGACAGTTTTTGCACTACTACCTGTGTTTATACTAGCATGGACTTCTCCAGTTGTAGTATCACCAGGCCAGGCAAACACAAGTCCAGTACCATCTGTAGTACCTGCAGAACTATCTGCACGATACCCAGATCCTTTTACATCACCATAATCATCAGTGGTGTTATGTATCGGAAGACCACCAGTTGCATCCGCAATCTTTCCATTAAGAGTATCTTTTCCTAGATAGCCAACTCTTGATGTATCATTGAACTTAAGGTGGAAGCTGTTTAACCCTTTATCAACTGGAACATTCAATATTTCATCATTTATTTCAACAAAATATGTATGGAAACCCCAACCAGAATCCAGATCTAATCTTTCAACTTCTATCGAAGTTATCTGACCACCACCAGGTATAATACTAGAACAATCTACGGTATGAGTACCACCAGACCCTGCTGTGGTATATAAATTTTTCCAAGAACTTGAACCATTAAATCTTACTCTTGTATATGAAGTATTACTATTACCAACATAAGCTTTAATCCTTACTTTAGTAACACTATTGAATGTATGAGTTAATGTCCATTTAGCTGTTTGATCATTATTACCACTTGGGTTAGCCATCAAGGCTCCACCAGTACTATCAGAACCATCAAATATCTCAGTTCCATCAGAACCATCACCCCATGACTCGCCTCCTCCTGAACTAGTAGTAGTAACTTTACTAAAGAAATCAGTTCCGTCACTAAACCCAGTGTGACCCGCAGCTTTCCACGCGTCATACGTCTGGTCAGTTTTACCGTCTTTAAGGACAACACCATCGACAGCAATGCCTTTAACTTGAAACTGAGTTCCAGCATTAGTGTTAAATAAAATCTTTTTCAACTTACCAGAAGCTGGTCGTTTTACATAAATAGTACCAGCGGATCCATCTAACAGTCCAGTTGCATCTGATTCGCCTGGATTTATTTCGTAACGGTGACAACTAGATGTATATAATGTTATTGCAGTATTTACATCTAATTCTGTTGGGAAAGTATATGTAACTGTTGAACCACCCCAAGGTTGGTTAGCATAAGTTGTTAAATCCCCATCAAACATATTTGCAGGATTAGTTACAGGATCATAACCACCTCCATCTGTAACACTAAAGTTACTGCCTGTTGAATAAGTATAATTTTGATTAGGAGTTGGAACTGCAAAATCTTTCGGATTCCATACACCCGTATTCGAGTCGAAGGATCCGAATGCAGCTGCTGACAACTGTAAACCATCAATCCATCTTACTTCAGCCATAAACCCATCAAAATAATCATTTAAATTATTAATATAGGTACCGATTCCATGAGAATTTGTAGAGTTATACGGAGTTTTTATGTTTTGAGTCGGGTAATCACCTGTCAAGTCTTGGAGAATACCATTAACATAGATATTAACTCTAGCTGCTGCTAGAGATTGCGTTGTATCTACTCCAACACATACATGATACCAGGCTGAAGGATCTCTAAACTTCCCTACTGTTTTTAAAGTTTCCCAGGTACTTCCAGAACTGTTAACTCCAAATATTATCTTTGCATCTGAGGTTAATCCAAATTCTGTTCTTGCAACAGTACCACTACCACCAGCATTAGCTGAAACAGTAAATAAATTTCTACCACCCCCATAATGACCAATTTTGAACCAAGCACTAAAAGTATAAGTTTGTTGGTTCCCTGCTTTAACAGGATCTCTCCGCATATAGGGTGAATCGTTATCGTTAAACCTAAGACTCTTTTCTATCTGAAAATCACCGGCAGCCTCTTCCGCAATAGAAGCTCCGGCAATAACATTATTACATAATACTGCCATGATTAACTATTAGCACTAATACCAATCGTTGCTACACAATGAATCTTGTCAGCAGCGTATACAATATAATCAATTCTATCTACAGCATTTGCTGCTGTTGAAAGGGTAGGTGCGGTCCCACCTTTCCAATGGAATGAAGATGTTCCACCATCTGTACCCCAAGCAGCTGTACCAGAGCCTGTTCCATCCTGAATAAGGAATATTGAACCAGATTGACCTATTGCATCGGCATCACAGTTAGTAGGGTTATTAAACCTCATTGCTGAGTTGCCTGTTAGCGTAAGCTTATGATTATTAGTAGTATCCATATCTATGGTTACTGTTGAACCATAAGTAAGAGTACTAACGCTTCCTCTTTGTGATCCTGTCCAGGTATTATCACCTGCTACAGTTACAAGTGTAGGTTTATTAAGTATCTGAGCATCTCCAGAGCCAGCATCCCAATCTGATTGGACATTTACCTCAGCTCCAGCTGCAATACCATCTAGTTTTGTACCATCTACTGATACATCTCTACCATCAAAAGCTTGTCCTGCAGCAAAAGTTACTGCGCCCGTGAATGTACCACCTCCGGTAGGCATCTTAAGTGCGTCTGCTGTATCTACATATGTTTTAGTAGCTACATCTTGAGCATCTGTAGGATCACCTGCACCTGTTATTTTATTTGTACCCATTGCAATGGCACCTGACATCGTGCCACCTGCTGTAGGTAATTTAGTAGAATCTTCAGAGGCATGAGTTTCTAGATTACTACCTTCTTTAATATATAATTTATTTTGATCATGAGCATAACAAATCTCACCTTCGAGAATGTCAGCCTTATTTGTATTTAAATTTGAGTATGTTCCCCTCGCTATGCGTACAGGGGTTCTAGTTGCTGGTGTTCCCATTAGCTGTCGAAATTACCTCCATCGTAAGAATTAGTCATTGAAGCAGTACTTGAACTAGAGTCAAAGTTACCGCCATCTATAATTGCCAATGCAGTTCTATCAAAAGCTGTGTTGCACTGGACCGCATTACCCATGTATGCATGGCTTGAACATTGATAATGTAGGATGGTAGGTAAATTATCAGATGTTACTATTTGTGTATATGCACCTGCAGAACCAGGTGTACCATTAGTAGTTATATTAGTACTATATGAAGTAGTTTTATCTGCTTCTTCATAAAATACTAAAGGATGACCGCTATTCGAGGAATCAGCTTGATCAAATTTATATGTTCTACCTGGAGTAAAAGTAAGGAATGGAGCTTGTTCTCCATCAATAGTAAATCCATTACTTGCTCCTGTTCCATTATATCTATGGAATGAGTTCTTAGTAGCTACCTTTACAGTAAATGTAGTAGTACCACCAAATGGTCTGGTATTAGCTATATATCTGTTTTCAGGGTCACTAGCATGGTACTTCATATAAGTATATGTCTTATTAGAGTGTGTATAAGACAACTTCATACCAAGATATAGTGCACCTTGGAATGTACCTGGTATATTAGCTAATGTATAAGTAACACCTGAAAGAGTCCAAGTACCATTAGCTAAGTTAGAAGTATCTTGTACTTCATAATAACCATTTGCACTAGGAGCCAAAGCTTCTAAGGCTGCTTTGTTTGCTACATCATTATATAACACAGCATCTGCAACAGAAGCACTAGCTGAGTTAGCTGTACTTACAGCAGCTTCTGCCTGTGTAATAGCATAACCAACACCTTTAGGGTCAGTCGATGCGTTTGTATTATTACCTGCTAATGTCCAAGTAGAACCTCCATCTGAGGTTGTAGCAACTAATCGGTCAGTCGCAAGTTTAGCGTTAGTAGCGTTTGTGTTAGCTGTTGTAGCTGTAGTAGATGCATTGTTAGCTGTAGTCGTAGCTGAGTTAGCTGTCGATGTAGCGTTATTTGCAGCTGTATTAGCTGTGGTAGCTGTAGAACTTGCTGCGTTAGCTGTGCTATTAGCTGATGCCGCTGTTGTATTAGCTGCTGCTGCTTGATCTACAGCGTATTTAACACCCTGTGGATTACCACCTTGTCCATCACCTTGTAATGAACTGCCATCATGAACGTAAGTATCAACAGCAGTTTTGGCTGTAGTTGCATTATTGGAAGCAGTGGTAGCGGTATTAGAAGCTGTATCAGCAGTACTCTTAGCTGTATCTGCTGTTGTAATTGCATACCCCAATCCCTTAGGATCTGTGGAGTCATCAGTATTATTACCAGTTACAGTCCAAGTAGTACCATTATTTGAAGTGGTACCTACAAGTCTATCCGTTGCAAGTTTTGCATTATCAGCTGTAGTTTTTGCAGTGGTTGAAGTGGCATTAGCTTCATCTACAGTACCTTCTGTTTCTTGTGTAACATATAAGTTCTGGGTAAAGTTATCATTTAGATCACCAGATCTTATAGCTGAGCCTGGATAGAAAGTTGCAGCTAGAGTCGAGCTATCTGTATTTCTATATATTTTAACAGCAACACCAGTACCAGGAGCAGTGCCAAATCTTATGGTTGTTGCATTATGTAGTGTGTAATGAGTTGTAAGTGTTTTATCTACTCCATCAAGGCTTACCTTAATGTCAGATGTTTTTAAATATGGGAATGTAAAAGCGTAATCAACGGTGGAATTGTTACCTGTATATGTGTTGTAATAAAGTGCCATAATGCTTATTTACGAACTGACCGTTGTAGTTCAGTTAATTGTTTTTGTGTTTCAAGTGCTTTCTGTACTCTACCTCTCCTAAGTTCTAAATTTCTATGTTGTGTCTCCATGCCTACCATATTATACTGTTCATTTCTAGCTTGCAATGCATCCCATGCTCCATCAAACGCTCTATCATGTATATCGTCTAACTCTTTATGAAGTAGAAATTCTTTAATAGGGAAGTCACTTTGTTTTTTCAAGCCTCTAGCTTTAACATATTCTTTTAGTTTCTTATCCCAGAAGCCATCACCTTCCATCATCAGGTTAATAACTTGAGTTTTTAAGCCAGCGTTTTTAGCAATCCAGTTATTAATAAAGTGTCTATCCTCTGTAGTAAGAGGCATCCTTGTTATTTTATTCTTTCTAATCTTTTGAAGACCATCCCATCCTGTACTTAATAACCATTGACGCCATGGTTCCATACCACCATTAGATTGGAATACAGGTAATACAGAATTAAATGCAGCTGTCATTGGCTCCATATATCTAATAGCTTCACCAGTATATATGTCTGCCATATCCTTTAGATACTCATTACCACTGAATAAGAACTTATTACCATTAGCTAAATAAGCTAAGAAATCATTCTCTACATCTTTAAGTTGTGGTGTTACAGCATTATTAAGGACATTCCTTGCTCCTTTATAAGGTATCATCATATCAGTTTGTCTAGCAAGGAAGTAGTTCCAAGCACTAGGATCACCAGATATAAGTCCTACAAGAGGTTCAAATCCACTAACAAAAGTACTATTAGTTAAGTTCATACTAATAGAATAAGCAGTTTTTCTAAAGAAATCCTCAGTAATAGATTGATCTACACGTTCAGCTTGATATACAATATCAGCAGTAAGTCCTAATAATTTATCAAAGGGTTCAAATCCTCTATAACTATGCCATTCTCCTGTAATAGGGTTTTTAATAGACAAAGGTTTCCAGCCCATAGCCTGCATTCTACGCTTCTCAGCGTTATCTTGTGGACCATTACCAGTTAGATTACCTTCTAATGCCCACATACCAGCACCCATAACAACGGTACTACCCATTATTTGTCTGCCAATATACTCAGATTTAAGTGTAGCAAAAGCTAAATCAGCATCTTGTGAGGCATCAATACCATGCTCTGCTAATGCAGCAAGTTTCTGTTGATTAGTTTTAGCAGCTAATACTCTCCTAGCTTTCGTTAATGCTGGACCTAAATTACTAACTGGATTATATGTCCAGCCAAGTTCTAAAGCATTAAGACCTGTCCTAGGAAATAAGAATAAGCCTTTAGCAGCTGGCACATGATCCATTAATTTCTGGAAATCTTGTGCTAATTTATTATCTAAGTTTAAAGCTATCTCTTGAGAAGCATGTTTAGCTGCAGTGTTTGTTAATAAACCAGTCTCATCAAATGCTTCATCATATAATTGACGTTGTAGGTTGTTGAAAGCAGTCTTATCGACACCACCTCTAGTAGCATCAAATAACTGATCATAAGCTGTAGCACGTGCAGCACCACTAGCCATAAAGGAATTAGTGAAACCATCAATAGCATACAAAGCGTTTGTACCATAACGTACAAAGTTTTGTTTATTCCACCATGTTAAACCTTTAGTCATATTCCACATACCTACCTTACCCCATTCACCTTCTTTCTTCCATGCTTCAGCCATTGAATCCATATATTCCATCTGCTCTGATTTAGCTTGACGTAAGTCAGCACGTCCACGCATCATAGCTTCTTCTGGATTTGCATTAGCTAATCTCCACTCATTCTTCATGACTTTAAAGCCACGTTTTAGATTCTCAGTTATACCACCGAAAGTAGCTTGAGCACGTTTAAGAGACTTAATATCTCCAGTAGCAGCAGCACCTGCAAATATAGATATAGGCTTAGCGAAAGTAAGCATAGAGTTACCGATAGCAGCTCGTAGTGGTGATAGACCACTAAGTACACTATGTAATCTAGCAACATGTAATTGTTTAACTAGCTCACTAGGTGCTTCTGGATTTCTATCTATAAAACCTTTCTTAATTAATCCTATGTTTTCTTCTGTTAATCTATGTAGTTTATAAAGCTGATCTACACTACCATTAGTAGCATCATAAGCTTCTTTAAAAGCTCTATAATAATTAGGATTCTGTTTAGCTATATTCTGTAATTCATCTATTATATGATTACTATTAGCTTTTGTCTTAGCTAAGTATTTATCAAAGTTCTGTGCTTGTGTACGTATCCATCTAGTAGCAGCTGGTATATCACCTTCTATTTTTAATCTTTTAAACTCCTGAGCTTTACTCATGATATACTCATTCGCTCTAACTTCTTGCCCTAGAAGATTTAATTTATCAAAGATAATCTTCATCTGCCTAGAAGTATCGACTTCTTCTCCAAGCAATTTAGCAGCAGTAGCAGTATCAGTTATAGTATCAGCAGCATTCTGAGCTAACATACCTGATGCTCTCATTTGATTAGGATCAAATACCTTATCAAATGCTTTTCTAAATGCACTAACACTTACAGCATATTGCTCAGGATCTAACATAGTATTACCGAGTAATGTTGTTTTCATGTCATCGACAATGAACTCAAACTCTTTAAAACTAATATCCTTACCATAGATAGCTTGTGTTAAATTATCTACAGCTCTATTCATTTGTTCTGAGGTGATCTTTACTTCCTTACCACCATTATTGACTATAGCATCAAAACTAGGAGATATAGATTCAAACAACTGATCTAATTGTTTAGCTCTTTCATCACCATCAATAGATTTCATGAAGTCTTTTTGGAAAGACTCTGAAGCTACAGGTGCAGCTCTACCATGATAAGTTCCAGCATTATTCTGAATTTGTGCGTGATGTAGTTTAGCTTCTAATGGGTCTGCTTCTAAATTAACAACAGCTCTACCAGCAGCATCTTCTCCTACATCATTAACAAAAGAGTTAAACTCTAATCCTTCAGGATCAGCTTTGATTGCATCTATAGCTTCATCCATTTGTGCAGCTTCTCTCTCTACCATACGTGGTTTAACATTAGCAGTTAGAGGATCACCATACTTTGTTGCATCATTAAACTTAGTTGAAAAATGTGCTTCTGATGCTGCATCACGTGGAAATATTTTAGCTTTTCTACCGAATGTAAATGCAGCTCCTAGAAGCTCAACGCCTCCAGCAAAACCTGCAGCTTCCATTACATTCTTTTTCCACCTAGTATCTGGATCATCACCAGGTCTAGTAGCCCAAGGTATATTCCATCCTAACCAGTTATGAAGTGTTGCAGCCATATTATCATCTGTCTTTGAGTGAGATGAGATCATAGCTACACCTGTATCAACACCAGTATAAGCAGCGATAGTACCTAAAGTATGTGCAAATCTAGGTAGTGTAGCAGCTCTAGCAGCAACGGCTGCTTTTGCTCCACCAACTAACCAACCACCACCTGCTAAGGTAGGTATAATAATAGAAGATGCGTCTCTAAGTAATGTATGTCCAGGGTGTGTAGATCTATATGAATTATCATCCCACCACTGATCAACAGGTTTCAACCAAGGTACAAGACCAATAGCATCAGATGCAAAGTCTGCTACACCTAATACAGGTTGTAAAGCAGTTTCTAAACCTCCTCTTACTACGTCACCTGCATCAGAAAATTCATCAGGTTCTTTCTGTTGAGCAGCTACTTCAGGGTTTTCTGTAGCTTCTTTAGTCTCTCTATCTTCCCAATACTTCTTCATCCCTTCATTTACATCATAAGTCTCTTGAGCCTCACGATCTAAAGGTTGTTTGTTTGGGTCATAATTAGGGTCATTATATACTGGCATTATGATACCTCCGCTAATTCAGGGTAGCGTCCTATAGATATTAGATATGGTCTAACTTTTGGATTAACAATGGCTGGGTTATGGTAATTCCAAGACATATCAAACTTCTCTTCATTTAACATTTTATGTACTTGTTCTAAATAGAATACATCTTCTTTGGATAGATTTTGAATACCATACCAACGACTAGGACCATACTTTTTAAAGAATGCTTGGAACATTTTATCTTGATTCTCAGGACTGAATTTATCACTAGGTTTTAATCCAGCTAATTGAGCCGCTTCTATTAAAGAACCACTTTCTGCATTAAACTGATATAGACCTAGATCAGATTTATATTTAAGTCCTATTCTATTAGCTTGATCAATTGTTGCAGTTGTAAGATGGTAACCATATACCGCTTTACTATGACCACTCATGTTATCAGGGTCTATATTACTACCAACTGCATTATATTTATGTGTACCGCCTTCAACTCTTCCTATTAAATTTCCAGCTTTTTGAATTGTATAAGTTTGATAAACAGGATTCCTACGCTCTTCTACATTAGCGTGCTTAAGCGCACCCTCATTAACTTTCTGAGGTGTAGATAAATATTGTAAAGCTAATGGATGCACATAACCCTCCGCTTTCTGCATACTTTTGACATACCACTCAGGAAATTCTGGTAGTAAAGATTGACCTTCTTGCTCTGCTTGTACATTATATAATTCTCTTTGAGCCATCATAACTTCTAAAGGACTATAACGATTACCAGTATAATTTGCAGCTAAACTAGCTATAGGTAGTATATCAGGCTTATGTCCTCTAGATAAAACATTTAAGACTTTACTTAATTCACCTTTATTAATAATTGGTTGGGTATATATAGAACCAGGATCACCAGATAATTGTTGCTGTAGTTGTACAGTATTAAAAGTTACACGCTTTTCTGGTGCTTGCATCCAGAATCCACTGAATTCTCTTATACCATTAGTCTTATCACTAGGTGTAGTAGGTGCCCATTTATCTTCTTTATTTCTAAAATCTTTTAAAGCAAGAGCTTTAGCTTCATTTAATGCTGTAGATGGATCTTTCTGTAATAGCCTAGCATTCTTATAGTAATGTATTAATCTATCAACACCACCCTCTTCAGCAGGCCCTCTAGTTAAATGCTCACCATAAGTTTTAGCTGGAGGAATGATTTGATTTAATGCTGTTTTAACAAAATCAACTATCTCTTCTCTTTGCTCAGAATCAGGTAGAAATTCATTATTATCCTGTACTTCTTTCCAAAGACCAGCTGCTATACCAGGGCTTAGTTTTAAAGCATCAAATTCATCACGAGTTATATGTTCATTTCTAGCTATTCTATCTCTAATATAGCCTGAATTTATACCATCATTAACGTTTATATTAGAACTGGTAATTTTAGAGGCCATGTATTTAGCAGCTACACCATCTTTACCGTATTCTTTTACAGCTCTACTATATAAACCTTGCATAGTCTCCTGATCCATTGTAGGAGATTCAGCTACTATCTTTTGAAAATCAATTTTCATCTGCAAATCTGCAGCTCTATCAGCAGATGCTTCAGCTTGCAAGTAAGCTAAATCGGTATCTGTTCTTTTTGCAATAGCTGCTTTTATCTTCTCCTCTTCAGCACCAAAATACTCACCCCACACAACTAAGGGGCCATCTGCACCATGAGCAGCTGGACGAAAACGGGTTGTTAATAAATCTTTACCAACATCTGGATCTATACGTCCATCAAGAATACCTTCAGCAAGCGCTTCTACTACTTCTTTTCTTGCAAGATTTCTATCAGCACGTGTAGGGTTCGGACCCATCTTATGCTCAATAGCCATTATAACGCCTTTACCATTAGACCAAGAATCAGTAGGACCATCATAGTCGGCTGTAAATCTTTTAATTAAATTTATTTCATCATCATGTACACGTAACTGAGCATCTTTAATCTTTTTGTTCTGCTGTTTATTTAGAAACTGAGCTTGGATTTCTCTTTTTATCCTAGCTGCGCCAGAGTATTCCCATATTCTAGTAGATGGAAAATCATTACCACGCCGTTGCATTTCATCCATATCAAGTCTACGCATAATCTCACGTAACTTAACAGGATCACCAGAAGCATAAGCAGTATCCCAATCTACATCCTGACCATTTATATTAAATTTCTTATCATGATATTCAGCATAAACCTGAGAACCCCAAGTTTGAGCTATGGTTTGAGCAGTGATTACATTTACAGCTAGTTGACCATAGTGGTCAATACCACGCATCTTTTCAATAAGATTCTCTGGTATACCACGTGCTCTTAAATCACGCCATACTGTATTAGTTTGTCTAGATTTAAGCCATTGCTGTTGATCAATGTTTCTAACAGCATTTATATCCTCTGTTTTAATTCCGTACTCGTCATGCCATTGACGCCATAATTGCATAGCATCTTGAGTACGTTTCTGCTCCAAGCCTTGTATAAACTGAGCACCGGTACTGGTGAATTTAATTAAATCATCCCAGACACCTGCTCTTCTTGCTTTATTCTCAGCTTGAATTTCATTATTACTGAGAATAGTTTTATGCCTTTTCCGCTCTTTTTCTGCTATTGTATCGCGATAACTTTGTCTAATCTCCCAATTAGATTCTCGGTTCTCTTGTTCTGATCTAGCATTATCTTTAAGAGCCTGTAAGATTTCAGCGTTTTGTTGTCGTACAGCAGATTGGACGTTTTCCAGATTAGTTATATGTCGGAGTCCTTGGGCTCTGATCTTTTTAGCAGTATCTGGAATGTCTACCCATATATCTGTACGTTTCGCTAACCTTTGATAGTATCCCATTTAATTAATTAGGTTGCGGTTACTTGTTCGAATTCAACGTCCAGCTTACTGTAATCAACGTAATAGAATCCGCCTTTTTCTTTTTGGAATACAGCATCATCTCTACCCATTGCGAGTAAATCCTGTGCTGAAGTACCAGTCCAAGTAGGACCATGTGGTCCGTCTAGTCTGTACTTAAATGTATATTTAGGTACCCCTGATGGTGAAGTACCTACACGGTTTAAATTATATTTAAATCTATCATCTGAACCACCCATAAACGGTGCAGCTATACTCAACATACCACTTGCAAAACCAAGTGCCCGTTGGAATCCACTAGGCCCTTTAGCTACAGCACCTTTGATTGGTTTCAATTCTGAATACCTTTCCCATGAAGGAGGTTCAGGTGGTCTCTGGTGTTGAGGTGTAGGTATAGTAGAAGGTATAGGAGGTACTGGTGGTCTTACAGGTTTAGGAGCTAATCTATCTTGTGCTGCTAAGTCTTGTTGGAATTTCTGTAAACTAATTTGTTGATTTTCAGCTTCAAATTGAGCAGCAGCACTCTTCATAGTTTCTTGAATTTGTTGCTGACTGAATTTAGTACGCTTTCTAGCAGTACCTTCTTGGAACCTGAATTGATCCATTTGCTTTTTCAAACCTTGGTCTGAACGAGTCCAACTAAGATCTTTTGTTTGTTCACCATGTCTCACTCCAGTATCAACCTGTTCAAGTTGTAATCTATGATCTATTGCAGAATGTCCTAATTGCTGAGCCAAATCTTTCTCTGAAAGATCTCTATCTTGTTGAGCATGTAAAACTTCAGTGGCTACTTCATCAAATGATAAATCTGCTCTCATAGAAGCTGAAGTTAGCGCATTAGATACTTTTTGTAAATCTAGATTATAGCTGCTTTCTTCTCTTGTAAGTAAATCAGTCAATGCAGCTTGAGCGTCACCTTGTCTAGCAAGTACATTTCCTAAATTCCTTCTAGCAGTTCTACCGGTTTGTCCTAAATTTCTTTGTTGACCGGCTTGCATTAAACCCTGAAGTCTAGCCTCTTTCATCTTTCTAGCAATATCAGATCTCTTACCCTTCATTGATAAAACAGCAGCACGTTGTTGCATATTTGCATCTTTATGTGCATCAAACAAAGCTAAAGCAATTCCTTTGCTTTTAAGACCTGCTCTTCCTAAAGTCTGTTGGTACTGTTGTCTTACACCTTGTTTCTGTATACCAAGTTTATCTACTAATCTAGCGTAGCCTTGATTGATACCCTTTCTATCTAAACCAGCACGATCTACCAACTGACTTTGAGTTAAAGAGGCACCTGCCTTCTCTAACTGTACATCTTTTGTTACATGCTCACGTCCCATCTGGACTTGTTCTACTGTCTCATCTAATTTCATTAATAGATCTTCATTCTGAAATGCTAAATCCATTAACTGCTCATTATATTTACGTGTATTATCATTAACAGCTATCTCAGCAGCCATATTATTGTAATCTAATTGCTGCTCATATGATTTAACAGAAGCTGCATAAGCTGCATTCTGATTATTAAAATCAAAGTTTGCTATATTTAGTTTATGTTGATACTCTTGAGCTCTAGTTTGATTTTGAAATGCAATCTGATCTTGTTGATTTTGAATTTTTATATCAAAATTTCTCTGAAGAAAGGCATCTTCATCCTGCATTTCTTGGTAGTCGTATGCAAACTTTTTATTATCATACTCAAATTGAGCTTGAGCATTTTTTTCGCTTGCACCGCCGCCGCCACCGCCGCCACCACTCATAAGATTACTCTCCTAATTCTTTTTTAAATAGTTGTCTAATTTTTAAAGAAACTTCATTCATTTTCCTTGAACCTTGTGTAAGCAAAGCTACTATAGGCCATATTTCATGATGAAGATCTCTCCAAACATGTCCATACATTTGTTCTGTTTCATCACCTTTCTCCCATATATTAGCTGCCATCCAGGCATTATACATAGATAGATGTTGAGATTGTAATGTGTCTCTGTGTTTTATGAAGAACGGATTAAAAGGCATTTCAATAAGTAAATATTCAACAGCTTCTAACATCTGCTCTCTTGATACCACTTGATCTTCATCGTATATATCATCAATAGTACGTGATATACATGCTAAATTCCAAAGGTAATGAGCTGCTGCCATGTTTTCACCGGCTGCTTCTTTAATAATTACACGAGTAGCCTCTTCATAGACGTCTCGTTCTTCTTGAGTGGTCATGTTCTTCTGTAATAACGGGGTGAATAAGTACCTTCCCAAGACATTGAAGTCAATGCAATAGGAAAAGGTGAGTCACTATAGACTCTAAGTGTATAATTATCTGTGCGTTGATGTATAGGTACAACAAATGTTGATTGCGTATCTAATGGTACATCATCACCTAAATAATAGTTAGCATCTTGTGTTGGTTGTAGTGTGAACCATTGATCTATATAGATTTCAACAGTGTCAGCAGCTGTAGTAACGTTATTTGATGTACTAGCAGCAGATGGAGCTGTGGTAAATGTGATAGTAAGAGGATCATTAGTTATCGTATAATCGGTCCCTTTAGTTTGAATAGCTCCATTCTTTTTAACAATTATATCATTCCGATCTTGAACAGTAAAGGTAGGTTTAAAGACTGTAGTACTACCATCTCCTGTAAATGTTTCAGTATCTCCAGTACGTCCTTTAGATTTTAATTTAAAACCTACAACAGAAGATTGGCCTATAGAAAACTTCATACGAGATACTATTAAAGCAGCTGTATAATCAGAAATTTTACCATCAGGATCTCTTCTAAAATACATCTTAGGTAGAGTTATATCATACTTATATTTATACCCTACATAAACATTAGCAGCTTGTCCAGAGATATCTTTACGAGGTACAGAGAAGTAATCTCCTGTACCATCAGTACCTCTATCAGGCTCAATAGTAAAACCAGATTCAGTTACACCAGAGAATGTCTGAGTACCTGCTATAATGATAACGGGGTCCAACGTTGAGATATCACTATATGGTAAATAACACTTAGATAAGTCGTTAGTAGAATCATAAGACACAGAGGAGGCTTTGACATAAAAATCCATGTGTGGGTTTACTTGCTGTCCGGTACTAGTAACAATAATAGTTTCTTCCGGAGTCTGTGTTAAGGTAGCACTAAGTAAATGATATCTTGCAGCTCCGCCTGTACCAGTTTTTACAACTGAGAACATAGTATCTGAGTCTACTTCTACAAAGTGTACATTACCTGGTAGTTGCCAGTTAAACCAGCACTGAATCAAGTCTTGTTCACCGTCACTATAAGTACGGTAGAAGTATACTTTATCATCTGAAGTACCATACATAGCTATAAAGCTATTCTGTGGGCTAGCAGTGAGTGCTGTTATAGTAGCTGGTATATATTCTGATACAACTCTTCCTATATCAACAACCTTTGGTATCTGTCCTACACCTTGTGGTAACATACCAAACACTCTAGTGAAACCAGCTGTAGTATGTGTCTTACTAATAAAGTTAATATTAGTACCAACATCAACAGGGTCTATCTTCTCATCCATCTGATAGTTAGAAAGACCACGTATCAAAGCTGTCTGTGGACTTAAGTTACCATCAGCAGAGTACATAATAAACTGCTGATTCTGACTGAATAGAATCAAACCTGCAGCTGTAGGTAATATACCATGGAGTGTAGCTTCTTTAATACTAGAACAACTTAAATCAATAGGATCAGCAGCTGTACTTACTTGTGCTGATTCAGCATAGAAATTAAAGTAATCCCCAGCCTGACTCATGGATACATTATCTTCAGTTAGGAATCCAACTCTGTTATTATAATAAAAAACTTGTTGTATAGTTTTACTAGTAATTGAACCGTCTGTTTCTCTAACTATACATGATGGATGTTCATTGGTTTTATTATCTCCTACTAATCTAGCAGTACCAAATACTCCAGCATAGTTTGTAGAATCATCTTCTATAACTTCAAATGTAAAAGCATTGATTGCAGTATTTCTAAGTCTATGTGGCATGGTAGCAGAGCTTAAACCTTTTTCTCCACCAGGCTCTCTAGTTTCTACCCAAATACCAACACCTGATACTCCATCCTCTGCATCAAATTTAGTATAATATGCAGCAGATGGACTAAAAGTATTAGCTATTTTAACAGTACGGTTATGAACTGATTTATCTGAAAGCTCTGTAATATTTTGTATTTCATCTTGGTATACTCTTAAGGAATTACCACCTGTTCTACCACCTTTAGCTTGTGCTGTAAAGTCAGCAGTATGGGTTACTTCTAAGGAGTTACCTATTTTAGTACAAGTTAATCCACTAATAGCGCCTGGTGATCCATCACCACCTGCATCTATCTTAGCCTTTAGTCCATCAAGGATATCATCAGCATCTAAAAAGTTAGTTGTATCTGCATTATTAGTAGCTGTATCACCTGCTTTAGTATCATAAGTAGAGGTATATGTTGTACCACCTATCTTGATATCAATCTGATACTTAGCACTATACTCTACAAGTGTAACTAAAAATGTAGCATTACGCTTTAAATTATAAGCATCCCCAGCTACAACTGTAACAGGTTTAGTTTTATTTGTAATAATAGTTTGATCTCTAACATTCAGTACATCATAGTTATATGAATTAAGAGCATTAAGATACTGTCTAGTATTAGTACCATATGTTATAGTTGCTTTTTTGTAGACACCGCTATCTGGTACTGTGTTCCATACATGTATAGCTGCATCTGCTTCTGTAGCATTACCGACAATACATCCTACATATTTTTCATCATCATCACGATGTATATAAAACCACTTAGCATTATCTAAATCATTATTATCAAAAGAAGTACCTCCACTAGGTACACCATCTTTTAATTCTGCTATGTATTTGAAACCAGGTCTTTTAGTTAAACCAAACGTAGGGTCTGGGTAAGCATTGACTGCCTCTTTAACTTGACCTGGTAATTTTTTATCATCAGGCTGGTTTGATACACCACCTAAGAAATTGGGAATAGTCTGAGTTACACTTGCCATTAGCGATACAATGCTTGATAAGGTTTATAGCTATTATAAGGTTTCTTACCTCTTTGATGTCCAAAGATAGTATAGTCACCTTGGTTACATTCATACTCTAAAGCCTGAGCTCTGTTATATATTTCTTTTTGTTGAAGGATTTGATACTGCTGTGGATCTCCTACAATTCTAGAAGATACTATAGAAGCAGCTCTTGCTACAATATAATCTTGAATAGGTCTAGGCAGGTCAACCCAATCAAAGAACCATACTATATCACAAGCTACCTTTTCCCAACTAGTAAGTGTAGTCCAGTCATAAGTATGATTTATCTTTTCATATAATTTACCGTTCCTTCTTATTGCTTCATACTGATCATCTTTTTCAGCATGTAGATCTATTTGTAATACATTATTGGGTATTACAATTTCACCGTTAGTGTCTGGTGTTAATTCATAGAACTCTTCTGTGTTAAATATCCAGCCTTCTGCCTGTACTTCTCGTGATACATTAAGTAGTGTATCGTAAGCAATCGCAACGTCCGGGTTGGTTTGATCGAGGGTGGTTACAGGAGCCTGACCCACAGACGCCAGTATTTCATTGACAGCAGGTAGTTCTTGAGTAGCGTTAGTGGTAGGGAAAGCCATAGTTAATTTATATTAATTAAAAAAAAGGGAGCCGAAGCTCCCCGTGTTTAACTGCGATCTATCGCAGGTGAATCGCATTCCACTGCCTTATAAGCAGTAGGGAATCCTTTTGTTTCTGAGTATACAGCAGATTGTGAATAAGTACCACCTTGTGTATAAGCTACCGACTTGCGGATAGCTGTGTTACCTCCAGAGATACCAGCGGTACTACCTGAGTACCCACCTGG
>VTLG01013161.1_pt1 | contig 22731 bp, 17 predicted proteins | sample 4694571 | NCBI WGS metagenome assembly VTLG01 (sample SAMN12604809, study PRJNA352737) | marine metagenome | biome: ENVO:00000447; feature: ENVO:00000209|ENVO:00000569|ENVO:01000036; material: ENVO:00002151; isolation source: viral sequences binned using virsorter ...
GTTTCTCACGCATTAACTCCGTCATGGAATTTCCAGGAACCTCTATGTCGTCCAAGATCATTAAATCGGCGCGACTTCCTGTTAGCTGACCAGTTATTCCCACCGACTTTACGCTTGGGGCTTGGTGTGGTGAACAGTTTACGTCGAAGCTGATGCGACTCCAACGAGAATCGTCCGATTTCGGTTGTAGATGACTGAGCCATGGGGTTTCAATAATTAGTTTTTGTAAGAAGATTGACATGTTATCTGCTCTCTCTTTAGAAGCAGATATGATCATTATTTTTCGTTCTGGGTCATTAAAGAGTGTCCATAACACAAAAGCACCAGTAATCCAAGATTTACCAACACCTCTAAAGGCTTGGATCTGTAATCTTTTTGGTCCATGTTGTAAGTAGTCAGCGATGGAGTACTGTGCTCTTGTAGGTGATGGAAGGTCTAGTTGTTCCCACAGAGCTTGTAGAAACAGCTTAAAGTCGTCTTTTAAAGCTAATAAGACATTATTCATAGATCTAATTCTGTCTGATTCTTATCAGTTTTTTTAAACTTCGGTTTCTTTATTTTTGTTCTTCTTTTAATAGGTGTTCTTGTAGGAAAAGGGTTGTCTTCAGTTAAATAAGGAAGTGGACTGTCTATTGCGCTTTGTGTATCTACAGCTTCTTCAAGTAATTCAGTGCCTTGTTGAGATCTTTTTAAAGCATCAGTATCTATTTCTTTAATTAATGCTCTAACTTCTTTAAGATTGTAAGTACCGTAATTTAGATCTACTTTTTCTAATACACTCTCTAATTCATCAGCAGTTATATTCTTTTTACGCATAAATCTATACTGTGCTGATACTTTCTCTACAATATCGTTAGATCTATTTATAAATACTTTCATTTCTTTTGCAGCTTTTTCAATATCTGCATAAGTCCTCATTTTTCTACCTTTAAAAAATTTAGACCCATCTTTACCGACTTGTTGTTCCCAAAATTTAGTTTTTACAGTATGAACATCAGTAGGTAAATACTTCAAATTCTTAGGATTATGTCCTCCAAAAATACCTTCTTGTATTAAAATTCTTCTAATCTTGTTAGATTGTTTCAGATTTCTCCCTTTATAGAAAGGAGTCATAGCTCTTAATTGTGCTATATGATCTAACTGTAATCCATCAGATAAATCTATACCTTTTAAATCCTCTAGTATCTGTGGTAATAATTGACCCTTCATAAATTCAAAAGTTCTATCAGTAAATGGAAGTCCTTCTACTGTAGCTCCTACTTCTCTATTCCAGTTTTCTATGAAAAATGTAGCATTATCACTATCTATACCAGCATCTGAAAACTGTTTTTGGACTTTTGATGATAAGTTATCCCAGATAGGATTACTTAAACCTCTACCTTTTCTATAAGAATAACTACCTACATCTCTAGCTGTACCAACATCTAGACCACCTGTTGCTGCTGTTTTTAAAGTATCAAGCGGACCTGTAGTGTAGTAATCTTTATCAACACGTTTATCAAAAATATCATCTAACCATCCTCTAAGTATTCTAAGACCTTTAACTGATACTTTAGCTGGTCTAAACGCCTCCAGTTTCTTTTCAAATGCAGTATCTGATTCACCTGTAATTATATTTAAACCAGCATCTATTACACCTGCTGCACCAATTGTGTTTACTATTGGTTTAGCTGCTGCTGCTATTCCTGCTGATGCTCCAATCATAAGAGCTTCGTTTACTAAACCCTGCCCTTTCATTGGTGGATCGATTTCATCCCAATCAGGTGTGAAACCTGCTTCATTTATTATTTTATTATAATCAGGTTTCTTAGGATTTTGTAGTTCTTTGTACTCTTCAGTTAGCTGTTTGTCTCGTTCTTCCTGAATACGTTTAGCTTCTTCATCATCCATAGTTACTTCCTCTTAGCACCACCTCTACCTCTGTTAGTCTTCCGACTCTCTGCTTTATACGAACCGTCTGGTTGTTTAGACGCATCCATAGAGGAACCTTTTCTAATTTTTAAACTAGCTCTGGCTTCACCGTGTGCTTTCTTATATGCATTAGAATGAGCATACTTTCCACCAGGACTATTATCTTTAACGTGTTTAGCTCTCGATTTAGCATTCCTTTTATAATGCCGAGCTGTCTTACCTAGTTCTGCCATAGAGTCTATGTTGTACGAGTTCTGGGTCTATTTTAGGTATGATTGTAGCTAACTTATCTAAAGGAGTACCTTCAAGAGCTACACCAGTTATATCGTTAGTTTTTAACCAGTCACACGCTGCTTTTAAATCTTGGGTAGTAGCCTCGCCACTACGAACCCTCTTAAGGAATTCTTCAGTGACGAGGTTATGAAGTTCATCAAACTTCTCTTCTTTAGCTTTAGCCATTCTTTTTCTTAGCTTCTTGTCTTTCTCTTATGGATTTGGTTTCAGTACCATCCTCATTGTAAGTTGTAGCCATTAGCTTAGTAGTTTCTTTTTAACAATTTCTAATGCTTGGTCATCTAATTTATTATCAGTTCTAGCAACGTAAGCTTCTAGTAAATCTATTACTAGCTTCTTAACTGCATCTGATTTCAAGAAGGCGAAAAGGATGGGCTTGATAATTAGGATCATTATTCTTCAGTAGTGGTTTTCTTGGATGTTTTCTTAGCTGGTTTTACAGCTTCTTTTTCAATGATGCGTGAAGTCTTAACTTCAGGTTGAAGGTCATTAGGACCATCTAGGTTAGGAGTTGTATCCTTTCTTTGTAGAGTTAGTGAACTCATGTTACATGTTTCTTTAGGTTTACTCCATGGCTTATACCACGGTTTAGGTGGAGTATTACATTTCAATACTTTCTTCTTAGCTTTCTCCCAAGTCTTTATAGGTATAACATCACTACACATCTGAGACACACGAGTTAATGGTTTTAGCATGAATCCTTTCTGTTGCAGTTCTGCACACTTTAAGACTCTAACTAATTCATAATCTAATCTCATCTTCTCTTCTTGTCTAGTCGCTATATCTCTACATTGTTGTAGTCCTTTCTTATCAAGAGGTACCATAAAGTTAACTTGGAATCCCCAGTTCTCAGCTACAGTATAAGTTTGCTGTGCCATTGTCTCATCAAATGGAGTTGTTTGATTCCCCATATAGAATGGTGAGAAAGTCATCGTACTTCCATTACATGAAATGTTAGGACCATAGTGCTGTCTTGACGGTGCTCCATTGTTCTGGAACTGCACCGCTTGGTTGGTTACATTTCCCGTTGCAGCTGCTACTGGATTACTAACATTTCTATCTCCTTCTTCAGCACGAACTGGTGCTATTGTGAGAAGACTGATAAGGATACCGTAGTAGCAGTAACGTCGATTTCTCTGTCGATTACTTCTACGGATAGGACTTGGCTGGCTGCTCTTTCTACTATCTCTAAAGTGAAAGGATCTCCAGCTGTATGTAGGGTAAATACTGAATCTGTATCTACAATACCTCCTGAAGAGGCTGATGTATGGGTTATGTTTTCCCCACTCCATTTGTTTAATGCAGACCCATAAGTGGTCGTCGTTATTTCCTCGACGATTTCTTGGGTCGTTGTCGTTGTACTGTTCATCGAACCCTGGGTGAAATTGGGGGTTACTAATTCTGCTCTTGCTACCGTGGGTGATGCCAGTAATAAGAGTACTAGCCATTTCTTCATGTTTTTGGTTTATCCTTTTTTCCGTTACCGTTACCAGTAGTCAACCCGAAGGTAGCTAAAGCCCCAGTAAAAATACTGGCAGGGAAAGTTATATCCCCACCTGGGCTTTTCTTGATCATAGGTATTTCTACATAGTTCAATGTAATAATAAAACCACTCCAAACTACAACACCAAGCCTGACAAATGTACCTAAGATTTGTATTTGGTGTTCTTGGTCTTCAGCGGCATCTTTTAATTTACCAAAGAATCCTTTTTCTTCTTTTTTTGTTGCTTCCATTTGTCAATCTTACCTTGAATGAATTTCTGTAGTTTCTTTTTTATTTGATCAAAGAAAGGTGTAGCTAGGGTGGTTGTTGCTACAGCTGCCACGGCTGCATAGGTAGCAGTTGCTACTACTTCTGCAGTCGGTAATGGCATCTGTATATCAATAACAGGTAGCTGTACGCTAGGAGCAGATGGTGTCTCTTCCTTAGCCTCTCCCTGTACCCCTTCAGGAGCCTCCAAATCACTCGGAGGGATTACCATGGGCTTATATGATGGTATCCGAGCTGTAGGGGGCTTAAACTCGATCCTCATGGGAGGTAGAGGTTCAGGAGAAGTAGGTACTCTTATTCTACCAGGGTTTGCCGACACCTGTAGTTGGAGTCTTCTGCTCGTTCACACCGTTCTCTACAGCTGCTTCAATTGCAGCTACAGTACCAGCTTTATCTGCATCTAGTTTTGCTTTAACCCAACCGAGTACTGTTGACTCTGTAAGGTCTCCATATGGTACTAGAGTGTCAGGCTTAGGAAGATCTACTTCACCAGTAGCTCTGAATTTATATGTACCATCTTCACCGTTAACACGGTAGATTACTTTATTTACATACCCATCTGCTAGTTCACGTTGAAGGGTGTTGACTTGCCAAGTTTTTGTTGCCATTTTAAGGTGTTGCGTTTGATTTGTTTGCTATTAAGTATGCTTTATAGTCTGCTTTGACTTGATCTGTCCATACAGCATTACATATTACTTGTACGTCTGCATCTTCTCCACTGATATCTGTATCAACTAGGTTGTCACTTGCATCAAGTTTTCCTGGTGTTAATACATGTCTATGAAAGGAACGGGTAAGTTCCACACCATCTTTTTTAATGATTGTTGCGTTTCTTACCTGTATTTTGAATTTTTCAACGATTTCAATCTTATCGTTCTCTTTTGTTTCTGTTAAAGCCATTTAGGGACGTTCTCCGAACGTGACAGGTTTACGGCGTAGTTTTTAGACGTGCTAACGGTCTAGATAATTAATTAGAACCAGGATATTCTGTTCTGTAAGTAGCATAGAAATATATTTCCGTACCAGTGCCACAACTTAAATGAGTTACATAAAGCCAGTCATTTGCAGAGTTACCACCATAAAAGCTTATATCTTCTGAGGTTGTCACATACGCACAATTAGCATCTGCAGAAATATGTCTTGAAAATTTATTTCCTGCTGCATTACTTACATTACAAGCATAAGGTAATCCTTCAATTCTTAAAATAATATTTGTTGAAGTATCACTTAAATTGCTAATCCTTCCCCAGACAGTACATTGATTTCCAATTTTTATATATTTACAACTTGTAGAAGTGCAAGTTCCTGTAGCCATGGTAGCCGTCCATGTCCCAGATTCGTAGTCGTCAAGCAAATTTGAAGTATTACCAGTTGCATTGGCATTAGCACCAAAGTCAATACCTTTACCGTTTGCTACAACTAGGTTTCCGTGTGTTAATGCTACATCACCATCAGATTCTATATTTAAACCTTTTCCACCTGCTCCGTCACCCCGAAGCAAAAGCATTTCTGTATTATGATTATAACCAATGTATCCAGCGTAACGGTCAGAACCACTCGAACCATCAGCAAACATTAGGTGAGCAACATGATTGTCTGCTGTTTTTATAGTTATTCCTCCCCCATTAGAAGCAGCAACAACTAACTCTGGAGAATAATAATCACCTGGACTTGTTGTACCTATACCTACGTTTTGATCTTTATCTATTACTAAAGCTGTAGTTAATGAACCTCCAGATGCTTGTGTAGCAAACCATATTTCACCACTGTCGTTATTACCATCACCAGTGATTCCGGTAATACGAGCAACTTCTGTCGCACCATTATGAATTTTTATTCTTGCTAAATCAAATTCACTATTAGTTGCAGCAGCACCATTACCTAGATTTAAAAATCCTGAGCTTGAAGCTGTAGTTCCTCGAATAGATAAGTTTCCATAATCACCACCTGTTTCAGCCCAAGCAGGAGATCCGTTAATGCGTAAATTACCAGTAGTAGTAAGTAATCCATTTACTGTCGCACCAGTTGAAGTTGTCTCAATCTTCTTACTGCCGTCGTAATAGAGTTCTACGTTTCCATCACCATTACAAAGAACAGCGTTTTCACTACCTTGTACTTGTATTACCGCATCATCTGCTGCTGATAGGATAATGTCATCATTAGTTGCTCTTAAATATAAATCTCCAGTAGTTGTCCCATCTACAAATGAGTTTGTCCCATCATGATAAACTTCTAAATCATTACCAGTTCCAAACCTAATCTTTTCGTTATCTAAGAGGTCGATTGGAGTATTCAAACCTCTGTCATCTATTTTTGTTAATGCCATAGTTTATGTCCAAGGTATAAATTGTTGTAAGCCGTATTGAACAGCTACGAGTTTTGTTTCACTACCAGTAAAGGTAACGGCTTCCTGAGCTATACCTATAATCATTGAAGGGTTAGCAGTAGCTTTTTGTCCTATACCTGCTGTCGCAGAAGAACAAATACCATCACCTACCTCGATGTTTCCACCAGCATTATTAACAAGGAGATGACCATCACCTAAAACTAAGGCTTGATGTTCATTTGTTTGATCCTCTGGACCACCATTCATTGATGAACCATATGCACCTAGTACTTTTCTAGAGTTAGCTGATTGAGTTTTCTGTACTTTATATCTAATTCCTCTTTCAGTATTAGCACCGTTCTTTTGAGAGTATTCAATACTTGTTGTTTCTAATAGTGTGCCGTATGGGTAGGCGTTAGACTTATCTGAAGGATTATCTGAATCAGGAACTATACAAGGGTGATAAGCTGTAAATGTTCCATAAGTAACTGTACCTCCACTAAATGTTATAGCACCTTGATAAGTGTTATCTCCATCCGCTAACGTAATTGCATAGTTTGTACCAGACGCATCGTCAGCACCACATCGAATCTTCATTCCAAGTCTATCAGAATTATTACCCTCATTTACAAGATAATAAACATATGAGCCTATCCCGTTAGCTCCTGCTGAAATATAACTATCCGTTCCATCATGGTAGATTTGTAGATCTTCACCATGTCCAAATGTAGCTTTTGCATTATCGTACCATTGTCCATCTGTATATATTCTTAACGCTGTTATATGAGCAGACGACCATCTAAGACTACCAGTACCTAAAGCCCAAGTATCATTTGATTCTGGTACAAAATTTCCTGTAATTGTAGCACCAGTTGAAGTTGTCTCAAGCTTCTTACTACCCTGATAATGTAATTCTGCTGCTCTATTATCAGTACCTTTGAAAACTGTTTCCCAAGAACTACTTGCGTAACTTTGAATAGTAAACCCGTTACCTACATGCTCCGAAGAAAGTTTCCAATAATCAGCAGCTTGCCCCGCATCATCGGCATACATAAGCAAAGTGGCATTACCACCTGCTACACCTTGTATCCTTGTCGTACTTTTTACTTGCAAGCCACTTGCATACGTCCATGCTTTTAGATCGTTGTCGTAATAGAGTTCTGTAGCTCCGTCATCAACAGCTCTAAAAATAGTATCGTTATTATTATCTAAGACTAATACTGCGTTACTAGCAGCCGTTTTTAAATAAAGAGCACCTGTAGTATTGTTAATCCAAGAATTTGTTCCATCATGGTAGATTAATAAATCATCATTATTTCCAATTTTTATTTCACTTGAATCGCCTATATATAGATGACCATAAATTTGCACACCTGTTGAATTTGTATCAAGCTTCTTACTGTTGTCGTAATAGAGATCTACGGATCCGTCTGGGTTTATAAGTATCCCATCTTCACCTGCTTTAGCTCTTAATTTTAGAACCTGATCAGTGTTTTCAATAACAGAAACACCACTATTATGATGATAAATATTAAGCTCTTGGCTTGTTCCTAATTTAATACGATAGTCATCATCAGCTCTAAAATCTCCTGTATACTTTACGCCAGTTGAAGTTGTCTCAAACTTCTTCGAGTTGTCGTAATAGAGATTTACTCCATATCCATTAGAAAATGATAATAGTGTTTCATCTGCAGCAGCATTCTTAAATGAGAAATCATCTCCATAAAAATATAGAACTTTGCCTGCAGCATTGGTTATAAAATTATGGGTTCCATTATGATACAGCTCTAAATCATTATCTGTACCAAACCTAATCTTCTTATTATCTGCTAGATCTAAGTTCGTAGCTACCTTATCACCAGTAACTGCTAGGTTCTGTATCTTAGTTGTAGATACTGTATTATCACTTGGAGTACCGATAGCTACCGTTGATCCAACCGTGATGATAAAGTAAGGAGAACTAGTAGCAGGGGCGGCAGAGAAAACGATAGAAGAGCCATTAAGTGCAAATCCTTCAGAGGGTTGCCCTGTTCCAGAGTTAGGTTTCTGAAGGACTCCATTGACACTAACAATAAGTTGCTGTGCAGCTTGAGGTGGGTTAGAAAGTACAAATCTATAAGCTGATCCATTGAATGTAGCTGAGTTACCACCTGTACCACTATAACTAGATATAGTATTAATATAGAAGTCACCAGTAGATGTTACTTCTTCCCATGCAGATGCAGTAGCATTATATACCATCATCTTTGCATTAGAAGTATCATACCATAAGTCACCATTATCTAAAGAATCTGAAGGTGCAGAGGATGCTACTCTATATCTAGCTGCAAAGTCATTTATATCATCAGATAACTGTTTAATGTCATCTTCCTTACCTAAGATTTTATGGTAAAGATAAGTTTGATTACTACCTGCTTTTTTACTAACTAATAAACCTATACTAGCAGCTAAAGTTGTACTTTGTAAACTAGAAGGGAATCCTTCAAAAGTTACTGTTGTACCATTTAATGTTCTTGCAGTTGTACTATTACCGTTAGAATCCACTACAACACCACCTGCATCTGATATTGATATAACAACACCTTCAGCAACAGCTGTGTTAGGGAAACTAACTTCATTTGCTATTACTTCAAGACCACCTAAAGGTGCTATCTGAGCAGCAACATAATCAACAACAGCTCCACTTGTAGGGTAGGAGGCATCAGTATCTGATATAGTAGTTTGTACAGTTTTACCGTCACATATCGCATTAATTTCGGAATTTGTCGCAGTAAGAGCAGTACCACTTGCCAAAATAGATGCAGTACCTGACTGCATACCAGCAAGCGTTGTGAGTTCAGCATCGGCTAAATGATCTGTTGTAACGGCATCGTCTGCAATCTTTGTAGCATCTATAATATCAGCAGATAAATGTATTCTATCAATACTTCCATCTACATATTGGTCACTATCTACTGAATTCGCAGACATATGTATAAGGTCAATAGAACCATCTACATACTGATCGCTATCTACAGAGTTAGCAGACATGTGAACTAGGTCTATTGAACCGTCCACATATTGATCACTATCTACAGAGTTTGCAGACATGTGCTCAAGATCTATTGAACCTGCAGCATAGTGCTGACTATCTATAGCATCATCAGCTATTTCATTAGTATTTATTGAACTATTAGCTAGAGTTGTAGTTCCATTTACAGTTAAATTTGTAAAGGTTCCTACTGAAGGTGTTGCATTACCTATACTACCATTAAAATTAACACCATCTATAGTACCACCATTAATATCTACCATGGTAAAATTACCATTAGTACTGGTAACTGCACTGGCATTAATTGTTGAAAAAGTTGATGCTCCAGTTACTGCAAGAGTACTATTTAATTCTGTAACACCATCTACATCTAAAGCACCATCTAAATTAGTAGTTCCAGTTACCTCTAAATCACCAGGAAGATTTAGACTATCTGTCCATTCAACATCAGTTCCATTAGCTGCTGTTTGAATTACTTGTCTTGCATTACCGTCTTTTAATTTACTTACTAATATTTCAGCATTATTAGAAATATCACCATTTTGAATACTTCCATCTATGATCATGTCATGACCAACTGCATTTAAACTATTAGTAGTAATAACTGTACCTGTTTCATTAGGTAATGTGATTACCCGATCAGCAGTAGGATCGGTTACAGTTAGTTTAGTTTCATGAGCATTATCTGTAGCACCTTCAAATATAATTTCAGCATCCTCACCCATCGTGAGGTCTCCAACCATGGTACCACCAAGGTTACTAAGATATCTAGCGTTAACTTCTTGTGTTGTATATAAGTTCTGAGTGAAGTTATCATTCAGATCTTCTGACTTAATTGCTGATCCTGCATAAAAGGTGGCTGCCATTGCAGAGTCATCTGTCTCTCTATATATTTTAATTTTGGCTCCACTAGCCGGAGCAGTATTTAGTTGTACCGTTGTAGCATTAGCTAGGGTGAAAGCTGTTGTAACGGTTGCATCAATAGAAACTTTTACTTCTGATGCCTTAAGATATGGGAATGTAAAAGGATAGTTGGTGGTACTACCGCTTTGAGTGTATGAGTTCTGTGTTACAGCCATGATTGTTTGTTATCGTTTACCTCCATATTGTAGGAGTTGATTTCTTTCTTCTAATTCTTTTTGCTGTTGTTTTCTAGCTCCCATTACGTCACCTTGCTTCATCTTTTTATCAACTACCTGTTGTCTTATTATAGTATTTAATACATCAGGTTTTTCAGATAGTATTTCTCTTTCTGCTAATAGTTGTGCATCTCTGATTATTTTATCTAACTTTTGAAATAAAGGTAACTGTTGAGTTTTCAGTTTAATTCTTTCATTCTCTAGATCATCACCAGTAGCACGATGAGCACGTAATAGTTTTAATTCTTTATTATACCTTGAGTTATTCATTAAAGGTATAAGTTTCTTATATAGTTTTTGTTCACCTATATGCTTATAAATAGCTTCTCTTTCAGCTTCAGTATATGCATAAGATCCAGTTGAATCTTTCTTTAGTCTACCTAAACCATCCCATCCAGTAGTCAGCAACCACTGTCTCCAAGGTTCTTGAGTACCACTAATCTTAATAGGACTTAAAGAATTAAGTATTCTAAGGAATGGATTATCAATATCATTAAGAGGTTCTCCTGTCCAAATATCTATCTGTTCTGGTAAGAAACTAGAAGCTATTGGAGTTTTGTTCTGAACATACTTAACAATATCAGCTTGAATATCTTTCTGTGTAGATGTAATAGCATTACTTAATACACCTAAAGCACCTGATTGAGGAATTATAGATCTAGCTGAGTTAGCTACTAACCTAGACCATCCTGATAGATCACCGTTAGCGGCGGCTACAAGCGGCTCTAAGCCTTGTAAAGGAGTCTCGTTAAGGAATGTAGCAGAGATGGTCCACATGAGCTTAGAAGACCAATTCTGAGCTAATGCTTCATCAATGTCTCTACCATAGTATGCCATATCTCCTATGATACTTAGTATAGGATCTACACCAGGAATACCTTTATAACTTACCCATTTACCAGCTATATTAATTGTCTTAGGTTGATAACCAAGTTGATCTCTTTCTTTGTTTCTTCTACTAGCATTGTAATGACCATTACCTCTAATGTTACCAGCCATAGAATAATCCCACATTGTCTTAGTTAATATGGAACTAAATGCTAATCTTCCCCAATACTCAGCTCTTAGATTCTGGAACAATACTCTTGCATTAGGTGTGGTAGCCATGTCGATACCATGCTCCAATAAAGCAGCAGCTATCTGGTCATCAGTCCTAGCATACATAGTCTTGCTATACTTATTGATACCAGGAATCATACTGATAGGAGTCCAAGATAAAGCATTCTTTACATAGTTACTACCAGTTCTAGGGAACATAAATAGGAACTTAGATATAGGATATGCTGTTGTACCTTTATTAATCCAAGTAGATAAACCATCATCTAAGTTTAGTGATACCTCACCAGATAATGCCTTTAGTGCTTTATCTTGTATGAGGCCATCTTTATCAAATATTTCAGAGTAATGTTTCTTTTCAGCCTTATGTATCTTTGACCAATCAGCATAACCGAATTCACTAAAGACATCATCATATGCTCGCATCCTTGATAACTGAGTAGCTAAGTGAGTATTCGTAAATACATCAGGGAATACCATTCCAGTCATACCGTATCTTAGATAAGGTAATCGAGACATTTCCTTTAAACTCTTAGCTGTATCATACTGCATTATCTTACCGTAATTCCCTTCTTGCTCCCATAATGGTCGCATACTTTCTAAGATATCCCAAGACTTATCTTCTTGAAATACGAAGTCTTTACGGTATGCCTTAAGCATAGTATCTGGATCTTTATGTGCTTTCTTCATCATTGAATAAGCATCTGATAAAGCTCTTCTATTAGTTTCAAAGACAGCTCCATTATAATAGAACGCTCTCTTTAATCCTTCAAAGTTATCAAGTGGACCTAATATACCATGTCCTAATATTGAAGTAATAGGTTTAAGTATTAACTGTGCAGTGTTACCTACACCAGCTCTGAATGCTGATATACCAGATAAAACATTGTTATATATTACACCCCAAGCTGATCTAGTAAATAGATTTAAAGCTTGTGGATCTGGACTCTTTAACATACCAGTTGGTGTGATCTGTTCTGAAGCCCATCTATGTAGTTTAACTAATGAATCTACATCACCTTTAGTATGTGCATAAGCATCAATTAAAGGACGTACAGCTATAGGATTATTCTCAGCTAAATTCTTTAATGTTTTAGTAAATTCTAAATTCTTAGCATGTATAGAGTTTTCAGCTGTTTTAAACTCTTGTGTTAAAGTTTCTAAAACTTCATTAATAGGTCTATCTTTAGGTACTTGGTCAAACCAGTTCTTGTTTCTTAACTGCCAACCAGAGATATATTTATTAAGTGCATACTCATCTAATAAGAATTGCATCTTATCAATAATAAGATCCATTGCCCTATTATCATCTACAAATCCACTTAGTTCTTGTACACCTTCAGCAATAGTAGCTGCTTCTCTACCTAAAGTATCCATAACTCTACCTGATGATTCTGCAATAGGTCTACCTAAGAATCTATCAGTTAAGTCTCTTAATGAAAAGGCTGCAGCTCTAGCTAATTCTTCACCTGCATACTCAACTTCAAATCTACCAATAAGAAACTTTTTAGTATCCTTAAGAGATGCAAATAATTTCTTTACATCTTCTAATGATGTTTCAGGGTTTACTATATCTTTATAGATAGCAAAAGCTGACTCATTCATTTGATCAGAAGTGAATCTAAACCCATCTACTAAAGCATCAAATCTACCTATATCTCTAGCTTGTTCAGCTACACCTAAGACAGCATCTCTTGAAGTAGAACCTACCATTAATCCTTTAGTTCTCATAGCTTCCGTTATGACAGGTGCAGGGTCTCCTGTAGATGCACCATTCTTAATAGAGGTAGTATCAGCCATATTCCTAGCTACATTACCAGGAGGTACTGATTGTCTAGCATTACCTGATTCATTCAATACTGGTGTGATATCAGGATCAAACTCTGTAGGTGCAGGATTAGAAGCTAGTTTACCTTGAGCAGCTATATTCTGTTCACGAGTAGCATTCCTATCTACAGCATCTAGAGCTTTATCTAAATCATCTATCTGATCTAAAGATTGAGCTAATGCTTCTCTTTCATCAATTAGTCTAGCTTGTGTCTTACTAGATAGATTCTCACTACCTAAAGATAGTTGAGTATCAATATCTTGTATTCTTAATAGCTTATCGATATCAGCTTCTTTGACGATCTCCTTCTGTTTGTATGCAAGAGAAGCTTCGTCTTTAGGTTTCATCCATTGTAGTGTACGTTCCTTACCTTTAAGTTTAATGAAAGCTCCAAGTATACTACCAAATATACTTAATCCTGCTGTATCAAGCATATTCTTCCATCTTCTAACCCGAGAACTATCACTATCTAAAGTCTTAGCCCACTCCTTGATTGGATAGCTACCTTTCGGACCCCATATACCTGGGAATGTATCAGCTAACATTCTTAAAGAATTGTGTTCTTCACCTACATCACTAATACCTATAATAGCTGCTTCTTGAGCACTGAAGGCTCCTGTAGCTATTAGACCTTTTTGTAGCTTAGACATCTCAGTAGGTAGTTGTTTTAACTTACCTGCTACGAAGCCTCCACTAACCATAGAAGGTACTACAACAGAGAGTACTCTTCTAATGTTCTGCATACCTTCGTTAGGAGATCTAGTTACTTTATCATACCATGTATCTAATGGAGCTAATCCAGGTAGTATACCGACTGCATCCATTATAGGATCTGATATAGCACCTGCTCCAAGGACAGCTAAGTTCTGAAAAGTATTATTTAGATCCAACATAGGGTTAGCATATTGTGATCTAATATTTATCCTTTTATCTTGAACTGTCTGTCTATCCATATTATAGTATTTTTGATAAAAACTGTTTTCCCTTACATGTCTAGCAGGGTCGTTCTTATCCATACGTTCTATCTCTTTCAGTTCTCTGTAGAATTTAGCTAAGTTATTATCTTTTCTAAGGTCAACAGTACTGTTTACTTGATGACCTCCTGCTTCAATATCTGTAAATCTACCAGATTCTTCTTGAGGAGAAGTATTACTATCAAGTTGAGAATGAGCTTGTTCTGTTGCAGACATCTCCTTCAATTGAGCTATATTCATTGAAGGATTTACATCAGCAATCTTCTTTTCATTCTCTAATTCAAATTCGTTAATTGCCATATGCTTCTGCAAAATAGGTTGTTCCTGCTAAAGGATTATATATAGGATATTCACCATCCTTATCTACATATTTATAACCGTCTCTTATCATAGTTGAAGTAGGAGCAACTGACCAATCCATAGGAGTACGGAACTCATTCTTCATAAAAATATTAAATGAGTTTTGATGTTCAGGAATAGTACCAATTGGATCAGGTAGATTTCCTTTTTTTTGCATACCTCTTACGTGTGCATTATATTCTGTTAGTTTTGTAAGTATATTTAACCTGATTAAATTTTCAGGACTATAGTGTTTAGTACTATTAGGTAGTACTATTGGAGATTGTTCTATTTCATGTATTGCTAATTCTTCAGCATCAGGTGGTATTAACATAGCATCCTTCCCATACTTATGAGTTAGGATCTGATTCCAAACATCTCTTCTACTTACACCATATCTCTTTGCTAAATAATCTACATTTTCACTCTTAGGAAATTCACCAAATCCTCTTAAGACAATATCGTTAACAATATCTAAATCATCCTGTGCAACTACACTGCCACTTTGAGTCATATCGAATACATCTTTTAAAGAATTACCATCTACTGCATCTTTTAGATATGTAGTAGACATCAATGTATTTTTATCTGTCTCTACTGTATAATTCAACCATTGTACATTAGATCCTGTTTCTTCAGGAGTACTACGCCTAGCCCATCCTCTACCTTCACCATTATTAAAGTTTAAATCTTTTTCTAATCTAGTTTCGATCTCTTTTACTCTTTGATCTACATTTGGAATGTCTTCCATTAATTGGTGGTTATAATGGAACCAAGCAAGTGTTCTTCCCTCAATAGCTTTCTTATCAGTCGGATCAGATGTAGCACTACTAAGTTTGCCTGCTTTAGATATTGATTCTATATAACCTTTAGATTCCTTATTTATACTATCAAAAGTTATACCATATTGTTGTAGTTCATTTAAAGATTCTATTTTATTAGCATAGGCTTTCTGGCCTTCTTTAGTTAAACTCTTGTAATAATGCATAGCTTCATTTAGATCACCATCTAATATAGCAAGGTTTAAATTACTAACAAGTTGTATACTATTATGGTGCTTAGGATCAAACCCGACCCATGCACTAATCTCAGTTCTAGCTGGATGACCTTGTGGATAATCCTTTGTCATACTGATTACTTCTTGTCTATCTGCAGGATCAGTTTTATCCATTCCGTCTAGTGTTTCTACAACATTTACTTTTGCAGATTCCTGTTCAGCTTGTTCTTTCTCTTGCTCACTTTTCTTTAAATCATTTATACGTTCAACAAATGCTTCACTTAAAATAGGATCATATGTTTTTTCATGTTTTTTAAAATAGTATTCTCCTTCAGTTGTTTTATAATTGTGTGCAGCTTTCCAATCTTCAAAGGTTAAATATTCACCAGCAGATTCAATCTGATCTATTAGTTTAAGATAAGAATGTAAACCTGCTTGTTGAGGATTAATTCTATACTTTCCATTTTTACCAAGAATCTGAAGACTAGTATCTTTTGGATCGACAACTTTCCCTTTACTATCAAAAACAGAAAGTTTACCAACCATTTTATTTAATGCGTTGAATTCTGCATCTTTATAATCACTAGAAGTTGCAAAATTCTTAGAAATGTTCTGAACTGATCTTACTTGATCATCTATAGATTTAGTATTTTCTCTTGCATTGTGTCTTTTGTGTCTTCCATTTACTTCAGAAACTCTTAGTTTCGTAAAAGCATTTCTTATTTTTTCTGCAGCAGAAGATCTTAAACCAATACCTTCTTTTTTAATCAGCTGATCTAATAAAGACTCATACTCTTGACTTAAATTTTCATGATCAACATCTTGATTATTATCAAGTTGTCTAACTAGATGATCGTGGATACCATTAGTATTAGCAATAATTTCTCCAGCAATCTTTTCCTCAGTTCTAGCTCTAGCAAATCTACCTGTTTTTATTACATAATCAGATTCATCTTGAGTTTCTGTTTTTTCTATATTCTCAGCTTCTAAATTTGCTTGAATTGTTGCAGCTGTTTCTTGACCTTTTAAATACTCGTCTATACCACCATCTTCTTTCCAGTCTTCAAACTCCGCCTTTGCAGCTTTTTCACCTGCATATGATGCAACACTACTTGCAAGACTACTTAAACCTTTAGAGAATTTAGGAGCAAAGTCTTGCCAAAACTCTGCTTGTTTCCTATATTCTGCTGCTTTAGTATTTAAGATGTCGGCTTCATCTTTTCCTCTTTTTGTAATATTCTGAACTTTATTGTTATGAATTTTAGTTTCTAACTGTTGAAGTTCTTCCTTCCATTTCTGTTCTTTTAATTTTGAACTTTCAATTTCTCTTATGTTATCTTTATTGATTTCATAAGATCTTAAACGTTGTAGTTTGAGACTATCGATAATTTGATCTTGTTGATCTTTAAAGGCTCGTAAGCCTAAGTCTCCTACACTATTACGGTCAAAACGACCACCCTTAGATTGTCGTTGATAAAATTTTGCCATTGTTTATTAGAGTTCTGCTATAATAGTACCTAAACTAGCACCGATACTAGGTAGTGCTTGTCCCCAGGCCATTCCTGCAGCAGCACTAGCTGACATCATCCCACCTAATACAGGTTCTGGTCCATAATCGAACTCTTGAACTTCTCTAGGAGGTTGATAAGTTGTTAGTGGTATGCCTATAGGTACGACAGGATCTGGTAATACACCAGGATCTAGCATCTTTTGCGCCCAAGCAGATAAATCAGCTGAAGCTTTATCCATAGATATTTGTGCTAGAGCTGCTTTTGAGTTACGTCCTGCAGCAGCTAAACCTTCGTTCATCATAGCTATAGTTCTACCATAACCAGCTAAACTAGATTGAGTTTCTTTTTCTGCAGATCTACCAGACTGACCCATAGCTCTAGCTTTACCTTGAGCTACAAGTAATTTCATTTGTTCTTCTTGTTTATCAAAAGCAGATTCTGCACCTATTTCTTGTAACTTCCTTATTTCATCATTAACAGCTATTTCAGCTGACATTGCGTTTAAAGAAGTTTGTGCAGTATATAACTCACCTGATCTTTCAAACTGTGCATCTAATGAGCTTTGTTCTTGATTTTTAATTTGTAAGTCATAATTATATCTATCAATAGCTACAGTATCTTTATATAATTTTATCGCCTGATCATTTATAGTATTAGTATTATATGTTTCTACTGCAAAAGCTCTATCAGCATCAATCTTATCTTTATTAGCTTGATAAACTAATTTATCATATTCATGCTGTATTTTTTTAGCTTCGTTCTGTGCTTCTACTTGGTTTTTTGCTGCTTTACTGGATTGGTGAGCTCCAAATAAAGAGAACGCACCACCTACAAATGCTGCTGTTAATGCCATACTTAAGTCCTCCTATAAAATCTTGGTGAATAGTGTCCTTCCCACATCATAGAATTTAAGGAGACAGGAAATGCTGAATCATTATATATTCTTAATTGGAAATTATCTGTTTTCTGATGGATTGGTACAGTAAATATAGACTGATCTTGTAATGAAATATCATTAGCTATATAATCATCTGCTTTAGAAATTGGGTTCAAACTATACCATTCATCTAAGTATATAGATATTTCATCAGCACTATATACCAATATATTATTAGTACCTGATTCTGGTGCAGTATTAAATGTAATATAATCTTCAACTATATTATAAGTTGAAGGATCTTGGATATCATCACCTATCTTAACTTTTACTCTAGTAAGATTAACAGGTATATAAGTTAAATGAAATGTTGTAGTACTATTATTACCACTAAGTGTTTTCAATTCACTAGAAGCTGAATTAAGTGTAATCTTAGGTAATGTTCCTGTAGTATCTACAGTATAATCAGTACTAAGAACATTATTAATTTTAACTTTTATCTGATCATTATCTACATAATCAAGATCAGAAGGATCCCATTGGTATACAGTTGTAGTTCCATCAGCTATATAGTCTCGTTTACCTTGTCTGACTCCTGTAGATTTTAATTTGAATGCTACTAAACCAGATAAACCTACAGCAAATTTCATTCTAGATATAGTCAAACTAGCAGTAAAATCAGTAATTCTTTTTTGATCATCTGATCTAAAGTAAGTTTTAGGTAGTATAACATCGAAGTTATATTTCCATCCAACTATAACATCACTAGCTACACTAGTTAGGTTCTTATTCTTTACACTGAAATATGTGCTACCAGTTACTACATAATCCCATCTAGCACTACCATCAGTTATGTTTGTTCCTGTACCTGTAGGTCCACCTGAACCTGCAGAAGTACCAGCAGTATCACAAATATAGACTTTATCTCCGTCATTACTAATAGTATCACCAACTGCATAAGCAGTGCTTGCTTCCCAAGCAGATTCTACGCCTATACTTGGTGTGACAGTAAATCCAGATTCAACAAAAGTACCTGATGCAGTACTACCTTTAATAATCAAGACTGGAGTTAATCCAGTTACATTATTCCAAGGTATATAACATTTAGATATTTCATTAGTAGAATCCCAACCAACATAACTAGCTGTTGCAAAGAGATCTATACATGGATTAATCTTTGTACCTACATTATTAACAATGATAGCATCTTCTGGACTTTGACTTAAGCTACCTTTACTTATAGTAAATTGATTAGCTTGTTTAGTAACAGCATACATATCATCTTGGTCTACAGCTATTGTCTGGACATTGCCCATCATTTCCCAGTTAAACCAAGCTTCTATTATGTTTTGTTCGCCTTGGCTATATGTACGATAGAAGTATACTTTATCGGAAGATTGTCCTGATAACGCTAAGAATTGATTCTGTGGACTAGCAATGAACGTATCCACTGTAGCTGGTACCCACTCATTTACAACTCTACCAACGTCTACTACTTCAGGGTTTTCGTTTTGACCACGTGTGATCATTCCAAATATACGAGTATAACTTGGTGTCTTACTTATAAAATTTAATGTATTACCCATATTAACTGGATCCACATTTGTATCCATCTCATAGTTAGAAATAGTACTGATAGTAGCTGAAGAAGGTGTCAGGATTCCATCTACTCCTCTCATAAGGAATTGCTGGCTCTTACTAAAAAGGACTAAACCTTGTGCAGTAGGAACCACCCCATGAAGAGCAGCGGGACGAATTGTAGACGAACTTAAATCAACTGGATCTGCATCAGTAGCTGTTTGTGCAGAGGTATAATAGAAATTATGGAATTGACCAGATTGACTCATAGAAACATTATCGTTAGCTAAGAATCCTAGTCTATTACTATGGAAAAATGATTGTTGTATTTTAGCCCCAACAAAACTGGGATGTGAATTAGTATTATCATCACCAACTAAACGATCAGTCCATGTTATTTTTCTAAATGTGAATGTGTTTAGTGCTGTATTAATTAATTCATGTGGCATAGAAGAATCTACTAAGCCTGGTGATTTAGCAGGGTCAATAGTTTCTGCCCAGTATCCAGTACCAGACACACCATCATCTGCTACGAATCTAGCAAAGTAAGTATCACTAGTTCCTGCAGTATTGATGATCTTTACTACATGATCTTGGTATGATTGAAGTGGTATTTGAGATACATTATCTACTTGATCTTGGAATACAGTTAGTTTATTATTAGCTGCTCCACCTTTACAAGTTATACCAAAAGGTGTTCTAGTACCACTAACAACTCTTTCTAATTCTAAGGATGCTCCAAACTTAGTAACTGTTAAACCAGATATACCAAATGCATCTATACCATTCTTTAATGTAGTTAGTAGAGTATCATAAGTATCATTATTATCAGTAGTCGTACTGAATGTTTGATCTGATGCTCCACCTCCAGCATTCATAGTAACACTATAAGTAGAAGTAATAGCTGTATCATACAACTGTAAGGTAGCTCTAGTTCTAGTTATAAATGTAGGATCTGGTTCTGTACTAACTACTGTTAGTTTATTGGTTATGATAGTAGTATCTTGTACAGTTAGTATATCATAATCATTACGTGCTCCTGTTAAATAACCTTGTGATCCTGTAGTATAAGTAATAGTACATGCAACACCTGTTTCAGCATTCCATATATCTACATCACCTACATTTAAAGTACCAGTTACATTAGCACCTGTACCTGCATCACTAGAAGCTATAGTAATAGTTTCATTATTTACATAATTAGCTCCAGCAGTTTCAACAGTAATAGCAGTTACAACACCACTACTAGCAGTTAAATTAACTTTTAATCCTGTACCTGAACCACTAGCTGTAGTAGCTAGTTTAGTCTTGTTTGTAGCTCCACTGGTTCCATTACCAGTTACTGTTATAGAGGCTGGTTTGATACAACCTATATATTTCTCATCATCATCTCTGTGGATGTAGAACCATTTAGCTGAGTCATATGTAGTACCAGTACCGATATTAGCTATCCATTTAAAACCAGGTCTTTTAGTTAATCCAAATGTAGGATCTGGATATCCATTAAGACATTCCCTGACTTGTCCTGGTAGCTTTTTATCATCTGACTGTCTAGACACACCACCTAAATAATTATCTATTCGTTGTGTTACTGCTGCCATTATCTCTTAAGTGCATGAAATGGTTGATAGCTTTGATAGTAATTTTGATGTCCTTGTGGGTGTCCAAAGAATGTAAACTGACCTTGTTGTGTATCGTATTCTAACGCCATAGCTCTTGAATAAGCTTCTTGTTGTTGTAAGGCTCTATGTTGTTGAGGATCTCCTACAATACGTTGAGATACAAAAGAACAAGTTCTAGCTACTATGAAATCTTGTATAGGTTGAGGTAAATCTACCCAATCAAATTCCCATACAACATCACATTCTACTATATCATCAGTCCATTTATATGTATGGTTATATCTATCATATAATTTACCACCTCTACGGATACCATCTTTATCCATATTAGCAGTATTTTCAGTCAATTTAATTTGTAATACATTGTTGGGTATTAATATAAAATCATCTTCATCTGGTGGGAATTCATAATGGTATTCTTTATTGAAGGTCCATCCTTCAGCTTGAATTTCCCTAGTAACCTGTAACAACGTATCGTATGCAATCGCAACGTCTGGGTTGGTTGTGTCCAACGTGGTTACAGGTGCCTGACCACATGACGACAGGATTTGATTTATAGCGGGTAATTCTTTAGCAGCGTTAGTGGTAGGAAATGCCATGATATTAATAAATAAAAAAAAAGAGGACTCCGAAGAATCCTCCATAAATGTGCTTAGAATGCAGCGGGTTTTGTAGCAGTACCTGCAAATAGTTCTACAGAAGCAGCTGGGTTTAGATAGTCAGCTCCCATTGCGAGTCGTCCGAGGATGACATCACCTTGGTAGACAACTGATACATCACCAGATGTTACTTGAACTTGAGGTCCGATTGCTTCAACTACACCTGCAGCTTCTTTCTGGAAGATAAGTCCACAAGAGTTAGCGAAGTCTGTTTCTGCACCATAATCATTATTGATTCCAGTTACATCATCAGCAGCGTCTTCTACAGCTTCACTAACGAATGAACCATTATTACCAGGATCAGTTACACCTGGGTTAGTTGCAGAACCAGTACCGAACTTAGTACCGTACTGACTGAAGAATGGTATATTCATTGACTTGTAGATCTTGATACCAGCAATCTCAATGATGCCGTTACCAGCCTGCAATGCGTCACCTTGTGCATCTCTGTTTACAAGACCATTAGATCCTACAGCTTGAATTAGCTCGTAGTATTGTCTTGGGTTTAGTACACCTACACGACCTTCAGAGCTAACGCCCTTCTCGTCTAGTGCAGCTGCAGCGTCGTAGAATGCATTGACTAGTGAAGCAGCAACATAAGCATCTGATGCCGCAGCATTTGTGCCTACACGAATCTGTGTTCCACCTGGCTCTACAAAGTTAGTCTTAGTGATTGGAGAAGCAGCTCTAGCTCCACGAGTAATAGCTCTGAAGATTAGTCTGTCATACTTCTGTGCTAGGGCATATCCAATTTTCTTAGATATTTCTCCCCTTAATTCATAATGAGCAAGTGTCTCATCTAACTCATAAACGAATGC
>VTLG01002635.1_pt1 | contig 22725 bp, 28 predicted proteins | sample 4694571 | NCBI WGS metagenome assembly VTLG01 (sample SAMN12604809, study PRJNA352737) | marine metagenome | biome: ENVO:00000447; feature: ENVO:00000209|ENVO:00000569|ENVO:01000036; material: ENVO:00002151; isolation source: viral sequences binned using virsorter ...
TAGTTCTTACTCCCAATTGAGCCTTACCACCACTAAAGCCCCCTCCAAGCACCTGTCCCGCTCGACCACGCATAGATGCCATAATAAGGTTGTCATACTCCAAGTCAAACTGCATTGCGTTAGCAACTTGTTCTCCAATGTCATTCACCTCAATCAAAACAAATGCTTGATTGTATGCGCGAGCAACGTCATATATTTTAGATGGAAATATCAGAGGTTTGATCTCGTTATCCCTATACTTGGCAACCACTCTATACGGTATCTCACTTACATCTACTACCACAAAAGCAGAGTAATCATTTGATGTTCCCCGTGAAACATCAGCAGTTATCACATAAGTGTGATCTTTCTCTGGCGGTACATATAAATCAAGACAAGCATTTGATTGTATAGGTGTTTTATATGTTAATTGTCTTAATTTTGATGGAGTTATCAGTGTGTCTATAGAACCTAAAAATTCACATTCAAACTCTGTATTGAACTGTGATTCGGAAGTATTCTTTATTGTTTCTTCTTTCCACTTAACATCTCGGCCCGGAACTTCGCTCCAATGCACCTCAATTGGAATGTAACTGTTTCGTCCTTCTTCTGCATCTGTCCATAATTTATAAAACATGTTCATGCCGTGCGGAGTAGAAACTATTATTACTTTAGTGGATTTACCACTACTGATTGTGGGGTAGACTGAACTGAAGAACTGTTCTGCGACATTGCTTGGTACATAAGCAAACTCATCAAGGAAAATAATATTATATGAACCACCACGAACAGCACTAGCCGAAGTGGAACTTGCAAGAATTTTAGAACCATTTTCTAACTCCAAGGAACCTTTATTCCAACTCATTACTCCCTGTTGCAACCATTTTGGAAGATGTTCATATGCAAGTTGCAAACGCGATAGTAAGTCACGGGCAACTGCGGCCTTATTAGCAAGGATTGCAATATTTACGTTAGGGTTGAAAAGAGCATAGTGTAGTAAATACGAAATCATGATAGTAGACTTACCTGATTGTCTAGGAAGTTTACATATAGTGAAACGATTATTGTGGAAAGTGCCTACCATCTCTTTCTGAAAGTCATACATATCAAATGGTATAAGACCCTCATCAAGAGAAACAATCTGAACATAGGTTTCTATAAAATATTGTGGATTATCCATACATTTCTGATACTCAATAAGTTCTTCTTTTGTCCACTGTTGTGCGACATTAGCCTTCTTGAGATTAGGATTACCCAGATAAGTTCTTTCAGACATTACGGATAGTTTTCCACACTAACTAGTGCTCTATTTTTTAGATGTTCTTCTTCTATATCCTGTTTAGATTGTCCATGATATGCGACTGCGTTATGAGTATCAATAAGTAACTGGTTTACGGTTGTATCATCCACAACAAACTCACCAAGGATACGTCCATACTTACCCTTACCATCTTTCTTTGTGCGTAGAACCTGTATTGATCCTACAGGTAGACGGGCCTGTACAAACTCTTTTGCCATCAGGCCATAGACTTTTTCTTCTTTATCACTTGTCCTCGACTCAGGTGTATCGACACCATAGAAACGGATTCTCTGTTTCTTAAGCCACACACCAAATCCAAGATCGATATCTACATCAGTAGTATCGCCATCTATAACCTTAACAATTTTGCATTGATATTCATACATTATTTTTCCTTCAACATTTTTTGTAACTCAGCAGTGCTACCTACAAACAACGCATTAGTAACATTTTTAGGCCCTGTTTCTGGCACCTCTTTTAACTTACGCATTTTCTCTTGTAAGTCACCTAATTTTTCGGCAACTTCCGCGACTTGTTTGATAAGATTTCCAGCAACCTCGTATGCTCTTGGATGCTCGCCTTCCTTTGCGAGTTCAAGTATTCCGTCAATTGCAACTGAACCTTTTTCAACCAAATTATAAAAGTTCTCTCTTTGGTATTCATAATCTTTATCTACATCCTCGCCTACTGTAGGAATTGGAATTGGTGTATGTACGGGAAGTGGTGCTATTCTTTCTACAACACCAAGAGCCTTATCTATTTCTTTCATTTTTTATCAATCTTTTTGTGCAAACATCGCATCAGAGAAAGCTTTATCTTCCTCAGTCATTATCGGGCCCTTAGGTATACTTGAACCTAGTGACTTCAGCAGTGCATCAAAAGCTTTTGGATTCCTGCCTCGAACTTTTAAAATAAAATTATATAATCCATTGGAAACACTTGTCATTTTTGAGGTATCGCCTTCATGTATTCTTGTAAATGCAGATGCCGTGTTTCCCTTTGACAAATCCCAGGCGTAACCTGTCATATGTTCAATCTTATTGACCAAATCGACAGTTAACTCAAATTCTTTTTGTTGTTCCGCATTTTTAAGCCCTATTTTCCTACCAAAGTCTGTCATTCCGTCCGGCTTTATATCTATACTGCCAGGTTGTGGGGGCGGCGCAGTATCAAATGAGATTTCGGGTTTGGTTGGAATATCGTTGCGACCATAGAAGTTCAATGGACCCCTCAGGCTTGGCGGGGCCGACCTTGGGGCAGTCACAGCACCTCTTGGTGGACCCGGCGGTGCCGCGCCTGGCTTTGGGCCGAGATGATATGGGTGCTGACGTACATTATTTAAGTTCCAAGTGCCAGAGTAATATTGACCCATCATTGTATCTTCCACTCTAAGTTCTTCTTCTTCCAATTTAAGTTCTTCTTCTTCCAATTTAAGTTCTTCATTTTCCAATCCAAACTGCTCGGTAGCGCCACTCATTTATCAGTACCACTTTCTGCGTCATAATTCTTTGCATCTTCGAAATATGATGTTACCTCATTAAATCCAAAATCATCATCAGCATCAGCAGTAGTTGGACTTGGTGTAGTGACAATTCTCGTTTGTCTTGTTGGAGATTTGTCAGGCATATCAGTATATGAATCAACTTGTACTGTTTTAATAACCTTACTAGATGTAACAGGACCATAAAGATAAAATTTACATGTAAATTCCAGTGTATAAATGATAGCACGCCTTGAAGTAAAATCTCCTTGATAATCATCTTCATAGGAAATACTATTTAATTGAACTGGAACATCTTTTTTGATACCCATCTCTGCCATATCATTAATTGTAATAGTATAATCTGGTTGGAAATAAGGTAGAATTTGTTCAACAACCTGTAATGCGTCATCCGATTGTTTTGCAAGTATATAAAGCTGAAAATTAATATTGTATGGAACCGGCATATATTGCGTATCTAACTGATCTGACTTGGCACCCTTAACCTTTTTGAATTTCTGAACACGATTTAATTTTCTGCCTGGATCATATGTTAGTCCAGTAATCTCAAAACCAATACGGGGTAACGTAACTGCAGCTGCTTTAGTAAGGTCTGCATCATCGTTTAATCGAACAAGAAACTTCTGTCTAGGTCCATATGCCAAAGGAACCTTCATAGTCTGTTGAATTACCCCAGAATTGTCCTTACGAACTAATTGTATATTGTTAAAAATTGTTCCGAAACCCACAACTACATTTCGTATTGTTTCGTGATAAAATTGTTGTCCTAACATTAATCTGCGCTCCCAGCATCACCAAATGGATTTGATTCACTAAAGTCTAGTATCGTATCATCTAGTGTATCAAATAATTCGTTTTGTGCTGTTTTATCTGTAACCATGTCACCCACTATATAGTCTTCCTGTATGAGATATTCATCACCACCAGTTTCAAGTAGAATACTCTCACCGCCGGGCGTTTCATCTTCACCAATAATGTTATCACCATCTGTTTCCTCTAACAATAGACCGCTTCCATCGCTGGTAGCATGATCAATCCTGATTTCCTGATTAACAGTATCGGCTGTGCCTTGCTCAAGAGTAAACTGATGATCAGAGCTTGCTACCCCCAATGAAGTTTCTATATCGTCAATCTCAGAAATACCAGTATCAAGTGCTTCTGAACTGTAATCAAAGAGGCGACAACGCATCTTATAAACAGGGTTATTATCTAATTGATGAAATGGGTCATCGTGATCCACAAAATTAATTTGAAATAGTCTCTTCAGTGTTGGGTGATATATTGCATCACCTTCTTGTGGTCTATCAGAATCAGTAGCATCGGTTTCACTAATTATATAAAATACCTCACCCTCTAACTTAGATGAACTGTCAAGTGTTCCAGCTTCCAACTGCATAGAACCCGAAGATGTAGAGTCTGTTCCAGTTTCTATTTGAATTTGTTTTGTCTTGTCTTGAAATCTCGTTTTACTTACAACAAAAGTTGCTTCACTTAAATTCTGCAATCCAAACTGAGTCATTAACTCTTGTTGTCCAGCAAATCCACCAGCGGAATCTTCCATATACATTTCTATGGGTGCCTGAGTGTTAAATTTGGATAATGAGTCTTCTCCAAGGAAAGTATCTTCAGCAACAAGTGTACGATCTAGATAATATACGTCATGACCGTAAATTTGAATAGCCTCTGCAACCAAGTCAGCATATAAAGACTGTTCCGAGGCAACAGCAGAAACACCACTCGTATGAAAATGTTTATTGACTGCCATGAATTATCCCACCATATAGTTTACTGGTAACTCAAACGTGAGTGCAATTTGTTCTTCCAACTTGTTAATCTCTTCTTGCGCTTGTGAATATATGTCTGCGCCATCCATCGTTACACCACCAAGCATTGTTACTCCTTGAAACTTAGATAGATTAGACCCCCACTGTGCTTTAATCAAAGCTGTTGCATATCTTTTGAGGAAAATATCATCATAAATATCTGTGTAGGTTGTAGGGTCCAATTTACGGTAACACTCTACAATAATATAGTCTTCTCCAGCAGTAAAATCATTTTCCCAATCTGCATCAATATACAGGCGGTTTTGGTGCTGGTTAAATCTTATTGGTTGTTCTCCAACAAGAATATGCTCAAGAAGGTCTAAATTGTCCATAGCCATCTGATACTGAATGACAGAGGTAGAGGACAGGTCAAACAGATCATTAAGACGCAGCTGATAACGAATATCGAACATATTACTACCACCACCAGTATCCGTAAATGGCCAAACCTGTATAACCGATACTACAGCACTAGGTATTGGTATATAATTATTACCTTCTAGAAAACTTGCGGTAATAGAATCATCTACTGTATCTGTACCAGTTGTGGTTGTGTTTGCACGGGCCCGTGTAATCTCAGCTTCAGTAATGAGGTGTTTAAGATACATCTTCTCAATACCGTCATAATGATATTGTGCGAAGAATTGCAAAGCTTCATCAATGCGGTCATCTGCCTGATCGTCTGATACGTTAATATCAATGACCCCAGAACCTAATGCTCTTAAACAATAACTTTTAAATGTTGCTTTTGTTGTGGGAACGGCCATGAAATTATCCTTTTTTATATATTTATAAGATTTCGTTTATTGCAATACAGTTTGGACCAAATTCTACGCCCTCATCTATCCATCCCCCAATCTTACGAAACCCCACGCTTTCGTATGCAAATAACGAATCTTTACGCGGCATAGTCCAGATAATTCCACAATTTTCTTTTTTTGCAATTGCTATAGTTAACTTTAGAAGCATTTTTGATAACCCAGCTCCACGTTTTTCGGGAACTACATACAAACCTCTAGACCTGTAAACATCTTTATCAGTTCTAAACCCGCTATTAACACCAACTATTTTATCATCTTCTCTCACTGCCCAGAAAGTTGGTTCATACTCCCATATCTTTTTTCGCTGTTTAGTTATAGAAATATTTCCAAAATTTTTCCACAAATCCCAATCCCAATCTAATGCACTTCTATTTTCTATCTTGCTGATTCTATTGGGCCACAAACCTTCACTCCAAAAATCATATATATTTTCAAAAGAAGTCTCAAAATATTCATAAGAACTCATACACTATATATAATATGAACGAAAATAGAATTGGTATGGTATCAACATCCAGAAGTGGATGTACAGTTTTTAGGAGAGCAATTTGTAATGTGTATGGATTGCAAGAAACAAATTCTTGGTTAAAAAATAATGACTACAAACACATAGAACAGGCTCCATTCTCAAATCAACCACACATGTTAAAGATTTTGGTTCATTATGTTCCAGAGAGTAAACTAGGTTTTGTTCTTAACGACATGCCTAAAATATGGTTATATCGAGGTAACATGGTAAGACAATTTTTAAGTCATGTTACTAGATTGTACACATTGGTAAACCATGTATACGATGAAACCAATCAACCCCAACTAGAGGATAACAGTATTGTTGCAACCAGAAATCAGTTTGATACCTTTATGTATCGACATAAATTATTCTGGAAACTCTGGAAAGCATATGGGTTTCTCAAGAACGAACCTCTTATCAAATTTGAGGACTTTCTCGCACAACCGCAAGAGGTTGTAGAAGAATTACAAGAGTGGTGTTGGCCTCAACTTAGATTTAATGACCCCATTAAAATTGAAATGCCACTCAGAATAGAAATGGATTATACTACAAAATTCTCAAACTACGATGAAATAGTGGAGTGGTTTAATGAGTAACTTTTGTATAGTGTGTGTAACCCGCAATGGCTCTTATTATCCAATGGAATATATGTGTCGAACCTTTGATCTTGTTGAGGGAAACGAATGGTTTGGTAGAAACAAACAAGCAGATTTGACTAAACCTTTTGAATTAAATACTAAAAAACTTCCTATTGATTTTAGTGTTAATGAAGACCTGTTGAACGATCAGGATATTAAAGCTCGTATGAAACATCTAGAAAACTTTCCTGTTCCTTATTGTGTGAAAGCTATGCCACCTCAGTTTACCAATACTATTGAATCTGTCAACCTTTCTTTTATAAAAAAGATAAAAATAGCTCAAAAGATACTTGACAATTTCGATCTAATATGGTTTACTAACGAAGATAAAGTATCTCACTTCTGTTATGAATTGACCTGTATTAGATGCAGTTCAAAGGGATATCCAAGACCTAGAGAGTATGGAACCTATGACCCCGACAAAAGAGTAACGCCTCCCGATAATTCATTCATTGCCACATTATCAGACTGGGCCAAGTTTATGAAGAGGGAGAAATTTACTAATAAGGTAATGGAGAAATTTAATGTGCCTATCATAACATATCAGGATTTTGTTGAAGACCAAGATAGAGAAATGAAAAAAATTGCAGACTATTATAATTTGGTTCCACAAAAGGTGGACAAAATCCCCATCATACCCAATCCAGACTACACTAATATTTTTATTAACTATGAGGAAATTTTAGAATGGTTTCGTTAAAAGAAATGATCGATGGTAAATGGATCGAAGGTGTAGAATTCTCTACGCCTGGTCCAAAATTTATTGAACAACTTGCAGACTTATTAAGCGAACTGCATACTATGTGGGGAATGAGTGAATATATAGAAACTGCTCTGTATAGAAAAGAGTGGATTTTAAATGATATGCACGATGTAGTTGCTAACCTAAAACCTGTTGATAAATTTACAGAAGATGCGATAGAAGAATTTTATGTAATGAAGGATGATCTAAACGAATATGTCCCTATTCATGGAGACTTGTGGAGACAAAATATTCGTGTGGATGAATCGGGAAATCTAACCGGCATCATAGATTGGGACAAAAAATCTTTTGGTAATCCGCTTTGGGAATTTCGAATGATCCGCCGGTGGATTGGGTGGGAAGGCCTTGATGAATTACTATTTCTCTATAATTGCTCTACAGGGTTTAGTTGTAAGAGAAGATATATTGAAGTACTGGATAAAATATCTTTATGTCACTCAATAAGAATACGAAAACAAAGAGAACAGTTTGATGCTATAGAACGATTTGAGAATTATAAAAAATCATGGCCTAATTAAAGTTCTCCGCTTTCTTATATCTGTAGCAGAAATCTTTTCAATATCTTCTTCAAGATGTTCCTGTTCGATTTTATAACCGACATCTCGACCATAAGTAATGTTAACGATGTTTGGAACAGTCATGATAATATAATCATCATCATACACATATCCATGATTTAACAAATCACCAATCACAGCAGATTGATCAAACCATGTCTCACCTGTGTCTCTTACCATTATTACAACTTGGCCAGTTTTTGCATGAGCTCGTTTGAAAAGTTCTCTATGTCCTTTGTGCCAAGGTTGAAATCTTCCAAGGAGTTGTACAGTTTCTTTTCGTCTATCCATTTTGTAATTCTCACATCAAATTTTGTAGGGGGTTGAAAAAGTTTATTCGTATCTTCATATTCACTCTCTTTTATTGTATCCATCCATATAACTTTATCGGGAAAAAAATGTCTTCTATAGCCGGGCAACGGACAAACAAATCCAGATATGCTTATGGGGTCTACCTCTGCAAGTTTTCTCATACGCAATGCTTGTTTTTCTCTACCTAATGATGAAAAATTCCAATCATTGTATATTCTTCTAATATCGTCTGCATCCCAATATGGAATATTGAAATGTTTACCTAACCTCTCACCCAACCATGTCTTACCCGTTCCAGGCAGACCCATTATTAAAATTTTCATTCTTCGTCCTGTCGCAGAAAATCATGAGCCAAAATCCTTTTCGCCCAAGTGTGTTCTCCTGTCCTGAGATATTCTAATTCCTCTGGTGTACTTTCTCTACCAAGAATATCATTTCTGTGTGGATACCTACCAAACTTTTCCAACACCTCACGATGCTGTTTGCGGTACTTGCCTCTTAAATGTCCTTGATCTGGTATCTTATTATGATCTCTCAAATCTTCGCTGTGTTCTCTTGGTAAATATAAAAAAATGGTAGGCCACATGCTTATTGATCTTTCAGCATAATAAGTCTGTGCGAAATATGACAAAAATCTTGCTGCCTCATCAGTCTGATATGCAAGAGGCCTTCCCCGAAATATATGTCTGGGAAACTGATCAAGCACTATAATACAAGCAAGACAGTCTTTCATATTTGCTGGTACTACGTTCCACTTATCATCTATAGTTTGACCAAATATAGATTTAGTTTCTTCGTATAAAGAAAGATAGCGTTCTGTTATATCCAGATCAACCTCTGGTGTAGAGTTAAACCAGAAATCCCGTTTTTTTATATCAGTTGATATATCGGTAGTACCAAACCAGAATTTTAAAATGTCATCCGTTGCTCTACTATTCATTTCTTCCCCCTATTATATATCTGAGTAAATCTCATGGACTTTCATCAAAGGAGCCCAACCACCAGCTGGTCTTCTCCCCCAACCATGTTCATTATCCCATTGATGACCAATTCCAGCGATAACTGTAGGTATTGATATGTGTCGTTTTCGTAAATACTCCCTCTGCATTATTTTAGACTCCTTGTTTTTCAAAGTATGTGTAACATTCAACCATTCTTGAACAAGGTTTCTATCTCTAAAGGTGTCCATTATATATGCGTTCTGTCTTAGGGATTGATGTTCTCTTGCGTTCATAACTCTTCGTGATCCATAAAAAAGGGTCCAAGGAAATATCGTTGTCAGGTCTTCAGGCCAAATCTGAAATTCATCCAAAAACTTTCCCTTATATACATCGTTGTCTAAAAGTGGATCAGCAGCGCCAGGCATACATAAGATTTCAAAATGCGGTACTACTTTATGTATTGCTTTATAAAATGTTTCAGAATTAGGTGTACCAACACCTTCTGGTAACTCATCAAACCTAATAAAATTATTATATGGTTTGGTATATTCAACAACCTCACTTATAGTATTTTCATCTTCGATCTTAACTAATGATAAATGAGCACTATGAAATGTTTTCTCATTCTCTGCTAAACACAATGCAACGCAACTGCTATCCATGCCACCACTAAATGCCAATACCATATTGTCATGATATCTTTTTAGAACTGCTTCTTCAAACGCAATTGTCATATCTTCTAGCGTATTTTTATATTGACGCAAATCCCATTTATAAATTTCTCCATTTACCAATCTCAATTGATTGTCTCCAATAGAATATTGATAATGACTGTTCCACTTTAATGATTTTGATGTTTTAGTAGGCCAAGTAGAAAAACTATAAATAAAATCACCAGCAGTATAATGTGCTTGACGAGTCGCCCAAGGATCAGTAAAGAAATCTATAGTTTGGTTTGATGGGTCATAAATGATAACAAGAAATTCACCATCCAAATGATTGACAAAATCATTCCCATATTCTTCATACATTGATACACAAAATAATTCATCACCGTTGTAGATTTCACCAACAACTATAAAATATTTTCCGTGTTTATGGGTTGGTTGGTGACCATTAAAATACACGCCATCAAATTCAACACCTCCACGATGGCACCCACCATTCGGCAAATTCGTGATAGTAAAAGAATTATTCCTCATAGTAAATTAGAACCCACTTTAAATAGACTCTTTCTTGCTTGTAATCCCGCCCAAGCCATCTTTGTGGGTAACACAATATCTCTTTCTCTTAAATAATTTTTTAATGGAGACTTTTCTTCTGTGTTTTTTAGATCAGAAGATATGTTCAACCATTCTTGGGTTAACTTCTTATCACAATAAACATTCCTAATTTCAATCCCATAAGCAAGAAAATAAAATTCGTTATTATCTAAAATCTTTCGATGTAGACCGCCATAGAAATGTCTCCAAGGAAATATTGTATATAAGTCTTCTGGCCAGCGCGTAAAGTCTGGGTCAGATAATTGTTCAGATGATCGGCGATTTGGTTTATTAATATAATTACCGATTATCTCATCTGCACCATTACCCTTTAGTGTCACTATACAATTCATTTTTTTAGTTTTTTCAACCATGTAAACATTTGTTATATGCGATTTACTATTATCCAAACGCCCATTTAGGTTTATTCTTTTGCGTTCAGTCTCAAACTCTCTCGTAATTTCTGGACTATCTATAACCACATTTTCATTATACGGAATTGTATAATTACGAGTAGCCCATATGGTTTTCTCATCTTCTGAGTCTGTAAGTGCCAGAGTAATGCTTTTGAAATGTTTCTGTAAATCTGCTAAACATAAAGCTATACAGGTGCTATCAACCCCACCACTGAGATGTAAACACATATTATTATGCCATCTTTTATCTACTGCTTGTTCAAATGCGGCATCCCAATCTTTATAATCATTTTTGTATTGATCTAAATTCCACACATGTAGTGAATCATTCATATGTATTAAATCGTTTTGGTGAGGATGCAGAATATATCGATAATGGCTGTTATGTTTCAGTCGCATAAACTTAGTATACCACTCATCGTCTTTATCTGGGTATCGTGAAAACCTACTAAAGTTCTTTGGTTCATACATAGGAAATGTACCAAAATAAAAGTATTCATCAAATTCATGGAACCACGCTTGTCTAGTACTCCAAGGATCAGTAAAAAAATCTATATGTTTTTTGATTGAATCGTAGATGACAATGAGGAATTCACCATCAAGATAATTAGTGAAATCATCGCCATATTTTTCATAAGAATTTATGACATGATAAATGTCTGATGCCAAAGTCTTATCATAATTATAGACCTCGCCCATCAGCATATAATATTTCCCCCCAACATATACGGGTTGAGGGGTTGCTTCACCTGTTACATGGAGCAAGTTGTGGGTGATATATAACGGTTGATATAACCCATCTACTTCAATTTGTTTAGTTAAAGAAGGCCCACCAAGTTTCAATGCTGTATCAATATCCTGTTTATGAGGATAATTAGTAATTTTAAAAGTACACATTAAAAAATTTAAGTCGCAGAACTAGTCCTAGAAATTTGTCTGATACCGTTTGCAGCATTATATGTTTCCATAGCGTTACGATATGCTACAGTTCTGCTATCAGTTCTATATTCTTCATATGCCGCCTCATCTCTATAAACAAAAGTTTTACATTGTATTAAGTCGTTTCCCGTAACAGTAATAGTAGCACTAACTCTTTTACCGTTATCAATATAGTTATTCTTAACATGTTGCCAATCGCCATTATTCAAAGGCGAAAGTTCATTAAGTACTCCCCGTGACCCGGCGGCCGAATACCAAGGAACACCTGTATTTGGTCTTTCATATTTTGTTATAGTGGTCCAAGTCATTAATTTCTCCTATCTTTATTATTTATGCTGCTATAAAATCGAAAGGATCAATTTTATCTAATTCTTTTCGTCTTATTATTTCACCATCATCACAAACTGCCATGTTCAAACATTGTCCTCCATACATATCTATTTGCCCGTGTGAATACGATATAACCTTTAGTTTATTATATGCATAATCTTTATCGCCCGTCTGTTTAGCAATATAGTCTCGCAAAGGCATCTTAACCCCCTTATACGAATCAACTAAAGGAATAGCCTTTGCATCTGATTCTGTTTGACACAATCTTGCTTCTGGTGGCATAGATTCCCATATGTCTTGATACTTACCTAATTTTTGTTTGTCCATTTTGGAAGGATCAAAATCATCAACCGTGTCGCCAGATTGATTTTCTGGATTACCTATTACTGGTATTTCATAACGAATATGTTTGTTAATGAACCATTGAAGAACATTCCAATCGTCAAATAGACTAACGCATTGCGGTATATAATCATCCTCTATTGTTACGTTGTCATAAACACAACCAGCCATATCTCGCAGAGTTTTTTCTAACCAAGTGAACCGCCACTTATACCACGGAAGAACTTTGAGATGTAGAGGCCACCCTGCAAAATAATTATTTTTTCTAATGTCTTGACCAGAACCACCGAACAAAGTATCAGCCGCATTTGCATTTACCGTTATGTGGTCTTTTTTCATTTCCGATCTAAAGTTCTTTTCCCGATTAACAACGTGTGGTAAATGTTTGACTAATTTATCATACAATAGAGGATACTCTTCTATTGACCCCTCTGACATAATAACTCTGAGTTGATCCTTTTCTGTTCTATCTTTTAATAAAAGTAGAGTTGCTGTACTATCCAAACCACCAGACCACAAAACATCCACAGGTCTACCAAGAGAACACACTTCCTTTGCTTTTTTATCCAATAGTGCAAACAAATCATCACCAACATCGACTTCTTTGTATGGAGGTAAAGTATTTTTGAGTACTTTTACATTAAGGCCGAAGTGTTTTTGATCATGTATATCAATTGCAGCAGAACAACGAACCTGATTTTTAACAATATTTTCTTGTCTAAAATGTTCTTCCTGTAGTTCTGCTATATCATAATGACCACGTTTACTTAAATTTTCTATTATTTTAAATCTTAAACCACTTCTATACCAAACTAAAGTTTTCATAATCTTTCCATTCATGCGGTTTATTTCTATGATTTGTGAAATGAACAAACTTTATATCTGGATGAAATTCGTCACCCAAATATATCCAATTATTACCAGTTGCATTTTCATACCGTTTAGTCATTCTATACTGCCAAGTAGTGTTATTTTTAAAATCTATAACTTTATCATCAGCAATCCATCTCGTAAACCATTTATTAGGTAAAGTGATTAGTTCTAATCTTTCTTTTACGCTGTCTTCTACAAAGTATTGTTCTCCATTAACCGGCCCTGTAGTCTGCCCATTCTTTATATAATAACTCTGCCAATAAGGAATATCTTTCATGAACTTTTCATAGATGTATCGACAATCCTTCGGATAGTATTTAAAGAAACCGCCATTAATTTTATAAGTATCCGAATCATTTCTCCACCACCCCGGCATAGCAACAAACTGTCCTCGTTCTATAGGGAAGTCAAATATCTTTTCATAATCATTTATCAAGAGAACATCGATATCAATAACACAAATAGGCTCATCTTGGTCTAATTGCATACCCCACATTTTATTCCACTGTAAAGTAACTCGATTATCGTAAGGTTCATGTATCCATTGAATATTATACTTCGATAACTTCTTGTTTAGATATTCTTCATATTCGGGCCCGTACTTATCGCCAATGCGAACTGCTATGATATCCATTTTCGGTCCCATTGTTTAGTTGGTCGAGTTCCTTGAAACCAACACATTTTTGTTGAATCAATCAATGTTTTTTGTAATTTATTAAATGAATTAATAAGTTCGTCTAAGGTATAATATGCATGTGAAATATGATAACTAAAAATATTACTTGCGTCAAATAAAACAATTTTATCCTTGACTTTTTCTGAAAGTTTGTTATAATCTGGGTTTATCAAATCCATTAACCAATACTCTATGTCACATTGTTCAAACATTTCTGCTTGCATTTTTCTAAGTTCATCAAATGGACCCATCTTTACAGACCTATCAGCTGAAGGACTATTATCTATATTGTTTACCAGAATTTCATCTGACATTTCTTTTAAAATATTGAGTTCTTCTAGTGACATATTCATTTCAACAATTTTTTTCTTTAAGTCAATATTCGCTTGTGTATAATCATAGAATACCACATCGTCTATACCCAACTTCCTACAATTTTTCTCTCCACTATAACCGGCCGTAGGAGAAAAGATAAGATCAAAATTCTCATCGGGTGCGAATATAAAAGTTTCGTTATTCAATATGTAAAAAGATTTTTGTATTCTTGTCATAAATCGACTAAAATAATAATCATCGCGGTCTGCTTTTTCAAGGTCTTTCCAAACTTCCTCATAATCCCTATAATATGAGAACGACTTACGAGTTCTTTCTTCATAACTAAAATTTATAATTCTTGGGCGATTCTTTGGGATAATCCATGATGGAGTATAATCATCATGAAAATTATCATCAGCTCGTTCATAATCCCACCAAAATTCATTTAACGGAGGACAACCAATAGTTTTCCACATATCCACATTTAGGTTAATGTGTTGATGATGTAGATACGCAGCTTTATCTTTCTTTGCCATAATATGAGCTTTACAGTACTCTTCGCTTTCTACAAAATCAATAAAATCTGATATAGCCGTTACGGGTTTACCTCCAATAGTATTTACCATATCAAACACCATACCAACAGAAACAATCATCGCATGAGTATGAGAACAATTCTTTAAGTAATTATTAACTTCGCTTCTATAACAAAAATCTACAAAATGCCCTGTGCCTGCTCCAGTATGCCCGCCGGAAACCATAAGAGTTGTGGTTTGTGTTTGTTTCTCTATACTAAAGCTCCAATCAACGGTATCTGGATATACCACCAAATATAACAACTTATCAGCGTCTGGCCCCGCCCATTTTTTCAGATTCTTTATCTTGATATCTTTTGTTTCTGCTTTCCAGAGACTTACAAATTCATTAAAGTTCAACATGCGACTGTATATCCCCTCCACTTTGATCTTTCAGAACCTTGCCGGAGACAAAATCAAATCCACGAACCAATCCATTCTTAACAGAACAGTTCTTCTTACAGAGGGAAAGACATGAGCCTTTCTCTCCCCATGACATTGGTAATATGTCATAAAATACATTATTGAATATTTCATAGAGGGTTTTATTCTCTAGCGTATTACTCTCGTCGTTATAGTAATCTTTGTACCACTTCTGTTCATCAGCAAGAAATTCCATCTCAGGTATATAATAACAAGCCCAAGGTCTATTTTTATAACTTATATAAAATTGATTCTCCTTAACTGCCTTACACGAAATATCTTGTAATTCATCTGTTTCTCTATATTTTAGATGATGATCAACTCTCTCATTCCACTCTGAAAAAATATCTTGATTTTCTAGAATATATTTCTCACCTTTATATTCGTATGAAATATCCATATTGTACCGTCTGTTTGTGTGAGTAATACGAAAATCATTAAACCCCAAGCGTTTAGATTCTCTTTTGGCATCCTCAATCTGATGCTGGTTATGTTTAAAAACAATCATCACCCATCTAGCATTACCACCACCATCTATAAAGGCCTTCGCATTTTCAATTATCTTATCATAATTTGCGCCCACACGATATATACTCAACTCTGGACCCATTCCATCCAAGCAAAAATTTATGTGACTATCACGATTTTTGGAAAATACTTGACCTAATTTGAACCACCAAGACGATGGCCGCAATGAACCATTGGTACTAACATGTACCCGTGTTCCTTGTTCTATAATGAAATCGCAGATAGGAAGAAAATCTCTACTTGCTACATTCTCAGAAAGATGTCCTTGAAAACGAACTGTACGAACTGAATGTTCTATATTACCAAAGACTTTTTTAAAAGTCTCCAATGAATTATCCCTGTCATCTAGAGTCTCGCCGCCAGGAATATTATCCGTTCTTTTTTGCAAAACACCATCAACTATTTCGTTTCTTCCACATTGAGGGCACATAAGATTACAGATATTATTGAGTTCCCAATTTATATCAAAAGGTTTAGTAAAGTCAAACATCAATCTCTTTTAAAACATCCTTGCCAAATTGTTTTACCAGAGACTTCCTCATGAGTTCTTCACGTTCTTTGTTAAACCCACCATGCATTATGAAGTGATATCTATTTTCATTTGAGCTGTTTAATGCTTCGTGGTTTACACCATTATCAAACCAGAAACCCGTGCAGTTGTTAAAGGGTAACTCTTCCTTTGTATCAGTGCGTCTTAGATAACAGTTCTCCGGCTGATAGAACGCAAGATTAATTGCGCCAGCAATATTACGATGCCTGCCTTCCCTCTTTCTCTGTGGACTAATATCATTGTGATCCTCAATAACTCCGCCAGGTTCTAACAACATAAACCGCAAACGTCGATAATTTTTATGAGGAAAATCTTCTAACCATCGTTTAGTTTCGGGACACACTTCAACAATCTCTGTCCAACCCCACTCAACATCATCCTCAGAAAAACCATGGCCGTCTGGATTTTTTGTGTGAAACCATCCTAGTGCTGGGTCTTTACCCCTTTCGACAAAACTATGAATAGATGCAGATTTCCACCCGTCGCCATCACCATATCTATGATCAACAAAGAATCCTTCATCATATACTGCTTGTGCTTCTTCAATACAAACTTCTGGAATTTCTATATCTATTTTAAGATACCAGATATCGTTTTTTCTACACCAATCTGTAATCTGCTTATGACTCATTCCATCTCTACCGTTGGAGCTCCCCAAAAAGATTTAGAACAATTATTACACCGACATTGTTTACATACCTCTACTTGACCTTCAACGCCATGATCATAATGATCGCGTCTAAAATCTTTATATAAAGGAACTCCACAATGAGATGCATGACCGCAATTTTTGCAGTATTCTATCCCCCATTCTTTTTTGTCTGTCATCATTTTCCTATTACCATAAACCTATTCATGCCACTATCCAACACTTTTTTTCCACTATACAAAACTTCTGTGAACTTTGCTTGTTTAGCTAATTCTTCTGGACCGCTGACACAATTTATGTGATCCTCATATTTATCCTCATCCGTAGATTGTAAAACATATATTGGATCACCACCGAATACCGCATCAGAACCATAACGGTGACCATCACTAGAATCGCTTGTATTAATTTTACGAAATCTATGCATGGGATACATATGTTCACAGGAAGTATTTATAATAAGATCAAAGGCTCCAAACTGTTCTTCTTTTTTAGCAATTTTTTCAAACATAACATCAGTACTATGACACTCATACTTACCTTCTTTTTTATATTTTCTATTAAATTTATAAGATATTGTTTTAACATCTTGATCAAACTCAAAATTCCATACGAAAGATACACCTAAATTTGTCAATAATAGAGGTGTGAGAAAATTACTGTACCAACCTCCTAACAAACCTACAACATTAGGACTAATATTTAACGACTTTAATTCATCTATAATCCATAACTTACTCTCTAACTGTGCAACTGATGTGGCACTTGCAATTGATCTTAAATATTGAGGACATTCTTTTTCTATATTAACAAAGGTTTGTTTCCAGTTTCGAGCCTCTTCCATATCTGGTGAAAGGTAACTAAAAAATAACGCTGTTGCGATAAAAGTGTCTGCTGGAATATTAAATTTATTTACCATAATTTTTTTATCTCACCATCATTCGCACCCTCAGTATATGTGCTATTATTAAACAAACAAATTTTGTGATCTGTTCTCACTTTTTTGAGTTCCATATCATCAGGAAAAACATTACCCTTGTACCATGAATATATGTCTCCTTGAGGAAACCCCTGTAGAAAACCACCATCTTCATTCCAAGGGTCATACCAATGATGGGCCATATAATTATCTAAACTTGGATATGTAAAGAAGATAATTTCAGCATGTTGTTTAACGTGTTCCCACACAGGCAACATCTGTCCTTTCTCCCATAGAATAACTGAAGAGTTTAGGGGTGTTGATTTATACCTCGCATAGTTTCTCTTAACTGTAATAATATCGTTCCACCACCCGCGAACAATCCATGGCTTATCATTAGGTAATTCAAAGAAATACTTTAGGTCTTGGTGAATAATAACGTCAAGATCAAGAAACAGACATTTTGATTCATCTGCGAAATATCGATTGTCGCCGAGAACTTGGCCATATCTAAACATATGACATTTGCGATATGCCCAGAAGAAACCGCGTTCCTCATTATAGTACCTATCTAATGTAGGTAGGATTGGGATGTGCCAATCTTTTTCTGGTTTGTCTGTAAAACACCAAAACTTAAATGGAACTGAACATTTTTCTTCGCATTGTTGTTTTAACTTATCAACATAAGAGTCATCATATTTATCACCCCATTTAATACATATTATATTATTCATCATCTTGCTCGTAAATAAATCCTTTTTGCTCGTAATGACGGGTCTTCCTAAATCGAGAAAAGAAAAGTCTTAATCTAAGCATAAATCTTCGCATACGCATTATGTATCTCCTGTGCTATAATCTTATGACCAGCACCATTTGGATGTGAATCCTTTTTAGAAATTCTTAGTTTTAATTTTGATGGATCAATTTTATCTAAAACTTCATCAAAACAATATCCACCAATCTCAGACATTATAGGCCAACCTATAAAATATTTTGATATGTTATCTTCAATATATTCAAGATACGGACTTAAAATCATTTGTCTTGCAACTTCTTTTCGACTGTTGTTAACATTAAAAAAATTTAAATGTGCATTTACAGTATGATCGCCACAGTTAATAAGTTCGCCAGACTTTACGTTATACCACGGTATACCATAACAACCTTGAACATACAAATGCGGAATATCTTTTAACAATTTTTCTGCATGTATAAAAGTTCTAAAAGTCTGTTGAGTTATGTGGTGAGGGTTTTGTGCTTCTAATAAATACGGAACCCAATCATTAACATTAAGTTTGTGTTTAGGACAAGGCATACGCCGTGGCACGCGATTTTGACGATGCGGTTGAACGTGCCACCAATATTCCCAATCACTATGAGACTGTTGAAAACTCCATCTATGCCACTCACTCCACATCAAAACAATAAGACCAATATTTTTTTCATTTAATACGGTATCAATGGTTTTTGCTAAAATTTCGTCATTACCGCTGCCAGTATCACCAAGGTTAACACATTCCATATCAAGCATTTCTGCAAGGACAGTAGGCCATGGGGGAAAGGTATTCCAATCAGCAGTATAACTGCACCCAATCGCAATCAGTTTTTTTCTAGAAGACTTGAACATTATATAATTTAGAAAACTCCATCGCATCGTCCCAAGTATCCACCATCGGCATACCCTTTATATTTAGGGAGGTATTCAGAAGCATAGGACAGCCTGTCTCTTCATACCACTCCTCTAATATAGCGCGAATTATAGAACCACAATCTTTCTTGACTACCTGTACTCTCGCAGTACCATCAACGTGTGTTACAGAACTGTAATCGTGTTTTGCCTTTGCGACAAATTGCATGTACTCGTTCATAGGTCCGTCAAAGTATTCGTCTGCGTACTCCTCCAGAATAGCTGGTGCAAAAGGACGAAACTTCTGTCTCTGTTTAATCTCATTAACTGTATCTTTTATATCATATCGTGGGTCACCAAGAAGTGAACGATTGCCCAGTGCGCGAGGTCCAAACTCTGCGCGGCCGTTGGCCACACCGCAAACTTTTCTTGTTAATAGTTCTTCTATAATATCTCTGACTAACACGCTTCTAGCAATCAAAGTTCCTAGATATGGGTTCTTCCATTTCAACTTTTTCTTGAGAACCAAAGCAGCAGCGCCCAGAGAACTACCCGCATCGCCGGGGGCAGGCATAATCCAAATATTCTTGTTCTTGATCTTAGAATTCGCAACACAGTTTAATGCACATCCACCCATGATAACTAAATTTTCATGTGGACACATTTCTACCAGTTTAAGAAACTCTCTCTCGTACAGGTCTTGTACTGACGCTGCAAGGTCTTCTGAACGTGCGTCTGGAAAAATATTTCCAACACCTCTATGATTGTTTTTCCAGAGTTGATCTTCCAAATTATGTTTAGGTTCACCAAACGCAGCCATACCCATTGTGATATATTCATCCTCATTAGGTTTTAGGCCGATACGTTCTGTGATTGCAGAATAGAGTAAACCCAGAGAGTGGGGGTATTTCCATGATAATTTCTTTTTCATAAGACCAGCTTTAGCTTCCCATATAGACATAGTATCCCACTCACCGATTGCGTCGATGACTAGGACATTACATTCATTAAAGGGAGAAGTATAATAACCAGCTGCAGCGTGGCACTCATGATGACCAAAATACATGTCGTAGTTATGACGAGGTTTTTGCCATTTCTGGCCAGCGTAGAGTCGTCGCAAGTTCTTACGAAAAGGTTTCTCGTAGTACGCAACTATATCTGGTTTGTTAATTTTAGATGTGGGTAATTGTGTGGGATGTATCCACTTATCACCCTTCTTCCGACTATGACGTTCACTATGTGAAGCAAAATGAATACGATCATTTCTCAGTAAGCATATACCAGCGTCATGGAATCCTTCTGAAACTCCAAGAATATTCATAATAACTAATCTTTTATTGGGACGTAAACCCCTTCTACAATAAATTTTTCTTTGGGGGTTAATTTTAATTCAGCATCAGAGGTAAACACTAAGTAACCTAACAACACATCCAAAGGATTTTCTGCTTTACGAATAAAGGTTTTTGCATTTTTAAACTTAACAGATGACTTAGAATTCTTAACAATTTCCTGTTCAAATATCTTTAATTTGAATTTAAATAAATCCTCTTTTTGTGAAGTATCTTTTTCATCATACTTGAAAAATGTTTCGAAAACACTTTCTAACGACGGCGGTTTTGACACATCTCTATCGACATATTGTATCTCTTTCTCTTTCTCTGTCATATTATTTTCTGGGCGTTCCATCCATCCGCGAAAGGCTTCTCTGAACTCTTCACGAAATGATTCATGACGTACTTCAGTGCGTTCATTAATTTTTTCATAAGGGACTATCTTAACAAAATCAAGCCACTGTTGATCTTCTTCATCTACCTTGATATAATGTTCGCGGTTCTTTTCGTCAGTTGGGTCTTGCCACAGAATCGCAACAGTATCCAATTCTGGATTACTCCAATAATAATCTACAATTTTATCTTCCCAGTGATATGCCATTTAATTTCTCCTGTATAATCTATTTATAAGATTAAACGTGTACTATCTTGAATGTCCAAGTGTTAATAGTTGCTGCTGATCCGTTAGGAAATTCCTGTGAACGATAATCATCTAGTCCTACAAATCGTGTCTGGTAATTACCAGAACCATTTAGTCTGGTATCCACTATCGCTGTACCCCTAGCATTACCCGAACCATTAATGTTATAACTTAATTTATGTCCACCAGAATCCTCTGCTGCGTAAAACTGAATATCATTTTCAAGTGCAGCGTTAAATGTGCTGTCATCAGCGGTCAATGGACCTTGTATAATATCGCCACCACTCTCTGCGAATAAACATGCGGCAGAAGGAAATGCTCGTGCATCACTTCTTCGATCTACATAAAAATTTGTAATAGTTGTTGGTTGATCTAGTGTTTCTGGAATACCGCCGGCGCTATATGCACCTGTGTCAGCGCGTTGATCAATAAACACAGGTGTTGCCGAAACTCTAGTATAGTTTGTAGCAGCACTACCACCAGTGGCAATTGTATATGTTCCGTTAGTGGCCGAACTCTCAGTTGCATTAATCATTGCATCTAAAGAAGCATAGATAAAAGTATCAACATAATCTGCTTGAGACATAACTCGTAAATTATTATCTCCATCAATATAAAGAGGATAACCAACGGCACCCAGATCAGCATTTGCAGAACCAGAGGTATCATAAGTTGGTCCTGTAATCTTATCGTATGTGGCTCCAGTAACAACGCTAGGTTCAGCAGTTGAACCTTCTGCAACAAACGCAGTTGTACTTGTAGATTGTGCGCCAGCCTGCATCCTAGTATCTGTCATACCAGCGGGAGAAAGAGTACCACTACCAGAAACAACAGTTACAGTAACCGTAGGACTTTTAGCATAGAGATACGCAATATAGGCATACCACTCAGTTCTCTCACCAGTGGACATCTCTACTATATCAGTACCATCATATTTTACGGGAATACGAACTGCCATTTAATTACCTTCCAAGATATTTATGTCATCCCTTTGATAGTTTTTAGAGTCGATCCGGCAGCATTTTTGATTAAAAGAGTGGCGCCAGCTGTAGCAGTGACCGTGCCCGTAACCGTCACGCCAGCTGATGTTGTCTCAAACTTTTTTGAATTGTTGTGGTAAAGATCAACAGAACCATCGTCTGTAAAAACAGCCATCGTTTCGCCAGCATCATAAGAACGAATAT
>VTLG01004395.1_pt1 | contig 22724 bp, 30 predicted proteins | sample 4694571 | NCBI WGS metagenome assembly VTLG01 (sample SAMN12604809, study PRJNA352737) | marine metagenome | biome: ENVO:00000447; feature: ENVO:00000209|ENVO:00000569|ENVO:01000036; material: ENVO:00002151; isolation source: viral sequences binned using virsorter ...
AGGTACATAAAAATGGCAAAAGCAAAAATAAAAAAGGTGGCAGCAGCAGAAATTAGAGCTGCAAAAAAATTTTTAGAACGTAAAGGATTTAAAGCTACTGATATTCCACCAAGACTGTTCGCTATGGCTGCAAAAGAACTTGATAAATCTTTTACTCAAACCCTAAAGGTATTAGCACAATCGCAAACAGCAGGAGCAGTTTAATGACTTTAGATCCTTTTATGGTTTGGAATATAGTTTTGACTTTAATTGTGTTACCTTTTGGCTGGGCATTTGGCAAGATGTTCTCAGAAGTTAAAAGACTACAAATACTTTTAAATAGAACCAGAGAAGACTATGCAACTAAGTCTGAACTACAAAGTGAAACTAAAGAAATAAAAGAATTAATTTTAAGGTTAGAAGTTAAACTCGATAGGTTCATCGAGAAAAATAATGGTTGAACCAGTCACAGCTGTACTAACAGGTATAGCTTTAGTAAAAAAATCAGTAGATTTTATTAAACAAAATATAGATACTTGCAATGACATAGGTGATATCATTGGTCATATAGATAAGGCTATGACTGGTGAACAACAAGTTATAAAAAAAAGAGATAAGTCTGGTGCTGACCCTTTTGCTGTGGGTACTGTGGCTCAAGAAATTATAGATGCAAAATTAGCTAGAGAACATTTGAACGAGGTTCGCACACTTGTTAATTATAGATTTGGTCCAGGAACTTGGGAGTTTATTTTACAAGAACGTAAAAAACGTATTGATGCACAAAAACAAGCTATAAAAGAAGAAAAAGCTAGAAGGCTAAAAAAACGTCAAGAGATAGAAGAATATATTAAGTATGGTTTAATTACACTTGCAGTAATAATGTTTCTAGCAGTAGCTATAGGGATTACATTTAAATTTTTCGTATCGGTAAATAATCAAGTATATGCACACAATGTTGAGCAAGATGATGGGAGTTGTAGGCTTTACGATTATAAATATTTTTTAATTTGTATGAATGAAGGCAGAGACTATGCTGATACAGAACTATACTTAGATTATAAAAAGCAAAAGGAACAATGGATTGAAAGTATTGATTAATTTAGTATTTAACAGTATAAGTAAGGTATGAAGCCAGAGAACTTAGATAAATGGCGCATATGGCCACGATTGTTGATTACTCTTTATGGTTTAGCTTTTTTTAGAGTGACAGAGTGGTTTATGCAACTTGAAGATCCAACTAATGCGCAGTCTGCTTTTGTGAGTGTTTTAGTAGGAGCAGGTGCTGCATGGTTTGGTTTATATTGTGGGACTGGTAAGAGAAGTGAGTGATAAAGAAGCTAAACTTAAAAAGTATGGTTTAAAAGGTTTAAATAAACCTAAACGAACACCAAACCACCCAACAAAGAAAGGTATAGTAGCAGTTAAAGATGGTGAAAAAATTAAAATTATTCGCTTTGGCGACCAAAAAATGGGTCACAACTATAGTGATGAAGCTCGTAAAAACTTTAAACAACGGCATGCTAAAAATATTAAAAAAGGTAAAACAAGTGCTGCATTCTGGGCGAACAAAGTTTTTTGGTCTGGTAAAAAAGGTTCTAAAAAGAATCCACCAAAAAGTCAAAAGCATGTTAAAGGGAGAGTAAAAGGTGCCAGATCCAAATGAGAAATTAATAGACTTAATATCTCTACATGAAGGTGTTAAGTATAGAGTGTATGACGATGCTAATGGTAAAGAGATAAAAGCAGGTGATACACTAGTCGGACATCCTACCATAGGTGTAGGTAGAAATGTAGCTAGTGATGGTCCAGGAATAACTAAAGATGAAATAGATTACTTACTAAGTAACGATATAAAAAGAGTTATAGGTGAGGCTAAAAATTGGATATTTTTTAATGGTCTCAGTAAAGTTAGACAAGCTGTAATCATAGACATGCTCTTCAATATGGGCAGGACTAGATTCAATCCTGGTAAGTGGCCAAACTTTTTTAAAGCAATACAAGACCATAACTGGAAGAAAGCTTCAGAGGAAATGTTAGACTCGTCTTGGGCTAAGCAAGTTAAAACTAGAGCTGAAAGACTAAGCAGAATGATGCAAACTGACAAATGGTAATTTTACTTTTTAATAATTGTGGTTATAATAAATGACATTAATTAGAGCAAAGTTTAGCAAACTTTTAAAACCTAATAAAAAGAAGAAGAAGAAAAGGAGAAAAAAGAAAAATGCAAAATGATGTAACAATTAATGTAACTGGAGTTTCTTCAAAAAGCGAGGTGCAACTTGACAATAACAGACCTACTGGAGAAGATAAAGAAGACGCTAGAAAGCCAGAGACAAAATCTAGCGAACGAGATGATAGAGGGCAGGATAAGTGATTTTGCTCAATATCAAAAGACTGTTGGGATCGCTGAAGGCTTAAAACAAGCCATCATTGAAATCGACAGAGTTTATAAACAATTAGATAGAGAGGATGAATAAACATGGCTCATCTCCATGCAACAAACTGGGACAACGACCCAGAAATAAACGTTCCCAAAATCTTGCCAGAACCTACTGGATGGCGAGTTTTAGTTCAACCCCAAGCCCCAAAAAAGAAAACCACAGGTGGCATTTATTTACCATCACAATCTCAAGACAATGAAGAGTATTTAACAGCACATGGTATTATACTAGCTGTTGGTCCTCTAGCATGGAAAGATAGAGAAACAGGTAAACCATGGCAAAGTGGCAACTGGGCAAAAGTTGGCGACCATGTTACCTTCGGCAAATATGCAGGACAAAAACTAATCATAGAAAGAGTAAAGCTATTACTTTTAAATGATGACGAAATTACTTCTGTATTACCTTCAGGGTGTAACATACAAAATTATTTACCATAACTTAATGAAAGGACGTGGCTCATGACCATGGAAAATGAAAAAGAACTAGAGCAAGAAGAGCTCGAAGTAGAAATAGAAGAACCTAAAAACGAAGAACCTGAAGTAGTAGATGAACAACCTAAACAAGAAGCAACTCCAAAAGAAGATGAAGATTACTCCCAAAGGGTTCAACGTAGAATAAATAAATTAGTACAACAACGCAAAGAGTCTGATGCTAAAGCTGAAGAAAAAGAACAAGAGTTAAATGCATTAAAACAAAGACTAGAAAGACTCGAACAAGGTGAAACTCAAAAGGCTCAAAAGCAGTTTGAAGACAGATATGTTTCTGTAAAGCAAGAGATGCAAAAAGCTATAGAAGAAGGTGACACAGGTAAGCAAGTTGAATATGCAGAACAACTAGCTGATATCCGTGCAGCCATGAAAGTATCAGAGCTACAGAGACAACAAGTCATTCAGCAAAAAACACAATCACCTACTGTAGGTCGTGCTGCCCAACCTTCAGCTCCAAAAAAGGCTATGGACTGGTGGGGTAAGAATCAGTGGTTTAACTCTCCTGGATATGAGAGAGAAACTGCTGCTGCTAGGTCTATAGATGTTCAATTAGATTTAGAAGGTTATGATAAAGAATCTGACCAATATTATGAAACTTTAAATAATCGTTTACAAAAAATATTTCCCGAGTTAATATCAAAACCAGATATGCCAGTTAAAACGAGACCAAAAAGCAGTCAAACAATAGTCGCACCATCTGCAGGTGGGTCAACGAAAACAGGCAATAGAGTTAAGATGACAAAGGAGCAATTACGCATGGCTAGAGAAATAGGTTTAACAACACCTGAACAAATTAAAGCTTATGCAGAAGAAATTAAAAAACAGGAGAGAACCTAATGGTAGAAAAAAGAAATGTAAGAGCTCAAGAAACTCAATCTAATTCTCGTGAGCAAAATGCTCGTGACAATACAAGCTGGAAACCACCATCATTACTGGACGCTCCTCCAGCACGACCAGGAATGGTGCAAAGGTGGATAGCTACCTCGATTCTGGGGAAGGAAACTCCCGACAATGTTTATAAAAGAAAAAGAGCAGGTTGGGAACCAAGACCATCAGATACAGTGGGAACTTTTGCAGTGCCTACTTTAAATCATGGTCAGTGGGCAGGATGTATCGGTGTTGAAGGCATGATACTTTGTGAAATGCCAGAAGAAAAGTTTAAACAAATGAAGGCTTATTACAAAGAAAAAGATACAGAACAAAACATGTCAATCAGCAGTGATTTACGAACTGCAGAAAGAGCTGGTGGTATTCCGATTCAGGAGACAAGAAAAAGTAGTGTTAGTCGTGGCAGAGACATATCAGTCATGGACGACTAATAGTTTTTAATTTTTTTATAGCGAGGTAAATATGGCAAACGTAGATTCACCATTTGGTTTTGTACCATCTAGGCATATGTCTGGTTCTCCTATAAGAACAAATAAATATACTATTACTAGTGGATTAGCTGAAAACATCTTTAATGGTGATTTAGTTATTTTAACTACTGATGGGGTTATAACACCTCACACAGCTACAGAAACTAATAATCTTGGTGTATTTGCTGGAGTGTCTTATACAGCTTCAGATGGTTCTTATCAATATAGCGAGTACTGGCCATCAGGCACAACAGGTACAAATATTATAGCTTATGTGTATGACGATCCTTACATTGTATACAAAGTTCAATCAGACGGCTCACCAGCACAAACAGATCTTGGTGCTTGTGCAGATGTAGTAGCTGACGCAGGTTCAACAACTACTGGACAGTCTGGTTTTCAACTTAATTCAAGCATGGGTTCAGGCACAGCAACATGTAAGATTATAGGACTTTATGAATCCCCAGAGAATGCATTTGGGGCAAACGCAGTTGTGGAAGTGTTAATTAACGAGCACATCCTCAAAGCAACAGCAGGAATATAGGAGATTAAATTATGGCAATGAATAGAGCACAATTTGCTAAAATGCTAGAGCCAGGATTGAATACCTTATTCGGGCTAGAGTATGCAAGATACCCTGAGGAGTATCAAAAAGTATTTGAATCAAATACTTCTAACAGGGCATTTGAAGAGGATGTATTGCTTGAGGGATTCGGTAATGCACCTGTAAAAGGTGAAGGCGCACCTGTAAGTTATGACTCAGCGAGTCAAGGATTTACAGCTAGATATCAACATGAAACTATTGCATTAGCTTTTAGTATCACTGAAGAAGCAGAAGAAGATGGACAGTATGGTTCAATCGCTGGTAGGTATACTAAGGCTTTAGCTAGGTCAATGGCTTCAACTAAAGAAATCAAAGCTGCAAATATTTTAAACAATGCCACAACAGCAGGAGCTTTTGCTGGTGGAGATGGTGTTGCTTTATTAAGCACTAGTCATCCAACTAGAGCTGGTAACCAAAGTAACACATTAGCAACCGCAGCAGATTTAAGTGAGACATCTCTTGAGACTATGTTAATTAACATAGCTGATATGAAAGATGACAGAGGACTAAGAATCGCAGCACAAGGAACAATGTTAATTATTCCTACTGCTTACATTTTTACTGCTCAAAGATTACTTGAGTCTACTCTAAGAACTGGCACAGCAGACAACGACATCAATGCAATTAACTCTGGTAATTACTTACCACAAGGGTTTCATGTAATGAGAAGATTGTCTGATAGTGATGGTTTCTTTATTAAGACAGACGTACCTGACGGACTTAAAATGTTCCAAAGAACTGCCTTGAAAAAAGGTATTGAAGGTGAGTTTGAAACTGGTAATGTTCGCTACAAAGTTAGAGAAAGATACAGTTTCGGTTTTACTGACTGGAGAGGAATATTCGGTACCGAAGGTGCTGCTTAATATATTCACAATAAAGGTAGGGGAGTTACATACTCCCCTAACTTAAAATGGCAACAGCTTTACCCACCCCAGCAGAAATAGAAAGAATAAAACAAAATTTTCCTACAGAAGAAGCATTTCAACAATGGCAACAATCTGGCATGCCACTAAGAACAATGCAAGAATATGGTAGGGCTAAAGGACCAAGCTACCCTAGACCTGAAAGACCAGCAGTAGAATTTACAATAAATCCTAATCTAGGAGTTTTTGGCAATAGAGAATTTAGGATTACTAGACCCAAAGGTGCATTTAATTTAGAAACTTCAGCTCAACAAGAGTCTGATAAATATTCAGCTTTATATGGCTTAAAAACTTTACCTCTTTATCTGTTTCCACTTACTGAACCTTTAGCTGTGGGTATAGATTTAATTGAAGGTGTAGCAACGAGAGACCCATTACAAACTGGTATGGCAGGATTTTTATCAAGATCCATGAACCCTAAATATCAAAAACTTATTGCTGCTGGTTCTGTGTTTATGCCTTTTGATGCTGAGGCAGTTAAGATAGTTGGCTCTCCTGGATTATTTAGTGCTGTAGTAGAAAAAATAAAAGGTGCTCCTAGTAAAGCTAGAGGAGAAGAGGTGAAGCAAAAACCTGAGAACTGGATGGGTGGTATGTTAAAAGGTGGTTCTACTCTTAAAGTTAACAATATAGAAATACCTATAAAAACTAGTGAAGTTGAAAATATGATGAGACTTATTAAGAATAATAAGTTGGACGACAAATTATTAACCAGAGATGAGATGGTAAAGATTTTAGAAGACCAATATTATACATCATTCATAACTGAAAAAACTAATCCTCAATATTTTAATAGGCTAGGTAATATGGAAGTTACTAAAATAGAATTACCTAAAGATGGCACTGTACCTAGAGATTTATTAGAAATAGCTAATTACACATCTAGAGACGCAGGGCTTCATCACGATAAAGAGCAAGGTATCATAAGCCACTCACTAATTAAAAAAGACAATAATGCTTACGAAATTACAGAGATACAAAGTGACATGGCTTCAGATGCACACAAGTTCGGTATATTCGGTAGTCCTAAAAATAATCTATATCAAGATCTTACAAATATACTACCAGACTTTTACTCTGGTAATAAATATAGTTTTGCATTTAACGATGCAGGTTTAGAAACAGCAAGAAATATAACAGGGCAGACTCATACAGTTAGCCCTGTCGTAAGAGATTTACTTAATGTTTCTATTTTACCTGATGAAGTAGCTAAAAAGATGAATCTATCTCCTGGAACTACAAAAGGTTCAGCAGAAGTTGGCACAAGATTAATAAATGCTTATAGTGATGTAATATTAGATAGATACAAAAAAGCTATTGTAGATATTGATAAAGCATATTCAGATGAATATTTAGGTAAGATATACGACTTATCTACTGATAAAAAATTTAAAAGTGAATATACTAAAGAGCAATTTTCCAATAATGCTAGAAGGTATTTAAAAGGAGATATAATTAGTAGTGCTTATAGTTCATCTGGTCCTAATAATCTTCGTTCTTTATTTAAGAATATAATAGAACAAATGGATGCAGGGCTAGATTCAAGTCGAGGTTCGGCAGAAGCAATAGATAGATTTAGAGCCAGAGCAAATAATTTAGGTTTTAGCCATGCTCCTTTAGGTTCTGATACATTTAATGCAGGGCTTGAAGCTAATAGAATACTTGGCAAAACTACGCAAGATTTATTAAAATTTAAAACTCATTCTGTAAAAAATGCAATGAATGCAGGCAGTGTACCACCTCAAACTCCTTTAATGAAAAATTTAGATTATGTTGAGTTTGAAATAAAAAAGCACCTTGAGAAGGCTGCAAATGAAGACCAACCAAAATTTATACTTCCAGGAGAAGAGCCTGTAAGATATTGGTCAGATAGAGGGCAAGATGAACAATTTTTAAGAACTATCTATAGTTTAGTGCCTGATAGTAAAAAAGGTTACAAAGGTAAAATAGGTCAAGTTCTAACTAAAATTAGTAAAAAATATAATATACCTTTTAAGCTAGATGGCACAACAGGCTATAGTGAACAATCTATAAATAATATATTTAAAAAAGATTTAAATGGTGTAAGGAATTTATCAGACCTAAGTGGTGAGGATGCTATGAATGCTGCAGATTTTGTTGGTAATCCTCTTGATGAAGTTTTATATGGTGGAACTGTACAGATGCGTAACAGAGTTAGAGATTTTCAAGACGATTTTAAAGAAGATTGGTTACAAAGAAACTATTATGAAGAAGAGCCAGACCCAGAAGCTTTTAGTCGTGCTGTTGACCAAGCTAATGATGAGTTTCAAAAACAAGTTATAGAAGATCCTAGCATACTTGTAGATAGATTAGATTTATTAAATGTTTATGATTGGGATGGTATAAGTAAAGGTTTTGAGGCTATGGCTAAAGGCAGTGAGTTTAAAGATGTAAGATTAGCTTCAGAAATGTTAGGTAAAATAGCAGAGCGCACAAGAGAGATTTTCGATTATAGTTTACAATCTATAAAAGAGCATGAAACATTAGGTATTGGTGATGTAAATAATTTAGGTGATTTTTTTAGAAATTTAGTACAAGACTCTAATAAAATAGCCAAAGATGAGTTTGTGAAAAATTTATCACAATCTAAAAAAGCAGAGTTGTTAGAGTTAGGTGTTTTAAGCATAGAAGATGGTAGGTTTATAGTTGAATTACCTGATACTGTAAAAGAGCAGATTATTGAACAAGGCTTTCCAATAACTGGTTTATAAGGTATAAATAATTATTCTGGGAATTTTAAGCTATAAGGACTGTCCCAGCAGACTCTCAAAAGACCTTATAGTAAACCCTTTTTGAGGAGGTCAATATGGCTAATACAACTTTTAATGGTCCAGTCCGTTCCGAGAATGGATTTAAAACTATTATAAAAAATTCTGATACTGGTGCAGTTACCAGTGATATGACTTTATCAACTTATAGCACTTCAATAACTGTTGCTGCTACTGGTACTGACCACAAAGAAACTTCTATAGGTATGCCAGCAAACTTTATACCTATGGGTGTAGCGATAACTGTAACTGGTGCTTCAGCTAACGGAGTAACTATAAATGATATAGGCACTGAAGATGACGATGATGGTTTTGTTGATGGTATATCAGCAGCACTAAACAGCACAGGCTTTAAAGGTTTCTTCCCTTGTAATGGAGTTTTAGGTATGAGTGGTGGTGCAACAACTGCTGCTACTGCAACCCCTGACGAAGTTCAACTTGTAGTTTCTGGCACAGCTGGTGCTGGTGGAGTAGTCGCACTTAAATTTTTTGGTATATCTTCTGATTCGCCAACAACTTAATAGGAGTTTTAAATGGCTAACATAGTAACAACCACTAAACTTTCTGAAAATGTAAATGAGGTTGTTTTTGCTTTTCATCTTCAATATGTTGATACAGGTGATGAATCAGCACAATTAAAAGTAGATGTGTCAACTTTAGAGCCTAACTCTAATGGAGATGCTTGTACTGGAGTTAAGATATTAGAGTGTACTTGGGTTATATCAACTATGACTGTACAAGTATTAGCAGATGCAGATACTGATGTTATAATGCTTCACCTTACAGAGAATCAATCAGGTTATGTAGATTTTAGATCTGTAGGAGGTTTACCTAATACTAAAACTTTAGGTACAAACCCAACAGGTAATATTAAATTTACTACTACTGGTTTAGGTGCTGCTGGTGACTCATATCAAATTGTAATGAGATTGAAAAAGAAATATTCATGACAACTTCAGGAACAGTAGCATACAGACCTAATATAGAAGAAGTTATAGCAGAGTCTTTTGAGCGATGTGGTATAGACCCACAAACTCAAACAGGTCAAAAAGCTAACAGTGCAAGAAGAAGTTTAAATTTACTTTTTACTGAATGGTCTAATAGAGGTTATAACTATTGGACTGTTCAGTACAATACTATTACTCTAACTGCAGGCACATCTAATTATAGCTTAACCGCAGGTATAGTAGATGTTATAGATATGGTCTATAGAAATAACAGCAATGACCAACCTATGCAAAGAATATCAATCTCTGAATATAATCAAATACCAGATAAAACTACATCAGGTAAATCATCACAATTTATGTTAGACCGCCAATATACTCCAACAATAAATGTATGGCCAGTGCCTGATAGTGCTGATGATACTATTAGATATTATGGTGTATATCAAGTTGAAGACATAACAGCATCTTATCAAGATACTGATGTTCCTTATAGATGGACAGACGCAATGTGTGCAGGCTTAGCAGCAAAACTAGCAACTAAATTTGCACCTGAAAGAGCTGAAGGGTTATATGTTCTTTATGAGAGAGCTTTTAAATTTGCTTCAGATGAAGAAGGTGCGAGTGTAACTTTAAGGGTTAGACCTTCTGGTCTAAATTTATACTGACATGCCCAGATATGCAAAAGGCAAACGATCTTATGCAATATCAGATCGCAGTGGTTTTAAAGTACGTTATAGAAGTTTAAAAACAGAGTGGAACAATTTAAGAGTTGAACCAGCAGAGTATGAACCTAAGCATCCTCAACTTACTCCACCTAAAAATATAATAGATGCGCAAACTTTATTTCAACCTCGCCCAGATAACGATCCTGAAAATATATCTATATTTATAGGCTTTAATTGGTTTGCTCCTAAGCAAAGTATGATGGCCAGTGATTACGATGCTCCACCTACTATAGGTATAAGGGCTAAAGGTAATGTAGGTAGAGTATCAATAGAGTTTAATAGAGAAGCTGCAGTTACAGGAGTAGGTGCTACTATTTTAGTAGATGTTAATAATGAAGATGAAAGACAAGCTATAACTAACGCAACTGGTTTAAATGCTACTGGTAATATAGGCACAATATCAAATATTGAAACTGAACAAGCAGTAACAGGTGTAGCTGGTACTGGTGCTGTAGCTAATGTTGGTAGTAATTTAGGAATAAATATTATAGTAACAGGTGTAGCTGGTACTGGTGCTGTAGGTACAGAAACAATAGACCAAGATAATCCTTCATGGGGTATAGGCACATGGGGTGGTGGTGCTTGGGGTATTAGTCTTACAACTGTAAATATAACCAACGCAGGAGTTGAAGCCACTGGTAACATAGGTACAGAAACACCCACAATAGAATTAACTGAAACAGGTGTAGCTGGTACTGGTAATACAGGTAGTGAATCTATAACAATTACAACTACTTCATGGGGTGATGGCACATGGGGTGCAGATACGTGGGGAGAATAAAATGAATTATACAACATTAGTTACAAACATTAAAAATTTTATAGAAGATGATAGTACAGAGTTTGAAACTTCTATACCTACTATAATAACACAAGCTGAAAGACTTATCTTTCAAAGAGCACCTAATCTACCATGCTATAGGAATATAGCTACTGGCACATTAACAGCAGGCACCACAGACTATACAATAGCAACAGCAAGAATGATTAGGAATGTTTCTATAGTAGTTAGTAATGAGAGGTCTTTTTTAAATCACAGAGTAGATTCTTATTTACACGATTATTGGAAAAATAGTACAACTCAAGCACAACCAGAAATATACGCAACAAAACAAGCAACTACATCTGGTGTAATTATTACACTTGCTCCTACACCAAATTCAAACTATACTTATTTTGTCGATTTTATTAAACCAGAAACTGGTTTGTCGAGTAGTAACTCTAACAATTGGGTTGGTGATAATGCGGAGAATGTTTTGTTGAGTGCTTGTTTATATGAAGCTAGTGCATTCCTAAAAGCACCAGAAACATTAGCAACATACAAGACTCAGTTTGATGAAGCAATAACTTTATTAGGCGAAGAGATGAAAAGAAATTATCAAGCAGAATATGACGGAGGAATATAACCATGGCAATATCTCAAGCAATGTGCACCAGCTTTAAAGCTGAAATATTAGATGAACAACACGACTTAGTAGCTGATACTATAAAAATAGCTTTGTTTACTAGCAGTGCTAGTTTAGGAGCATCAACCACAGCATACTCTACCAGCAATGAAATATCAGGCACTGGTTATAGTGCAGGTGGTGTAGCTTTAAGTAGCAAAGTAGTAACAACCTCTAGCACAACAGCATACTTTGATGCAGATGACCCAACTTGGACAGGAGCAAGTTTTACAGCAAGAGGTGCATTAATTTATAACAGTACCAATAGTGATAAAGCGATAGCAGTTTTAGACTTTGGTGGTGATTTTACAGTTAGTGGTGGTACATTTAAAATAGTGTTTCCAGCAGCAGGAGCCAACGCAATAATAAGGATAGACTAATATGGCAAGTTCATACTCAACAAATTTTAAAATAGAAAAGATGGCCACAGGTGACCAATCTGGCACATGGGGTACAACAACTAATCATAACTTTGATATACTTGATAGGATAGCAGCATTTAAAGCAGTAGCCTTATCAGACTCAGCAACAGCAACTCTAACAGTAGCAGCAACCTCACCTAGCAGTGGTTCAAGTAATGTGCAAGATGGAATGTTTAGAGTTATTAAGTTTACAGGATCTTTAAGTCAAGCTTGTACAATAACTATAGCACCTTCAACTACAACAGCTTACTTTATTATTGAAAATGGCACTACTGGTAGTCAAAATATAATCATGGCACAAGGCTCAGCAGCACAAACTGTTACCATTGCTGCTGGTAAGTCTGATATAATATATTGTGATGCTAGTGATGAAGTTATATCAGTAGGAACTAAAATACCTATAACTTTTAATGTTGTTGAAGATACTTCTCCTCAACTAGGTGGTAACCTAGATATGAATGGCCAAGATATTGTTACTACATCTAATGCTGACATAGAATTAGCACCTAATGGTACAGGTAAGACTGTATTGAAAGGTAATACTAATCCAGGAACAATGGTTTTTAATTGTGAGAGCAACTCTCATGGACAAACAGTTAAATCTCAACCTCACTCAGCTAGTGTTACTAATGTATTAACACTTCCTCCTGGAGGTGACCAAGAGATTGTAGGCACAACAGCTACACAAACTTTAACTAATAAAACTATCGGAGTAGCACAACTATCAGGTCAAGTTGCAATAGCTAATGGTGGTACTGGTGCAACAACTTTAGCTGGTGCAAACATTGTTGCTTCTAACGCAAATACAACTTTTACAAAAGCCTTAAGAGGATCTACTCAAACAGCAGGCTCTCAAACTGGTAGTGTCACTTTAGATTTTGACACATATCAGAACTTTGTGCTGACAGCTACTGGTAATGTTACTTTAGCTAATCCTAGCACAGAAGCAGTAGGACAATCAGGTATTATAGTATTTATACAAGATGGTACTGGTAGTAGAACTTTAAGCCTTGGTACAGATTATGAAACTGCTGGTGGGGCAGGCTTAACAATAAGCACTGCTGCGAGTGCTGTAGATGTTATACCTTATTTTGTTAAGGCATCTGGGTCAATACAATTAGGAGCACCACAACTTGCATTTGCATAGGAGACATAAGTAATGCCAGTCCAAGGTGAATTTTTCCAAAATCCTGGTAGTGGAGGTGGTAATTTTTATGACCATCAGATAGAGCAGTCAGCTAGGTTCGACCCTGAAGATAACTCTAATTTAACTTTTACACCAAGTAGTGCAGGGAATAGACAAGTATGGACTTTTAGTGCATGGATAAAAAAAGCAACTAATGATGATAGTAATGGGCGAGAAACTCATTTTATTTTAAATACAGGTAGTTCAGGAAATCAAGATTCAAGACTTAGAGCATATTTTTATCAAGATAAAGTTTATACTTCATCTGCTGAATATAATTTTAATCAAGGCACTAACTTATATAGAGATGTTTCATCTTGGTATCATTTTGTATGGAAGCTAACTGGTGGCACTTCTTATACATATATAAATGGAACACAAGATACTTCTGCTAGTGTTTCAGGAAATGTTGCTATAAATAATAATGTAAAACATACATTAGGTGCTCAAGATACTCCTAGTACATCAAATTCTATGGAGGGTTATATGGCAGAAGTAGTTTTTATAGATGGTACAGCATATAATCCTACAACCTTTGCTGAAGAAAAAAATGGTGTATGGATTCCAAAAGATTTTTCAAGTTCTGTTACATTTGGTAGTAATGGTTGGTATCTTAAATTTGAAAATGCAAGTGACCTTGGAAATGATAGTTCAGGAAATAATAATGACTGGACAGCAAATAATATGGGTGCAGACCATCAAGTTCTTGATAGTCCAACATTTGGGAGTTAAATATGCCGAGTAGTGGAAATATTTGTACTTTGAATCCTTTAACACAGCCTAATTCAGGTACATTTAGTGAAGGTAATCTTTTATTTACTCATACAGCAAGTGCTTGGCGAACAACAGCAGGAACACATGGTATTACTTCAGGTAAATGGTATTGGGAAGCATATCAATACGAACAGTTAGGTGGTAATGGTTTTCCTTGTGGTATATATGATATAGATAGTGGATTATTTGTAAAACAACAGGCATCAGATTATCCAGGTCAATCAAATAGCACTTATGGAACTGCTTATATGTGTTATACAAATACAGGCACATATGCTACAAAAAGAACAAATGGAGTTTCAGTTAATATGACTGTAAGTATGGGAGCTTCTGGTGATGTTTGGCAATGTGCATTTGATGCTGATAATGGAAAAATATGGTTTGGAAAAAATAATACTTGGGATAATAGTGCAAATCCTGCTTTAGGCTCTAATGAAAGTTATGCAAGTATTCCTTCTTCAACTTGGGTTCCTGTAACTTGTTCTTATAATGATAGTAATAGTGAAAATTATCCACAAAACTTTGGACAAGACTCTACATTTGCAGGGAGAATCAGTGCAGGAGGTAATGCAGATGAAAATGGATTTGGAGATTTTAAATATGCTCCTCCTGCTGGATTTTTAGCTATTTGTACTGGAAATTTACCCATATCAGCAGACATAGACGTAGCACAGACTAATACAGATGGACCACATCAACAATTTAATTCCATCGTTTATAGTGGTAATGGTACAAGTAATAATGCTATAACAGGGCTTGGTTTTCAACCTGATTTTGTTTGGATAAAAGATATAACTAACACTGCAGCTTATGGGAATAATTTAATAGATTCTACAAGAGGTCGTGCTAAAGTTTCTTATAGTTCAAGATCTCAATCAGAATTAACAAGTGGAGCAACCCAGGATCTTAAATCATTTGATTCAGATGGTATTACTTTAGGCACTAGCACTCAAGCAGCAGTCAATACAAGTAGTCATGATTATGTCGTTTGGGCTTGGCGTGCAAATGGAGGAACAACAGCTAGTAATACACAAGGAGCAACAAACTCTACAACACAAGCTAATACTAAGGCTGGGTTCTCAATCGTCACTTATACAGGAATCGCAGGTGCTAGTGGAAGTTCTACAGTCGGTCATGGTCTTACTCAAGCTCCAGAATTTATTCTGCATGTTTCAAGAACTAGAAGTGCTGGTAGATGGGTTCAACATATGGCAACAAGTGGTTCAAGTTATGTTTTGTCAATGTCAGATTCAGCAGAAACTGATTATTCCAGTTATGGAACTATCGCTAGTCCTACTGCTACTACTTTTGGAATAAATGGAATAGATGGTATAGGTGGAGAAAGTGCTGATTATGTTGCCTATGTTTGGCACTCAGTTCCTGGTTTTAGTAAGTTCGGACAATATATCGGGAATGGCAATAATGACGGACCATATATCTATACTGGTTTTAGAGTCGCAATGATAGCTTTTAAAAGAGTTGATGGTGGTAGTGAACCTTGGACTGTTTTTGATAATAAAAGAGCAACTTACAATCCAACTTCAGCACATTCATATTCTCAAGTTTATTGGAACTCAACTGCTGGTGCAAGTTCAGGTTCAACCCACTCAATCGACTTTTTATCTAATGGGGTGAAGCTCAGGGGTAATGGTGGTGCAAATAATGCGAGTGATGGTGTTTATGCCTATTGTGCATGGGGAGACGTGAGTTTTAAATATAACAATACTTTTTAGGAGGTGAAATAATATGTGGGCATATATAAAAGATAATAAAATAGAGGAGATAATTGCTAGACCTAAAGATATGGTTATAGATGATATTAGACATTCTCGAAGAATATTCACAGCGTGGACTTGGGATGAACTCAATGCTATTGGTATTTATACAGTAGAAGCTGGAACAAAAGGTGATGATAGGTTTGAAATAACTTCAAGTCCTACATACACATTTGATAGTTCTAATAAAAAAGTGACTACTAAATACACTACAGCAGACAGAGATTTAGATGACATTGAAGCTAAAGATGATGATGGTAAAAATATATTAGATGATGATGGAAACAAGATAATAGACTATGGTTTAAAAACATCAGCTAAAAATAAATGTAAAAGTCAAGCTAATAATTTAATATCTAGATTTAATTGGTTAGTAGAACGTAGTGTTTATGATAGTAGTAAAGCTATCCCTGATGCAGTAAAAACATATGTTGCAGCAATACGAACTGATTGTAGTGATATTGAAACAGCGATTACAAATGCAAGTGACATGGCTGCATTTAAAGCATTGTATGCAGATGAATTAAATAGTGATGGTTCAATTAAAACTGTAAATAGAATAAATAGGTGGACAAGTGATAGCACAGTTAAAGAGTATATTAGGTAAAATAAGACAAAGACTATTTGGTAAGCCTAAGAAAAAAAGAGGCAGACCCAGAAAGGATAAATAATGGCATTACTAAGTTTAATTGGTCCTGCGACTAAATTAATCGGTAAGTTTGTAAAAGATAAAGATAAACAAGCCCAACTTGCTCATGATTTATCTACCATGGCTGAAAGGCATGCTCAAGAATTAGCTTTAAAACAAATAGAAGTTAATAAAGCTGAAGCACAAGGCAACTGGTTTCAAAGTTCATGGCGACCTCTAATAGGTTGGATATGCGGATTATCACTAGCTATAAATTATATGGTAGCACCTATATGTGCTGGGTTTGGTGTAATTATACCACAAGCCGATATGTCGGTTATGATGCCGTTGTTATTTGGTATGCTGGGTATTGCTGGTATGAGGTCATATGATAAAACTAAAAAAACAGACACAAAAGGAAAATAAATGCCTTTAACTGGTATAGATTTTAAACCTGGAATTGTAAAAGATATAACTACTTACTCTGCTGGTAAGGTTGGACCATATTGGACTGATGGTGATAAAGTAAGGTTTGTAAATGGCTTACCAGAAAAGATAGGTGGTTGGGTAAGAGAAACTACAACACCTACTACTTTAACTTCACACGATACTGTAACTGCTGGTAGATGTAGGGCTATGGTTAACTGGAGAGGTTTAGATGGTACAGACTATGTAGCCTTTGGCACTGAGAAGCAACTACTAATATTATTAGGTGGACAATTTTATGATATAACACCTTTAAGGGCTACGAGTAGCTTGGGTAGTAACCCTTTATCTACAACTAGTGGTAGTAATGTAGTTACAGTAACTGATAATAGTCATGGAGCAGTGGCTGACGAGATTGTTACTTTTTCTAATGCTAGTGCTTTTAATAATGTTACTATTGATGGTGCTTATCAAATTACAGAGATAGTTAATGCTAATAGCTATAAAATAACTGCTGCGACTACTGCTAATGCTACTGGTGCAGGTGGTGGTAGTGGTATAACAGCTAAACATTTAATCGGTAAAAGTGAAGGTATGTTAAATGCTTCTGCTTCAACTGCTCTTGGTTGGGGTACTGGTTCTTGGGGTGATGGCACTTGGGACACAGCTAGGAGCACAGGAGTTGTAACCTTAGAATTAACTATATGGAGTTTAGAACTTTGGGGTGAAGATTTAATAGCTACAGTAAATAATAATCAAATGTATCACTGGGACACTAGTGGTGGTGTAACCAGTAGAGCTACTGTAATAAGTAATGCACCTATAAAAAATAGGTTTAGTATTATATCTTTCCCAGATAGGCATTTAGTATCTATGGGTGCTTATGATAGTAGTGCTAGTGCACAAGATCCTATGTTAGTAGCTTTTTCAACACAAGGTGATTTTAACAATTGGACAGTATCAACCTCCACTACAGCAGGCTCTCAAAGATTACAACTAGGTACTAAGATAATGGCAGCAGTATCAACTCGTGAAGAAATATTTATTGGTACGGATGAAGCGATGTATGGTATGGCTTTTGTTGGACCACCATTTACTTTTGCTTTTAGGTTGTTGGGTACTGGTTGTGGACCAATATCACAAAGATGTATGGTAAATGAATCTGGTACAGTGTTCTGGATGGCTAGAGATAACTTTTTTATATTTGATGGTCAAGTTAGAGAGTTGGCTTGTCCTGTTCAGTATTTTGTATTTAACGATATGAATAAACAACAAGTACAAAAAATATTTGGAGCTCTTAATAGAAAGTTTAAAGAAGTTATGTGGTTTTATGTTAGTGAATCAGCTAGTGATGAAGAGCCTGATAAATATGTAATGTATAATTATGAACAAAATGTTTGGTCTATAGGTAGTATGACGAGGACTAACTGGAGAGATTCATTTGGAGTTAGAGAGGTGCCTTTTGCTACTGATAAAGAAGGTAGACTATATAATCATGAAACTGGTACAGATGATGCTGGGTCTGCTATGGCAGCATTTATAGAAAGTTCTCCTGTTGAGTTAAGTGTGCCTAGTGCACCTGATGGAACTAACTTATTTATGATAGATAGGCTTGTACCAGACGCAACAATAACAGGTACTATGAAAGTAGAACTAAAATCTAAAAAACATCCTTTAGGGTCAGAAGTGACCAAAGGACCATTTACTATTTCACCATCTACCAGTAAAGTAAGTTGTAGGGCTAAAGGTCGGCAGGTACAAGTTAAACTATCCAACACAGATGTTGGTGATACTTGGGCTTTAGGTAGATTTAGAATTAATTTAAGAGCGGATGGGTTACGATGAGTTCAGGAGTTAGAAGAGGTAGATTACCAACACCACCAAGAGCATATGATGCAACTTGGGCAAATCAGTTAGTTAATCAGTTAGAGTTAAATTTATCAACTACAAATTTAAGTTCATCTAAAGAGAGATTTAATGTAACTAATGTTACTACTGATAGAACATATGATGCAGATAGTACAACACTAGCAGAATTAGCAGACGTACTAGGTACATTAATAAATGATTTAAGAGCAAGAGGGCTAATAGGCTAATGGCAGTAGATGATAAGATATTAAGCGAGCAAGACTTAGGTCTTAGTGGTATGGGTGGTTTAGGTAGCCTAAAAACAGATGAAGGTATACCTTATAAAACAGCTCAAGAAGTTAAACCATTATCAGAAGGTGGAGGGTATTTTTACGGAACAGCAGCAACCCCATCTCAAAGATTTATATTTAGAAAAATAATGACAGACGCAGAAGGCAACCCTCAAAAGTTATTTGAAAACTTTGAGTCTTTAGATGATATTGAAAAACAATTTATAGCTGAAGCCAATCAAAATAGAGAGCAACTAACCCCAGAAGAAATATCTACTTTAGATTTATTAGTAAGTTCAGGAATTGAATTAGGTAAGCCAGTAGTAAAAGCAGGGCTCCAAAGTTTAGTAGAAGGTGGCACTATTAGTGAAGCTAAGGATGCAGCTAAAGGTGCACTACCTTTTATTCAAAGTGATGCAGAAATTAGTAAGTCGATTACAGACCAATTTACTTCTGATTATAGCTTTGATGCTGGTGCTAGTGCTACAATAAGTGATAGTTTATCTTCAACAGACAAAGCTAACCTTTTAGCTAGTGGTGATGCTGTTGAGATTAAATTAGCAGACGGAAGCACAGGCTATGCAATAAAACCTAACACTGCAACAGGAAAGCAATTAACTGCTCAAGGTGCTAACTATAGAAGACTTCCAGGAGACACTCCTAATGTTACCAGCAGTTATACACAAGCAGCAACTCCTTCTGCTCAATCTTCAAGTTACACTAGTGCTGTTGATACACAAGCTAAAATAACTGGCAGTCCTACTGGAACATCAACAGGTGGATTTTTTAGTAAAGGTTCTGTTAAAGCTAGATATGACCAAGCTTTTAAAACTGAAACTTTAGGAACTAATTTTATGGTAGACTTTGCAGTAAACTTAGCTTTAGGTCAAGGGAAGCCTAAAGAAAGAATAGAAGCAGCAGCAAAAACAGCAGCAGCATCTACTTTAGGTACAGCCATAGGTACAACCATAGCTGGACCAGTAGGAGGTTTTATAGGTGGTAGTATAGGTAGTATTGTAGCGAGTGGTAGTGTTATATGTAGTGAATTATATAGACAAAAATTAATTACTAAAGAAGATTATTTTATAAACCTAAGATTTACAAGGTCGCATTTAATACCACAAAGAGGTTATAGCATTTTACAAGGATATTGGTTCATGGCTATACCTGTGGTAAAAATTATGCGTAAAAATAAAACAATGACAAGAATATGGAAGCACATCTTCCAACAAAGAACCTCAGATCTAAAATGGAGATTAGGTAAAGGTAAATTTAATTTATTAGGTAGAGTGTATAGTTTAATTATTGAGAACACTTGTGCTGTGCTTGGTAAATTCTGTAGTGAGCAAGATTATCAAATATTATATAAGGAGAAAGCTAATGGCTGAACATGAAGATATGAAAAAAGATATGCCTATGCCCAAGCCAACAATGCCAATGCCTCCTGAGGGTGCTAGAACTTTGAATGAAGCTATGCCTCCTGAGGGTGTTGAAATTGCAAAAAGACCAGACCAATCTATACAGATGGTTCTACTTTCAAGGCTAGAAAGCATGTCACCAGAAGAACTAAAAGAATTAGATAGAGCAATAGACAGTAAAACTGCTAGGATATTAATGAAATTGCTACCAGAACTAGAGGAACTCATAAATGCTTCTATGAGTAACAAAGGTGGTGCACCTAAAGATGATATGGGTGCTCTTGGTGGTATGATGGGATGACGATAAGGTCTGCTAACCTTTTAGATACTTCTGCATTAATATTAATGATTATGAAGATGCACACAGAATCAAAAGTTGATATACCACCTTTAAATGTTAGTAAAGTTAGTGATGCTGTTACTAATGCTATAAAGAATGGGTTAGTATACGTTGCTCTTGAGGAAGAGAACTTGATAGGCTCTATAGGTGGGATAGTATCTACTGATTGGTTCTCTGAAGAGAAAATTTTAGGTGATTTATGGTTTTATGTAGATGATAAACATAGATCCTCAAATACAGCAGTTAGGCTAATAAAACAATTTATTTCTGCTGGTAAAAAAGCTAAAATAAAAATACGATTAGGACATATTTATTTTGGCGATATTAAAAGAAAGTATGATTTTTATAATAGGCTAGGTTTTAATTTAATAGGACAAATATATTCGGAGTAAAACATGGGTGGCTTTTGCACAACAGGAACTCAAACAATACCAACAGAAACAGATGTATTAAAAGGCACCGAGATACCAGAGTATGTATCTCAAGGTGGTCAATTATTATTCTCTGAAGCTGTAAACTTAGCTGAACAACCTTTAGCTACTTTTGAAGGTTCTAGGTTGCCAGTGTATGGTAAAGTAGACCCAACAACAGGACAACCAGCAGAACTAACTTATGAAACAGTAACAGACCCAGACACAGGTGAAGAAACTAGAAGACTAACAACACCAACAACCGACTTATCAAAATTATCTCCAACAGAACAAATAGCACAACGCAAATTACTAGACGCACCAGAAAGCTATGAAAGATTTTTAACAGGAGGTCAAGGAACTCCTGGATTTGAAAATTTAATGGGCGATTTTTCAGCTAATATAGGCAACCTACAACCTACAGAGTTTGGTACAGCAGATGTTAATAAATACATGCCAACTTTTTTAAGATCTGTTGACCCAGCATTACAAGATGTATCCGATACATTTACAAGACGAAGACGAGAGCTCGAAGGTTCAATGGGTGGCAGTGCATATGGTAGTTCTAGAATGGGTGTTGAGTCTGCAGAGCTCGCAAGAGGGGAAGCAAGAGAACGAGGAAGGTTACTCGCTGATGCTGGGGCAAGAGGTCTAGAATTTGCTGCTGCCCAAGCAGAACGAGACAAGAATCGTGAAGAAAGAATATTTGATGTAACTCAAACTGCCAGACTAACAGGAGCAAGAGCCTATCAAGATATTGTACCTGTTGTGCGTTCTATAAGAGAGTCTGAGGTAGCTGGTGAGTTAGGTGTAGGTGAAGGTCAAAGAATGTTAGACACACAAGCCTTAGAACTAGCCTACAGAGATTTTGTTGAACAGAGAGAGTATCCTTTTAGTGCTTTGAACTTTGCTATAGGTGCATTGAAGGGTATACCTTTTGAAACTAGAGAGTTTGCTCTACAAAGAGGTGGTGAAGTAGTACAATCACCTAGTGTATATGGTCAAACTATCGGTGGTTTAGGCACACTGTACAGTGCTTATAAGATGTTGAGTTAATTATGGTAGATATAAGTAAAACAAATAAATTTGGTGCTAGTGCAACAGACCCAAAAGATTTATCTAGTAATATAGGTACACTAGCTTTATTTCCTCAAGCTTCACAGTTTGCTGAAACTTTAGTGCCTAAGACTAGCCTTTTATCTCCGGAGGAACAAGCCTTTTTATTCTTTACTAAAATGACAGCTGAAGCTGCAAAACCAGGAGCCACTGCCTTAGGAGCAGCAGGAGCAGCAGGTGAAGATTTTATTAAGACCAGACTATCACAAAAAGCATTAGAAAGTAAAAGAGCTGGTGATGTGGCTAGTGTTGCGAGTTCTATATTTAGTGCTATAAAGCCTAAAGTGGGAGCACCTAAGAGTGTTATAACTGATATAGCTAAAGTAGGTAACCAACCTAAAGTAAATGCTGCTGGTAAACAATTATATGTTTACACTAATTATGGTCCT
>VTLG01007912.1_pt1 | contig 22719 bp, 46 predicted proteins | sample 4694571 | NCBI WGS metagenome assembly VTLG01 (sample SAMN12604809, study PRJNA352737) | marine metagenome | biome: ENVO:00000447; feature: ENVO:00000209|ENVO:00000569|ENVO:01000036; material: ENVO:00002151; isolation source: viral sequences binned using virsorter ...
TACAGCAAACCTATACTTATCCAGGTTATTATGTAGCTCCGCCTGGAGTGGTCTCGGTGTATAGGGTATTTGTACTTTCATTTTATAAAACTGCCAAAATTACTATCAAAGCCGCAACACCGATCACTACTTTTTTATGATCTCTCCAATAATGTTTAGCTTCATGAATAATTAAATTTATATCCATCTATCCCTCCCTAGTGAATTGTAGGCAAATCAAATACTTCTCTTATTGATTTATATTCTATGCCGCTGTTCTTCATAAGTTTTTTGCAAAATTTATTTGCGTGTTCCTGGCTTTCAAATCCGTTCATGTGAATAACTAAACCATTGGTATCTTCGTTTGTGAAAACCATGGCTGTTATTAATTTATCTGTGTATTTATCTTTTTCATTCATCTTAAAGTCTGTGTGTGTGTTTGTGTCTTGAACTCCCGATATATATATTTATAAAAAATGCGGGTGGTTTTTCGGGTATACCCCCTCTTTGTTCTTTTGAAATCTACACTTTTATATGCAGATAACTGGGTCATAGGTATAAAACCTATAGACAATCGTTGATTTCATTATCTTATTCAATGAAACAGAGACCAAGACAGAGACTTAGAACCAAACGAACTCCATAATGCGTGTGCGAGGAGCGTGGGTTTGGCATGTGAGAACGAACTTTCCTCACTACTTATTCATTTCTTCTTATCTCTCTTTTGAATTACTCCCGATAGTTCCAGATATTCTTTGAACATCCACACTTGATACTTGATCCATAACTTCTTTAGCTTGTATAATATTGTTTTCATTCTTAGGCTCTCCCCAACTTATGATTAAATGATTATCTATCTTCTGCTCAACCTGGCTTTTATCTCCAAAGGTTGACGCTGCTAATTTTGTTGCAAGCCATCTTATGTGGCTCCATTTTTCCCTCAAGAAATGTGTCTCTTGCGGTGTCTTAGGGATCTGCATATCTTCAGCTATTCTATCTAACAAAGTCCAGACACCCGTTTGTCTTGCTCTCATAATCTTAGCTTGTAATTCTTTATCAGCTCTGCATTTCTTATAAACTGTTGAAACATCTGGCATTGATTTATCTTTACAGATAGTTGAGAGTGGTTCTCCCAACTCTAATCTTTCGCATATTTTTTCGATTTGATCCATTCGTATAATTCTTGATAACTTTTATTTCTATATTGTTTTAAGTTTCTTATTGCCTTTATTCTGCCTTCAATTGATTTGGGTCCAGTAGATTCTCCAGCATGAAATTTGCATCTATATTTTTTTGAAGTCTTTTGATAATATCCTTTGCACAAACACCTTTTTGTAAAATTACTTCCTCTTGTATAACTGTCGCATTGGATTTTATGTAAGGGTCTCCCAGGCATAAAAATACTAAGCCTATCTTTCCTATTAGATTAATTTGTCAATCTTGTCTAGCACAGATTTATCAAGACTAAATTCAAGGTTAAAAATAGCAGCTGTATATTTTTTTTTAATTGTTACACGATGGCAGCCAAACTGTCTTGCTAAAGCTACCCAGGAATATCTCATGGCTCTTGCCCAGATTAATCTACGATCCTCTAGCTTTTCAATTTTTATTAATAATTCTATAGCCAGTTCCCAGCAAGTGATTTGATGACTATTGGCTCTAAGTTTTAAGCCTTTTTTCTGCCAAAATCCAATATCCTTTGGATCATAGCTCATCTTTAAAACATCATACATATTAGGTGTTTTAGGTTTTATTGAGTTTAATCCAGGCATCATCCTTTCGGTTCTGCCAGCAACTTCAAAGACTTCTATTATCTTATGAGCTATTATCCGCACATTGCTGCCTTTTCTGCGGCAGCATCAAACTTTTTTTTGGAGGGATTTACCTCCTCAATTATATTTTTAAAAGAATGCTTGCGGATCATATCCCCATTATCATTCTTAAATTCGTTCCAAAATCCCTCTTTTCCACATTCTTTATATGTTTTTCCTTTATATTCTATAGTAGGTTTTTCAACCCCCTGTCTTGAGAACATCCTATTATAGTTATTATTATTATTCTTATACCTATAGTTAGTTTTATAAGATGGTTTTATTAATATACCTCTGTGTGATATATCTCTCCCCTCTGTGAGAGTTATCACTCTCTTTTTAATAGTATCCTCAAGTATTTTTTGTTGCGATAATAAGTAAAGGTTTGTGGAGCTTAGCCGTTTTTTACTTATAAACTGTAGCTTGGCAAGGTGTTGAATACTCCGTTGTATAGCTGCTATTGATATTCCAGTTCGCTTTTTAATTGTGGCGTATCTTGGATAACATTTACCATCTTTCCTATCCATATAAGAAACCAAAGCAAAATAAACTAACTTGTCAATAGCGCTCAGCCGCTTATCCGCCAAAACATTTAGATCTCCTACAAAATATAAACTCATATAGCCACCGCCAGCATATAAAGCGATAAAAGAACCATAAAACCTAAGCTACAAAAGATAATAAAAAATATTTTATCCACTAAGCTGCATCCTTTTTAGTACAGATTAAATTATGCCTATCCTGGAGCAGCTCCATTGCTTGAACCCAAGCCTCTGGCTTTAAATAATATTCCTTTACATCTTTAGTGGGAGTGAGCTGCTTAATTCTAAAAGCAATAACTTTTCTATCCTCATTAACCTTATAAAAAATTAAAAAACTCGGCAAACCAGCTAATCTTGCTAAAGCCTCCGTTGTAGTAGTAGCTTTCCATTTCTGATTAACATCAAAAGTAGTCTCTGCAAGATACAATGGAGCCTTGCATTTTAAACAAATACCACAGCTGTCGATGTCGATGTATCCCAACTTATTGCTAAGGTTCCTATGCCATTCGGAGTATGGATCTCCCTTATCAAAGTAATTATTTCTAGCCAATCTCTGCCTCCATTATTGCTTTTCCGATTTCTGTTGCGATTTGTGGCACAATTGCGTTTCCAAGTGATTTAATTCTGTTGACTCTATCTTTGTGTAATTCTGTTGAAATCCCATTAGGAACTCCACAAAGTTCGGATTGAGTTTGCCACCAAGATTTTTTTTCTCTTTCACCAGTCTGTTGACTAAACTTTCTCCTCTTGTCTTGCCGACTGATGGCTGAATTTTCTTGGTGCTGTCTTTCCAATCTCTTGTTGCTGGGGTTGGATACATTCTCTTCTCCTCCTCTTGAACTGCTACTGTCAATGGTGTCCCTCCTTGTTTGTACTTCTTCGTTCTTTCCGATATTGAATCTTGAGTTGGTGTTGGATACATCTTTATCATCTCCGACAAATAACCTGTCTTTCGATTGGTTGCTGCTCTTGATGGTCTTATTCCTTTCCTGTCTATATGATCCATTGTTGTTGGAGTTGGCAATGATCCAAACCCTTTTTCTTTGATGCCACGCACCGACACCGCTAGCTGGAATAATAAGACTTTGCACTTCGAAACCTTGGCTTTCCAAGTCATCGTGGATCTGTCTGAACACCAAGCCGTCTTGGATGTTAATAATCCCCTCAACATTTTCGCCAATGAACCATTTGGGTTTTTGCTCGGATACAATTCTAATAGTCTCATCCCAGAGGTAGCGATCATCGTCTGTTCCTTTTCTTTTTCCTGCAACGGAGAATGGTTGGCATGGAAATCCTCCAGTAATGACATCTGCTTTAAATCTTTCTCCTTTGACATTTCTTACTTCATCCTCAATGGGTATATTTGGAAAATTCTTTTGTAATACCTTTTGGCAAAATTTATCTTTTTCAACAAAAGCAATGGTTTTAAAAAATCCTGTGCTTTCCAAACCAAGACTAAAACCACCAATGCCAGAAAATAAATCAAGTACATTCACTTTTTCCCATCTATCCTTATGTAATTTTGTTGGTAATCTGAAACTTGTTTTGCTAGCTTTTTATTATCTTCCTTAACTTCGTCTAATTCCTTACGCAGCTCTCCATTTAATTCCTTATGAGATTTACTAATGACTTCATAATTACTATTTTCTTCTGCCAATCTTTCTGCGTCTCCTTTAAGTCGAGTTATTTTTTCCTCATACATGGTAATTTTTTTCATCATTAAATCATCGGCTGCACTTTTAATGGCTTCTTCCCTGGCAAGTCCCTTAGCAATCTTTAATAATTCTTTATTTAATTTTAAATCTTCAGCCATAACAAATAAGCATTGGATCTCCCAAATACTCCTCCTTTAAATTATCATTTGATTTATGGTTATAATCACAACATCCAGCCGACATTGCTTTTGGATATTTATTTACATAACCCATCCAAACTTTACAAAAATTATCCCACTCAACCTTATAAATATCTATTGTTTGATTTTGTGTTTCTTTTGGAAATAAAATTACAGCTGCAACAATAAATAAAAATAAATATTTCATATCTCATCCCCCCAACTATCCCAGTTAAATCTTCTTTCTCTAGCAAACATCTCTAATTTTGGAGATGGCGACATTTCATCAACTAAATCAAAAAAACAACCAGGTTTTGTAGAGTGTTTTCTAGGAGCATTGGTATTAATCCAATTTAACTTTCCACATTTTAAAAACTTTTGCATTGGTTTTTGGTAAAATCCCAACAAACAAAATTCAGTAGCAAACTTATAAGCAAAATTTGGTGTCATTCCATTATGCTTTGTCCAGACTAAAGTTAAATGGTAATTAACTCCCCAAGATTTTAATACATCAAAAGTATGTGGCAGCATTTTATTTGTAGTCCAGCAATAAATATGAGAACCAAGATTTGCAATTTCATTTAAAGGTATTTGTTTTATTTCCTCTAAACTCATTGTTTTGTAATCAAGTTTTTTTGCTTGATGATTTCTTCTGATGTTTTTTCCAGACATTGAAATATCCCAAGGAGGATCTAAAACGATTGTGTTGTATTGTTTATTTGGTAATTTCATTTAAAAACAATCTCCGTAACTTCCTGTACCCAAGCACCAGGAATTGTATTTAGATTTCCTACTTCAAGCGTTCCATCTTCATCAACGGAATAGTCGGCAAAGATTGTGATTTTTTCTCTCGTTCTGAGTAATTGATAACCTTTAGAATAACAGATAGCGGGTTTAAGTCGTATTGCTTTGGATATTGGCATCCAGCTATTATCAGCAATGCAATCAAACCACCTAACTTCAACAAACGGGTAATCATTTATAGTTCCTGTTAGTTTTTTTTTCTTAACCATAAAAATCAGCGGGTTTGACTTTGCCTTTAGTTTTCTTTTTAATTAAATCCATATTGGATTTGCCTGGCATCCTCGTACCATTGGTCCACCTAAAAACTGTGCTTGCTGCTTTAACTCCTAGAAACTCTGCTAATCTTTGGTGCGAATAACCTTCTTTTTTTTGAAATTCCTTTAGCGTCATTGGCAACTCTTGTATGTAATAATGCCAACTTGTCAAAAGAACATTACTATAATGTTGTGAATAACCTTGTAAAAATAAGCATTAAATACAACTTTAAATATATTTGAGAAATAAGTTGAATTAATATGCCTATTGCATATATATTGCCAGTATGACAATAAATAATAAAAAATTAAAATTAGTAGAAAACACACATTCAGAAAAAACTATGGCAAATTTATCTAAACTTTTAAAAGATAATGATATGAGCCAGGTAGAATTAGCAAAACAACTTGGAAGAGATAAAACAACTGTTAATAGATGGGTAAAAAATTCAAGAGAAGTAGCCTGGGATAATGCAGTTGAAATTTCAAAAGTTTTAAAGTGTCATCCAGTAGATATTATTGAAGGTGGTAAATCAGAAATTTTATTAAAAGAAAAATGCAATTGGGATGGAAGAGTTTGGCAGCTAAAGAAAGAAGATCAATATCAAATTCCAATTCCATACGAATACAACAATAAAAATATAAGAGCAGTTTTAATGGAGGCGAGAGGAACTCCATCAGATGGAGAAATTTGGTTATTTAATGTTAATGGATCTAAAAAATTTAATAAAAATGCCGTTGGTAAAATCTGTTATATGCAAGGTAAAAAAATTAAACCCGTGATTGCTCTGCTGCACCCTACTGGAGATGGAAATTTATCAATTATGAATACTTTTAATAAAAAAGTTATTCACTCCCAAATAGATCCATACGATCTTGATATTGCTGCACCCGTTAAAGTAAAATACGATACAGAATAATAATCCTTACAACCTATAATATGTATTGTTGGCAACTATGTTGACAAAGTGCTTATTTCGTTTGCAATAAATTCTAAAATGTTTATCAATTGTTCTCTTGATTTGATTTATGGAATTAAAAGAAAATATTGTAGATAAAGAATTATCAGAATGGATCCAAGGGATTAAACCACTTCCAGAGTGGGTTAAACTTTATAAACTTAATCATCACTCCCCCTCTCAAATAAATGCCGCAGATGATATGTGGGGATATAAATATTTATATCTTACCCAGGAAGAAAGAAGAAACTTACCTATTAATTCCAAGATGCACTCTGGCGTATGTATTGGAGATATGGGTCAATATGAAGTTGGAAATTATATTTGGAAGTTTGTTAAAGGAAAAGGTTTAGTTAAAACAGAAATTCCAAAAACTAAAAAAATATTTGAAAAAATTTTAGATAAATTTGATGCTTATCAACCTAGCACAGATGAAGATAAATTATCCCACCAAGAGAATAAAAAAGGATTAGCTTTAACTTTCCACCAATTAAAACAAGCTTTAAAAGAAATAGGATTAAAAGATCCAATTGAGTGTGAGAGATCTGTAAGTTTGGAATTACCTGGCTGCCAGCTACCAGTTATAGGGAGAGTGGATTTTGAAGATGAAAATAATTTTGTTGAATTAAAAACCAAGTGGTACAAAAAGAATAGACCTAGAAAAGATGGTACTAGCTCCTACTCAGTTCCTAAAATTGATGAAGGTTATATGGGTTGGAATGAACATATTTTACAAGTTGCTTTTTATTATTTAGCAACAGGAAAAAAACCTCATCTGTTAGTTATAAATCCAGAAAGTTATAATATTTTTACTCCAGATAATTGCGAAGATTTAAAACCAGAAAATTTAAAAAAATTAATTAATAAAATGAGAGTAGTTTGTAAGCGTAGAGAAGAAATAATGGAACGACACTCTGGAAAAACTACCTGGGTAGAAGATATATTCCCAGACTTTGACCATTTCTTTTGGAAAGGAATGGGAGATCATTTAACAGCCGCTATGAGATTGTGGGGTCATGCATGAAAAAGAAAACAGATAGAAATTTAGTTTGGCATATCTATCATATGATTCTAGCTTTGTTATTAGCTGGTGTTTTAATAGTGGAGATAATTGAATTATGGATAAAATAAATATGTTGAATTGGCAGCAAATAGAGTTGCAAAAGAAATTTGGAAAGAAAAGAACAAGGTTAAAACCTTTAGTATTGTTGGCTATTTTTTTTCTGTTAATAGTCTCCCTTTCAATCTTTCCGAATAAAGATAGCCAAGGTTTCAGTTCTGCGGCAGCTTTATCTGAGCCTTGGTTATCAAAAGGAGATAAATGGGTACTGTAGTAAACTTTCCACAAACATTGGAAAAACATTTAACAAAATTAAAAGCTAATGGTGGGATCTATGAATTTGAACCAGGTAAATTAGCAATTAAACATAAAGAAGTTGAACGCTTAGCAAATGAGTATGGAATAGAAACCGATGTAGAATTAAATTATTGTGATCTTACTAAAGGTTGTGCAGTTGTTAAAGGTGTAGCAAAATATCAAGGTAAAAAGTTTATAACTTTAGGAGAAGTATCTCCAGCTAATAACTTATTTGCTTATCCAGTTGCAGTAGCTGAAAAGAGAGCTGCGGATAGAGCTATTCTTAAAGCTCTTAATATTCATGGAGATTTATATTCACAATCTGAACTACCACCAAAGCAAAGAAATGAAAACCAGGGGATTAAGTTAGAACACTCAGAATTTATTTTAGAGAGAATTAAACACGCAAGTCATCAAGCAAATTTAGAGCAGCTCCAAAGAGAGAATAAAGAATATCTCTTAGAGCTTGCTAAAAAAAATTCTATAAAAGCCAAAGAAATTATGGAGGCTTTTAAGAATAAAAATCAGCAATTAAAAGGAGGAAAATAAATGGCTGACTATAATAACAAACCAAAAGATCCAAATTGGGTTTGTACTTTTTCGTTAAAGAAAAATGCAAATAAAGATCCTAATAAACCAGAAACTAAAAATAGACCAGACTTTGTTTTGGTTGATAGCGAAAAGTTAAATAAGAAGGGAGAGCCTTTCAAAAAGAACTTTACTATTAATGGTTCTTGGTGCGAGGGATCTGGATATATCCAGGAAGATAAATCTCTTAAAATAACGATTAAGAAAACGGGTACTACTGATGCTGCTCAACCGGCTCAAGGTGGTGCTGATTTTATGGATCAATTTTAAAGGGGAAATATGAAATATGGTTTAACTGAAAAACAATTAAAATTATTTAATTATATTAAATCATATATGAAAAAAAAACCTATCGCACCTTCTTACGATGAAATGAAGGTTGCGGTGGGTTTGAAATCCAAGTCTGGAATTGGTGCAATATTAAAACAATTAGAGGATAGAAAATGGATAACAAAACTGACGGGAAAGCATCGCAGTATCCAAATAAACCGATAGATCTATCTCCAGATCCAAATACAAATACTTTAATTAGTAAAATCTTAGATAGAGACAAAGAGGGAATGGATAAATTCGGTTTGACAATGCGGCAAGTTATGTTAAAAAATCCTATAGATTGTAAAAAATGGTTAAATGACGCATTAGAAGAAAGTATAGATCACTCCAGATATTTAATAGAAGCAATTTTATCTTATCAAATTTTATTAGAAGAAAATAAAAAATTAAAAAAACAAATTAAAGAATTAAAAGAATATAATAGGTTGCTTTATGAGCATCCCTAAAAAGTTTGAAAAATTCTGGTCTGGTTCTGTTTCGTTTAGTGCAACAGAAATGTTTAAAGACTTGAATGCAGCTGCTAAGGCTGGTGTACCAAGTTCAGCTGCTAAGATAGTTGTAAGTGAAAAAACTTTATCTTATGACTTTCAACGCATAAAGGAGGTAGATCCAAATGCAGACACACTACCAACACCTGGACCAAAAGATCCAGGCAAAGGAAAAGGAGAGAAAAAAGTTGAACATAAAGATAACAAAGGAATTAAAAAATGATTTTGTTAATCCAAGTATTTCAGCTCTCTCTAAAGAAGCTCATAATAAGTTGATTGACATAATCACTTTAAAAGATGAGCAAAGTAAAATACCAGGATAATCTGGTATTTCATAATCATTCTAAAAAACTGCTTTAAGCAGATAGCCATCCCTACGCCTACTAAAAGTTGCATAATTGGCAATGTAATACCTCATTAATTTATTTTATTGACAATCTGGCAATAATACTTATATTAATAATATATGTTTAAAAAATATAAAAAATACAAATTCAAGACTTTCAAGGCTCTTGAAAATTTCTTCGAAAATAAAATACTCCCTCTTGAAAACACTAGCTCTAAAGTTATTGGCAAGACGCTTTATGTTTGGGAGAAAACTAAAGGAGCTGCTATGGGTAAAACCTATCAAGTTGTTTCTCTCTCAGATCTTGAGAAGTTAAACAACAAATCTATTTCAATGGGAAGAAATCAAAACATCCCAGTTCAAACAATAAAAGAATTGAAAACGGATGGCAAAGTTGTTGCTGTTGTTGCAATGTCTTTTCCTCATAATGAAGTTGAGCAGAGATTGATGCTTTATGCTGGAGACAAATACGGCAATATGCTTTTGGATGTCAGCTTTGATGACTTCAAAAAATTCGTTAAACCTTTAACAATGGAGGCTGCGTAAATGACAGTTGTTAATTTTAAAAGAACTGTAGAACACAAAAGAGGTTTTAAGTATGGTAGAAAATTACATACCTCTATACCGATGAAATACAAAGTACCTAAGATTGGTACTGCTACTGATAAAGGTAAATGGTTAAATGCTTTTATTAAAAAGTTTTTTGTCGTTGGTAATCACGACTATTCTTTTCCAACTACAAAAAATTACATCAAGTTAAAAACTACTCATTTTAACATTGTTAATACTAAAGATGCTCTTGTTGGTTTCTTTAAAAATTTAAAGAAATTAAAACAAGATCAGTTTGTTGGAGAAGTTTTTAATGTTCAATTACTAACTTTAAAGGAAGCTGCTTGATGAAAAAATTAGACATAATACATAAACTTGTTTCTAGCAATCATAAAGCTGGTGTTTTAAGAGAAGTTAATAATTTGCTTGAAAATGTAAATTTGAAAATACAATTTCAAGATTCAGGTTATTATAATGATGATCTGACAGCAAAAGATTCAAAAGATGTACCAAGCAACTTATCAGGAAATGAACCTGAATATATTAAACTTTATGAAATAGAAGATGTTTTTGAATACATAAAAAGAGTAAATGATTTTGATAAATTAAAATCTATTATAAAAAAACATGAAGAAGATAAAGTTAAAATAGATGAAGCTATTAAGATATTAACTGCAAGATATAAAAAGGAGGATGCTTAATGGGTATTAAAGAAATATTAAATTCAGATCCATTTACACTAGCTGGCATAAGTAAAAATTCAGTTAGAGATTTGGATTATAAAATGCAAGATGCTGAAGATCTTGCAGACTTTACTACTAAAGATCATGAGTTGGTTAAGAAATGTGCTGGCTATGATCTTTTAACTTCATCAATGGCTAGAACCTACTGCATGCTAGCTGCTAATAAACTTATGGGAGGTAAATAATGACAAAAGATAATACTTTTGATGAAAAAACTGGATTACTTACAATGAACGATCCAACTGTTAATCCTGGAACAGTTTTACATAAATATTGTAAAAAAGATAAACCAGTTGAGGGTAAAACTTATGCTTTAACTGGAACTAAAAAAGATAAATGTCTTTTAAATGGCAACACATGGAAAGAAAGCGAGGTTAAATAATGTTACAATGCACTTATAAACTACCTGGGAGACTGTCATTTATAAAGATCCAACAGATATTTATATGGAGGTATTTCAATAATGCAATTTAAGATTTGCAAAGTTAAAAGAAAAACAAAATCAGTTTGGGTTGTTCAAGCTATGGATGACCAAGGTAAAAAGAAAAACCTAGAGATCTTTGAACTGAACCAAAAGAGACAAGCTAACGCTTATGTTGAAGATTTAAGATCTAAAGATCCTAACTTGGTAATGCCTCAAGAGGTGTCTTTTACTCTTGCTTTTGATGAATATAAGAAATCGGTATTAAATGATAAATTTAAGGTAGAAGAGACAAAATTGGCAATTTGTGGGTATATAAACCACCATATCCAGCCGTATATTAACAAAAATGTCTTATCCGACTATACCTACCATGATTTTAAAGAACACTATTTACCGCAGCTCCTAGAATCAAAATGCACTAGGGTTCAGAACTTACCAGGTGGATCCAGTACAGTTGTTAGAACTAATAAAACCATTGGTAAAAAGGTTATTAAAGATACAGTTGCCAACTTTAAATTATTTGTGAAGTATTGCCTGGATAGAAAATGGATCATTGATGAAGGGATCCTAAATTGGAAGTTTAATAAAAACTTTTTCCAGGGAGAGAATACTAAGAAAAAATTTATGCCTAAGTATAAGGATATAATTTTATTAGTGAACTCAGAAAAGGATATATTAAATAGAGCTTTATTCCATACCGCAGCTGAGACGGGTTGCAGATTGAATGAATTATTAGGTATTTGTTATTCAGATACAGATTTAAAAAGCGACCCCCCTACTATTAGCTTTAACCATACTACTGATAAATGGAATAACTTTAGAGAAAACTTTTTAAAGACAGCTAGTTCTAAAAGAAGAGTTGAAATTAGTAATCAATTATCAGTTATTTTAAAAACTTGGATGAAAGAACAAGTGCTGCCAAAAAGAGCTGGTCAATATAGACTTATGTTTGGCACAGTATCTAAGAAGATGGCTAAAAGAAGAGTTCAAAGATCTGCTGCTAAACTTGGTATTCATTGGGTAGGTGGAATATCTCCATTTAGAAAATTCAGTTATTCTTACCTTAAAGATACTAAGGCTTTACCAAAGAACCAGCTGCTTAGAAGATTAGGCTGGACAAACTCTGATACTCCAGACAGATGGTATTATAGAGATTTGGATCATAACAAAGAAAAAAGAACTAAAGCAATTAACCAATTGCTGGTTGATAATGGATGAGCAGCCAATGAGCTATCTTTTGTTTAAGTTAAATATGGAAATGAATTATCAGAATACTTTTGAAAAGGATGATCTAGTTAGGAAAGAATACAATAATTATCTACAGGGTATAGAGAGGAGCAAAAAAAAAGGCGGGGAAATATCCCCGCCTAGTAAATTAAAGACTTCATCCTAACAGATATACGCAAATCCTAAAAAATCAATCCCTCAATTAAAGTTTTACATTAAGTCTCTGTCTCATTTTATTTAGTCTCTGTTTTAGTCTCTGTTTGTTAAATAAGTTAAGTATCCCAACGATTGTCCATAGTATTTGAACCTATAGACCACAACCGCCTATTCTTCAATGTTTATACCATTTCTCTTTTCAATTGAAATAAATTAGTTGCCAAAAATCCCATTAAATAAGCATTATTTTATAAGTGATATATCTAATTGATTTATCATAAAGTCTCTGTTTAGTCTCTGTTTTTATAAGTTCTGGGTGTAGCGAAGCCTGGTATCGCACTAGCTTTGGGAGCTAGGGATCGGAGGTTCGAATCCTCCCACCCAGACCACTATTCAAAAGTCTTATCTAAAGATCTTTGCTGGTCATCTTGAACCATACAAGAATGATGAGCTTTAGTCTTATCAGCGAATGCTACAAAGCTCTCTTGGTTTGTCATATCCTTATTACAATAGCGGCACTTACCAATATCTATAATAATAGTTTTAGATCTAACCCAGGTTTTATTAGGCATTACTGTAGAGGGTTATCTGATTTAGCTTTAATTTCTTCTATTTGTACTTTAAGTAATTCTATTTCTTTTTCATTAACTAAAATTTTAGTATGACCATGATTTACAGGATGTTCATGTGAAGTATCTACACTTTCTAATGCAGCTATTTTTTCTTCTATAACTGCTATTTGTGCAGAATAATCTGTAGTTGTTTTACTTGCCAATTGTTCAATAGTGCTTTCCATCTTAGCAAATTTTGAAAAGCCAGCACCAATAGATCCAACTAATCCTATAATTACAACTATGTTAGTTAAGTTTTTTTTAATATCTTTAACCATTTTTTAGTACCTCTATTTCCATTAATAGTCTTTGTTTTTTTATGTTGATGTTGTGTAATATATTTTCTTTAATGTTTATTGGATCTTTATTAATGTAAGTTGCTAAACTAACATCATTATAAATGTTTCTATTATCAAACATTATAACCTGGTTTAAATATATATCTTTACTCTTATAAAACTCTTGGTTCATATACTCAGCTAAAACCATATCGCCTTGCATAGCATCCAGCTTTATAATATTTTTTACTTCAAGGTTCTTTGCAGCATCTTTAACTACTTCATCCACCTTATCCATATTAGCCTCTAAGTTGGCTATCTTAGTATTCTTTGATTTAGTTTCTTTACTTTCTACTTTCTTCGACTTTTCTTGCTTTTTCGGTTCCTGTTTTTCTTCTGTTTTAACTTCTGATTTGTTCTCTGTTTTTTCTTCTTCTTGTGCATTTTCAGTTTCTTCTATTACTTCTTCTTCTGGCTCTGGAGCTTCCTCTTCTTTAGTAGTCTCCTCTATAATTGCCATTGCTATTTCTGTTGGTTTTTCTTCTTCCTTTTCCTCCATCATAGTTGGTGTAGGTAGTAAAGGAGTAGTTTGAATTTCAGCTTTGGTTACTTTTGTTTCTGTCTTTTCTTCAAACTCTATAATAGCAGCCGTTATCTCTACCGCTTTTTCTTCTGCTGGTAATGGAGATGCTGCTATAGTTTGTATTTCTTCAGTAAATAATTCAACAAATTCTTCAGTAAAAAAACTTTCTTCTTCTTCAAATAAAACTGTTTCTTCAAATTCTTGTAATGCTTCTTGCGTCTCAACTTCTAAAACAACATTATTATATGTCATCTTTAAAGAGATGTTATCTAAGTTGGGTCCACCAAGAGTAGCTGGAGCATTAGCATCTACCGCTGAAATGGTAGTGTTACCAATATTAGAACCATTACCGGTATATATTAAAGTATCTGTAAAGTTAGCTCCATTGATACCGGTTACATCTGTTCTTACAGTTGTCATAGTTGCAATAACTGTTCCAGAACTATTCTTTATATTAAGATTAATAGTAAAGGTATCAGCTGCACCTTGACCACCCCAACATCCAGATACATTACATTCTCCGTTTTGAACTTCAGTTACCTGGGTAAGAGTAATTCCATTATCCAACATATCCTGGGTAATAGTATTAGTGGTTAAATTTACATCTTGTGTAATAGATCCACTATCGCCAAACTCTAAATCATAATTACTAGTTACATTATTTAATTCGCAGCAATCAGATACTACCTGGGTATCCCCACTTGTAGTCCAACCATTAGCATTACCCGTTTCAAAGTTGCCGTTAGTTAATAAGTTATCTGTCGTTATCTCTTCTGCTGAAGTTGTAAGGGTTAATATCATCAGCAAAAGTATTGATACGATAAACCGCATAAGCCATTACTCCTATAAATATTAATAACCAAATCATTTAGGAGGGTTCTCCATTTTAATTGGTTTCTTTTTAGGTAAAATTAATTTTTTCTTTTTTTCTGCTTTAATTCTTTTCTTTTCAAGCTCTACAAATTTTTCATAGGTAGGTATTTCATAATTGTATTTTTCAGCTAATAATTTTTTTGCCTCATCTCCAATTTTTGATTCTACTGGACAAGGAGTACCAGATAAAAACATAGCTTTAAAAACTCTTTCATCAGAACATAATAAATTTATAGCAGCAACTTTCATGCCGAATGATTGTAATGTTCTTGATAAAACAATTAGTTCGCAAGTCTTATCAATAACGTGCTTACCACCAGATACCCCAATAGAAAAAGTTTGTATGCCACCCGATAAAGCCATAGCACAGTTATTGGAAGTGTTCATACCTGGAGCTGAACTTGTATTTGGTGCGGATCTTATGTTTGAAGTTGATGTTGAGTTTGTAGTGGATGTGCTTTCTGATCCACTTTCATAGGTAGTAGAACCCCCAGTATAATTACCCTCAATAGCCGTATTAGAACCAGATGTATTAGTTTGTGTGGAACCAGCAAAGGCAGCAGTAGTAGCTGTAATTAAAAATATCCAAGCTAAAATTATAACTATATAACTTATAACCTTAACCCTTTTCATTTTTTTTCTTACACTTACATCTCGGTTTTTGCCAGGCAAAGAGCCATTCTGTAAATGTATCTATACCCCCAAAAAATTTTAATAAAAATCTGTCAATCATTTTGTTATTCTAAAATTAATTTTTTAATACTTTTTTCCCCTAAATATATTTCTGTCTCTGCTTTAGACTTAATACATTTATATTCTATGTGATTTTTAGCTTCACGCATTGCAACCCTTTTTCCTTTTAAACATTCTGACATCGAGGGTTGAATACGATGTTCTTTAATTTCGTGGTTCACAATCATAAGAAGAGCTATTACAGTTTCAACCATTAGCATTACCATTGGCTCTTACTTTATCTTTTAAAAGTTCTATATCTTCCAAAGCTTTCTCTACTTGTTTTTGTAAGAATTGTATGTTGACTTTATTGTGCATCATATCTTCAATTCTTGTTTCAATCTTTTCTACTGTTTTATATAAATCTTCTAACAACATAAATTGTTCTTGATCTGTTGGTAGTTGTTCAGATTTTTTAAGTAAGTCTGCTTGGAATAATTCTCTTGATGTTTCTAACGAAGTTAATCTTCCAGTAATTTCTGTATAACCGATTACGCCAGAAATTATTATCGCTAAAATTCCTAGCATATTTTTAATAGGCATGCTTACTGGTGTGTTTTCGCTAATCTTCATCTTCCTTGACCCCTATATTTTTTTTTATTTGGCACTCTTTTTGAAACAGACTTTGCGTGTCTCCCTGGTCTCTTTCTAGGTTTCTCTTTGACGTAATTGCTTACACCAAATAAAGGTTTCTTCTTAGCCATTAGAAAAAATATTTTTAATCTTACTTATTAACCCTGGTTTAGTTTCTTCTTTTAAAACCAAAGGTAGATAACCAGCAGCTATATCTTTATGAGATTTATCTTTTTCTTCTTCTGTTTTTTTACTTCTTGAATCTATTTTGTTTGGTCTAAACTTATCTACCAAAACGTAACGATGCACATAGTTATCGCATCTCACACCTTCAAACTGAAAGTGTAATGTTTCTGGTGGATCTTGGTATTGTCCACCAAAGCAATGCGGATCAAAGTCTGATTTAGTTATTGTCATTTCTTCCCTCCCTTAAATATTTGTGTTCCTTTAATTCCATAAATACTAGCCACTACTAAAATCCAAAGATTTGTGAACCAGGATGGAAGTTGTTGGAACTGCTCAAAGAACTCTTTTATCTTTGCTGCTGCACCAGGATCGTCTGAGAATACCCCGTAGGCAATCACTAAAATCGGGAGCGTCAACACGATCAGCACAAATTCGTCTTTCCAGTCTGATTGTCTAGCCTCTAATAATTTACCTTGATACGCAGTTTCCCCACGAGCCATCTTGGTAGCCGCCATGTGCTGAGCATCAGCCATAGCCATTTTAGTTTCTTGTTTCTTTTTGTATATATGCGTTCCAGCATTCAACGCTAATTTAATTGCACTTAACCACATATTATTTATTTGAACTCCTTATTTTAGCAGCAGACTTCTCACACCTACCAGGTGTTTGCTTATGCCATCTACTATCTATCATTTCATCGGCAGCTTTTTCCATATCGCCATCTCTCATAGCTTGCCAAAACTTTTTAAACTTAGAGAACCTTGGTCCACCAAGTTGATACACGCATTCAATGATTACGCATTTTTGAATATGATTAACTTCTATATCGCCAATTAATTTCTCAGCACTTTGTAGAGCAATATTAAAATCTTTATTAAAACACTTCTCAGCATCTTCAATGGAATAATTAACACCTTCAATATAGTCATCGGTATCCAAAACCATATGACCCCAAAAGATAGTAGGAATACCCAAGCTATCCCTGTAAATATGATCGACAAACCCTTCGTGTTCTTTAATGCTGTCTTTGAGTTCAGTATAATCTGCCATAATTCTTCAATCCTTTTCTGGGTTAAAATTAATAATTTTAACACCTAGTCTTTTTTGTTCCCCAGTTTTTGGTCTATTAATCTTAGACCCGTCTTTACGATAGTTTCTTGTCTTGACATCATAACCTTGGTACTCTCCTGTTTTAATATTCAAAGTTAATATATCTATTGGTCCAGCACCTACCGGTGTAAACACAATTAAATTTGGATCCTTTGCAAATTTAGCAGCAGCTAATAGTTCATTAGATAAACCCTTAGCAGCTGTAATTCTATTTCGTGAAGAAGTAGAAGATTGAGCCAAGTAAACCACCTATAAAAATTATTATTGCGGCAGCACCTTTACCAACGTTCATAAAAGTTTTTAATTCTCTAATATCTTTTCTCATTTCATCTAACAGTTTAAAAATTGTTTTCATCCTCTCTGCACAAACCTTTTCGTGATAGGATATTCTTATTCCATTTGTATCTCCAATATTAGATAAAGCTGATTTTCTTTTTTTATGTTTCATAACTACCCTTACAAGTGAACCTAATGAATATCTTATGTTCATTAGTATCCGCTTTTCCTATTTCAGTTTGTTTTTTTGTTGCCTCCTGGTAGCCAGCTTGCAAGCAATCATAGTAGCTATTATAAGTAGTTGGCATTTGATGTGGAGTTAAGCAATCTCCTTGAACAGCACTACATATAATCATAATTAGTAGCACCTTCATAGTGTACCTCTCTTAATTGGTTGTGTTTTAATTTATGGTTTAGTTGGAAAAGTAGTGTTGTTCACTTTCTCTAAAGTATCTTTACCGCTTGGAAGATCTCTTAAATCTTGTCTATAAGTAGTCATTTCTGCTGACATAGTTACATCTGATAAAGCATAGAAATCTGTATCAGCTAATAATCTATTTCTTTTAGATCTCATATCAGCTATAGCTCTATCGTATGCACCATCACTCCATGCTTGTTCTTCAGCGTCTCTTGCAGTTTCTTCTTCAGCAGTAAACTGAACTTTGTTTCCGTTTATGTTGTGGTATCTTGGCATATTTTTTATATACTCCTTTTTTTTAGTTAATCAAGTAATCAGGAAATTCCAAATAATGAAATGGTACCTGAATCTATATTTCCCCCACTCATAGAAAATTGTACCGCATTTATAGCACTAGCAGTATTCGCATACCCAGCAAAAATATTCTGAGTAGTGGTATCATTACAAGTAGAATAATTTGTTTGACCTATAAAATGTTTAACAAAAGTAGTATCGCTCAACGAATATAAATGCAAATAACCACTCATACTTTGGTCGTTATCATTACCTGAACAAGAATTAACTAATTGTTGCGGTGTTGTTGCTAGTGCCAAATCATCATCATCTTGATAACTTAATGCCGCAGAAGAACCGCTTTCATAATGATATGCTCTAAAAAATGAACTTTGTTTAGCCACATTATAATTACTTCCACCATCTATACTTAAATTAAATTGAGACATTTGGTCGTCAGCAGATGGGTGAATATTAATAAATTTGAAAACATACTCATCATAGGTGCTATCAATTCCACTTGTAAAAGATATGGTTGAATCAGCACTTGCAGTTTGAGTTAAAATTAAATTCCAAACTCCACCACCACCTGAACTAGCTTTAACTAATCCTGTATGCCTACCTGAATTTTGTGCCATTATTCCACTCATGCTGAATCCTTTAAACCATACATTTTTATTTTACCGCCTTGAATTTCATCACTTGAAAATAAAAATTGAATAGCATCTATATCGGAAGTCGTATTATAATATCCTCCTGTGTAAGTATTTTTTTCATAATTACCATTATGTGTGTTTGATACTACTGCCATAAAATTTTTAACGAAAGTAGAGGAACTTGGATTAAATAACCACATTTCACCTGAAATACATTGATCGTTATCATTACCTATATTATAAGTAAATTTAGCATTACTTGTACTTGGTGCAATATCATGCCCAGTAATATATCCTAAAGTACCACTACCTCCTCCTTCGCTATGCTCCGCTTCAAACATAGTGGTAATTTTACTCAGATTATAACTAGACCCAGCATCAGTTGAAGCATTGTGCATAAATTGAACATTATCTGTTTCAGGGTGAATATTAATAAACTTAAACACATAAATCGGATATGTTGAATCAAAAGTAACATCATCTGAGCCATTAACAAAACTCATTGTTGCATCAGAACCATCAGAAGTTAAAGTTTTAATTAATGTCCAAACACCACCTCCGCCACCACTTGCGGCTTTAATTAAACCAGATGTTCTTCCAACATTTTGTGCAATTATTCCTGTCATATTGTTAATCCATAAAGACAGATGTCCCCTAAATCTATATTACCTGAACTGTATGTAAATTGAACTGCGTCAATTGCCGAAGTCGTATTGCAAAACCCTGAAACAAATGTAGTAATACTTTCAGGATATTTAGCTTTTTGATTAATTTGGCACATAAAGTGCTTAATAAAAGTTGTGTTGGCTGGGTCGTACAAAACCATATATCCCGAACAAGATTCATCATTTTCATTTCCATCTCCTTGGCTTATTATTTGAATTCCTGTTGAATTTCCAAGATCATAACCAGTTACATAATTTAAAGCAGCATATGAATCATTTTCTGAGTGGTTGGGTCTAAAAAAAGTAGTTGCTTTACTAACAGCATAACTGGAGCCTGTATCATCAGAAAAATTAAGTTCAAAATTTTTATTATCAGTTTGAGGGTGAATATTATTAAAAGTAAATAAATATTGTTTGTAAGTAGAATTTAACACAACATCAGAAGTACCATTTACAAAAGATAAATTAGCACTACCAGATGCAGTTAATTTTTTAATAAAAGTCCACGCACCTCCACCTACTGGTGCTTTTATTAATCCAGAATTATCAAGAACATTCTGTGCAATAATCCCACTCATAATATTCCTATAATGTTTGATCTAAATAGCTAACTACTACATCTACTGCCGCAGAACTTGCTGTTGCCGCACATAAATGATCTGTACCTTCAATAACGAATTTAGTAGTTAGTTCAAAAGTTTCATTTGCACCAATAGCTTGATCTGATAATAATTCATAATCAGTTCCACCACCATCATCGTCAATATAAAGATCAAGTGTTTCTGCCGCACCAGCAGTTTCTGTCGCAAGAATAGATAGAATAGTATAAGTATGTCCACTTACTCCATTAATCAAAACACTTTCAGAGTTTGAAACAACTGCGTGTGCTACTTTTAATAATTCACTTGCCATATTATTTTCCTTTTATTGTTAAAATCCAAATACCAAAGCTTTTCCTGTGCTTGTTATAGTAGGATTCATTGTTGTTGTTATTTGTACTACTCCTGTTCCTTTTGCAACAATTCCTAAACCAACATTTGAATCATCGCCTGTTGCAGTTATTGTTGGATCGTTTCCTGATGCCGCATTAGTAACATCAAATTGATTAACTGCTGAACCTGTTGTTTGAAATATAATTTGTTCATTACCACTTTCATCTGCAATAAAGTGTGCATCATCTATTAAAATATTATGTGAATTAGTATCTAAATTTCCACCTAATTGTGGAGAAGTGTCGTCAACTAAGTCTGACATATCTCCAGAGCCATCGGCTCCAGAAGGTGTAAAGTGAACTCCTACTCCATCATTATCAGAAAAAGAACCAGAGCTAACTACATGAGTAACTGGAACTTTTGTATAGCCAGAAGCATCAGTTACAGCACCAGAAACTTTAAAGACAGCATAAGTTGATGCAGTTCCTTCTTTAGTAATTGTTACAATTCCTCTAGCCGATGTATTTGATATATCATCCCAGCTTTGAACATAAGCAGTAATATCTGCTGATGCGTCATCTGCATCATCTACATATAAAACTGTTGCACTTGCTATTGTTGCGTGATTCCAAGCTATTTTTCCAGCACCTGGATCGGCATCGCTAGTTGTGCTTTCCCAAGTCATTGAAAGTTGTGAGTTCGTTCCACTTGCTCCTGTCGACCCCGTAGACCCAGTACTTCCAGTACTCCCAGTCGACCCCGTATCACCTTTTAAACCAGTTCTTGTGTAGTGTACTGATAGTTCATCAGCAGCACTAAATGTATTGTTACTCGCTAAGTGAGCAACTGTAATTTTGTTATAGCCACTTTCATCACTAACAGCAGCAGTAATTTTAAATCTTGCATAAGTTGAGCTATCATTAATATCTACTATGTGTAAAAATCCTTTAATTGTAGAAGTTGATCCTCCCCAACTTTGAACATCTGTTGCTGTACTAGCACCATAAGAATCAGCATCATCAATATAAATTTCTGTAGCAGATGCGTAAGTCCCATTATTAAAAGCTAGCTCCCCAGCTCCCGGGTCTGCATCCGATGTGCCAGTATCAAATTTGTAATAGTAACCAGGAATTGCTCCATCTTCACCACTAGCTGTAAAAGATAAAAATACTTTATCATCTGCTGATAAACTTCCAGAACCATCAATATAAGTTAAAGCTAATTTAGTATAACCACTAGCATCTGTAACAGCTCCTGAAATTTTCCAAACGTGCCATACATCTAAAGTATTTGATTTAGTTAATCTAATTCTTCCTCTGTTAGTATCATTACCAGTTACATCATCAAATGACTGCACCCAGCTAGATACGTCAGTTCCATTAGCTTCATTATCATCCACATAAGCAATAGTCGCAGATGAAAGAGTTGCGTTATTAAAACGGATGTACCCCGAACCAGGATCGCTGTCAGTTGTCGTTGTTGAATAAGTAAATTGTGCTGCATCTCCACCAGCTGGTAAGAAATCTGAAACTGTTGTTAAGTTACCATCGCTGTCAAATCCTAAAGTTTTACTAGCTCTGTCTGTTGCAGATGTAGTAAATTCAGCTGAAGTAATAGTATTTGTTCTTGAAACTTTAAATGATCTATCTAATTCTTCTTGCAGCTCTTGTGTCTGCATATTAAGTTTATCAAGAGCATCCTCATGCGTTTCAGCTGGAAATGGGTCATTAGCCACATAATCTGTTTCTTGTGTTAAAGCTGTGTTTCTTAAAAGAACTAAAGTAGTTCCACTTGCTGGAGCCGTAACCATAGTAACAGTACCACCACTAGCTCCATTGTCAGAAATACCATAATTAGTAGAACCAGTACCTTCGGTTTTAATTGTTTCAACACCCGTTGCCGATCTTTCAATTACTGTGATTTCGTCTGTTGAATTGATAGGGAATGTGTACGCAAACGCTGTTGTGGATCCGTTACCACTATAGGAGTTACGCAAAGTTGTGCTTGTTACTGTCATAATTTTATTTTTTTTGATTTTTGTAGGCGTTATAATCCTACTGTATTTTTCCTATTAAGTTAATTTGTCAATTCTGTCTATCCTTTTTTTTATGGAGTTAAATTACCTGGAGACCACCAATACTCTTGACCAGATCTACTCT
>VTLG01008881.1_pt1 | contig 22717 bp, 14 predicted proteins | sample 4694571 | NCBI WGS metagenome assembly VTLG01 (sample SAMN12604809, study PRJNA352737) | marine metagenome | biome: ENVO:00000447; feature: ENVO:00000209|ENVO:00000569|ENVO:01000036; material: ENVO:00002151; isolation source: viral sequences binned using virsorter ...
CTGCAGTGTTATTCGTTTCATCACAAATAACAACATAATCATAGATTCCTCGTTTCGATTGAACGTCACGTAAGAATGGTTCAACAATGTTCACAAAGTTAGTTCTTGTGATTTCATCGTTAAATTCAAATAGCTGATCTTTAGCAGCAGCAGAAATAGCATCTTCGAGGTAGATGAATAATCTACGAACGTTAATTCTATCGAAGGCAGATGCCTTGCCATATCCAGTCTTATCACCGAACAAGACAATTCCTGCTCCTGGTGAGAGAATAACTGGGTTAATTCTATTTGAATATAATGTATCTCTTTGTGCTTTGCCTGGATTATAAGCAAGTTTTACAACATTGAGAATTGCACCTCTATTTGTTCCTGCTGGTGAGAACCAAGGGAAGTCGGTTTGATCTGTTCTGGCACATGTACCAGCAATGTCACCGTTTAGAGGAACATAACGGAATGTATTATTAAATCTATCATACATGTACTTGTATCCACTATCGAATACTCCATATGTGGTAGATGTAATAGGTGCATAGAAGCTAACAACATTTGATGTAATAGTATCATCATCTTGAACAGTTGCTGCACCAGCAACGGTATCTGTAATGAATGCTTGTCTGTAAGGTGAGATAAATGCTACTGCATCTTTTCTTGCTTCAGCAACAGCGACTGCCTTATTAGCAATTGCTTGTGTCTGTTCCTTACTAAAGTTAGCAGAACCTTGGAGAATGAAGTCTACTTCATAAAGTTCTTTGTTAGCAAAGAGATTTAGTCCAGAAACTATATCATCTACACCACAGTCTAATGAACCTGCTGTGTTGATGTCTGTTCCACCACCGTAATCTTTACCACCATTAAGTTCAAAGGTTGCTGCACCAACAACTCCAAAATTAACATTCTTGGAATCTTGGTCCCAACCACTGTCTGCGTCAAGAGTATTTGTTGCAGTTGTGCTATATGCTGATGTTGTAAGTCCTACAGCATTACCAAGTGCGTCAGTCTGAGTAGCATTAGGTGAACCACCACCGTAGATGTATCTTGAATTGCTCTTAAGATACTTTCTCCAGTAAGAAGGACTTCCTGCAGAATATTCACCATCCTTTGCTTTAGAAAGGTTGAGGTGCTTCTCAAGGATTGTACCAGCATTACCTGTAACAGTTCCTTTTTCATCGATTACAACAACATGAACCTCATCAAATCTACCTCCTCTGGAAGCAGCATATGCTGATGTTCCTGGACGATCTGCTAGTTGATCCCATTCAAGTGCATCTAAACCAGTACCTAGTCCAACAGTTTGTTGTTCAAACCAATCTTTTTGGGAAGTATAAGCAGCTGTTCCATATGAAGCTGTAACTGCATATCCAACAGTTGTAAGTCCTACACTACCAGTGTTATTAAATGCATATGTACCTGCCTGTTGATAATCTACTGTATAAACAGTACCTGCAGCAGAAACGTGCTCAATAACTTTAACACCTGCTTCTCCAACACCAATATCAGTAACAACACCTTTCAGGTATCCATCTGCTTGTGAAGTTGTTCCTGCAGAAACATGAACGATTGATTTACCAACCATTGTCTGAGTTACAGCAGCACCAACTCTCAATGCTGCAGTTGTGGTAGTTCTAGAACCAAAATCAAATGTTGTTGTTACATCTACACTTTGCAATGATGCATTAGATACTGTAACTATTCCAACACCAATAGAAGTAATAGTAGTAAGTGCTGGAACTACACCAGCAACATCACTTAGAACTTCCTGTCCTACAGTAACTGATGCTGTAGAAATTCCTATTGTAGATGCAGAACCTACTATAATACCACTTCTATTAGAAATTGCTGTATTGAATGCAGTAACAGCAGCAGTACTAAGTCCTACTAATACTTGATCTGCTTTGCCATCAATAATTCCTATTCTAAGTCCATTTGCCCATGTTCCAGGGTTCTTAGCAGAAACAACTGTACTTGAAATTGTGTTATCATCATAACCTAACTGGTTATAATGCTCATCACTCTTAATTTTTAGTGATGGTGTTGCGTTATCTGTTGCATTGGCAAGAGTTGCATCATCTGCCCTTACAACTTGCATTGTACCGCCATATGCCAAGTAGGAGGATGCTACCATCCAACTCTCATACTGCTTGTCTGTATTATACGGTTTTCCAAACGTGCTAAAAAGATCATCTTCGCTCTCAATTAATTGAGGAAGACCTACTGGACCTCGTGCAAATGGAGCTGCTAACGCACCGATAGATCCAGAAACTGGATCAACTCTACCAATTGTTAAGTCAACCTCTCTTACGATAATTCCAGGAGATGCTAAATTTAATGGCATCTTTTACTCTCCGAATCTCATGTTTTATACTGAAATTATTTATTCAAAGGTGCATTTTCATCGGGGAAACAATGCGTGAACATTACCAATCTGGGTATTGCCAGTCACTAAATGCCTTATTTTTCCTATTTTTAACTATCCTTTTTATCGTACAAACTTTACATTCATATGAATATGATGATGGTATTTCACCTCTACTTTTTCTAGTTAGATAGTAATCTGTTAATAAATTTTTTACTTTACCACAAACCCTACATTTGCGTTCTGATAATAATAAATGCTCTAACTTTAATTGTTCATCAAAATCCACTTACATATAATCCCACATATATGAACGATCTCCATATTCATCAACGTTCCATCTAGTACCATCATCATCAACAAAACTTTCTGTTTCTAAGCCTGTCTGTATAAAACCAAATGGTGCCATGTCCTGTTCAATCTGATTCTTTTGCTCTTCATATATCCTCTTACGAATGTCATTATCTGACATTTCCTTAAAATATTCTTGTTGAACTAACCATGCAAATATAACAAGACACATTGCCAAGTCATCATTACATCCTTCTTCTGCCTCAAATGATTGATGTTTCTGAGCAAATGTAGTTAATTCCGATATAATCTCATAGTCATTACTGATTAACTTATCATCCTCCATCATAGTTTTGAGGTTAGAACAACCTAACTTCTTAACTGCTGATGTCATTCTTACACCAAGTTGAGTCTTCTTACCAGAGAATCCTTGTCCTACTATTTGTCCATTTCTTCCTCTCATGGATGCCATTAGAATATTTTCATACTCTAAGTCATATTGAAGTATACTTGCAACTTGATCACCTATATCATTAACTTCAACTAAAACATAAGCATTATTATAACCTTTTGCAACATCAAGGATGATATTGGGGAATAGCATAGGTTTAATTTCATTATTCCTATACTTAGCAACTACTTTATATGGGAACTCTGTGGTATCAAAAACTATAAATGCAGAGTAATCATTACCCAATCCTCTTGCAACGTCAACTGTAATGATATAATTATGTTCTTTTTGTGCTTTTTCGTAAATATCTAATCCAGCACTTCTTGTAATAGGTTCCTCATATACCATCGTCCTCAATTTTGCAGGATTGATGAGTGTATTAACAGAACCTAAGAATTCACATTCAAATTCAATTTTGAACTGTTGTTCAGATGTGTTTGCAATAGTCTGTGCTTTCCATTCAGCATCCCTACCAGGAACCTGTGACCAATGAACATCTGTTGGTACATATTCATTCTTTCCTCTCTCTGCATCATGCCAATACCTATAAAAATGATTCATCCCGTGAGGGGTAGATACCATTATTACTTTCGTTGACTTACCAGACGTAATAGTAGGATAAACAGAACTAAAGAATGCTTCTGCGATATGATTTGGGACAAAGGCGAACTCGTCGAGGAAAAGGATATTGAACGACATGCCTCGGACAGCACTTGCAGACGTAGAAGCAGCCAATATCTTTGATCCATTCTCCAGTTCTAAACTACCTTTATTCCAGGATATTATACCCTGTTGCATCCATTTAGGCAAATTCTCATATGCAATCTGCAATCTGCTTAATAAATCCCTAGCAGTTGCTGCTTTGTTAGCAAGAATACCAATGTTTGTACTATCATTAAAAACAGCATAATGTAAAAGATAAGATACAGACGTAGTGGACTTACCAGTCTGTCTAGGCATCTTACAGATATTGAATCTGTTTTCATGGAAGTTTCTAATTAACTTCTCTTGGAAATCATATGGAATAAACTGTGTTAATCCTTCATCAAGAGAAACAATCTTTATATAATTCTTTGCAAAGTATACTGGATCTTTCTTACATTTAATAAATTCAATAACTTGCTCTTCTGTAAATTCATGAGAAGTATTTGCTTTTTTTAAATTGGGATTACCAAGATAGATTTCATCAGTTGCCATTCAATTCACCTCTCCAATTTGAATATTGTTCATTGGTTTTATTCCTTTTTCTTTTTATTATAACATTTATTGGAATACCACCTTCATCATAAACACCTCCAATACTTCTTCTCTTATATGCAATATCAACTATTCTATCAGCAATTTGTTGTAAATTTTTACCAATACCAAATGGAATTTCTCCAGCCCACCCAACTGTCTTAAATGTTTTATTAACATTAAATGTATCTTCTATTTTATAATCACCATTAGGTAACTTATGAGCCTTGAAAGTACCTAAACTCAAAGTACCAGTACTTATACCCCAATCACCATAACTTAATGTAAGTGTTGTTTTATTAGGATTTTCTTTAAATTTCTTATTCACTACTCTTAATACTTCATTCTCCATTGAAGGACTAAACTTAGTAATGGGAGTAAAATCACCTTTAGCATAATTAATAGCCATCTGACCAAAATCAGTATGAAGTCTTCCACCAGAAATATTACCTAACCATTTAGTTAAATTTACCAACGTTTGTTTATTATTCAACCATTTCTCATCAGACTTGGTTACTTTACCCACATTATCCTTTGGAGTAACTGGCTCAGGATCCTTTGGAGTAACTCCATCAGGAGTTGCTTTATATCTATTATCAGGATCTTCAATATAAACTTGAGTCCACGATGGAGGTGCTACCATATAATTTGGATCCCATTGTCCATCAACAATACCACCATAAGTAGCAGGTATCAATTCCCATTTTGTACCAGGAGGAAGTGGTTCATCTGGTATTGGTGGAGTAACTCTTGCATTCATCATCACATCAGCATTTGCTTTCTGTGCAATCTTTTGACTAGCATTTAATCTTTTATTAGTATCATCTTTCTTTTTCTTTCTAAGAACCTCAGATCCCATAGGTATAGCATATCCTTGAATAGCATAACTGGTAATATCAGGTGCAGCAACTGTATCTCCATCTACTGTGAGTGTTGTTGGAACTGTTTCAACACCACCTATTGCACCACCAGTAGATACAGTTGTTCCACTAGGAACATGTAGGAATGTTTGTCCTACTTTATTGCCAGTAGTAATATTACTCCAACTTTCTTCTAATTCTTTTCTCCAGTCTGAATACTCTGCACCCTTTACATAAGTAGGAACTAACTTATCTGGTTTAACCAAATCAATTACTTCAAATGCTAAATTACCATCAGCATCATTAACTTGAACACTATCTTCTTCCCAAGGTGTATTATTTCTTGTCATTATTTAATAGACCGTCTTTAAGCATTTTTGATAAATCGGAAGTTGATCCAACAAATACTGCGTTATTAGTAACTTGACTTGGACCTTTTGCCTTCTCTTCATCAACTTCTTTCACTTTCTTTTGAAGTTCCATTAACTTATCAGTAGTATCAGCCACTGACTTAATAATTTGCCCTGCGACTTCGTATGCCCTTGGACTTGCACTTTCACCTGCAAGTTCCATAATGCCATTAAGAGATTCTTGTCCTTTTTCGATAAGTGAATATAAATTGGCACGGGTATAATCATAGTCCTTCTCTATATCATCGCTGATATTTTTTAATTTATCTTGCCTTTTTGCACACCCATTTTCAGGGGTATTAGACACTTCAATACCACTCTCAATATTAAGTGCTTCATCGATAGGATCATAACTAGACATTGTTCTTAGATATCGTCTTGTTGAGTTGGACTATAAGTTTGAGCATCAGTATAGAACGATGTAGTCTCACTAAATCCAAAGTCATCACCAGGATTAGCAGTAATTGGATCTGGTTCAACAGTATATCTCATCTCTCTCTTTGCTTGAGTAGTATTGGTATCCATAGCAGTATCCACAATAACTTTTTTGATAAGTCCTTCTGAGGATTCTGCAACAGGTCCGAAGAGATAGGTTTTTGCTTCAAATCTTAATGTATATATTAATGCTCTTCTTGTAGCATAGTCTCCTTCATAATCATCTTGAAAAGAAATATTACTCAAAACAATAGGAATATCTCTTTTTTCTCCAATAGATTGTACTAAATCAACAGTTAAATTGAATGATGGTTGGAAGTATGGAAGTATCTGTTCTATTATCTGTAATGCATCATCATTTAACTTACACATAATACTAAGTTCAAATCCAATATTATATGGTACAGGCATATAAACCTTTTTCATATTACCATCTCTACTATCAATCGCCTTAAATGTTTGAGTTATACCAGATTTTCTTGTTGCATCATATGCAATATCAGTCATCTCAAATGACATTCTTGGTAATGTTATAGCAACCATTTTATTTAAATCTGGTTGTTGTTCCAATCTTGCTAGAAACTTTTGAGATGGACCATATGCCAAGGGAACCTTCATTTCTTGTGCGAGTACACCTTCTTGGGTATCATGTCTCACATGAATATTATTAAATAATGTACCAAAACCAATAATGGTTTTTCTGATTATTTCGTGATAATAATAAGTTCCTAACATTAGAATGTACCAAATGGATTTGATTCAGAGAAGTCTAGTATTTGATCAGCATCAAATTCTATGTCATCGTTCTGTTGATATTTATCTGCAGTAGTGCTTGCTGTACCAGTTGTACTGGTTTCGTAAGTAGCACCAGACTTAGCTCCAACTAATCTTTCACCCTCATAGAAGGTTCCAGTCATAATACCAACCTGAAGAACTCCAGTATCCGCATCCCAATTTTTAACCCGTCCAACAACATTTGATTGCTGTCCAACAACTTCTTCATTAAACCAGAATGTTCCTACTCCGACTGTAGCACCAGCACCAATTGTAATTGTTGGTGGTGAGAAGAATCCTGCACCAGCATCAACAATATACACATTGGTTATTGGATTAGTAGATGCAGTACCAACAATAGCTTTAATAGATGCAGGTGCTTGTGGTGATAACGATGGAAGACTTACTACAGAAGTTGGAGTAGTTGAATATCCAACACCATGATTTGTTATATTAATAATCTGTAAACCTTTCTTACCTGCAGGAACTAATGAACATGTAGCAGCAGCACCTGTTCCTCCACCACCACTAATTGTTATGATAGGTGCAGTATTTCCATACCCAATACCAGCATGTGTTAGATATATGTACTCAAGTGAAGTAATATTATTTCTAGTTGTAAGAATACCAACACCAGTAGCAGTAGTTCCTGCACCTGGTGGGGCACTAAATGTAATTGTTGGAGGACTAGTATATCCAGAACCATCATTAGTTAAGAATACTTTCTGAATTCCACCAGTTCCAATAACAGCAGTCGCAGTAGCAGTTGAAACACTTTGAACTAATGGTAAATCAGTAATATGTCCTAAATCTTCAACCTTCTTATCAATCTCTTCAATACCAGTATCAATAACCTCATTCTCATATTCAAATAATTCACATTGAAGTTTGTAAACATAATTTTTACCTAACTGATAGAAAGGATCCTCATGTTCTACAAATTTAACTTCAAATAATCTATTTCCTAATGGGAAAAATACTAAGTCACCTTCTCTAGGACGAGTATCAACTATAATTTCATCATCATCCATAGCTTCCATAAAAGGAGCAATAAAATCTTCAAACCTCTCTCTTGAAATGCTTATTGTCAATTCATCTTTCAAGGTCATACCAAATTTAGTCATGATATCACCTTGTCCACCATATCCATCCCAAGTATCTACATACGCTTCTAATAGAAAATTATCATCAAATTTAGATCTTTCAAGTTCTTCAAATACAGTACTTCTATTTACAATTTTTCTTGGAATGTATGTTATTTCAACACCATAAATTTTCAGTTGCTCATTAATGAGCTCCTGCATTAAATTTTGTTCTCCAACAGAACCTTGTAAAAAGAAGGGATTGAGTGCCATTATCCAATAAAGTCTAGTGGTGGAACTTCATATTCAGTAGACATTCTTTCTTTAATGTCTTCTAAATCTTTTATTGCATCATCATAAATTTCACGTCCATTAAGTTCAATACCACCAGGTAATTTGGTTCCTTTAAACTTAATCAGATTTTGTCCCCATTGTCTTTTAATAAGAGCAGTCAAATACTTTTTAACAAAACTATCATTATATCCTTGTGTAAAAGATTCTGGATCTAATGCTCTATAACATTCTAAAATTATCCATTCATCAACAGAAGATTCTTTCCAATCCATATCCAAATATAATCTATCTTGTCTCTTATTAAACCTCATTTGTTTTTCTGGAGTTAATAAGAAATCAATATCCTCCAAATAAGTTTTTGTCATTGCATACTGCATTAATTCAACAGAATTGAAATAATACAAATCATTTAAAAATAACTGATATTTAATACTAAACATTCCACCAGAAATTGAACTGGTATCAAATTTAAATACTTTTTCTACACCAAGAATAGAATCTGGAACTTGTATATAATTAGAAGTTTCATACCAATTAGAAGTTATAGATCCAATTCCAGTATTTACTCCCAATGCTGTAGTAGTTACTATACCAACCCCAGTAGTACCTTGTGCAGAACCCCTATCAATATCTGCTTGTGTTATTTTATATTTGAGATACATTTTCTCAACACCATCAAAATGTCTCTCATTAAAATATTGAAAGGTATCATCGACTAAATCATCTATCTGATCATCATCGACATTGATTTCCAAAACTGGAGCACCCAGTCTTCTTTTACAATAATCTATAAGTTCTTGTTTAGTTGATGGTTTTGCCATTAGAATTTCTCAGAGTCAATATTGGCTGCGATTTGTTTTTTAGTTCCTCTGTTTTTTCTCTCTAATTTTTTAGTCAAGTCTTCAACTTTTTCTGTTAAATCTTTTACTAATTGACTTAATGTAGCCTGTTTTGCTTCTAAAGCAACATTTTGAGAGAATAAGTCAAAGGATTTTTGTTGATATGTTATAATCAAATTCTTATAATCTTGTTCATTCATGGTTCAAAATATAAAAAAAGGTGGGATTGCTCCCACCTATATTTATAACTTATTTTTTAACCGTTAGAACGACCCACCATCTACGGTGATATTATGAAGAATTCTTTGTCCTCCACTGACTCCAATAGTCTCTGTTTGTCCAACAGAATCCTTAATCCATAATGAACCAACTTCCAATGCAGCATATGCAGCAGCAGTCAGAACACTAGTAGATTCAGAAACATCTGAACCAACAACAACTCTTGATACAGAATCATCCCAGTATACAGCAGCTTTCTTAGCAGAACCACTGTAATAGTGCATTATCAAACCAACGTCAATGTTGGCATCTGAACTTGGTGCTACCAGTGAACCACCACTGTTAACAAGTCCAACTTCAATCAAACTATCTTCAACCTTTAACGTCTCTGTGTTTAAGATTGATTGTGTACCCAGAACTGTTAGATTACCAGTTATGGTTGCGTTAGTTGAAACTGTAACAGCACCCGTAACAGCAAGTGTCGAACCATCAAATGTTAGATTTGCACTATCTTCTAGTTCTCCAGAAGTACCAGCAATAACAACTCTATTGTCTGTTAAATCACTAATTGCAGCAGAGTTAGCAACTAAACCACCTGCAATATTAGCACCGTTATCAACGTCCAATACATCAATATTTGCGGTTCCGTCTAAATGTAAATCTTTAAACTCTAAACCAGATGCACCCAAATCTACTGCATTATCAGTAAGAGGTAATATGTGAGCATCAAATCTACCAACAGGAGTAATACTATCTGTATTAGCATTACCAAGGTTTATATCACCGTTAAGATCAGTTTGTCCACTGGCAGATAAGGTTGTAAAAGCACCAGAAGATGCTGAGTTAGCACCAACAGTAGCACCATCAACTGTACCACCATTAATGTCTGCTGTATCAGCAACTAATGAATCAATATTTGCTGTTCCATCAATATAAAGGTTTCTCCACTCTTGAGATGATGTACCTAAATCGTAACTATCATCATCGTCAGGAGTTAAATTGGATTTAAATTCACCACCAACGTAAATATCATCTGATGCAGAATCACCAAGTCTAACTGTACCACCACGGAATGTAGCAACACCTATAAATTCAGATTGCCCACCTACATATAAGTTTCCAGTGATTGAAGTTGCTCCTCCAACATGGACACTCTTTGCAATACCAACACCACCAGCAACTATTAAAGCACCAGTAGTACTAGAAGATGACTCTGTGGTATCTTGTGTTGTAACTGCACCAGTAAAGGTTGGTCCAGCAGTCCAACTCAATACACCAGATCCATTATTCTGTAATATTGCTGAGTTGGCACCCTGTGCGTTGGGGAACGTAACATTATAGGATGCTGCCATCGAAGCAGCTGCTTTCATTGTGAAAGCATGTACACCGTTATTGGTTCCTTCAACCAGATTCAATCCTGAACCTGCAGTTGTTGTTTCTTTCAACCAATATCGATGAGAACCGAAAAATTTGTTGTTTGAAGAGTTATTATCTAATCCAATATAAAAATCATATTTGTCATTCGTGAAACCAGGTTCCCCTGCTTTCAACGCTGGCAAATCAGCGAAAGCACCTCTCTTAAACTGTATAACAGGAGAAGCCATGTTGTAATACTATACTTTTAATTATATTTATGCTTCTTATTTCTTAATTAAAATAATCCAGCATCCATTGCATTATCTTGAGTTCCATCAGCCATATCAACTAAATGATAGGGTGATACATGTTCATACTTTTGAGTTACATTATTGTACATTATCAAAGAATTAGTAGCACTTCTATTACTAGCATCAACGTCAGTAATACTACTCAAATTACCAATTGATAATGAAGATGATGATACTAATTTGGATGCTGAAAATTGTCCTATTCTAACTCCAACAGAAGCAACTCTTCCTCTTTTTACTCGTATTGCCATTAGGTTGTAACTCCGTCTCTAACTAGTGCCATACCTTCAACAACTCTTTCTTTAGTTCCATCAGGTTTAGTCAGTAAAATATCATAAACTTGTCTACCAGGTGCTAATGCAGCTGTTTGTACATCAGTTAAACTCAACATTATTTCTCCAGCAACAGCATTTGATATTGTTGCTGAAAATGATGTTTGGTTGGTAGATGCATGATGCTTTGATATTTTTGCAGCAACACTATATCCAGTCAAATTTTGTGCAGCATTAGTATTAGTATCTTCTAATGTGTATGTTTGACTGAAATCAGCACCTTGATTTACAAGGATATTTGCGACGTATACTGCCATGTTATACGATTATAATTTTAACTATTTATTAGTTAAGTCCTTCAACATAGACTTAATTTCATCAATCTCATTTCTAAGTCTTTGAAGTTCATTCCTTTCAGACTTTCTTTTATTTTTAATTTTCATATACTGATTATATTCAACAGAATCTGTATTAATGATCGCACCAGAATCATTGCGATACAGATTCTTATGTCCCTCTACCTTTATCATGCTAATGCAATTGCTCTAAAGTCTTTAAATCTTGGAGCAAATGCTTCGTTAGTTCCACTCATCACAATTTTAATTCTAAATCCTGTGAATGGTTCTAAATCATCAGTACTGAATTGATATTCTGAGAACTCATTTTCAGCATTTGCTACAACTCTAGCATCAGGTTTACCATTATTTTTGGTAGCATCTATAATACTATCACCAAATCCATCTCCATCAGTATCTCTTAAGTTATCATATCCAGGGAATGGAACAAATGCTTGATCCACATCCTCAGAATCATTTCTGAATAACTGATAAAGAACTCTAAAGTCTGCACTTGCATGTCTAGAAGCACCAACAAGAACTTTCAATGAACTTGATGGATTCTTAAGATTTATTCTCTGGGTTACATATACACCAGTATGAGGATCTTCAGAGATAGAGTTGGATGCACCATCTGCTGCATAGTCATCAACTGGTTTATTCAACCTATTTCTACCCAAAATCACAATAGCATTATCTAAATCAACAACAGGTGAAACCTTAGAACTATTAGATGTTAAATTCAAAGTCATTGTAAATGATTTACTCATAGGCAATGCACTTAATTTTGCAGTTTCATTAACTCTTGATGCTATCATTCTAGGAGAAGATAATCTAGTTGTATCATTAATTTCAACAGATTCAAATCCCTGATCCATAAAGGAAGATTCGTTTCCACCAGCACTAGTTCCAGAAATAGTTCTAATGTTTCCTGTAATGGTTGTTCCCTCTCCAGGAGTTATAACATTAATTCTTGGATGAACTGTATTGAACTGAAGATTCTTGGAAGAGTATATGTCAGATCCACCTAGAGAATTTTCATTCGTGAAATTCAACATAAGATCAGAAGTATCTCTCTTAGTATCTTCAGTAGTCCTATCGAATTGTAGATAATACTTATCTAAATCTTTTGGACTATCCATTATACTAGTAGTAGAATGAGTCTTATTAACTCGTCTCAAACTAACACCATTTAATGTATATGGTTGAATTTGAGTACCATTAGAATGGCTTCTGGAAGTACTTCCATCAATTCCTCTAGTTGATATACCAATAGTTCCAGCTCCACCACCACTTGCGGTAATGCCACTATAGAAAATAATTTCATTATTAATCTTGGCATATCCAGTTTCATCTGCACTAGCTGCAGATTGGAAACCTTCATATCTTGCAAATATACTAGTATTTGCTACAGAAATACTTCCTGTTGCATTAATACCAATATTTTCTGTAATAGTAGTTGGAATTGAATTTGGTTCTATACCACTAAGTTGAACAACATTGTTAGCACCATGCATTCCATGATTAAATTGAGTAACTTCTAAAGTGTTTCCACTATACAATGTTCCATTTTGAGAAGAGGATGTGAAATGAGTACTACCACTATTAAACAAAGTATCATTGACATAAATGTCAGTTGATCCAGCAAATGAGAATTGTTCTCCTTTTACATTTGTTAAGAAGAATGTATTATATCGGTGTATAGTACCTATAGTAATTTGAGCACCAGATCCTCTTTTGCCTGTTAAATCAGCAGTTGCTATACCAACAACATCACCAATTTTATATCCTGCACCTCTATCAGAGGTATCTATAGCAACACCAGTAACTTCACCACCAGCAATAGTAACAGTTGCTTGTCCTGAAGTCCTCTCTTGAGATGTTATTGGATATAGGTTTACATTAGTTGTACCAGATTGATGTGCATACCCTGATCCAGGATTTGATATTGTTAGATCATTAGCACTTCCACCAACTGCTTCAATATAACCATGTGCATCAGTATCTGAATCTCCATCAGATACTTTAGCTCCATCGACTAATGCTTGAGCAGTTCCACTAACACCAGGAACACCAGTAGTATCATCAAAACCTACCTTTAATTTTCTTGGAAGAGTTTTAATAGAATCACTAATCATACCCAAATGCCCAACATCTCCATCCTCAATATTTGGATTATATAATGTTAGAGTTCCAGATTTAACAAAATCTGCTCTATTAATCTTAAATTTAAGATCTTCAAATTGGTTTGGTGTCCAGATAGTACCATTCTGTGATTTAAATAAACTACCACCAACGTATTGCTTAGTTACAATAACATTTTCATCATCAGGTAAATTAGAAGTACCTACCGTCTTTTCACCCATTCTAGCAATCCACGCTTCATAATTATTAGTTGTTGGTGCAAGAATTACTATTGCATATTCAGTTTGTGGTGTTAAATAAATTGGAGATGGGAATTTAACATTGGTTGCTGCTTTTCCATCAGTTGATACATTAATTTCAACAGGATCAAGAATTACACGAGCAAAATCTTGTACTAATTCACCTGTTGGTGTTCCTAATTCAACTGTTCTAAGTTCAACAGTTAATTTCTCTTGTTCATCCTTACTACCAAAGAATAAATCTACAGAAGTTAAGAACATACCTTCTCTTTCAGTCGTAAATGACTGTGCAAGAGGGTCTGCATTATCTCCATCACCATTCTGTGGAGGTGGTGGTGGAGGTGGCATTCTGACTATCACTCTAGTCTGTCTATAAGTATCGACAATACCACTAGTCCAGTAAGAAGTTTCTCCTCTACTAATTAACAAACTACCTGGTAAAGGTTTAGAATTAGTTGAACTAGAAGTTAATTTAAATGTCTTTTGTCCAGTAGTCCATCTTAATGGAGGTGCTGGATTTGTATTAGGATCTCTAAAGAAGAATGAACCTTCTAAATCACCCCAGTTATCATTAATAAGTCTAACATCAGAAACTGTTGCTTCAGCACCACTAGTTTTTCCTAATATAGTCATTCCTTTGGTAATATAACCATTATACTTTCCTTGTGCTTCTCTAGACAATGAAGCAATATCAATATTCAGAACAGTAGATGAAGCAGAATATGCAGTACCTAAAGTAATACTCCTATCATAAGGATTCTTACCAAAAGTCTTAGGTGCTCCTGAATTAAAATTACCAGATTTATCATTTGGACTATTAATTCTAGCAGTAAATAAACGCTTACTGCCTACCCATCCTTCCACATCTTCACCAACTGTAAATGCACCAGATGACATTGAGATTTCTACAAGTTTTGGAACAATATCAATTCCACTAGCACTATCAAAGAATGGATAATATCTTGTGTATGGTTGTAATCCTGCACATGAGAATCTAACGTTTCTGGAACGAATATACTTATCAGGTTCACTACCAATCTTAATTGTTTCTATAAATTCATCATTTCTATCACCAGTAACTGATCTTTCTCCCCCATCAACGTAAATATTTCTTACCCAATTATCAGATTGTGGAGATAATGTGAGTCTACCAGTCCAAGAAATCATATTAAATGGGTTAACATTTTCAACTCTTGATGCTAATGGTTGATTTAAAAACTCTACTTCCTCATATTTAAGTGTAACTAATTCGCCTGTTTTTTGTACATTAGAATCTAATAACTCAAGATCTTCAGAATAATCTACAGTAGTAGTGTCTATAGATGTGTTTAGTGCTAATTCTGGTCCTATAAAGTCAAAATCAACAGGGCATGTAAGTTCATTACTAGCACTATCCATACTCATCTTAGATGTTCCTACATCAAGTCTTCCAGCATCTTTATAGTCATCCACAAAGAAACCAGATTTAAATCTATCAAAACCATCAGCATCTTTAACTTGTAATGTTTTTGTAGAAAGTTCTAATAAAGTTAGAGATGTTACAGTTTCTAAATTCTCAATTCTATCTTCTAATTTACCAATATCCCTCATGGTATATCTTCTATTATCAACCATGATGATTTTTGCATCATCCGTATCATAAAGATATGCTGGCAATTCAATTCTAGCAATATCCATTGCCTGTTCTTCATTTACAGGGAATGTTGGATTAACTGAAGAATTTCCTTTAATTACACTAAATTTACCTCTAACGTCTAAAACAAGTCTATCAATTCTTGGGAGATAGAATTCATAACCAAGATTAGATGCCTCACCAGGAGTAACAACTAATGTTGGATTTCCCGATACTGCACCAACATCTCTACTACTCCATGCAAAAGGAGATGATGTAACATCATCTGCGGATCTTTCTGATACTCTAGGTCTAAAATCTAATGTATCAGATGCTCTAGTACCGTCAGGTAAATGTGGAACATCATTGGTAAATCTTTCGTCAGGATAAGAATTTACAGTAAATACATCACCAGTATCATCAGAAGGAACAATATAGTAATCAAATACAACTAAAAGACGATTTGTAGGTTTATATCCATCATTTTTTCTAACCAATCTGGAATAATCAAGAATTGTATCTCTATGCCCTTTATCCAAATTGAAATGACTTGTAACAATTTGATTATTTCCTTTATTAATTGCTTGAACAGTTGCTTTAATATTAGATTCTTGGAATGTTACTATTTCTCCAATTTGAAAATCATTAGAGTTTAAATAAGCAATTTCTACTCTTGTACTAGATGTTCTATTTGTAATTTGTGCTAATGTACCACTCTCAGATCCTAAAATAGATTCACCAAGAACAGTAGAAGTATCTAAATTTAATCCAGATGGAAAATCTATTGTATCTAATGTTATAGCATTAGTATCTAATGATTCATATACACCAACAATTTTAACAACATCAGGAACATTTAAAGAAACTTCTTGATCCTCAACCCTCAATCCATAATAAACACTTGTAGTTAATCCACTAAGAGCAGTTGTAGCAGCAGATACGCAACTATTAACCTCTACTTTTTTACTTCTTACATATTCCTTTGCTTTGCTTATAATACCTTGTTTTCTAAGAGTAGTATTAACAGTTACATTAGAACTTTGACTAACCGCACTTAAACCAGTGAAGTTAATTGTTGCACCATCATTTACAAGATTAACTTGATCAGTAGTTAATGGTTCTGTTGTATCATTAGCAAAATGAACACTATACCTATCTGCATCAAATGGCTGGAAGAATGAACTTGTAATTCCACTTAATTCATTTGTATGAATTGTAAGATTTCCACTACCATCACTTGAACGTGTAGTAGCTTGTCTAGTTACATAAAGTTGTGAATTAGCAAGATCTACTGATGCAACATTATGATTATCCAATTTAGCATATAATCCACCTTTCTTCCTAACAATAGGTCTCATAAGTTTAAATGGAACATTATCAGAAAACTTTATAGCACCATTACTTACATCAGATACCGCTTGTGTTCCAGTTAATGTTATCGTAGTTCCATCTGACCCAATACCACTAATACTATTTAATGTTGGAAGTGCATCACCAGCTGGTTGATATCTGATAATATCACCAAGTTTTACTTTAGCTGCCCAATTCCTTCCAGTACATGTAGATAAACCTGTAGTAGCAACAGAAAGAGTATCACTAACACTAAATCCTGTAACCACTCTAGGATCTAGAATAGAATCACCAATAAAATGTGTCTTATATGCACTATCCTTTGATGGTGAGTCCTGAAGAATAGATTTTACATCATCTATGCTATAGGAAACAAATGAATTTAAAACTCTGGTTGTATCAGGATTCTCGTTAACAATAACCTTCTCACCAGCGACAAATGTACCAGATGTATTAAACAGAGTAAATACAGTAGCAGCATTAGAACCAGTATTAGAAATATAACCTGTAGCACCGCTACTAACGCCTCTCACACGCTCTGTTTGGGTTAATGTGATAGTTTTGTTTAATGTTATTGTAGTAAATGTCTGAATGTCATATAAGTACAAATCCCATGAAGATGAAGCATTCTGATAACTACCATCAGTAAGATTAAATGTATAAACTCTAGCATTACCTATATGAGTACCACCAGTGCCATTCATTGAAGAAGTTCTTCTTTCATTATATAATTTTACAGTATTATCACTAACGTTATTGTCAATAATTGGTGTTCCAACAACATTATTCAATCTGAACAATGTTCCCATTTCAAAAGGAACATTTCCATTATCAATTTTTTCTTTATCTCTTGGTTTTTCTACATCTACAACTTTATTTGATTTAGATTCAATATCATATCCCCTGACATATGCTTTACCAGCAGATATACTAACACCCATCAAGTCTTCTGATGGAGTATTTCCTTGTGCAGTTTCTTGATTTTCAAAATAAACACCACCATTAGACTGTCTATTATTTAAAGATTCTTTAACATCAACATCATAATGCCCTACGGTATAATCCCCAGACTCTTCATAGGTTCTCTTAGCGAAATAATCCTTAATTATAGAATATTGAGATTTATTCTGGAGTTTTCTAATTTCTCCATCCTTAACTCTCATTAACTCAACAAATGTCTTATCATCATTATCAGTTAAGAGTTTGGTTGATAAAGTTGTTGAAATTTTTAATCTATCTGCACCTGGAGCAGCATAATTAGAAAATCCTTTAGCATTATCATATAGAGAAGTATTTTCCTTTGCTGTAATAATTTCTTCAGAAATTGTCAGTCCAACTCTATAAGATGGAGTATTTGTATATGGATCTAATATAATCTTACCTGCTTCAACATCAACAAATGTTCCACGAATAAAATAAACACCAGCACCAATAGCAGCTGCACTACCAGCACCTGTTGCATTTTCTGATATAAGAGTTCCTACAGAATCCTCTATATTAACTGGTGTATTACCATATGTAAATGCAGTCTCTGTAATTAATACCTCACCATCTATTAATGGAGTTGTTTCATTATCAGTACCAGATCTAACATATTTTACAAAAATTGTAGGATCAGTAATTCCTGTAGTAGGATTAACATCAAAATACTTATCTACAACTACAACAACTTCAGAATCTTGTCCTCTAAGACGTTTTCCAACTAATTCTTTACCATAAACAGATATATCTACACCTAGATGATCGGAATTTAATTTTACATAAGGATAAAAACTATCATAAACCATATTTCCAGGAATCACCATCGATCCTTCCTTGAAAATATGACTACCAAATGATGTTACTTGATTCTGTAAAATTGATTGTAAGGTAGTTAATTCCCGAGCCTGTACTGGATGTCCTGGTTTGAACAGTACTTTATAGAAATTATTATACTTGTCAAAGTCATCGTAATAAGGACTTATATTAAGATTCGTTTTTTGTGACATTTTACTTTAGAATTCCAGGATGATTTTAACGTCTTCTTTTTGTCGAGAATTTCGTGTGATTTCAGGACGGTTATCAATATAGATAATTTCACCTGAGCCTTTATTTATCTCAGGACTAGCAATGCCATTTGAGAACTCAAGTCCAAGTGAAATAAGTTTGGTTCCAGTAGGATTTGTATTGATTCCACTAAAGTTTCTATCAATAGTTCCAGTGAATCCATCACTACTCAAAATATTATTCACAGTAGCTGACGCAGAAGGATCAGCAGTGAAGAAACTTAAAACATTACCAGCAGTTGAAATACCAGCATGATCTTCAGTTCCTGATTTAGTAATATCAGGATTCATGAACAATGTTCTATCCTGAGTATATTTTAAAACCTTTGTTTCTCTGTCATATGAAGAAACATATGCTTGTGCAGTTCCTTGTGAAGTTATTTGAGTAATCCTTTCTCCGATTTTTGGTACTGTAGTTGTTTCACCACTTACTGAAGAGAACTTAAACGCTCCAAGAGAAGAGAATTGATTTTGTTCAAAAATAGAACTTGCTGTACCTATAGTAGTAGGGTTCTTAACAATTCCTATTTGTCCAAATTTGGTATCAGTTGGGAAATCTCTTGTAGAATCATCAAATCTAGCATAAACTAAAATTTTATCTGCACCTAATTCGGTGTAAACATCATTTCCATGTCCTTTTGCTGGAGGAATTATAGGTATTAAATTAGCATTAGCATTTCCAACACCAGTAGGACGTATTGGACCCAAATCAACCGAAGCAAAACTATAACCCTTTCCACCAGCAGAAACTACTGCATTTGTTATATTACCACTTGAATTTACGTCTACAACTACTCTACCACCACTTCCATCACCAAGAATATTTAATTCCCAAGAACCAGTAGAATATCCTGTTCCCTGTGCATGAATGTAAACATGTTTAATCTGATTTTCATTAATATCAGAATCACCATTATTTCTTACTGATGTTACTTGAGCATCAGTAGAAGTTGCCCAATTAGCAGGTAAGGAGATATAATCAGTAGAATCAAATTTGATAATATCGCTTGGAGTAACGGTAAACAAATACTTCCAAATATATCCATCACCACCATCACCAGCTTTAGAAGGTTCTAAATCAGTGATCGTTGGTTCATTTAATGACGCATTACCCGTTGTCGAAATTCCAGAAGAACCATTATCAATACAAATATAAACCTTATAGTCACTATTCATCACATAATAATTTGCGTCATATAATCTAGATGAACCTGTAATAGGTGATAGATTACTCAAACTATAATCATGACGATAAATTTCATATTTTGTTCCTCTTGCCCAATTAACTCTTCTTGCTAACCTTCTTACATTGGCAGAAGTAACCTTCTTACCAAAGGACATATTATCACCAACAAAACCATGATAATCGAAATTATCTGTAGGATTGGGAGTTTGGGTATCCCAATCAGTCCCTGTTAATTTACCATACCCACCACCATTAGGATTTGACAATCCTACAAAGACATAGTATGAATTAGAAGTATCTGTAACGGAGTCAACAAAATTACCCGCATTTAATATTCTAAATTGATCTGTTACAATTGCAGCCATCTTATCAGCTTTTTCCTATATTTATACTACCCAAGATCCTTTCTGAGAGCACCATTGGAACGTATTCCATATCCTCTCCTCTGAATCGTTGGGAATGTGCTTATTCCTGATGAAAGAATATTACCTGTAACGGCAATTCCTATTCCATTAGCTCGTGTATCCTTAGATTCTAATACACCCCAAGAGTATCTTCCAATTCCACCAGTGTGGATACCAGCATATGCTGATGCAAAACCAACATTAGAACCAGTTTTCACTCTACATGAGAATTTACCAGAGTTATTATCAAATCTAGTAAAGGAATGAACCTTGTAGATATTATCTATAAAGGTTGTTCCAATACTAACTATAGAACTCTCATGTCCATCAATAGATGTAACACCATGTCCTACATTAGTACCACTAATATAAACTGGATATCCAACCTTCAACTGAGTTGTAATGTTTTGTCCATCAGCACCTTTATTAATCATAAAGTTGATGAATAAATCACTACCACTATGTGAAGTGGTAATTCCAGTGATAATACCAGAGAATCCTCTAACAGTGGTAATACCAGTAATAGTTTCATCTAATGGAGTAGTCTCAATTGGTACAAGTACATTTGGAGGTGTTACATGGGTATATCCAGAACCACCATCAATTATATTTGCTGTTCCAGATAAAGAACCATTTACAACAGGTATAGTTGCAGTTGCTATTCCAGTATAAACACCAACTCCACCAGTAAATGTAACTGCAGAACCTATAGGTCTAGCAATTGATACTGTTACAGCAGAACCAATGTAACCAGAACCACCACCAACAACTGTCAATGAACCAATTGTTCCACCAGCAGAAACTGTTGCTGTAACTGCTGCTGCAACTGGATTTGCATTTTGCATAACTAACGCATCAACATCAACAATAACAATAGAAGATTCATTTTCTTCATAATTAAAGAATTGTGCATTATCAAGATATATGGAAGATATTCCAGATGAAGGTAAATCTCCAATAATTCTAGAAGTTGGGTAGACTAACCCTTCAATAGAATCTCTAGACTTGTAAACTGGTTCTCCTTCAATTATTCTATCAATTTTTTGCTTACTCCAATCCAAGAGTCTATAATCAACTTCATTAATATTCAATCCAGTGTATATACTAGTTCTTACTTGATCGGAATCAGATATACTAGCAACTACTCTTGGATCTTGTCCTTGAATATCTTTGGTAGTTTTCAACTGTATTAAATCACCATCTTTTATAGTTTCATCTATATCAACAACTAAACTATCAGTGGCACGAGTTCCTCTATAGAAGAATATGGATACAGTAGAACCAGCTTTTGGTGGTTCAGCGAATACAAATGAAGTTCCTCCTTCAAAGGTATAATGTTTGCCTGGATGCTGCATAATACCATTTACAAAAATAAGTAAAAGAGCATCTATATCAACATCATCATTATCCGATTCAAAACTTAGTAGATCGCCATTATATCTTAATGGGAATCTAGTTCTTGCACCATTTTGTAATTCTTTAATTGAATCAATATAATCCATTTCTCCAACTTGCCATGCAGCAAATGAATCACTAAAGGTGTCGATTACAGTTAATGAGAATTCAGCTTGAGGTGTAGAAAGATTTCTATCAGTAACAAGTCCGACTGGTTTAAATACATCTCCTTTATTGAAACCGTAACCAGGTCTGGAAATCTTAAAGTCATTAACTTCATATGTCTCAATACTTGCTAATGTCCTTGATGCTGGTAATTCATTAGAATTATGAGTCTTAACAACAGCAGTTACAATACCAACAAGAGTATTGATTGAAGATGCGACTGTAGCACATGCAGGATCAGAAAGATCTTGAGTAATTGTAGTATCAGTAATCTGTGTCTTAGCAGTTTGAGATGTAGAAGAAACACCAACATTAACTGTAATTGTAGCTGTAGTTGTAGATGCAACTGATATTTGAGTCTTATTCCAAGCGAATGGATCGCCTGGACGTGGGTATAATTGCTGTGCTACACCTTGTGGAGCAGCATCAGTAGCATCTCTAGTACACTTGAATCCTAATTTACTGGTTCCAATACCAATAAAAGAATTTGCCTTCTTAACGCCAGCAGTTGCTGTTACAAATAAATGTGCAGATGTATCAGGAGATTTGCCAATATTAACCCATATTCTATTTGCCGATATCTGATGAACTGGCAACCATACACCACTTACAGGATCAGTAGATCGAGGATATGAATGTTGAGTAGTATGATTATCTC
>VTLG01015795.1_pt1 | contig 22711 bp, 37 predicted proteins | sample 4694571 | NCBI WGS metagenome assembly VTLG01 (sample SAMN12604809, study PRJNA352737) | marine metagenome | biome: ENVO:00000447; feature: ENVO:00000209|ENVO:00000569|ENVO:01000036; material: ENVO:00002151; isolation source: viral sequences binned using virsorter ...
ACCAACATAGTTTGGATTGTTTTTTGTAAAGAATGTTTTTCCTTTTCCCATAGTTTTCTCCTTATTAGTTTGTATACTATCTTCTAGGCCCTTTCAAGATCTTAACGTCTTCTTGTTTTATCATATCATTAAGCAATTTAGCATCTTGAGACATGGCCTGTTTTTGTATTGAGGTATCAGCTCTTAGGTGAGCTAATTCTTCGTTTTGAGCTAGTTTTTCATCAAACTGTTGTTGACCCATTAATTGCTTAGATTTGTCTAAATCAATCTTCTCTTGGCCTTGTTCACGTTTAGATTCGTCGTCCATAGCTCTTAAATCTAGTTCTCTTGCTTTTAATTTAGCAATTGGGTCATTTCCAAACTCACCCATAATTTTACTTTCTTCATCTTTGAATTCTTGGGTCATTTCTGCAATTAATTTCGCTTTTCTTGACTCTAAATTCATAGACATTGTAATAATTTGTTGTTGAACCTGTGGATCTTGCTGCAACATTGGATTTTGTTGTACCATTTGTTGCATTTGCATCAATTGTTGAATTTCATTTCTAAATTCTATCTCTAATTGCTCTTGAGCCATCAAAGAAATGTGTTCAAAAATGTTTTTTTCTAATGCAGCAAGAACTGGGGGTGAATTTCGTGCAATATTAGACGCCATAAAGTTTAAATGGGTTGTAATGTGTGCTTGATGGTCCTGTCCTTTGAAAGCTTGGAACGGTTTTCCGCTCATTGCTAAAATATTTTCAGTTGCCGGGTCCATTGGAGTAGGTTGAGCCGGTGGTGGTAAAATTTTATCAATATTTTTTACACCAATCGCAGTATACATTGCTCTATACGCTTCATAAAGGTTGTGCATTTTAGGGTTTGACATTGCAAGTTGCAATTCTGTCTGTGCCATTGAAATTCTTTGTGATTGAGAAAAAATATTTGGGTCTGCAACAGGTAAAATATCTACCTTGTCATCAAAATCTGTTTGTTTAATTTGTCTTTGTCCACCAACAACGTCATATGGATACTCTGGTGGTAAGTATTGTTTAAAAACTCCGGATAATAATTTAAATTCTTGCTTCATCGCCACATACAATCTTTTATGTATGGCTGACATGACTCTGGAACCACGTTCTAAGAGAGCAATGGTCGTCCCAACAGCTGCTTGTTGGTTGCCGTCACCGACCTGCATGTCAGCTATGGCGGCAAATCGTTGCCCTGCCTGTACCACTATACCCATCAACTGCAATAAAGTTTGTGATGGCTCTTTAAATGGTAAAGGCATAAATGCATCTTTGATACTTCCTCCAGGTGCATCTACATCTCTGAATTCTCCAGGTTGTATGGCTTGTGCCTCATCTCTAACACGGATTCCTCTTTGCTTAAATCCGGCTGGTAAATTACTTAAAGTTCCTGCGTCAAGTAGTTGACGTAAAGCAGTAGTTGCCGTTCTCGACAATCCACCTATCATATGAATTAATCCGAACCCATAAAAACCTAATCCAGGTAAAAATTTAAAATGAACAAAATAATCTATTTTATTTTTTTGTGGATCATCTATTTTATAGTTTCTTCTAATCGCTAGAATCTGTCTATTTCCCATTTCAATAGTGATAATGTACGGAAGTTTAATTCCAGTTGCTTCACCAGTTGAATCTTTGTCTTCAAAACCTTCAATATCTAAATCAGTATGTATTTCTATAATAGAAAATACATCTTCGTCTCTAGTTTTTTTAATTCCTTCAAGTTCTCTTTCTTTTTTCTCTACTTCTGTTTCTTGATTATAGCCAGGTGTTAATTCTACATCCATGTAAAAACCTGCTACTTGTTTTTTTCTTAAATCATTCTCTGACATTTTAATTACATGCACAACTGCTTCTGCATCTTCTAAAGATGTAGCAGTGTATGGTACAACTAAATCGTCAGCTGGAACAAACTTTGAAACAGCTCTGCCTAAGAGCTCGTCATAATAGACTTTCTTAAAAGCAGAGCCACTAAGAGGGAGATAAAAAAGCATTGTGTCGAACTCGGGTTCGTACTCTTTCATCACATCCATGAGCTGATAGTTCATGAATTCTTTAACTCTTTGCGACTGATCTTCTCTTGCTCTATCTGCAAGTCCAATTATTTGTGTGTGTACTGGACCAGTTGCTGGAAGTAATTCTTTGTAAGCTTGCGCTTGAAACTGTGTAACGGATTCTGCTAATACTGGGTGAGTTGCACCACTAGCTCCTTGAAATGGCTGAGTTGGATTTTCATATTTAAATCCTAAAAGATCTAAACCTTTTGTGTAAGTATCTTCCCACGCTTTTCTAGAAGATTTATATTGTTCATAATTTCCTACTAATTCAGAGCCTAGTTTTCCTAAAACATCTTCTGGTAATAATTCTGCTAAATTGTCAAAATGACTTTCTCCTCCAGGCTGGTTAACTGCTTCTGGATCAAAATTAATTGTTGCACCACCATCTTCTTCTTGAGTTACTTCAACATCTTCAGGACCAACTTGCTCTTTGATTGTTTCTTCTTGAGCAACTGCGATTTCCTCTTCGCCAGGTACTTTAATTTCAGTATTTACGTTTGGTAATGGTTTGTCTATTTCTGCCATTTATATTCTCCGAGTTCTCTATTGTTTTAACTTGTTTTGTAGGAACATTCAACCCCTGTGAGTCAGGTCCCTTTAAAGGTGGGATCTCCTTCCATTTTACGTGTTGCATATTTGCAACAAGTGTTTTATTCTTCACTAAACCAACCTCTTTTCTTTTTATAGTCATCATACATTTCATAACCACTAATACCAAGAGATAACGCTAAACCTGGTAAACCTAAGAATCTACTTCCAACTTTTAAAGCTCCCGGACTAATTCCTAGCCTCATAATTTTAGCTGCTGTAGGTCCTAAACCTTTTGTTGCAAATCTACTTAGGTCATCTGCAAAAGCTAGTCCTGCGTAATTCCAAGGATTAGTTGCAATTTCTCCTAATGAATCTCCAGCTTGAACTTGACCTGCAATATGTAATGGTTCGAACGCAGCTAAACCTAATGGTGTTCCAGTTGTGGCTAGTCCTCTTCCTAGAGTTTTTAATGCAGTCTTAGTATAACCAGATGGTTTTTTTCCAAACCTTGCTGATCTCGCTGCTTCAATTGTTGAAGGTGCAGTTGCAACTGTTCCTGCTGCCGCTGTTGCTCCTATCACCGGTAATTGATAATCTAAAATTTCTGGAGTTGAATCTGGTTTATCAACCATTGGACCCGTTACCATTTCAATTAACATATTTTTTTGTTGATTCTCATCAGATAAATAAGTTGTTGGATCGTCGTTCATGAATGTTTTAACAAGACCAGCTGTTGCTGCACCCGCTGCTGCAATTGCACCAAACTTACCACCCTTTTTTACAAAACCTAAAAACCCTGTTGCTGCGTTCTTAAGCTTAGAATTAATGCCTTTAGTTTTATTTACATCTTCAGAAAATTTAATTGGATCTTTATCAAAAGCTTCTGCAACTTCATCAACACAACTTGTACCACTAGCAAAACCTATTCTTCCACCTTTGTTTCTAAAAGGATTACAGATTTGTCCGCCTTTTCGTGCATCTTCTAACGCTAAATTTATAAAATTAGATATTTTAGGTTGATCTAAAGTGGTTAAACTTTTTATCCTTTTAAAAAATTTTGAAGTGCCTTCTTTTCCAAAAACTTCCTTAACATCTTCAACCAAACGAGGGTCTTTTAGGGCGGCCGTCTCTTTAATTCTTTGTCCTAAACCTAAATTTGCTTTTAAAGATTTTGCAATATCATATTTAGGATCCAAAAGATCTTTAGCACCATAATCTAATACCTTAATTTTACCTGTGGGGTCCATAGTAAAATCACCAGCTAATTTACCCAATAAAGTCTGATTAATATTTTTTAATCTATCAACTCTCCCTAAATTAATATCAACATCCTTTCCTGCCATGATATTTTTCTGATATATATTTAATTTTTGATCTAAATATTTTTTAAATTGATTAACATCTCCTGCAATAGGGTTAGTTCTAATAGCTCCTGCAAAATCACCCGATCTTTCTAAAGCTTTAATAGAAATAGGGTGGTCAAATTGAAAAGGCGCGTCTCTTAACCCAGCAGACGTTCTTAAATTAAATTCATCCACAATTTTTTTCTTTATTTTTTCAAAATCTTTTAATTTATTAAGTGATTTTTTAAGAAGTCTTGGTTTATCTTTATAATACTCTTCAACAGTTTTTTGAAAGCTACGATGAATTCTGTCAGGATAAAGTCTATACAAAGTGCTTGCTCCCGATCTTAGAGCAACTGGATCAATACCTTTTATGGACGTAAACCATGTTTCAGGTATTTTCTCCCCTCTTCCCATAGCCATTGCTCGTGAAATAATATTTGCATGGGTTCTTTCAACTCCATCACTAATTTGTTTTGTAGTTAAATTTTTATCTACTAACTTTCTGATTCCTGAAATAAGTTCATCTCTAGTTTCGATATTAGGATTTTTACTTATAAATTGTGCAATAGGCTTAACTAAAGGGTTTCCTAAAGTAATTTCTCCTGCCGCTGCTTTTTCAATTGCAGCTGCAGTTCCTGTAGTTAGTTGTCTTGCAACTCTGTCTGCTTTTAAAGTTGCTATTTCTCCATGATCCTTTTTAGGGATTAAATTTTTAACATCTATATCTTCAAAAAAATCTATATGGGTTGTGTTTCTAAAATTTCCTTTTTTACCTTTTAAAAAATACTCAGATAAATCCCTCCAGATTCTTGCTTGGTTTTTTTCCCAGTTGGGTCTAATTTTTCTCCCCTTTTGTATAGGTTCATTTTTATAAGCAGGAATATTTAAAACAGAATCTACAACTGAAGTACCTGGTTTTCTATTAATTACATAATCGTTAAGATATTTAATAAAATTTTTATATCTAGGTAAACTAGCGATGGGAAGTTTATTCGGCATCGAATAGGTCTTACCTTTATATGTAAACGATCTTTCAGCCCCTCTCTTAGCTGCAGTAGCCTCAGCTCTTTTTTTATTTATAACATCACTAGCTAAATTTTGTTTTTCTTTGCTGCTTAACTTTAAATATTCTTTAATAGATAACCCATATTTTTTTGCAAGAGGTCCAAATTTAATTTTTTGTAATTTTGGCTGAAGTTCTTTTTGATAAGCTACGGCTGCTGCTTTAGCTTTAGCGCTAGTTCCATAATCTTTTACAGAAAAAAGTTCATAAATATGATTAGGCCATCCCTCGTTTCCATAGCGAAAAGCCCAACTGCTTTTTTGTGGTGAAACATATCCTAATAAGTCCCCTATCTGATAACCCATTAGACCTCCAGGATCTTAGCTAGTCCGCCGTCTTTATATTCTGGAATGTTATCAGGATCAAAACCTGGTTCATCAGTTGCAAACCCACGTCTGTCTTTTGTAAAACGAACTTTATCGACGAATGCATCTATAACTTCTGTACGTGTATCTAATGGAAGTCTTTTTGCAACTTCATCACCAAAATATTTTTTAACTAGAATTAATGGATCTCCTAAAACTCCACCACCACCTTCTGTAACGTATTTATAATCTGCTTCACTTATAACCGATTCTAAAGTTCCACCTTTAGCTTGTGGAATTAAGTCTGTTTCTTTTTTTAACATAGTATTTAAAAACTCTCTAGCTGCTGCTCTTTTCTTCGGCACATCAACAGATGAAATTGCTCCTGCCTTTTTATAAACGTCATCAACATAAGCAACAATAAATTCATTACCTGCTCTGTTTTTAACCATTGTTTCTAAGGCATCAATTTCATTAGAGTATTGTTGAACTGGAGCTGCAATGTCGTCTACTCCACCTGCTGAACCTGGTGGTGGTAGATCATCTACATTTTTTAACTGTAGTTGTAAGGCTTCTATTTCATCAATTAGTGGTTTTGCTCTTTCTCTAAATCCTGGTGCATTAGGATTTAATCTACCAAGCTTTTCTTCTAATTGAATAATTCTTTGTTTAATCTCTGACATTCCTGTAGTGTCATAATCTTTTAAACCAAATACTGTTTTACTTTCATCTCCTTTTGCCAACATTGCGCTTATAGTTTCGTCTGAGGCTTTAGGAAAATTACTTCTTAAATTATATTCTGCTTCAGACACGTTTTTAACTACATCATCTGCTAAGGTTTGTTCTGCTCTTAAAGCACCTAAACCTTCTGCATCTAAATTCCTGATCCCTGTTCCAAGATCCGTGATGTTAGCGACTTGTTTAGGGTTAAAGACGTTGTCGATCTTTAACATGTTCTCGTATAGCTTTCCTGCTTGAAGGTCGTTTAACTTATTAGCCGTTAAATAACCGATAGAACTTTTTAATTCGTCTAAAACTTTATTTTTACCTAGAGCACCGATGGCGTCTACATTGATTGTAGAATCTATAAAGCCTTCTGGACTCTTACCTACTCCTAAAAAGTTAATGTTGGTTCGGGTACCAAGGGCCTCATTAACATTGCCCCCTAATTTGGAGTATAATTTTAAAATTTGATCTACTAATGCTTTTCTAGCCATAATACTTTACTTGTCCTCTTACAATAGGTTCGTCCTTGTAATCTTCAGGATGTCGAACCAGACCACCCTGTCTAATTCGCATGATTGCCTGTGTCGTACTATCGACGTAGTCATCATGATCTCCGAATGGAAAAGAAGCGCACTCTTCCACTACTTCCTGGGCAAAATGCTCATGCATCGGGGCCCATACTTTACCGCTTTCAAAAAGCGGGGCAACGGAGTTTACTCTTGTGTGTTTATCATTTCCTTTTGAGGGTGTAAAGTTAATAACTGGGATATCCATTTGCCTTAGCTCGTGAGTCAGAGGTAGTCCACTCGCTTTTGCTTCAATGATGACCATGTCAGGTCGCCAGTCTTGGTATTCTTCCAGAGCCACTCTCCGGAGCTCAGGGAACTCGTACCTACCTTTAAAAGCGTTCAATAAAATTATATTTTGTCCCCGGTCCTCGGTCGTAAAGACACCCCACATGGTTATGGCGCTATAGTCGGCTGTAGTTGATTTAGTAAATGCGGTATCGAGAGACATAATCTTATAATCTAACGGTGGAGGGTTATTGCCTTCAAAATCACGCCACCATTCTCGTTTTAATATGGCTCCTTCTTCAGCAGTTGGTTGCTGCATATATTGGGCCAGCCAATTGGAAACGGGGATCGAGGCTTTTGTTTTAAGAAGCTCTTCAACCTTCCAATATTCTGGCCAAACAGGTTTTCCATTTGGCAATATTGCAGGAAGTTCTACAACTTCCCATTGATCACTTCCTTCTTCTGATTGAGCTTTTAATAATTGACCAGTTACATCTTTTACAGACCATCTAGTCATAACTATTACAATAGAACCACCAGGTTGCAAACGTTGACGTGGTCCTGACGTATACCAAGTCATGGCTTTATCAAAAGCTTTACCATCTGCTCTAACATCTTGTTCTTTATGGGGGTCGTCAATAATTAATAGATCAGCACCTCTACCAGTTATTGCTCCCCCAACACCGGCAGCGAAATATTCACCGCCTTGTTCTGTTTTCCATTTCCCTGCTGCCTGACTATCTTCTTGAAGTCTAGTAGTAAACAGTTCTTGGTAATTTTTTTCATCAACTAAGTTTTTAGTCTTACGTCCAAAGTCAATCGCTAGATCGGCTGTGTGAGTTGCTTGGATTATCTTTAAACTAGGTTTTTTCCCAATCATCCATGCCGGGAGTAAGTATGAGGCAAACTCCGACTTTGTATGTCTTGGCGGCATGTTTATGATTAGTCGTTTAATCTTGCCTTCGGCGAGATCGTTGAATTTTTTATTAATAATTTTATGATGAGACCCCTCTATAAACTCAGGCCAAACGTATTTAACAAAACTTAAAAAATTTTTTGTAATATTTGGCTTGGCTTCATCCAATGCCACACTTCTTTCAAGTTCTATTAGTTTAGCACTTTCTTCTGGGGTCAATCCCTCTAAATTTTTTGTAATATTTTCCGTATCTTGCATATCTCAAATATGTTTTCAAAAGTCTTACCTTAACCGTCTGAATTAGTCAATAAAGGGTAAACTTGGGACCCCTTTTTTATTTAAAGGGGGTGGGCCCTCCCTGTTTCCGGATTGGGGTGGGCCCGCCCGTGGTACCTCTATGTATATGGGGTGGGCCCGCCCACTAGATATTGTGCGGTGACATTTTTGCAACAGGTGTTACATATTTGCCCTGCGACATTATGCGTAGGATTATGTAGGATTAGTGCTTGACACACTAAATATAGCTATATGTATTTATTGCATAGGTTATTTACTTTCTAATATAGTTCTCGTTGCTTGGTATGGTACTCGTTGTGGTCTGCCCTCGTTATTATTATAAGTATATCGCCAACTCTCGTATTTTTCTTTCTTAACTTTGATCGGTGTTTCGAGTGCGTCGCGTCTTGGTGCAATGCTAACAATCTCTTGTAAATGTAATCTAATATATTCCATTAAACAATTTTGATTACAGAAGTAATTAAACATATAATATCGCTCGTGACTTCTATAATTACTATCGTGTTTTATTTTAATAGTTCTTAAAACTTTATTATCCCCTGAACCACGAACCCTTGATTGTGTTTCTTTAGTATGGCATTCTGGACCATGACACCAGTTATAGTCGCTCATTTTCTTTTGCCTTTCTAAAACTTTCTTCTAATTGTTTTAGTTTAAATAGTTTTATTTCTGCTTGTCTTTCAAAATGTTCTGAAATTAAAAATAAAACAAAACCAAAAACAATTAGCCCTATACCAATGTATAGGACTAAATTGTAATCTATCATATTAAAACGGCATTCCTTCTGATGAAGTTTCCTTTACTTCATCTTTTAAGATTAAAGGTTTTTCCTCAACTGATTTATTATGTAAAGAAATAACCCTATTCATAACAGTATCAATATCGCTTGATATAAAGTAAGTTCTATTTTTTCTGTCATTTAATGCGTCTAAATGTACTTTGAATTTAGTCGCTTGTTCTATTGTATCTGCAATTTTAGCAATTGAAAAACTGTCATTGTTTTCGCCATAGTTTGTTCTTTCAATTACTAACCATTTTTTATTTGTCATTTTCTACCTCTATTGTTTGAGTTGCTTTTATTGTCATTGGGTTTTTCGCCATTCGCCATTGATTGCCTTTCTCATCTGGTTCTGCGTCATTGTCCCAATAGATAAAACATACTACACCATTTTTTGATATAAATGCTTTGCCTACTGTGTCTGTGTTTGGTTTAAACCAACTTCCATTTCTAGTAATAACTTTTTTATGTTTGTTGGCAAAATAAGTTACCATGAAATTGTTTGGTATATTGTTAAGGTCTATTTTATTTGTCATGTTTCCTTTCTGTTAATTAATGGGATATTATATTAATACCCCATTAATGTAAATACCCTATATGTTCAAAATGGGTTTAATTTGCAACTTGTGATTGTTGCTCATATAATAACCTTTCAGCTATTTTTTCTGCTTTGGTTTTAACCTTTTTATTCTTCATTCCTTTTATTCTATCTGCTAAATTTTTAGGATTGTAGATAGTTAAACCAGTGGAATTGGTCCTGATTATTTCATGGTCCGTAATATTTAATCCAAGTTCTTTGGATAACTCGATCGCCTCGTCTAAATATTTATAACCTTTTAAACCCATTTTAATTTCTTTCATCTGATCTAAAATAGATTTAATCCAGTTTCTATGTGCAATAACAAATTGACCTTTTGCTTGTTTCCATTCTTTAAGCATAAGAAATTGTTGTTCATTACAAGCAATAGAACGATCACGACAATATTCTCTACCAATTAAATCCAATTGATATTTTTCATTCCATTGTTTTTTATAACCACTGTCATCACTTCCAAGATATTTAGTATTGTTGTCCACAAATTTTGTTCTGTGTGGGTTTTGATCTTTGCCCTCTTGTTCAATCAAAATATCTGGGTTGCAATTATCTTGGGCTTTTAGTTCATCACGATACAAAGCATATCCGTATGCTTGGTCGTCGGAATAACTATCACTATTATTTTCCATACTTCCATCTAAACGAAAATCAAAATGTTCTTCAATATTTTTTTCTTTTAGTATTGGATTGTTGTCATAATCTCTATCTTCTACTTGACCTTGATAATGAAAATGAAAGCAACTGTCTTTTGCAATAGTGCTAACATTCTCAAATTTATTCTGTAGATGATATGCCATTTTAACATCTTCTGGTGTATAATGTTTTCTGACAATAGTTTCTGCAAGTTCCCATGCTTTGTCGTTTAACTCAATTTGATCTGCTTTGAGTTCATCATACTTTTGTTTTTCTACTGTGTCCTCTTGTTCCAAGTGTACACGCATACGATTTGCGATCTTATTACGATACTCTTGGTTTAGTCTTATTCTGCTCATAATGTTTTTCCTTTCTGTTTTTTATTATTTTGCATTTTTTTAATTTACACTATTGACAAAGAATGTCAATAGGATTATATAAGATTTATATTTATTTATAAAAACTTAAATATAACATTTAAGCTAATCTGTGGTTGGCAGTACAAAAACGCAACCACAGATTGCAGAACAGAAAGGATAAAATTATATGAATTAGTTTAGAATAATTCTAAACTAGTGGGACGTGAGCCTGCAAGCTGTTGTCTAAACCAGTTTGCAAGCACTGATCCCTGATCCGATGTAGAACTCTGCAACAATCTAGAGCATCGGATCTGGGATCAGTGTTGTAGCTGTGGGAATTAACCCACTATAGTACAGGTCGCGATTGCGGGACGCAATGGTCCGGTAAGGTTGCAAACTGAAAGGCTCGCCTGCACGGCTTGACACTTGATCCTATATAATATAAGATAACAACAGAAAGGAAAAACAATTATGAGTACAAGAAGTAATATAGCAATAGAAAAACCAGATGGAAAGATCCTGTCTATTTATGTTCACAGTGACGGGTATCCTGATGGTGTTGGTCAATGTTTAATTGACAACTTTAAAACATATATCTCAGCAGAGAAATTATTCAGATATGGGGACGCCAGCTACCTGGGATCTACTCTTAAAGAGTGTAGCTTCTACCACAGAGACTGGCACAGGGATCTTGATAAAGCGGACGTGCATAAAAACTTTGAAAGTTTTAAAAAGTACTATGCAAGTGATATCTTTATTGAGTTTGTCTATTTATACAAAGACGGACAATGGTTGGTGAGCGACAACTATAGTAAACCAGAGCTTGATTTCGTTCCTGTTAAAAAGCACAAACACTATTCAGGAAAAAAATCTAAGATGACTGAAGTTCAAATGATCAGCCAAATCGGTAAAGCTCTGAGCGGTGCTGGTTGGAAGACTGAAGCTATAAGTGTGCAATCATGGGAATCAAAAAAGAAAATGAACTAATTCCAATCTGTTAGGAATGGACCAGGGCGCGTCATGCGCCCCGGCCCTATTTTTTTTAGGGTGGGCCCGCCCTAAAGTGTCCAAGCTTCAAGCCCGCAAGCTCTCAAGCTTGACAGGTCTCAAGCTGTAGGATATTATAAGATTTAAAAACGAAAGGAAAAAATGAAACTAAAAAAACTAATAAAAAAAATAAATAAAGAAAACACGCCGCCAGATGGCTGGAAGCCTGAAGACGATATTAAAAAAGCAATCAATTGGAACAAGTTAAAAGATCCCAAAGTATTAAAACAATTAGAAAGGATTTTTAAAGATGCTTAAAAAAGAAGCAAGACAAATAACCGGCGGCCTGTCGAAGCCCAACAAGATGCCTGGACCATCGATCAACCTGCCGGCCTGGAATTGTATTACAGGTGTGAAGCTGCAGAAGGTCCCCGGCTCTGTCTGCGCTGGCTGTTATGCCATGAAGGGTAGATATAGATTTCCAAATGTACGTGAAGCAATGGACAAGCGCCTGGCAGCACTGACGGACCCACGATGGGTAGACGCGATGGTAACACTGATCACAGGTGAGCCCTGGTTCCGCTGGCATGATTCAGGGGACATACAAAGCCCTGAGCATTTAAAAAATATCTTTGAAGTGTGCAAGCGCACACCAGGGACCCGGCACTGGATGCCAACACGTGAAGTAAAATTTTTAAAGTTCATGGACCCGGCCACAGTTCCGCCAAATTTAATAATTAGAATATCATCTCATATGATTAACCAGGGGCCCGTGAAGCATTGGCCGTGGACGTCAACTGTATCAACGGACGCCCAGGACAGGACCTGTCCGGCGCCTGATCAAGGCAATCAATGCGGCAGCTGTCGCGCCTGCTGGTCCCGAGACACAGACAATATATGTTACGGTAAACATTAAATATGGTTTTTAGATCCCCGAAATATTATGCAGAGTTAAGGAAGTTCAGAAGGGAACAGGAACGAAGGGAGCAAGCTCGCAAGCTTACAAGCTCTCAAGCTTCAGGCAGCAAGCGTGCCAACCTTGAGCCAAGGGCCCAAGCTGAAGTCCCAAGCGCACAAGCTCCAGGATCGAAGATCCAGGGTACAAGCGAACCTTCCCCTTGTCCAGGGAACAAGCAACAAGAATAAATGTATTCAAATTATGTTTCACATGAAAGCTAATTTGATGGGGGGAAAAGATAATCTTATTACCTTTTGCTACCTTAAGTTCTACTGTAAAAAAGTTGCTATTAGGAGAATACCCCAATAAATCAGGAGTACCAAATAAAGCTTTATTTTCCAGGCGTGTCCAGATAATTTTATTTGTATTTCTTTTAAGCTCATTCCAAAATTTAGTTTCAGGTTTTACCAAGGTAACCTCAACTAAAGTTTGCCTATGATCTTGGGCATTTTCCAAGTGCCGCCAAGTTTTACCCCTTTAAGATTTAAAATATGCGTGTCTCTATCCCCAATCACTCTAGATTGCAACAACTGAATTTCACAAAGGTCTAATTTTTCTCCATTAGACATTTCAATTTGCACTCTGGCTTGCTGGGCTGCGGGTGACACTAAAAATTTATCCAAATACTGTCTTAATTCTTTCGCTCTCATCTATTGCGTTTATATAAGATTTTATATATAAAGCAAGTATGAGTCATGAAGTTGTCAAAAAGAAGGCACATCCAGTAGATGCCCTTACTGAAATGCAGCGAAGATTCGTAGACTATTTAGTCTACAATCAAGGTAGAACTACATACACAGATGCCGCACTAGCTGCAGGGTATAGTCCTAAAAGAGCTAACGTTGAAGGGTCAGAACTAATGGATAACCACAAGGTAATCAAATACCTACGTTATAAACTTAACGAGGTTAACCGATCATATACTGTAACTAAAAATAACTACGTATTAAGACAACAAAAACTATCTAAGAAGTTAGAAGAGGCAGGCAAAGAAGAAAAATGTCTGGGCTTTGAGAATCTTATAGGTAAAGCAACAGGACAATTCATTGAGACTCATCTACATGGTAACTTAAGTGACCTATCTAAATCAGAGAAAATAGACGAAATTAAAAGATTAAAAGCACTTCAAGCAGAACGAATTGAGGGAATATCTTCTAAGAAACTTATCGAGAAAAAACTAGACAAGTAATTTTGTCATTTTAACAATACAACCAACCGGAAATATATTTCTATCAGAGAATGAAACATCTTTTTCTTCATATGACGAGAACGACCAAACAAATTTTTTTGTTTTTTTGTAAATGTATGCATGTGTTATCATTTTGCTGCATTCGAATTTATCAAATTCTTCTGCTGATGCATGGCCTGCATCTCCCGTTATGTCAATCCACTCGATGCGATAAAAATAATAACGTTTCGAACCGATCTTAACATGTTTAAATTTTGATTTCTTCTTCCTAGGCATAGGCATGTATACTCCAGGATTTATAAAATATAAATTTATTTATATGATTCATGTGCGCGCGACCCTTAAGTTGTTGGTATACAACGATAATTTGAATTTTGCTTAAATAAGCCTTGATAATCAACATTAATTTTTCAATTGTACCAATTGTACCTAATTGTACCAAGGGGTCTTGGTACAAATTTGAGCAATTAAGTGTTGGTATATCTATCTTTTTTGAATTGTACCAATTGTACCTAGGTTTTAAAAATAAAAAAAATAAAAAAAATTTTTTCATAGAAAAAGTGTATACAATTGGGTAAAAGACAAATTAATGGCTAATTTACTATACTTTTTCATCACTTTTTGTACCTTGAGCTTGTTTTTGCTGTGGTACATTTTTGTAATATTGGTCTGTCTTGCGCAAGAAGTCGTGTTGATGGCGTACGAATTCACGTCCCGATACCTCAAACTTCTGAAAAAGAAGATCTTTACTACACATTAGAATGATTCCAGACTGTATCTTGGTGTTATAGACATAGTTGTGGGCCATACAATATGCCCCCAGCTGACAGAAGTAGTCAGAGATCCATTCTCTCTTTTTTGCCTTATTTGTTTGCTTGAAGTCAATGATGGCAGGTTGACCCTCGTAGATTCCTACAATGTCTGTAGCTCCTGCATACAACCCAGGATAGTACAGGGTTACTTCCTGTCCCCACACCTCTTCCAGGTCCCCGAGCCCTGATTCTATAATCCTTTTGGCCATGGGCTCTGCTTCCTTACCAATACTTGTTAGGTCCTTGTGCCCTGATCCGTCAATAAATGCTTCCAGATACCTGTGCATGGCAGTACCACGCATCGCTGCTATATCTCTAACCCGATCAGCGTACTGTGGACCCATCCTGGCCCTCCAATCAGCAAGAGACTTCTTTTTCTCGTCCGACTGGGTCGCGGATAATATAGTCGTCACACTCGGTAACTTCTCCTCACCAATATCATAGTGACGTTTACCATTAATCAATGATCGCATTGATTTAGGATAATTAAATTTTTTTATTCTTTTCATCTATTATTAACTTTCCATTTAAATGATCCATTTCGTGTTGCACTATTCTAGATGGTAAATAGTAAAACGTTTTATGTTGATCTTTACCATGCTCACACTGCCACTCTAAACTAACAGAGATAGATCTACTTACCTTTACTTCTTCACCAGGACAAGACAAACAACCTTCTATATCTTTCATCTTAATATTATTCTTAGCTGTCATAACCGGATTAATAAATACTTGCGCCTTATCTTTTTCATTAGAACTATCCATAACAAAAATACGTCTATTATATCCTGCTTGATTGGCCGCTAAACCAATACCTCTTTCTTGGTACATTAGATTGATTAAATTTTTTATAATAATTTTATTTTCATCACTTAAAGGAAATTCTACTTTTTCAGTAGGTCCCCTTAAAAAAGTATCTGGGTGTTTAATTAGTTTCATTTCTCTCTTTCTTTTTTAGCTCTTAAAGATTGTTGGTAAGATTCATTTAATTCCTCTTGTTCCTTCATAAAAGGATCCTCACCTTCCATTACTCTTTTTTTAAAAATTTCGTCCCAATTTTTTCTATACAAATCGTTGGAAACCCTTGATTTTCCATCCCATTTTTGACCTCTAGATTTATCACGTGCCATGTAAATTCCAGTTAAATGCTTTGGCCATTCGGTACTTATCTAGGTCAACTACTTTCTCTTCATGAATCTCAGCTTGTTGGTAGTGATCTAAAATCTGTTTAACTTTTTCTAACTTCGTAATTGAGTATGGATAAATTAAACAACAAACATAATAAGCATCTCTAAATGTACAACGCCATCTATACTGCATTAAATATTTACTACCATCTTTACGTAAACCTTTACGAGGCTTCTTTGTAACTGTGCCAGTTTTTAAAGTTTCTTTTAACCAATTGATGACCATAGGATCAGTCATCGTTACTTCCATATTGATTCGCCATGAGTTAGACATTCTATAACCTGGTTTATTTTTATGTTTCTTTTTCTTTTCAGGTGCTTGCTTGTAATGAATACTTCCTTCTCCATCAAAGAGTCCTGCTATGTATGCGATATCACTTTCCTTCATCTTTAGTCTCCAATTTGTTTGCTTGCTGAGCAATCTTTTCATTCGCTTGTCTAATGTGGCTTAATAAAGCAGAATTAGAAATGTTTCCTGATACAGATATTCTAGTTACATCAGAATAAAAAGGTGCAACGTAGTGTTTAATCCATGCAGGAAAAATAAATATATCTCGGTCTTTAGGTTTAACTGATTGATAAGTAATAGATTGTCTATTGCCATCACCATAAAGAAAAGATAAACTTCCGGGCCCAGCGGAGTTTCCTACAAATGATTCCTGTTCCTTGGTTATTTCTTCTGGTACCTTTAAGAATATTACAAACGACAACCAATCAGAATGGTCGTGCGGTGGATTGTATTCATTCTTTTTCATGTAGTTAACCCACAAAGCATTTAACATATATTCAGGCTTTGTTTTATATCTTTCACTTTTCCACTTTTGATATGCTTCATCATAAACACTTAAGAACTGTGCAATTTCACCTACATATTCTTTTCGATCTTCGTAAGCATATTCTTCTTTAATAATTCCGGCTAGATTAGATCTAAAATCTTTATTCTTTTTTCTAGCTGCTTCTGCTCCCTTTAATAACTTCTGTTGAAATTCTTCAGAAATTTTTAAGTGAACAATACAAGGACCCCATTGAAGTACCTGGTACTTTATCTCAACCCCTTTAGTTTTCTTTTCCATTCTTCTTTTCTCCCATCATAGTCATTAAGTTAGAATTCTCTTCAGCAAGTCTTTCAAGTTCTTTTTTTAAACCATTAATAGTTACTTCTTGATCTAAGATAGCAGCACCTGCTTGTCTACACTTACCTTGTAAAAATTCTATTTGCTTCTTTTGTTGTTTAATAGTTTCTTCAAGATCATTAGGACCACGTTTATTAAGTCTTTCTATATCTTGTTCAGTTATTGTCATGTTTTATTATTACCTTTCCTATTGTTGTTAATGGGTTAGGGTCCAGATCCATTTTACTGCAACCTGTGGATACCATCAGCATCAACATAAATATCATTGCGCTCTTCTGCATGTATTTCTCCTTCCGAATCACACACACCACACTGTGCATGTACTTCTTCTTTCGCTAGTTGGTATGGTACTCTTACAAATCCATTACCCTTACAATAAGGGCAAATTATCTTCTTAGTCTTCTTTTTTGATTTTTCCATTTAACTTCCTCACTTTCTCATTCACAAGAATGTTTATAGTCTGTGATCTACTCAGTACGGTATTTGGAACTATCTTTTTTCTTAACACGTCAATTGCATCATAGGTCTTATGTGATAATGACACATTTTTATATTTTGTTATATCAGTCATAACTGTTATACTCCTTTCTTATTATTTTTATCATATGGGATTTATCTCATTAAATACAATAGGTGTCAATGAAAATATTATTAACTTTAATCATGTGTAGCTATATTCAAGGCTCGTGTTTACAGCCATATGAATGGCCTGTCCAATACGACACTATGTATGACTGTATGATTGCGGGCTATGAAGAATCTCAAAAAAAAATGAAAGAGATTGGAAGAGTTGAAGTTAATCAGCACCAAATTTATATCAGGTTTACTTGTGTACCCGCCGCTAATACTTAATTTATTATTCATACTAACCCTCATAGTTTCCGTGCACGTACTCCTATGAGAGCAAAACCTGGCGCGCACGTATAGGCTAGCCGCATGGCGCTGATTTTTCTCATTTTAACACTTATTCATTGTTCCATTTCAGGAGCAACAGGATGATAAATAAATAAATTATACATACCAATCCTATACTTATAAAAATCATTTAATATTATGTGGTACCTTAAACATTCTGCTTGGGTCCTGATAACACTGATGACCAAACCATGTCCCTGATCCATCGTTCATGACGTATCTATTTAATTCATTATTAAAAGTAGCGACAGCGTCTCGATGTGCATCCGCATAACCCGAACAATCAAGTAGAGTCACTGCTCGATTGAACTCCATTGGAATTTTTATTATTAATCCCTCTGCGTTCGTCACATAAATCATCATCCAATGTACCAGCTCTTCCATCTGCAAACTCCTTAACAAATTTATACCACAAATCTTTATATATAGGGTCTTTAGTTTTTTCCCAAAGATTAGCTAATTCGTCTAGTTTCTTTGTCATCCCCTGTTTTCCTTCCAAAAGCAATTATTTTCTTGAGCCCTGGTGCCTGTATTTCTATTTTTGCATAAGGTTTCCAGGCCTCTTTAATCAAGTTCAACTCAATTAATAAGTTGGTCCATTGTTTAGTAGTTATATTTCTACTACTAATTATTAGTTTTCTTTCTCTCATACTCCTCCATTTCTCCTATATCACTAATTAAATTGTTAACTATAAATTGTCGTCTGGATCTTAGTTCAACAATTTTATCAATTATTAATTCTATTTTTTCATAGAGGGGGTATAGCATGTTAGGAGGTGTTTCCCCAGTCTCTGCTGTCAACAATTTATGTAACCTTTCTTCTAGCTCAATAATTTGTTTTGATGATCTTCTAAAAAGTTTATCTATCATAATGTTCCTTTCTTTCTGTATATATAGTATTTTGTGGGATTTATGTCAAGGATTATTTTCCCTGGCCGCGATATTTTTTCCACGAACGCCGGCGGGATTTGTTCATTTTTGCTTTGCTGGGGTTTCTGCCTATATTTGTTTTATGAAATATAGGTTCATGCTTTATTTTTTTCCCGTATAAGTTGCCTTTTTTCTTAGCCATTACCAGTCTCTAACAAACGGTTTGGTGCCATCAGGTGGATGTATTACAGGTAAATAAGCAATCTTACCATTTACATATTGTTTAAGATCAGAACCACATGTCATACATCTATAAAATTCTTTAGTAATTCCTACTAAACTTGTGAGTTCATCACACGTTGGACATTTTCCAGTTACTATCTCAGCTGTCCATCTTATGTTTTTTTCTGTCATATGCTTTCTTATTCTTTACCACACGCTGGTGATAACGTCCATCACTTAATTCCTGTGCTACCTTATTTCTACGTCTATTTTTTTTAAGAAAAAATGCGTATGCTTTTTTATTCAAGGATTAATGAAAGAATTTTCTTCTCACCCATATATATCTCGGTGTTAGCTTTAGATTTAATGCATTTATACTGCACTCTACTCTCAGCTTTTAACTGTCTCTCCGCGATACGCTTCCCTTTAAGGCATTTGCTGAGGCTGTCCATATGTAAGTGTTCCTTAATTTCATGGTCCACTATCATTAATAATGCAAAAACTATTTCAACCATTAGTGAGTTCCGTTTCCGTTAGCAAAAGTTCTTTGCTTGTCTTTTAATTTTTCAATATCAGATAATATCTTTTCTACATCCTTTTGTAAACGTTCAATATTAACTGTATTTGACATCATATCCTCCATCGAAGCTTCTATTTTTTCTACTTGCCCACTCATATGTTCGATTAACATGAACTGCTCAGAATCAGCGGGAAGACTTCCTAAAAGTCCCCGAGGCCACCCTATTCTAAAGGCTGTGTTCTCTACAAGATCCTTTTCCATTAGTTCTAGTTTTGTTGAGTGTCGGTTTTGAGTTTCAATAATACCGAAATAAGCCCAGGTGCCGATTGCAACCAGCGCGATCAGGCTGGCTACCGTCTTCATAGGCATTTGAACTTTTGCTTCGTCTGAAATTTTTAGTGCCATTAGTTATAACTATATCCTGTTGATGGTTGATTTGATTCTAAAGCTTCAAATAATTTTTTATGTTGGTCCATGATCTCTTCGTCAGAGTCCATCATCTTATCCATTTTATCTTCTAGTTTAATAACTTGTCTTTCAAGTTTATGCACTTTATCTTCGTGTACTGCTTGAATAGTTGATAGTTCAAATGTTCTAGATAGACTCCAGCCAGCTAACGCTAACAAGATTCCAACTAGCATTGTCATTAATTTTTCAATCATTCGTAGGTCTCGTCTTCTGCACGTTCTTTATCACACGTACATTCTTTACAGTTTCCATCACATTTGCAATGACAATCTTCACATTTGCATTTAGTCATCTTTTTTCTTCTTCAATATGCCACTCATTTCAAGATAGCTTTTGAGTAAATGAACTTTAAATTTAATCCATAATTTTTTTATAAAATTCATAGACCCTCCTATGTTAAAAGTTAAAATATTAAAGCGCCAACTATAAACCCAACTACAGCACACACAATTTCTCTTCTGTTGTGTAGTTGCCATGTCATAAACTTATCTGTTAGTTGTTTAATCATTTTTTTCCTCCAGTTCCCTAAGTTGATAGTCATAGCTTCCTTCTTCGTGCTCGTCAGTTATCCACTTAGATGTTTTCTCTACTGACCATGTTTTACTAGTTACTAGCCTATTTATCAAGTTTTTTGATGGGTCATTACCCATTGATGGGTCAAAGACTCTTAGTCTATTATTTGGCTGTATTGCATAGTTTCCGTCGTCTAATTCAATTACATGACCACATTTATGTTGATCTGGCTTTTCAGAATAGCCAAAATTTAATTCATTAAAGTCTCCGCCACACCAATCTATAGTAAATAAATATATGCCTTCCCGGTGTTTCTTACGTCTTGATATATATTTCATTTTAGACCCAGCTAATTCGTAGAAAGTTGTGACTGCTACATTATAACTAAAGCAATCCCACATCATAAGTTCGTCAAGAGGAAGTTCTTTGACTCCAGGTTTTTTACAGAAAGCAGAGATAGGTGCGCGCCACCACAGTCCACCATCTTCCATCATGAAATGAAATAAAGGTACTGAATTTGGAATAGAACTAAAACCAAATATAGTGCAAGTAAAATATTTATCGTGTGAATCTTTTTGATCTCGGAGATAGTTTCCTCTCACATAGCATTCTATGACAGGTATGTTTGCATTTAAATAAGCCATCAATCATTTATCTCCCCCCAGTTATCACCTGATTCATAGTCAACTTTGTTAGGCAACTCAAGTGTAACCGCGTTTTCCATAATCTCAACGATCTTTTTAGACTGTTCATTATTTTCAATAGACAAATCTAATTCATCGTGAATTTGTATATGCGGTATAATTCCTTCTTTGTAAAGCTCTAACATAGATTTTTTTGTCATGTCGGCTGCACTGCCTTGAATAAGTTTATTCAAAGCTTTGTATGTGTAAGCTCTCCTAATCCCTGGTCCATGTTCCCTGAGTGCTTCTTCGTGAGGCAATGCTTTATGCATCCCAAATTGATTCGGTTCCCATAAATGGAAGCGACAAAGTCGACCCAATAAAGTTCTTATCTGTCCTCTGTCCTGTGCTCTGTTAGAAGCTTTTTCCATTAACTGTTTAACAAACGGTACTCTACTGTGATAGGTGTTAAATAATTCTGCAGCTTTTTCTTTAGTAACACCTAATTCTGCTTGAAGTTTAGCCTTACCCATTCCGTAGAATAGTCCAAGGTTAATTGTCTTTGCTTGTGAACGTGGTATCTGAGCCATGTCTGCTACTGTTTGGTGGAAATCTGCGTTTGAGTCTGTGTTATATGCATCAATTACATCATAGACTGATGGTAGTTTATATAAAGATGCATAGTGTACTACTAATCTTGGTTCTTGTTGTGAGTAATCAAATACTCCCCACTTACAACCTTCTTCAGGAATAAATAATGATCTAATCTTTGGTCCTAAATCTTTGTTCCTTGCAGGAATTTGCTGGAGGTTTGGATTCTGGTAGGAAAACCTACCAGTTACCGTGCCCCCGGTTTGTGATCTAAGCTGATTTATCTCAGCATGTATTCTGCCCTTGTGCTCGTATCTAAGAATAGAATCTATAAAAGTTGTATGAGCTTTATTAATTTCTCTTGCCTTAGCAATCATATTAACAACAGGATGTTTATGTTCCTGTAAAAAATTTTTAGTAAATGATGGTGCTTCTGTTTTTTCTGTACGTGGATACTCTAATCTTAATACATCAAATACATTTGCAATAGATCGTGCAGCCCATATCTGTGTATCAATATTTGTTTCTCCTTTTATTTTATTTAATAATTCATGTTCTGCTTTTTTAAATTCTGTTTTCATTGCATGAGCTTTGTCTACATCAACACGCACACCTTTAAATCTCATGTCAACCAAACATGGAAACAATTCTGTCTCTAAGTCAAATATGTCCTCTAAATCCTGACTAATAATCTCTTTCTTCATCTCCTGCCATAAGCCCAACGTAACTTCAGCATCTCTTTCTGCATAAGATCCAACATGCATAGCAGGTAGCTTGTACATCTCTGCTTTAGGATCAATTCCCCATTCTTCAGCAGCTTCTGCTAGTGCAGCTTCGTTTTTACCATAACCCAGGTAATGCCACGATAAACTATTGAGATCATAACGAAATCTGTTCTCATCAGTGATTGCTGCAGCAATCATTGTACAAACAATATCGCCGTTAATCTTAAAGCCCATCGCTCGTAACCAACAGACATCGTACATTGCATTGTGAAAAATTTTTGTGGATGAAGACTCCAGTATATCTTTAAGCCAACTTAATACTCTTTGTCGATCCATGTTACCACCACCTTCATGGCCTATAGGAAAATAACCTTTATAATGTTTAGTTGCAACTGCAATACCAATTACATCACCATTACCAATAACAGAACCAGATCCTTTTTTAATTAAGTCTGGATCTTTAGTTTCTAAGTCAATTGCTATTTCATCTACTTGTCTTAGGTCGGGAAATTCTGTAGGTTTAACCCATTCAGTCTGTGCTTCAAACTTAGGAATCTTCATCAACTATCCCCCATGAATTTTTTTGAGAG
>VTLG01004396.1_pt1 | contig 22703 bp, 34 predicted proteins | sample 4694571 | NCBI WGS metagenome assembly VTLG01 (sample SAMN12604809, study PRJNA352737) | marine metagenome | biome: ENVO:00000447; feature: ENVO:00000209|ENVO:00000569|ENVO:01000036; material: ENVO:00002151; isolation source: viral sequences binned using virsorter ...
GTTAATCTACGTGAAACAACAGGCGGTGCATCAAAACCAATAAACAACTTTTCAAATCCAACATTTGGTGCAACTGTATTTGGCGGAACAGAAGCATCAAAGACAGGTGTTGAGTCAGGTAAAAGATTAGTAGTTATTCAAGGTCTTGCATCACAAGATGGTTCAGAACCTACAAGTGCAAACGCAAGATTTATGTTTGAAACTACACAACAACAAAGTGGTTCAGCAAGAGGTTCAGTATTTAAACTAGAAACGTGTCCAGATGATAGCACAAGCACAGTTACAAGTTTATCAGCACAAGGCGGTGTTATCACACTTAACCCTGATGGTGATGCAACACTTAAGTCTGGCGGAGACTTGCAAATAGATGATAATGTAGAAATAACAGGAACTCTAGATGCACAAGGGGCTATTTCAAATAGCACAGGTGATGTAACTGTCAATGATAATCTAAAAGTAAACACAAATCTAACAGTAGATGGTAATACTCAGTTAGGTAATGCTAATACAGATACAGTTACAGCAACAGGTAAACTAACAACACAAAATGGTCTAGTGTTGACTTCATTAAACGTATCAACTGCTAATACACTAGCAGGCTTAGGTGTTATTGATGAAGGATCCATAATCTATTGCACAGATGGTGATTCAGGTTCAAAATGTATAGCGATATATGACGGATCAAACTGGAAACGTATATCACTAGGCGCAAATATTAGTAGTTCATAATGATTAAAACAGAGCGAAAGGAGAAAACAAAAACTATGAAATATGATTCAGATACAGAAATCGCTTTGTTAAAGAAAGATGTTGCCGAAATAAAAGACAATCATCTTGCACATATGAAAGACGATATAGACAGAATAGAAAGAAAAGTAGATAAAATTGATAATCGCATATGGTGGGTTCTAGGTATTCTAGTATCAACACAAGTTGCGAGTATGATAGCAAATATGCTTTAATAACCTACTCAGGTGTAAAAGGAGGAGACAGCAATGTCTGATGAGAAAAAGAGCAAGGGCGGAAGACCTCGCAAACAAATAGATACTGAATTATTACATAAGTTAGCCAGTATTCATTGCACAATGAAAGAAATGGTTGATATTATGGGAGTTTCAGAAGATACACTGAAAAGACGTTTTTCGGGTATTATAGATAAAGGGAAAGCCGAAGGCAAAATGCGACTACGAAGAAAACAAATCGAAGTTGCAATGTCTGGAAACGCAGTAATGCTTATTTGGCTTGGCAAGCAGATGTTGAATCAAAGTGATTCACCTATCCAAGATGATGATAAAGGTATCTTACCTTGGACTGATAATGATGCCGCTGAATAATGCACAAAGCACTGTAGCAAAAAGTTCTACACGATTTAGAGTATTTGTTGCAGGCAGACGAACAGGCAAAACATATTTAAGTGTTAGAGAACTGGCAAGATTTGCTAGACACCCTAACAGAAAGTGCTTATACATAGCACCTACATACCAGATGTGTAGAGATATTATCTGGAAAGATTTAAAGAAACGTTTGGGTAATCTAAACTGGATTGCTAAAACAAACGAGTCAAGATTGGAGTTAGAGTTGGTTAATGGTTCAACTATAATGCTAAGGTCAGGAGATGCAGGTCAATCTATGCGTGGTATGGGTGTAGACTTTGCAGTATTTGATGAAACATCAGATATAGATCCAGAAGTATGGTATGAAGTTATTAGACCAGCATTGTCGGCACAGAAACCGCCAGGATCGGTGTTGTTCTGTGGGACACCAAAAGGATATAATTGGTTCAAAGATTTATATGATTTAGGTAAACACGGAACACCCGATTGGACGAGTTTCCAGTATAAGACTATAGAAAGTGGGTTGGTGCCGGAAGTTGAAATAGATGCGGCGAAACGAGACTTAGATGAAAGAACGTTTCGTGCTGAGTATGAGGCTTCGTTTGAGGAAGCACTTGGCGTAATCGCTTATAACTTCACGGATGACCACGTAGTTAAATGGATTCCGCATTCAATCAAGCAGGTTCTAATTGGCTGTGATTTCAACGTAAGTCCAATTAGTGCCTGCATAATGACATATCTTGACGGTAACAAAGGATTACATTGTATAGATGAAATTAGTATGATGAACTCAAATACAGAAGAACTAGTAAATGAAATCAAACGTAGATATCCTACAGAAAGGATAGTCTGTTTTCCAGATCCAGCAGGCGCACAACGTAAGACATCGGCAAGTGGGAAAACAGATATCAGCATACTACAAAATGCAGGGTTTGAAGTAAGATACAGGAACCGACATCCTGCAGTTAAGGATCGTATTAATTCTCTTAATTCTATGTTGATAAATACATTAAAGGAAAAAAGATTGTTTATTGACCCTAAATGTAAAAAGACAATAGATAGTTTAAGACGACATACTTATAAGGAGAACACAATGCAACCAGATAAATCTACAGGCTTTGACCATATGTTCGATAGTTTAACATATGCTGTAGAGTTTTTATTTCCTGTAACCCGTGAAGTCAAACCGGATAACACAAGAACATTTGGAGTTTATTAATGGAATTAGATTATAGACACCCATTATACGAAGCATACTTAGGTAGATGGAACTACTACCGTGCAAGTTATCTTGGTGGATTTGATTATCGTCACGCTTCTTTGGGTATGTTAAGAAAATATCTTTTCGAAGATGATGCACCAGGCAATCAGTATCACAACAGACTAGAGTATACTGCATTGGATAATTTAGTTAAACTAACAGTTGATACGTATCGTTCATTCTTATTTCGTTCAACACCAATAAGAACGTTTGGATATCTTGCAGATGATATTATGATTAAACGTTTCTTAGAAGATGTTGATTTCAATGGTAAAGACTTTGACGACTTTATGAAAGAATGTAATGATATGGCAACAGTTTATGGTAACGTTTGGATACTATGCACCAAAGGTCAAATAGAAGGTGTAATGACTAGAGAACAAGAAATAGAAGTAGACTTAAGACCTTATCTTAAAATGTTTACTCCTGAGTCAGTCCTAGATTGGGAATATCAAACTAAACTAAATGGTGCCGAAGAATTAGTTTATGTAAAAACAAAAGAATTTATGGCAAAAGACACATTCAAGTATATTATGTGGACGCCAGAACAAATAACTGTAATCATTGAAAAAGATGATGAAATACTTTCATCAGAATCAACAATCAATCCAACAGGTGTTGTTCCGTTTGTTGTTCATTATGCAAACGCAAGTAATATGAAAGGTATTGGACATAGTGATATTGCTGATGTTGCCAAAACAATGCAATCAACCTTTAACTTACTTTCGGAAGCAGAGCAAAGTATTCGTATCTCAGGGCATCCTACATTAGTTAAAACACAAGATACAAAAGCAATGGCAGGTGCTGGTGCAGTTATCAATATGGACAATACATTAGATCCAAACTTACGACCATTCTTATTAGAACCAGCAGGATCAAATATCAATGGTATCGTAGAGATGATTAAAATGAATATAGAGAGTTTCTTGAGACAAACTAATCTTGGTGCTATTATGGCGGCAAGAGGTCTAAGTGTCAAGTCAGGCGTAGCGTTATCTACAGAGTTTGAACAACTAAATGCCAGACTTGCTGATAAGTCAGCCAAGATGGAAGCAACTGAGTGGAACATTTGGAAACTGTTTTGGAAGTGGTCAAATATGATGCCAGATGCTGATTTTAATATTGAGTATACTAAAACATTTGACTTACGTGATGAACACGCAGACTTGAAACTGTTAAACGAAGCATTACAGATTCCAGTAAATTCAGAAACGTATGTTAAAGAACTACACAAACAAATCGCTAAGATTGTTATTTCAGATGGTGATAAGTTAGATGATATTATGAGAGAGATTGAAGAGGAGACACCAATCGATACTGATATACCGCATCCAACTGTTACACCAGAAACAAAGATACCTCACATTCAAGCAATGATTGAAGAAGGTCTAACAGATGCAGAAATGTTAGAGTTGCATCCTGAACTAACACAAAATGATATTGACTTAGCCAAGGGAGGTAATAACGATGCCGTATCACAGTAAAGGTAAGAAGAAGAAAAAGAAATCATCATCTAGTTCATACGGTGGATCAAAAAGATCCTATGGTATGAAAAGGGGTAAAAAGAAATGAAAATGGTTAAAGGATATTATCACGATGCTGAGGACAAAGTTATTGGTCAAATAAAGTTTATGGCTGATGCAGATGACAAAGCAATCGATGAAAAAGAAATTCACGACAACGCACCAGAAGGCTGGAAGTGTTGTTGTTGGAACAACGAGACTATTTTAGCAAAGACTAAAAAGTCAAAAACAAAAGAGAAAGAAGTAGTTGAAGAAATTGACGAATCAGTCGATTTTGACGATGAATAAATAAACAAGAAAGGATTACAACTATGACCGAACAGAGTGTAACTTCGGGCGAGGATCTAAAAGATGTAGATACTGGTGCTACTCCTCAAACTAATGACCAGGATGAGCGTAACTTCTCACAGAAAGATGTGGACAAAATTGTTCAAGCAAGATTAGAAAAGTATAAAAAACGTTTTGCTGATTTTGATATGAACGAATACAAGACACTGAAAGCGGCTGAAGAAGAACGTGAAATAGAGGCGATGAAAAAGCGTGAAGAATTCGATGACATACTTAAGTCACAAAAAGACAAGTATAGTTCAGAAATCTCAACGCTCCGTTCAGAATTGACCAGCCTAAAAGTTGATGGAACATTGTTAGATGTTGCGGCAAAACGAAATGCTGTATCACCAGAACAAGTTGCTCAACTAGTAAAAAGTAGAGTTGGTCTTGATGAAACAGGTCGTCCAGTCGTATTCTCGACTTCAGGCGAAGTTGAATACGATCCTGAAACAGCAGAACCTCGCACTATAGAGAGTTATGTAAATGAGTGGTTAGACAAGAACCCTCACTTTATTCGTAGTTCTCCAGGTGGGGTGGTATCTAATGGATCAGCAGGATCAGTAAAGACTGGCCCGGTTGATTTAAGTTCATTAGACTTAACTAAACACGCCGACAGAGAAAAGTATAAACAACTTAAGGCTGAAGGCAAATTATAATAGAGGAGACCAGAAATGGCACAAGAAAGTTCAGCAACTGACCAATTTATGTCAGGACTAAACTCGGACGGTTTAATCGTTCCGGTAAAAGCGGCGACTATATTCGCGGCACACGAGGCATCTCAGTTTCTTTCAGGAGCAATCATTCCTGTAGTTAATGCACCAAATGGTGTTCTACAAGTTCCTGAGTTAACATCAGTAGATGCAACCAAAGTATCATCAGAAGCAGATCCAGGAGTTGACGTAACAGTAACTACTCCAGGCGGCACAAAAAACACAATCGTAGCAAATCTATATGCGGCAAGAACTGTCCTAAGAGATTTAGGTGCGATTGATCCAACTGAAATTGGACGTGTTCTTGGTAACGCTGTTGCTAAGAAATTTGACTTAGATGTTATGGCGGCAATGGTAAATATGCCACAACAAGAAAATGCAGAATCAAGCGGCGACTTAACAGTCAAAGAATTGATGAAAGCAGTTGGTAACATCCGTGCAAACGGTGAAACTGGCAAACTATACGCAGTAGTAAATGCGGCTGTATACAGTGAATTAATGAATGACATTGGTTCATCTGCATTCGCTGGATCACAACTACAAAATGGCGTATATGCAAATGGGTTCTTAGGAAACATCGCAGGCGTTGACTGCTACGTTTCTTCATACCTAAACGACACAAACATTGGTTTGTCTTCTAAGAATGCTCAAGCGGCTGTTTTCTCAGCAGATGCATTCAGAATTGCTATGCAGAAGAATGTTGATGTAGAATCAGCACGTAGACCAGAAGCAGTGGGAACTGATATTGTAGCATCGCTACACGCGGCTGTTGCCGATATCGATACTGCGGCTCGTGGAACTATGATTATCAATGCGAGTTAATTCGTAATAATATTTTTAATTAGGAGAGCATTATGACGGCATATGCAACAGACGAAGACTTAGTAAAGTTTATACCAGATATATTTGACCACGGCGTTGATAGTTTCAATGAGGAAATGACACGTTCTACTGGCGATGTCCAAAGACGTATCAAGTCTGATTGGTGGATGATTGAAAATGATCCAAACTTATTTGATGCTACAAAGTTAAAAGCATCTGAGTGGAAACGAACTACAGTGTATCACGCACTTGCATATTACATAATGCCTCGACTATCTAACTTTAGTGAAGATGATACGTTCCAGAGACAAATGACATTCTATAAGGAAAAATATCAGGAAGAGTTTGATGCTCAAATGAAGTCTGGTATATCTTATGATGACGATGGATCTGGAACGTTCACTAACGATGAAGTTGAATTTATTGATACAGCGAGGTTATATAGATAATGCCATCTAGTAAGCGAAAAGTTATACTTGACGATATCGTTACTAAGTTGAAGTCTATTACTAGCCCACGCATTGGTAAAGTCAGTGAGAAGCCGGCAGAGTTTGCAAGATTGGCAAGAACTGCTTTTCCGTTCATTCAAGTTACTGTAACAAATGAAACTAAAGAAGATATTGCTATGAATAGTTGGCGTCTAGCCACTATGGATGTAGATATCACAGTTCATTTAGAAGGTAAATCAAAAACAGAAAAGACAGAAGAACAATTAGCAGACTTGATTGAGGCAATCGAAGAAAAACTAGAAGCAGATAGAACTCGAGGCGGGCCAGAAAATGCTCAAATAACAGAAGTATTACAAGTCGGGGATATAGAAGTTTCTTCTTATCCTACAATAAACCAAACTATTGGCGTAGGTGTTCAATACACTTACAGTCAAGGTAACACTTAAAAGGAGACATACTATGTCAAGTCAAATATTTTCAGGCTCACAAGGTATTGTTTATATTGGTAATGACGCAGTAGCGAGTATTCGTAGTTTCTCTCTAGAGGAAACTCAAGAGACTATTGATGCAACTACTATGTCAACAACTGGTGCTAACGCATTCAGAACTAATAAGCCTACATTCAAAAGTTGGTCAGGCACAGTTGATGTGTTTTGGACAGTAACACCAGCAGGAACAAATGCTGATGGTGGTGCCGCATCTGCACAAGCAGAGTTCGGTGCAAACACACGTCCAGGAACTACAGAAGCAACTTTCCACTTTTGGCCATCAGGCGACAATACTAATGAATTAGGTTACTTTGGTAATGGTATCATTACTTCAAGAACTATTTCAACGTCTGTTGATGGTATGGTTGAGGCAAGTTTTTCCGTAATTGGAACTACTGCTTTAGCAACTGAAAACGGATCATAATAATGATTAGAACTCGTGTCGGTGGGATAAGAACCAAAGACGGTGACTTCGTTGAGAAGACGATTGCAAAAACTATAAATCGATTTATGGCAGATGCATTCGATATCGTTAAAGGTGAAACGCCAATCGACACGGGTAACGCACGCCGTAACTGGCGTAAAAAAGATAAGGGACGAAAACTTGAGAATAGGGTTCCATATATCGTAAGACTAAACGAAGGTTATTCAGACCAAGCAGTCGATGGTATAGCCGAACCAGCAATAGAGAAACTAAACACTAACTTTAAGAAAGGCAAATATACAAAATGAATAATAAAGATTTAATGAGCAACATTCGTAGACACTATGCGGAAACAGTCTCAGGCGAAATGAAAGAAATAGAAGTTCCAGAATGGGACACTACATTCTATTACAAAAAGGGAACTAACTTTCAACAAGAAGCGAAAGTTATGGAACTACAAAATGCTGGTAAAACAGCAGAAGCACTAGTGCAAGTGTTAGTAAATAGATTAATGGATGCAGATGGTAAGCGTATCTTCAATGAACACAACAAACAAGAGTTGATGAAGAATGCTGATCCAAAACTGTTATTACAAATCGTTAGTCAAATTAATGATGACGATGAACCGGTATCTGTGGAGAAAGCAACAAAAAACTCAAAATAGATCCGTATGTATGGACGTTACATTACATAGCATATGAAACAGGATATACTATGAAGCATATGATGGAAATGTCCGAAAGTGAGATTGCATACTGGGTCGCTTTTCTTCAAGATATCAACAAAAAACAAGCGGGTAAGAAATCTACTCCAAATATGCCAAGAGTAGGTAGAAGACGCTAAGTAGGAGTTTTATATGGCTAAGAATACATATCAATTAATATTCGAAGCAGTTGATAAGACCAGCGGTTCGGTTAAGAATATTGAAAAGAGTGTATCCTCTTTAGATAAGAAAACAAAGAACGCTAATTCTGCCTTAAAACGATTAGGGTCTATTGGCGGTAAAGTTGCTGGTGTATTAGGCAAACTTGCATTAGCAGGGACTGCCACAGCAGGTGCATTTGCTTTCTTAGCCAAAAGAAATCTAGATGCCTTAGATGCTCTAGATAAAACAGCAGGCAAACTTGGTGTATCAACTAAGTTCTTAAGTGAATATGCAGAAGTTGCCAAAGAAGCAGGTCTTGAAACTACACAGTTCAACGTTGGTCTACAAAGATTTCTACGAAGATTAGGTGAAGCACAGCAAGGTGCAGGAACACTAGTCAAACCATTAAAAGAACTTGGTATCTCAGTAAAAGATGGTAATGGTAACTTTAGAGATGGAACAGATGTTTTCAATGAATATATCAAAAAATTATCTGGTGTATCAAACGAAAGTGCTAAACTAAGATTAGCGTTCTCGGCTTTTGATACAGAAGGTGTTGCGTTTGTTAACGTTGCTAATCTTGGTGCAGAAGCAATCGAAGGTATCAGAGAAGAAGCAAAAAAAGCCGGACTAAGTTTAGGTAGTGATTTAACTAAAGCGGCGGCAGATGCCAATGATGCTTTGTTAAATCTAATACGTAGAGCAAGAGGCTTTTCATTACAGTTCTTTGGAGCATTAGCACCAGGGATAGAACTTCTAGCAGACGAAATAACTCTAGCATTAGATGAAGCAATATCTGGTGCAGGTGGTATGGAAGCATTTGCAAAAGATTTAGCCGCAGATTTTATTGATGCATCATCTACATTCTTATCAGGTGCCGCAAAGTTATTTGATGGCTTTACAAACTCAGTTGCACTTGCTGGTAATGTTATCAAACAATTATTAGTTTCATTGTCTGGTGTTATACCTGGAGCAAACTTTGAGTTTGGGCCTAAACCAGATAAAGGTGCATTACTAAGTTCGCTTGAAGCAGAGTTAGCCGCGGCAGAGGCTAAAGTTCAAAAGTTCTCAGAAGATATGGGAGCAGAATTAACACAAGCATTAGCAACAGGCGACTTTACTGGACTTGGCACAGGTAACATACAAATCTTTGATAATCTATCAGCCAATGTTCAAAAGTTAAAAGATAGAATAAAAGAAGTTGAAGAAGATACTACAATCTATTTTGAATTAGTAGAAACTGAAAGCAATACCGCAACTGAGGCTGTTAATAAAATAACAGAAGCACTAGACGGACAATCAGATGCACTAAGAGTATCAGCAGAAAAAGCCAGAGAAGAAGCAGAGATACGTAAAATGTATCCTATGTATGAGGATCAAGTTATTAGATTAGCAAAAGCATATCAAGTTGATTTAGATCCTGCAGTAAACAACTCAAATGAAAATCAAAAGAAACTAAACGATACACTAAACAAACAAACATCAATATCAACAAGAGTAATCGAAGGGATTATCCAGAACGATAAAAACTTACAATCATTGCAAGGCACATTAGCGATTGCAGATGAGATTGCACGTAAGTTTGGTATAAGTGAGAAAGTTTTAAGAGAAGAATTAGAAAAACAAATACAAGCAATCACCGGAATAAAAGAAACACAAAAAGAGTCAAATGAAGTAAGAGCAGAAGCAACACGTTCTGTAAGTATGTTTGACCAGTTTATGAAAGACTTGATTGAAACATCAAAAGCAAGTGTGCGTGAAGATATGCACAAGCAAATGGCAGTTGCCGCACTACGAGAAGAATTAGATGCTGGTAGATTAAACATAGACCAGTTCGCAGAAGCAATGTCAAGAGTAAAAGACATTACTCAAGAAACAAAAGATGAGATAAAAGAAACAACAAAAGAACTAAGTGGGTTCGATAAGTTTATGAAAGACTTAAGTGACCGTGCCGATGCCGCAGTTGCAGAAGATACTTTCAGAATGATGGCACCAAAAGAGATATTAGCAAAAGCAGGAACACCTGGCTTTAGTTTAGATAAAGTTGCTAAGATGATGGAGATGATTGGTGCAGGAACAAAAGCAGGTGATAAATCAGTAACACCTAAAGCACCAGAACCAACAGAGTTTCAAAAGTTTTTCAAAGGTATAGTTGATGGAGCAAAATCAACTGTGTTGCCACAAAGACACGCCGCTGATGCACTAAAACATTTGAATGAACAATACAAGTTAGGTAAAGTTGATTTAGATGTTTATAATGAAGCAACTAAAGTATTACAAGAGCAACTAAAAGGCACACCAACAATGGTTGATAAAATAGAAGATGCCTTCAAGTCAATGTCTGGATCAATAGCATCTACATTTACAGATGTTATCTTTGGTCTAAAAGATGGCTTTACAGCGTTACAAGATATTGCTTTATCTGTTCTAAGAACAATCATTCAAACTATGATACAAACATTTGTCCAACAACAAATGGCTAAAATGTCATTTGGTGCATTAGGATCACTTGGTATGGCAGGATTAGGTGGCTTTGGTATACTTGGTGGGATCGGAATGTTAATAGGCGGTATGTTTGCAAATGGTGGTAATGTCCCTTCAGGACGTAAGCCAATTGTTGTAGGTGAAAGAGGGCCAGAACTATTCTTGCCAGGCAGAGCAGGTGAAGTAATATCAAATGAAGAATTAAATACTACAAGAGGTGAAGGAGACTTAACAGTTAACTTTAACTTAAACGCAATCGACACACAAACGGGAACAGAGTTCTTATTAGAAAATAAACGAGTAATTACAAGTGTAGTTCAAGATGCATTCAGACGTAGAGCATCAGCAGGCCCACTTGGATAAGGAGAAATAATGAGCGGATACGATTTAAGACATTACACTCAAACATTCAATGATTCAAATAAAGCAAATGGATCATCTTCAGCAATAATAAACAAATATCCTTTTGTTTGTTCAAGAGAAGCACTATATGCCGCACTTAACACAGCAAACAAGTCAGGTGCATTTACTGCCCAACGTAATCCAAACGGATATACAGTAACACAACTAACTGATAAGATTATTGAAGCGTGGGACAATATTATGTTTTACGATTGGGATAATACATCAAACACAGAGTATGGAGGCAACTATGGTTATGTTTTTCCAAGAGGATTACAAAGTGGTCTAAACAATGGACAAAACTGGGCAGACTCAGGATTTTGGAGTTTTGAAAAACAATACTTTGTTGCATACAGAGGAACAGGAACACCAGCAACAGGTGGTCTAACAGCAGAAGACATTCGCACTAATTCAGATATTATATTACTACCATCATTTCAATATGATATTAGTAGCACTATCTACAAGAAAAAGCCTTTTTGGGGACTTGATACAGAAGCATATATAGAAACACCTGCAAGTAGCACATACACAAAAGTCGGCACAAATGATTATGGTAATGAAGCAGATGTTGACAGTGACAAACGAGTTACAAATATAACTGCACTTCCAGGTGCAACACACGATGATCCAAGTAATCTAACAAGTTCAACAAGATTGAACCCACAACTGTTAGCATTATATGATTTTAATTTTTATCACGATAACTTAAATGTTCACGGATCAGACTTCTCAGTTAATCCAGAATACACTGGAGCAAATGAGATATTTAATTCAACTAAATGGTTTGATTTAGCAGTAGCAAAATTTACAGTTACAGTATCTGCCGGTAAAGTAACAGCAGTTACACCAGCGGCAAGAAACGATGGTGATGGTGTATCAAGAACAGGTGGTTGGGGATATTCTACAGATGATGATTATACAGAATTAGATTTTGTAGGATCGGCTAATTTAGCAAGTCCTAAACTAGCACCAAGAGTTTTATGGAGAACTAATACAGCAAGTGATGTTTCTGGTCAAGGACAAAAAGCAACTGTAGATATTACAGATGCAGATTCAGAGTTTTATGCAGGTTCTGGTCTAGTAACAAGTGATTTTAGTAACGATGCATATGCAACAGGAAGAACAACTAGTATTACAGGAGGCTTTCAATCTGATCCAAGTGTTGATACATCAACTTCGTTTTCAACGAGAAACTGGCCAGGTGGTTATGATACAAATGCTATAGATCCATCAATAGTTCGTATTACACACGAAAGACCAGTTCTAACAACACAATCAAGAAGTTTGAAAGCAACTACAGTTGGAACAGGTGCACACAGATTACAGTTTGAGTTTGAGTATCCGCCAATGGATACTTCAGTAGGTGAAAGATTTATTAGAGCATTTGAAGAATATAAAGGTGCATCACAATCTATACAACTTTATATTCCAAATATGGCTATATCACATTGGGAAGGATATGTAACAGAAAACTTTACAAGTCAAACAGATACTTGGACATATTATCAAAATGTTATTGCAGGTGCACAAGGATCAGATACAATAGTTATTGCTGGTCACAAACCAGGAGTAGGTGGTGTTCCAAATGGCACATACTTTACTACAAATAACAATGATAAGATTTATAAAACTATTGATAGTTCTGGTAATGCAGATGAATATGGAAGAGTAACATATCAGATTGAACCGCCATTATTAATAAATCAAGCAGGATCATTTCTTCGTTCAGGATCAAGATATCTACACGGTGATAACTCAGATGGATCATTAACTGCTTTCAGAGGAAAGTATTTCTTAGTTAATGTATTCTTAGTAGATTCTACTTTAGATTATACAATCGATGCCGCAGGACATTACAGAATGTCTTTCAAATTTAGGGAAAATATCTAATGTCAAGAGGCGTAGCATCAGCAACAGCCACGGAACTTGCAACTAAAAACTTTAACATAGTAAATCTGTTAGAGTTTCAAGGTATTGCAAGTGCAACTGATATAGTTCGTTTAACAGATGCACCAACAGATATTGTTCATAGTAGCAACACATATACTTCTACGAGAGGTATGTTGGGTGTAAATGATATTACAGAAGAAGACCAACTTAAGATTGAAAGTGTTGATATAAATTTATCAGGAGTAGCAACAGAAAATGTTAAATTATTTCTTGACTTCAACTATATTGATAGGCGTGTTCTCATTCACAGAGCGGTTATTGATGATAAGTATACGATTCTTGGATCTCCTATTTTAGTATTTGATGGTAGATTGGATCAACCAAGAGTGCAAGAAGACTTCAAAAGTGGAACTGCTATTTTAAGTGTAACAGCAACATCACACTGGACAGACTTTGAAGCACAAGAAGGTCGTCATACAAATACTACTGAACAACAAACACTATTTCCAAATGATAACTTTTTTGATAAAGCAACTGAAATACAAAAGGATGTAAAGTGGGGACGAAGTTAATAGATACTTGGGCAAAGCGATTGATTAACCAAAAGTTTACTTGGGGTATCAATGACTGCCATCAACTGTTATATGACTTTCTTAAGTTACAAAACATTGATTGGAAAGATCCACACAACTATAGCAGTTTACGTGGAACATATAATAACAGACGAGAAGCATCCCGTGTTGCAGAAGAAATGAAGCCAGTAAAAGAACAGTTAGAAGAACTTGGTTACACACGAAGACCAGTAAATAGAGTAGAAGCAGGTGATATAGTTTGGGTTCCAAACAAAAGAGAAAAGTTTGATATGTATCTTCCTGTAATATATGGGCAAACTTGTTTATGTTCAGATGCAAAAGATTCAGTTATCAAACAAGTTCACATTGACAATGTAGTCAAGCCTGGATGGGAAGTATTTAGGAAAGCATATGTTTAAGTTAAAAAGTTTTTTAATCACACTTGCAATATTTTTAGGCACAACATCACAAGCACACGCTTTTGAGGTTGTTGTTGCCGCAGTTGTGAAATTCGCAACTGCTATGGCTCCATTTTTTGGTGGAAGTGCATTATTAGGTGCCGTCGCTGTCATTGGAACATTTGCACTTGCAACTATGGCATTAAAAAGAAAAAGACAACAACAACAAGCGGCAGCGGCAGGCCCAACTGGTGTTTTACTTACAAAATCAGGATCAAGTGCAGGAATACCAGTAGTATATGGAACAAGACGTATAGCAGGACACAGAACATTTATTAATACAGATGGCACAGATAATGCTAATCTTCATTTTGTAGAAACTCTGTGTGAAGGGCCAATAGAACATTTAGATAAAGTATTTTTTAACGATGAACTTGTTGCTACATCAACACAATCATCAGGTTCAAATGCAAATAACTTTAATATTGAAAGTGAATACTCAGGCAAACTAGAAATATACTTTTATGATGGATCACAAACAGCAGAAGCATCGCAAACTATACCAGGCTTCAATGATTCAGATGATACAAAAATAGGAAAGAAAATTGCTTACGTTTATACCAAACTAATATGGGATGAAGATGTATATGGATCAGGTGCTCCAACAATTACTTACTTAGTAAAAGGTAAAAAAGTTCCAGCGATTGGTGGTGTAGAATCAAATAGTGATTCAGCAAGTTTAACATTCTCAGCCAATCCAGCAAGATGTATATACGATTATCTTACAAATAGTTTATATGGTAAAGCAATACCAACAGATTTATTAGATACAACAACGTTCAATAACGCAAAAACATATTCAGATGAAACAGTAGATAAAACAAGTTCAGACAACACACAAGTAACTAGATATGAATGTAACGCATTTTTAGATGTAGATACAAGTGTATTAGCAAACTTACAAGAACTACTAACTACTTGTCGTGCAGGGTTAATTACTGGAGACAAATATAAACTGTTAGTAGATGAACCAGTAACTGCATCGGGTGTTGCTATCAATGATGATAATATTGTTGGTTCAGTAAACTTTTCACAAGCAAACAAAAAAACTTTATTAAATTCAGTGAAAGTATCTTTTCCAAATGCAGAAGGAACTTTTAACTATCAAGAAGATATTACAACTGTAGCAAGTTCAACACTACAAGGTAGTTCACACGATAACATAGTGTTAAATCAAGATATGCAACTTAATCATACTACAAACAAAGAAATGGCTGAACGTATTGCATTAGAAGAAATAAATCAAAGCAGACAATCAGGTATTGTAGAAGTAGATGTAGATCCAAGTTTGATTGACTTAACAGTAGGAGATGTTGTTACATTTACAAATGCTACACTTGGACAAACAAACAAGACTTATCGTATCTTGCAAACAGTGGTAAAACCAGACCACGTGATAACACTAAATATGAGAGAGTATGATACAAATGTTTATTGGGATAATAACAAAACATTTATAACTTCAAACAAAGATGATACGGATCACTAAAATATGACTATTATTACACCAGGAACAGCGGCTGCCGGATCAATCGTAACAGCACAATTGGCAAACGATTCAGTTGATGCTACTAAGATAGATTTTGGCACAGGCACTAATCAAGTTGATACCGATGTATTAACAGAAGGTTCAACTAACTTATATTTCACAAACGAAAGAGTAGATGATAGAGTAAATGCTTTATTAACAGCAGGCGCCAATATTACTCTAACATATGATGATGCCGCAAACACTTTAACTATAGCAGGTGTTGAGGATAATCTAAGCAATAATAACACAGATGATTTAAGTGAAGGCTCTAGTAATCTATACTTCACTAACGCAAGAGCAGTGTCTGCCGTTCTTGGTGTAACACATACAGGTGATAATACTTTACAAAGTGCAAACGACCTAAATCTAGTATCAGGGACTGACACAGGCGAACATATATTCGCAAACTCTACAGATGTGTTCTTGGGTGTCAGTGGTTCTGGCTTTCAGTTTAACTCAACTACAGGGCCAAATGCAACACAACTATCAGTATATGGATCAAGTTTGATTGACATATCAGATCCTGTAAAGATTACAGGTGCAACACAAATTATTGGTGATACTGATTTAGATGGTAACTTAGATGTATCAGGGTTCATTGGTAATGATAGAACTTTACTTGGTGCTTACAATGTAACAAGTGCAAATATTAGAGCAGATAATAATAGTAGATGGCCTGCTTTAGTTATAGAAGGATATGGTGATGGATCTATTCCTATAACGAACCCTTCTTTATTTTTTATTCAAGGTGCAGGTAGTTCTGGATCAATATCAGCATTAGACAGTGGTGATAGATTTGGTGTTATTGGTGCTATCGCGGCAAATGGTTCAACATTACCTACAACATCAAATGCACAGATTGAAGCAGTATGTCAAGAGAACCAAACTGGTTCTGCACGTGGGGCTAAAATTGCTGTGAAGACTACGGCTAATGGTCAAACTTCAGTAACAGAAACAGCACAGTTCCACGGTAATGATACTACTTTGATTAATCTTATTACAAGTGGAACTATAGTATTATCTAACTTACCTACATCTGATCCATCAAATGCTGGACAGTTATACAACGATTCAGGAACATTAAAAGTGAGTGCAGGATAATGTTACAACCAAAAGCAAATACAATGAATAGTTATACTGTGATGCGTTTAGATTTTATGCTTGACAGATACAAAGATTATGGGTTCATTGATTTATCTGAACTACACGAATTCATTATTGAGTTTAGAAAATTACCAAAAGAAAAACAACAAAAGTATGCATTCTTATTAGATGAGTGTGCAGACTTATTTGATGAAAGTGAACAACCGGTGAATTGATATGAGCAAACATAGACCAACATTAAGTGCAACAGTTATTAAGAGTTTACGTGCAAGAGCAAAGACAACTAAAAGATATAACTTTACAGACTTAGCAAAAGTATATCGTAGAGGTCAAGGAGCATACTTAGGTGCTGGATCAAGACCAGGAGTATCTATGAGTGCGTGGGCTTTTGGCAGAGTAAATAGTTTTATCAGAGGCGGAAGACACGACCAAGATATTCGTAGAGCCGCCGCAAAAAGGAACAAATGACGTGGCTACTTATCGTGGATCACCTTGCAAAGGAGACTGTTCTGGACATCGTGCTGGCGCCAGATATGCTAGAAATGGTGGCAGAACACTTACACGAAGTAGTTCAAGTTTTAATAATGGTATGAGAATAGAACAACGTGCTATGAAAAACAAAGGTAAAAGAACTCGTATGAGTATTACAAGGAAATCAAAGTAATGAAACATAGATATCGTAAAGTTGCAAAAGACAAGATGTCTGGAATACCAAAGAAGTATTTGAGTGGCACAGAAGGAACAAGAAGACGTAGACTAGCAAGTGTAATAACTAGAATAAGTAATTTATATAAAGCAGGTAAAAGAATACCACAAAGTTTATTAGATGAAAGAATAAGATTAGGTAGAAAGAAAGATTAATGCCATACAGACCAACACAAGCAATGAGAGATGCGGCACAGACTGCACTTAACTACAATGATGAAGTTGCACCATCACAAAGATGGGGAACACCTGTTGGCAGAAGACGAGCAAGAAAGATTGTGAATAATGGTGAGTTCAATAAAACAGAAATAGCACAAATATTTGCATTCTTATCAAGATTTAAAGACGAATATGAGAGACAAAGATCCGCAAAGAAATATGGTAAGGCTTACTACGCATATTTAGGTTGGGGGTCTACAGCAGGACTAACTTGGGCAGAAGATAAACTCAGAAGATACGAAAGAGCAGGAGAGTGAGGAAATGTGCCCAAGTATAAAGTATTAGATCCAGCAAAATTCAAATACGCAGACAAACTCAGACAAAGACAAAGAACTAAATCAGGTTGTAGTGCTATCATATTAGTTGATAGTAAAACAAACTTATCACTTATACCTGTAGATGTTGAACTTACTACACCTATGAAGCCAAGAGTAAACTTCTGGGAGATACATCTTAAGAATAATGGTAAATATGGTGGATATGGTGAAGAACAAGTAAAAAAACTTGCAAAAAGACTTGACGCGGTTGCATATATGTGTTAATATAGAATCATAATAAAAGGTCTAAAATATCCCCTTTTGTTGTTAAAATTGTAAGAAAAATTCTTATAGTTTTACTGTCCTTGTATAGAATAGGCTCATTTTTTCGGATTTGAGCCTATTTTTTTCTTGACAATGATAAATAACTGTGTTAATATAGAATCATTAACAATATAGAAAGGACAGAATAATGAAATTAATGGAATATATTGGTAAAAAAGTTTATATGAATGGTTATCTACAAGGCATTGTAGAATCTGTTCGTGGTAGAACACTGATTGTAAAAAAAGGTCGATGTGGATGGGAGACAGAACGATTCGAAATCAGACCAAAACATCGTGTATTATTTGAGTTTGAGATAGAGGAGACAGCGTAATGAAATATATAAAACACGATGGCGGACGAAGCAAATACTTCAAGAAAGGTAAAGTTGGAGATTGTGTAGTTCGTGCTATAGCATTAGCATTAGAACAAGACTACAAAGTAACATACTATGAACTTATGAGTTTGGCTATGCCGGAAGGATTATGTTATAGTGATGATTTTGTTTGGAAAAAATATCTAAAGTCAAAAGGTTGGGCTGAACATAAGTTTGGTAAAGAGGCAAAATATCTTTGTCAGACACAGTTAGCACCACATCTTAATTTTATCGCTCATACACCTACACATTTAAGTTGTGTGAAAGGTGGAGTGTTGTATGATACTTGGAACTGTAGTCGTAAAAGATGTTGGAGAGTTTGGTATGATAATAATATTATCAATAAGTTTATGGAAGATGATGAACGAGATGTTGGCATATGTGCAGGCTTAGACTCGTATATTCTTCGGGAGGTAGCGTAATGACAGTAGATTTAACAGACTATTGGATGCTTACAGATGTAAGAGGGCCTTTTGTTAGTAAATCAAGACATACAGGTTCTTATTATATTATAGAAATGACTAACTGTGAAACAAAACAAAAATTGACTACGTATGCAACTCAAGGGTTGCGTAACTACAAAAACTGGTTAGAATGTATTGATAAACAGTGGGGTGTATACAAAGGTATACATCCACATAAAAGCAAACAACATTTAATCAATGGTGATTGTATTCCAAAACTTGTTGAAACTTGCACACAACAAGAAGCAAGATGCTTTCGTCAAACAGGGAGTATCTAATGGCAGAAATTGTAATACATCCAAGTTCTGTAGCAGGTGAACTTAGAAAACGAATAAGAGAAAGTGCAAGAGCAAGAAACAAAAAGAAAAGGGAAGATATGAACAAACCAAAACTGGATCAACCTGATTTAGACTTTGCTCATATGTGTTTGAAACACGATAACTTTGGACACGTGTTAAGACATATTATTCAATATTCAGATGTTTATTATCATCACGATATTCTAGAAGCATTAGCAGAAGATGGTAAACAAGATTATATTGATGCAATAGCATTTGCAAAAAATCACGGTTGGAGAATATCAAAACAATTTTTAGAGAACATAGAAGTGAAAGAATGGGTTCCATTAAATCACTACTTGAAGATAACAGGAGGCTTTTCAGATGGCTACAGACCTTAGTGATAAAATCGTAAAAGCAAAAGACTGTTGGATATGGACTGCAGGCAGACACAGACAGGGATATCCAATGATGCGAGATCCAAGAGATATGTCTAAGATGACACTTGTTAGTCGTTACTTTATGGAAAAGAAAGTTGGCTACAAACTAAAGAAAGACCAAAGAGTAAAGAATACTTGTGGTAATGTTTTATGTGTAAATCCAGACCATTACATACTAGCAGAGTATGGAGAACCAGAATGGAAGTGCGTAAGAAACTTTATACCAGAATGGCAAAGAGAACAGATAAGACAAGAGTATCATAATACAGAAAAGTATCACGGACAGAAAAAAGATTTAATTACAAAGTATGAAATACACTACGAAACATTAAATAACATTTTAAAGGGCAAATGAGATAAATACCTATAACAATGTTCAGCCATTGTTATCTTGAAGTTAATTAGTAAGTTAATAACAAGTTATTTCTCTTATATAGTAGTCGATTTGACCCTGTGTTCTCCCGGATACAGGGTCTTTCATTTCACTTGACAATGGTCACAAGGTGTGCTAATATTAAATATAAACATAAAGATAAAAAGAAATATTTAAAGAAAACACACCCTACGGGTGCTTTAGGTATCTAAAGAACTAGTCCTCCGGACTTCCCTTGACGGGAGTAAAGAAGGGCTATATGGCACAACAATATAGTATTAGTAATGCAAGGAGAAAAGATATGATTAATACAAAAGACCTGTATGCGATCCAAATCGATTTATTTGATAATCGCAATGCAGATTATAAGTTTCGTTCTGATGTTGCAATCCGCGGCAGAATAGAAACAAACAAAACAGAAGGCAAGTGGTATCATATCACTGGTCAAATGATAGAAGGCAGAAAGCCAAGTCAAACAAGAAGATATCTACAAGAACAACAAGATTATGATATATTCAATACACTTGTAGAATACAGAGAAAATTTACAGTTAAATGCAAAGTCTGGATGGGACTTCAAACCAGTCATTACTATGTTTTATCCAAAAGGTCAAAAAGGGTTAGGACATCTTCCTACATTTTTTGCTTTAGTTTATAAAGAGAATACAAGACCTTGGTATATATTGATGAACATAGGTGAATGGTGCAAAGAATATCAGTTAGAAGATAAAGGTTCAATCACACATAGAATATACTATGCAAACGAAAGATTTGTATGTTCAAATAAATCAGCGAGAGAAAAGTATGGCATCTAAGATTAAATTAAAAGATATAAACATTATGCCAGAAGGACATCCACATCGTGCAGAGCATAGAGTAAATGGTAAGTGGAAAAAGTGGATAGGTCATAAAGAACTTGAAAGTATTGTTGCACAACCGCTACGAAAGTTTATCAAAAAGAAAACTCAAGAAGTTAAAAAAGATATCCAATGAGTGCAATCATCACAAGGATCATCACACCAGTTTATATCTAACCAAGTTATGTCGTTATCAATGAAATGTTGTATGACATATCCCCTCATCAAACAACTAAAAAAAGCAAAGACTGAACGGAGAGAACAGTCTTTGCTTCATTAACAATATAGTAATTAATCATTCAGGAGAATGAAAATCAAGTTCAGACCGTATCGAGTAAAATGGCAATTTACAATTTAGAAGTATTTCTACATTTCATTATGTCAAAGAAATATACAAAGTTTGATATTGCCTGAACTTAAAGTTATTTATCACCATTTTTTGGAGCATAAATACAAAAGAACTAATATAGGAGAAAACTATGGATAAAGAATTACAAAAACAAAAGATAAGATTTATCAGATTAATCAATGGATTGATTGCTACCGTATATGTTGTTGGTATAGTATGGGTCTTATCACAATTATACACAATGATATTTTAAGGAGCGTTAGATGGCAGGATCATTAGATTTAACTATTGAGCAAGGCGCTACGTTTGAGCGTAACATTACAATAAAAGATAGTTCAAATGTCGCTATAAATCTATCTGGTAGTTCTTTTGCAGGTCAAGTAAGAAAAAGACATCAAAGTGCTACTAAAGAAGCAGACTTTGATTTTACAATAACAAATGCATCAGGTGGTATAGTTCAAGCAACTATCACTGCCGCAAACACTGGTAATATGACACCAGGTGATTTTGTATATGATATTGAATGGACACAATCAGATAGTTCAGTTACTAGATTACTTGAAGGAACTGCAACTGTAACTCCTCAGGTGACTAGATAATGACAAATGTAACAGTATCAGAAACAAACTATAACGTATCGATTGCAGAAACAAATCAAAACGTAACAACTACACAAACAGGTGCAATTAACGTATCAGTTAATGCAACAGATTTAGTAACAACATTAACACACGTTGGTTCTCAAGGTTCTGAAATAATAAAGAGTTTAGCAAATAATACTCTTACAGTAAAAAAATTAAAAGGACAAACTGGCGGAACAACAAATGGTATATTTGTCAATGAAGTAGGTTCAGAAGAAGAATTAACAATCGGACTTCTTGATACTTGCACTATCCCTACATTAAACACAACTAATCTTACTGCGACTAACATAGCAGGCGCAAACATCACAGGTGATTTGATTCCATCTACAGATGATGCAATCGATTTGGGTTCAACAACAAAAAGATGGCGTGACTTGTATCTTGGGCCAGGATCATTATTCATAAACAACCAAAAAGTTTTAGAAGATGATAGTGGAACTATCAAGATATCAACAGATAATGGACAAAACTTAAACGTTCAAGCAGGTGGCACAATCACTATGTTATCAAGTGGTGCAGTTACTACAATACAAGATACAACAGTTAACTTAGGCCCTTCAGTAGGAGGCGGAGCAGTAGCACTACGTGGTAATGATATGTCAGGTATCGGCACTGCAACTGCAACAAAGTTTACTGCTGGCACACAAGAATATACAAGCGGTAAAATCGAACAAACTGCTAGTGGTAATAATATAGAAATCAAAACACCTACTAATGGTTTCATAGTTGCAAATACAGGAGACTTTTATATTGGTAATGGTGATACAG
>VTLG01007110.1_pt1 | contig 22702 bp, 18 predicted proteins | sample 4694571 | NCBI WGS metagenome assembly VTLG01 (sample SAMN12604809, study PRJNA352737) | marine metagenome | biome: ENVO:00000447; feature: ENVO:00000209|ENVO:00000569|ENVO:01000036; material: ENVO:00002151; isolation source: viral sequences binned using virsorter ...
TACGTGCCGACCCGAAATTTCGTCCTCGGCCATTAACCTAATTTATTTTATCTTAATGACCTCAAACGTACACGCCCGTGAACCACAGATTGAAGTAATCGAACCTCCAACAACACGGGAGTATTTACAAAACGCTGAACGTGTAAACGGCTGGCTAGCAATGATTGGTTTCAATGCAGCAGTTGGTGCTTACATATTCACAGGGCAAATCTTCCCTGGAGTATTCTAGGGAATCAGGCGGCTCGGATAGTCGAACCCAGTAGAAGCCACAGGCAACCGCGTCCGTTCATTCCCAATGGGAACGCATGAAACCACATCATGGAACGGGGGTGTGGTACTAAGGAGAAGATCCATGCAAAAAAAGATCCAACTAAAGTATCGCGGCGTGCCTTATACAAAGCAAACTTAAATTTTATTGATGAAACCAATAGCACTAGCACTCGCTTCCACACTCGTTGCAGGTCCGGCTTTCGCCGGAGTCTACGTGAACGTGGAGAACAACGGCTCTTACGATGGGGCTGACTATACAGGATCTACCACTGACCTACATGTAGGTTATGAAGGTGGGACTGATAACTTTGGATATTACATTCAAGGTGGTCCAGCTATCGTAGCAACCGATGGTGCTGATGATACTGATACTCAGGTGTCAGGTAAAGTCGGTGCATCCGTAGCAGCTACCGAGAAGCTTGCCTTCTATGGTGAACTAGCTGTTCAAACTAATGATGATGATGCTGACAACTCTTGGGCAACCAAGGTAGGTACGAAGTATAACTTCTGATGAAGTACCTTGAATCACCCTGGGCAATAGCACTTCTATTCCTAGGGTGCTTCATTATGATAGAGGGTCTACATATGTACGAACATGAACATTGTAGATCCTGCCCACCATGTCAAACAGAGGAATACTAATGGCACAACAAAATACAGGAGGGTTCGGGGTTGCACACCCTGTACCATTTGATCCTGATGGAGATAGACATGTGGATATAAAAGACCCACAAGATAATACTCCTAGTGATTCGCAGCCACCTGGAGTGGATGACGAAGTAGATTATAACTCCTTAGAGGAAGCTCTAACAGGAGATTGAATCAGGAAGAGAGGCACCTCAGAGTCGGACCTCTCTTTCATTGGCTTTGGCCCTGTACGCAGGATACCCTTAGCCGTCTAGACGGTGGGAAAGACCACAACAAATGATCAAAACATTTACGTACGTAAGACAGTAAACAATACAATCCTTTTAGATTAATGGCTCAACAGGCAACAACTGCCAATGCCAATGGTCCTATTTGGGGTGGTGCCGATAATGGTGCTGATACCACGACCGAGGCCAGAAGAGAACTTTATTTGAAGTTATTTTCTGGTGAGATGTTTAAAGGTTTCCAACGCAATACAATTGCAAGAGACCTAGTAACACGTCGTACCCTGAAGAACGGCAAGTCATTGCAGTTTATCTATACGGGTCGTACTAAAGCTGAATTCCATGTCCCAGGTCAGAGCATTCTCGGTAATGACGAGAAGTCTCCTCCTGTAGCACAGAAGACAATTCAGTGTGACGACCTACTAATCTCCAGTGCATTCGTATATGAGTTAGATGAAACTCTTGCACATTATGATTTGAGAGGTGAGATCTCTCGTAAGATCGGTTATGCATTAGCCGAGAACTATGACCGCCGGATCTTCCGTGCGATCACAAAGGCTGCTAGACAGCCAGCACCAGTCAACATGACTAACTTCAAGGAGCCTGGTGGAAGTATTGTTAAGGTGGGTACTGCAGCAAGTACAGCCGCAACCGACGCTTATGATTCAGATAAGTTAGTACAAGCCTTCTTCGAAGCAGCTGCTATCTTAGATGAGAAAGGTGTTAGTGGCGACGGACGAGTAGCTGTACTAAACCCAAGACAGTACTACGAGTTGATAAGGAACTGTGCCACTAACAACCTTATTAACCGTGACGAAACAGGTGACGCATTACAATCTGGTAATGGAATCCTTGACATTGCAGGCATTAAGATCTACAAGTCAATGAACATTCCATTCCTGGGTGACTATGGTGTTAACCTAGCTAACCTTCCATCTGGTGCTGTATCTAACATCAATGAAGCCGCTTCCAAAGGTAGCTTTATCGGTGAAGATATGGATGATCAGACTTCAAACGCTACACCATCTGGACAGAAGACCGTTAATAACTACGGTGCTCCTGCTAAGTTTGGTGGATCCTGCGGATTGATCTTCCAGAAGGAAGCTGCTGGTGTGGTTGAAGCAATCGGACCTCAAGTTCAAGTAACTTCTGGTGATGTATCCGTGGTTTACCAGGGAGATGTTATCCTAGGTCGCTTGGCTATGGGAGCTGACTGGCTTAACCCTGCATGTGCAGTTGAACTAGTAGCTGGTGTTGATGTTTCCTCTAACTGGAACGACACTCAAGTTTCTAACGCTGACTTCACTTAAGTTTAGTGTAATATTAACCAACATACGGGGAGTTCTCACGCTCCCCTTTTTTATTATAAAATTTTATGGCTACCACAATAGATACCGAGACCGAACTCTCCGCTGTAAATTCAATACTGGGAGCCATAGGTCAATCACCTGTTACTACCTTAGGCACTAGCAGTGTCGATAATAATGTAACGGCATATGACAACCCAGAAGTAGCGTTCGTATATAATTTATTAAGAGATGCTAACCTTGATGTACAAATGGAAGGCTGGCATTTTAATACTGAGAAACATGTATCTTATACTCCAGCTGACGTAGGAGGTGTTAATAAGATTGAAATAGGAAGTGATATAATAAAGATGGATGTAACTAATGGATGGTCACATAGAAAGTATGATGTAGTAAATAGGGATGGGTACTTATATGATAAGTATGATCATACTGATGAATGGGACATAACAGGTGATATACTTCTAGATATCACAAGACTACTTGAGTATGAAAAAGTACCACCTGTATTTAAAAGATATATAACTTATAAAGCTAGTCATATGGCAGCTGTACAACTTGTTAATAATCCACAACTTGCTAGTTTATTACAACAACAGACAATATTAGCTAGAGCTACATGTATAGAGTATGAAACTACTCAAGGTAATCCATCTATGTTCGGATTCCCTGAGGATTCAGTCTATCAAACCTATCAACCTTGGAGGACAATAGCAAGATAATGGCAGGTATAACACAAGAAATTCCTAACTATGGTACAGGTGGTATCTCACAACAGCCCGATCAATTAAAGAGACCAGGACAAGTTAAAGATGCTGTTAATGTTATCCCTGATGTTGTTCACGGCTTATATAAAAGACCAGGTGCTGAGAGAGTAGGTGTAGCTAAAATAGATGATGTTCAAACTAACGGATCTTACTTCCATTACCATAGAGATGAAGTAGAAGGTAACTACTTAGGTCAAGTAGCTTCTGATGGATCAGTAAGAATGTGGGACTGTGATGATGGCGTAGAGAAGACTGTAAATTACGCTGCTAATCCATGGAAAGCTAGCACTGCATATGAGGTTGGAGATAAAGTACAGAATGGTGGTAAGATTTATGTATGTGATACAGATGGTACTTCTGCAGGATCAGGTGGACCCTCAGGTACAGGTGCAAATATATCCGATGGTACTACTCAGTGGGATTATGAGGAAACAGAAGCTAATGAAACAACTGCTATCAAAGCTTATCTAACAGCTAGCTCTGCTACAGCTACAGAAGATATACAAGCTTTAACTATTAATGATACTACCTTCTTAAATAATAGAACTAAAACTGTAGGTACTACTGGTACTACTGAGGCATATACTCATGCTAAAGGTAAATTTGCTTATATGGATTTACTTAGAACTGAGAATGGTAGACAATATGGTTTGAATCTTTACAGTGAAGAGACTGCTACTACACAAAAACGTGCTACTAAAATACAAATAACTGCGGATGATCTATATACTGGTGGCGGTAGTGGTTCTTGTAACGGTATAGGTACTCAAGTCTTTACTGTAACTGCAGCAGGATCATATACAAGTACTCCTGAAATTGTAGAAGTTAAGAACTCTAGTGGTACTCTAGTTACCAGTGGTAAAAGTAATCTAGTATTTAGAATAACTGTTAATGGTCAACAAGGCTGGCAACAGATGACTGGATTTGCTTATGGTAGTACAGCTACTAGTCTTGATTATAAATGTTCCTATAGAAAAGAGATAATATTATTACACGGTGGAGAAGGTTGGGAAACAGGAGACACTTGTAAGGTAGAAGCCACAGCTATTACTACTGGAGGCTCACGTACTGGAGGTACTAGTTTCCCTCATGGAGGATACACACGTTATAATAATGATGGATTAGCTACCTACACTATTAAAGTATTAGAACATGAAGAGTTTGATGTTAAAGGCACTATTAATAGTGGTGTAAATGGAGTCATCAGACCATCTCCTACTCCATTTGATGCTGATACTGCTGTAACAGCTGACACTGTTCTTGGTGGTATTCAAGCTGGATTAGCTGGAACCGGCGTTACTGGTATAATCATAGGTAACGGTATATACCTTCACTCTAGTAGTGATTTCTCATTAGAAGTAGTTGATCTAGATTTAATGAGAGTGATGACAGACAAGATAGATGATATAACTAAGTTACCAGTTCAGTGTAAGGATGGTTATATTGTAAAAGTATCTAACACTAGAATGTCTGATGAAGATGACTACTGGTTAAGATTCGATGGTACTAATGGTCAAGATGGTGCTGGTACTTGGAGAGAATGTGCTGAACCTGGTATTGTAAAAAGCTGGGATCCAGATACAATGCCTCATATAGTACAAAGACAAGGTGACGGTACATTTTTAGTTAAAAAATTTACATGGGCTGACCGGTCTATAGGTGATGATACTACTAATCCATTCCCATCTTTTAATGGTAAGAAGATTAATAAAGTATTATCTTATGCAAATAGATTAGCTATCTTAGCAGGTGAGAATGTCACATTATCTAGACCTGCTACCTTCGGTAAACCTGACTTCTTCTCTGACACTGCACTGACAGTTAGTGTGATAGATCCTATAGATATATCTTGCTCATCTAGATACCCTGCTGATCTATTTGATGGTATAGAAATAACTACTGGATTACTACTATTCAGTACTAATCAACAATTCTTATTAGCAGCAGATGCTGAGCAATTAACAGCTGAAACTGCTAAGTTAAGAGCTGTCTCTGCGTTTAATTATAATAAAGTAGTACCTCCATTGTATATGGGTACTAGTATAGCATGGTTAGATAACTCTAATAAATATAGTCGCTTCGTAGAATCTGCTGATATAATGAGAGAAGGTGAACCTGTTATACAAGAAACTAGTAAGATTGTACCTACTCTATTATCTAAAGAAATAAATTTAGTAGCAGAGTCAAGAGATAATTCTATAATATTATTCGGTAAAACAGGTGAAGATACAGTAATAGGTTATAAGTATTTTAACTCAGCACAGAAAAGAGAACAAGCTTCTTGGTTTAAATGGAAACATAACGAAAAATTATTATATCATTTTATAATTAATGATGAGTATTTCTTTTTAGATGAAGATCACTTCTTACAGAAGATAAACTTAATTCAATCAGCTGATGATCCAAGTTTAAATCAAACTGATGTAGGAGAGACTACTAACTTCTTGCTACACCTAGATAACTGGACTACTATATATGGTGGTGTATATAATGATACAACTAAAGTAACAACATTTACACATAACACTGCTGGTTGTGTATTTAATTGGCAGAGTGATATACCAGATCCTAATGGAGATTTAGTATTAGTTGACCTCAATACAGATTCAACTAGAATTGGTAGGTACACTACAGCTACAGTAACTGGTGCTGGTGCTCATTTCACCGTACCTGGAAACTGGGATTATAACGTACAACATGATATAGTACATACTGCTATTAATGCAAGTAATGAACAGATAACCTTAACATCTCATGGTTTGAGTACAGGAGATTTAGTAAGATGGGTTGAAGGAGATTCTGCTGCTGGAGGATTAACAGATGGTAATAGTTATTATGTTATCAAAGCATCAGATAATAATATAGCTTTAGCTTCTAGTTTAAGTAACGCTAATGCCGGAGTGGCTGTTAATATAACATCTCAAGGTACTGGTACACATAAGATCCAGAAACGTATTACAGATTTATATATAGGTTATTTATATGAGTACAGCGTTAAATTCCCTAAAATATATAGACTACAAGTTGAAGGTCAAAACTTTAGGGCTGACACAAGATCATCTTTAGTAGTACATAGGATTAAATTAAACTTTGGTAAGGTAGGTTTATATGCTACTACACTGGATAGAGTAGGTAAACTACAATATACAGATACATATGAATCTAGTGATTTAGATGAGTATAATGTAGATGATGCTCCTTACTTAAGTAGTAAAATAAAAACAATACCAGTATATGAAAAGAATGAAAACGTAACAGTGACATTAAAATCAAGTCACCCTGCTCCTGCTACATTATTCTCAATGGCATGGGAAGGTAGTTACTCACCTAAACTTTACAGCCGTGTCTAAACTTACCACCCTTCCTTGTACGTTGGAAGCTGCTCATGAAGTAGCTTCTAACTTACGTTTAGAAGATAGAAAAGAAATTGAAGAAGGACATGGATTAGATCCTAAAGTCATTCTTCCACAAGCAGTTGATGATGACTTCTGTGTTTACTTCACAACACCCAACGGCAAGACTGCCGGAATGGGTGGTATATATAATAACGGTATGATATGGATGGTATGTACACCAGCTGTTCATGACTACCCTATAGCTTTTGTTAAAGAAGCTAGAAGAGTTTTACTAAGCAGAGAGGAACCACTATTATGGAACATCGTTGATAAACGTAATACTGTACATTTAAAATTATTAAAATTTTTGGGTTTTAAATTTCTTAGAGAAATTAAGCATGGCCCAAACCAATTGTCCTTTATCGAATTTTGCCGTGTGTGCTCCAGATCCCAATAGGGGAATAAGAATGCAAGCCAGGTTAGAGAAGAGAAAAAAAGATAACGCATATCATTCCGCTTCTCTAAAATATTGGAATAGAGAAACTAAGTATGTAAGAGGTAAGCAAAGAATAGCTGCTGGTAAAAGTAGAGCCAGAAGTGATGTATACCAAACTGCATTATATACTCTAGGCCAAGGCAGAAGAAAATCAGCAGCGCTACAAGCTGCAGCTGGTAAAATATCCAGAGTGTCTGGGAAGACTGGTGTCTCCCGTACAAGACAATACGGATTAAATAAGTTTAAAGCTATCTTAGATGCTCAGACACAAATAGAAAATTCTATTGATTCTACTTTCGGTAGAAATATGGCATTAAAACATCGTAAGATAGATAGATATAGAATGAAGGCTCTTGCTAAGAATAGAGCCGCTTTAGGTACTCGTCCTGAATACGGTTTACCTGTATTAATGCCTCCTAAGGATAAACAAGGTCAGTTCTGGAATTCAGTAAGTATGGGATTAGGATTAGCAAGTTCAGCAGCAACACTAGGTGCATTAGTATTTGCTTCTGATGTTAACTTAAAAGATAATATAGAAGAAGTAGGTAGATCACCTGATGGATATACAATATATGAATGGAATTATCTAGATGATGAAACTACTAGATACCGTGGAGTAATAGCTCAAGATGTACTTAAGTCTAATCCTATGGCTGTAGAGATAATAGATCATGGATTCCTCGGTGTTGACTATAACAAAGTTGATGTAACAATGGAGGTAGTATAATGAGCAGTAGTTATTTTGAATCATTAGGAAGGGGCTCCTTAGCTCCTCCAGCCTCAGATACTTTACAAGGACAGTTTGAAGCAGATCAACCTAATCTTACTGATAATGTAAATAAATCTATAGATGAAGTAAGGGCAGCAGATGATGAAACAATAAATGGCTGGATTGCTATGTATAATAAGTTATTTGAAAAAGAAGATAAGAGACCACGACAGCTTTTACAAATGACTCGGGAAGGTATCCAGGATGCTAAAGTTGTTAAAGATTTTTTAGAAGAAGAAGCTAAGTATAATAAATATCGTCAGCTTTTTAAGAACCCTACTGATGCAGTCCAAGGTGGTAAGGACTGGATGAATTATAGTATTATCTCTAAACAAGATCCAGATGTAGCAAAAGAATATGAAGTAGAGAATCAGCGGTATGCTGTCCAAGCTGATTCAAATACTGTAGCTGGTGCTATAATGAAGCAGTCAGATGGAGATACTGGTACTGTAAATACATTAGTTAATGGTACAGGTGGTCAATATGCATTTGAATTTGAAAGTAATTATACAATTAAAGATACTCTCAATAGACATATACGTTACAGAATAGCAGCAGAAAGCGGTATGCATATTAAATTACCTGAACACATTGCACCACGTAATGAAGATGGTAGTTTACAGATAAAAGTATATGATGATGCCGCTAATGAAACTGAGCGTCAGTATATAGATGCTGTACTGGATAACTGGTTTGCCTATCAACATAAAGATATTGTAGGTGGAAGGTTCGGTAGATTTAAGAGAGAATTTCTGACTGAACTTATGAAGAGAAGTCATGTCAGAACTACAACATATATGAAAGAATCTGGAGCTGCTTTAGCGAGTAGTTTACAGGAACGTAGATATAAAGATTTAGCAATAAAACTTAAAACTGATCCTAGTTATTTTGTTAAATCTATAAATCTATATAAAGGTTTTCATGACGGAAGTGCTCAGCTTTCAAGATTAGAAGCGTATGAAAACGTAGGTAATGCATATAAAACAGATGCGTTAGATAGAAGTGATGTGGAACAGATGTTAGATACTCCATTCTTAGCAGCTGATAGTACACCTGAGAATCCACACTGGACAACTCCTAGAGACTTATGGCCAGAAGATACTGCTAAATTATTGAAACTTATGAGGGAGCATGATAATGATAAAAGACAAGAAGATGAAGATGAAGAGAAAGCTAAACAAGAGCATTGGGTAGATAATGCTTTAGGTGAGATTCAAAAATCTAACGAACCAATTACCTATCAAGCAAAGCAAGATCTAATACAGAACTATATGGAAGAGTTCAGTGTTAGTATGGAAGATGTACCTGATAGATTAAAGAATCTATTTACTAAAGGTAGTGTTTTAGATGAGACTATAAATGACGATTTACTGCGTAGACTTAATCGTGGAGAGAAGCTTACAAGAGCTGATCTTGTAGGTATTGAAGATCCAGAGCTTCTTCAAGAGTGGATTAAGAAACTACCTAATTCTGGTATGAATACTAAATCCAGAGATAGTTTTATCACAAAAGCAGTTAATAAAAAAACTTTAGAGAACGATGGTCTCAAGGATAAAACTCTTAAACATGGAGCTTATGTAGAGAATGCTACTAATGCATTCAATGATGCTTTTGCACTAGCTATAGACACAGGTTCGAGTCAAGAGGAAGCTATGGCTGCAGGTAGAGAAGCAGTTCTTGAGGGATTAGAATTAGGAAAACCAGGCGATACATCATGGTCCCAATGGGGCGGTGGGGTAATGCCTGCTTCAGAAATAAAACAACTTGAAACTGTAAAAAATGCTTTAAGCTTAGATCCTAATTTACTGGATAGCGATAAACCTTGGTTAGGAGAAGACCCTCATATCAAAGAAGCTGTAAAATACATTAATGGAAAACAGATAAATATACCTAATTATTATCGTAGCTTCCCTAATATAAAACTTTCTCCTATTCAACTTATGAGGAGAAGGTTGAAAGCATTAGATTTATTACCAAAAGAAGTATCTGAATTACCTGAAGAAACGAATCTACCATTAGTAAATCAGCAAAGATTACTAACGTATAGACCTAGTCCAAGTAGAACTCTCCAAGTTGCATTGGAAAATGATAATGCGAATTGGATGTTCACTAATACAGATTTAGCTATAAATACATTAAGACAGAATTCTCAGAGATCTAATCAATACTCATCTTATGATGATGATTATAGATCATTAACTGACTTTGAACCACAAATAACTAATGAATATGTAGCAATCAATAACGTTACTCATTGGTCAAATCGCCCAGAGAATATAAGTAGTGCAGTCCTAAGGGAGTGGATTACTGAAACATTATTAGCATAAAAAAATGCCAGAAGATCCTAGTCTATTAATTGACGTAGAAGGTATTAAACAATCAGCAGATGATATTGGAGAATACGCCAATCAATTAGAAAAACAAAGAGAAGCTAGGGCAGCTACTGAAGAAGCTGATCAGAAAATAGAAAGTGAAGCTTTAGCTGAACAAGATGATCCTAGAAATGCAGAGAGATGGGGACTCAAAGCATTAGCCAAAGAAGGTCAATCAATTTTTTCAGGTGGTTTACAAGATACTGCCTCTTCTATAGTCACCTTTCCAGAGCGTACAATAGATGCGTTCTCTGGAGAGATGGCTAGAGAGATGAAAACACCAGAAGGTTATAGACCTGACTGGGCTCCCTTCACTGATTATGATAACCCTATAATAACAAAAACATGGTGGGGAAAATTAGCCAGAGGTGTTGTACACTTCGGTTCATTAGCCGCTGCCATCATACCTACTGCTAAAGTAACAGCAGCTAGACTTGGCATACAAGCTGGAGGTACTCTACTAGCAAATAGCTTTGTAAGAGCAGCTGGAATTGGTGCTGCATCTGATTTGATCTCTAAGGAGTCAGACGGACATAACGCACTTGGAACTTTAAGAGATCAGTATGGCTTTATAGATACTCCTATATCAACTAATGATACTGACCATCCTGTAATGATGAAACTTAAAAACATCGTTGAAGGTATGGGAATAGGTACTATATTTGATGGGGTTGCGATGCTTATCGGTAAAGGCAGTAGTAAAGTGATACAACAAGTAAAGAATAGAACTGATAGTGTAAGTAAACAATCAGTAGAAAATGGTATTGCGCAACTTCGTAGAGGAGATCAGCAACTAAGAGCAGATAAGAATAGATCTATAGCTGATCCACATCAAGGAGCTCATGTATCTGAACAAACACCATATGAAGTATTTGAAGGACAAAAGAAAATACGTAACAATTGGGGCTCAGAAGAAGGATCTACGGGTTCTGTAACAACTCCTATTCAACGTGAAAGGATTGCAAGAGAAGGTGACTTAAGTGAAGCTACTGCTGAAGCTATCATAAGAAATCTTTTAACTGATGAGTCATTCCAAAAGACTATAAATGCTGCTAAAAAAGATAGGAAAACATTAGTAGAAATGTTTGGTGATTCTATTTTAGCTCATCAACGTATTACTCAAGGTAGGAATGCAGGTGAAATGACAGCTGGTGAATACCTAGCAGATATGTATAAATCTAAAGATACATATGATGTAGTTAATCCTTCTGGTGAAGTAATAGATACAATTGAAACATGGACAAGTAGAAATATAGTTGTAGGTGATTTAATTGTAGGTTCACTATTACATCAAATTAGAGATACAGGAATTGCTGGTAGAGAACTAGCTGACTTAGTTGATATTGGTGATATAGATGGACCAGCTGCACAGATTGTAGATACTATTCTAACTGCATTAACTGAGACTAAAAAAGCTAGAATTATTAAATCAGATAACTTCAGACAGATTGGAGCAGGTAAACAAAGAAACTTCTTAGATGAACAACTGACCCGAGAGATGGCTGACACGAGGGAGTCTATTATGACAATCCTCCAGATCGCTAAAGATGAGCCAGATAATAATGTAATGAATGCTTTGTTTGAATTGTTCTCTTCAATGAAGACTGTTAATAATTTAGATGACTATGATGCATGGAATAGAAAGATGATCAAGGGTGGTAAACTTACCCCTGACGGTCCAGATAGAACTGGTGCTTTAATTAGAGAATTAGAAGGTGTATTTGTACATAGTATTTTAAGTGGTCCTAAGACTCCTATCAGAGCTATTATGGGTACAAGTACAGCTACCTTCCTAAGACCATTTGCTACGACTATAGGAGCTACAATGCGTTATCCGTGGACACAAGATACTGCCACGATACGTTCTGGATTAGCATCAATGAATGCTATGATGCAAGCTATACCTGAATCATGGACTCTATTTAAAACTCGTTTAAATTCTTACTGGTCTGGTGAGATGTCCAGTATTAAATCACGTTATGTTGAATATACAAGAAATGATGATAACTGGGAATTATTAAGACGTTGGCATGAGGATAGTGGTAGAGCTACTGATGCAGATAAAGCTGCATTCAAGATGGCTAATATGGCTAGGAATATGAATAACAGTAACTTGTTGACATATTCTACTAAGCTTATGGCTGCTACTGATGATGCCTTTGCTTACATTTTAGGAAGAGCTAAGATGCGAGAGAAGGCTATGCGTAATGTTTTAGATATACAGTCTGCAGGTGGTAAGACACCTAAGATTACTCCAGAATTAATGCAAGCTTATGAGCAAGATTTTTACTCTCAGATATTTGATGGTAATGGTGATATACTAGATGAAGCTACAAAGTTTGCTAGAAGAGAAGTTACATTAACACAACCACTTAAAGGTTTCTCAAAAGGATTGAATGATGTTTTCACTGCTAACCCATGGGCTAAGCCTTTCTTCCTATTTGCACAGACTGGTGTTAATGGATTAGCTTTAACAGCAAAGCATACACCTGGTTTTAACTTCTTAGTTAAAGAATGGAATGATATAGCATTTGCTAGACCTGATAACTTAGATGCTGTAAGACAGTATGGAATCACTACTCCAGAAGAACTGATGAATGCTAAGGCATTACAAGTCGGTCGTTTAAGTATGGGTAGTGCTGTAATTAGTATGGCATCATGGGCTTGGATGAATGGAAATATAACAGGTAGTGGTCCTACAGATAGACAGAAACGCCAGATGTGGTTAGATGCTGGGTATAAACCTGGGCATATCAAACTAGGTGGTTTATGGGTAGGCTATGATTCATTTGAACCTTTTAACCAAATCTTACGACTTGTAAGTGATATTGGTGATAACAGTATGTTAATGGGTGAAGAATGGACAGAGAAAGAACTACTTAAAACTTCACTTGTTATAGCTCAAGGTATAGCAAGTAAATCATATCTTGCTGGTATGCAGCAGTTTGTAGATTTATTTGCTGGTCGTCCTGGTCAGGCAGAAAGAATTGCAGCTGGATTATTGAATAATACTGTACCTTTAGCAGGCTTAAGGAATGAATTAGGTAAACTATTTACACCTTATACTCGTGAGTTAGGTTCTGGTATAGATCAAGCATTACGTAATAGAAACTTAATAAGTGAATATTTACCTGGTGATGATCTACCTATTAAATACGATATATTAAATGGTAGACCTATTAAAGACCATGACTTCATGACTAGAGCATTTAATGCATTTAGTCCTGTATCTTTAAATTTAGACCCAAGTCCAGGCAGAACCTTTTTATTTGACAGTGGTTATGATTTACGTATGTCTACATATTTCTCACCTATGGGTGATGATTTATCAGATAGTCCACGTATTAGATCTATGTTCCAAAAAGCTATTGGAGAACAAAACTTGGAGCGTGCATTAGATAAACTTGCACAGAATCCTAAAGCAATAGAATCGTTAGCAGAAATGAATAGAGTCATTGATTCTGGAGAACGTGGTAACTATGAATCAATGGATTTCTACCATAACTTAGCAATTGATAGAATCTTTACTGAAGCTAGACGTAAAGCATGGGCAGGTATCATGATGGATCCTAAAGTACAAACTCTAATAAATGATGCGAAATTAAAGAAAATAAAACGTCTTAAGAAGAGGGATCTAACAACCCAAAATCGTCTCGAAAACGTCCTCTCATTACCTAAATAAATAATGGCAAGTTTTAAACAATACACAGCGAGCGGAGGTGCTTCTGAGAACTTCTCTATCAAGACTGCCGCTAAAGAAGAAATAAATGTTAGAGTAGACGGCGTCTTAAAAACAGCTGGTACTCATTATAACATAACTAACTATACCTCTAATGGAGGTACAGTAACTTGGATAACAAGTCCTAGTGATCATACTCCATCCAGTGGTACTGTCAGAATCTACCGCCTAACTGGTTTAACTGCCCAAGCCACTTACCAAACAGGTGCTGCTGTCAAAGCAAATGATCTAAATGATAACCAAACCCAGGCATTAAGATTATCTGAAGAGTCTAGTAGCAGAACTGATAATTTAGTACAGAATTGGGACCTTGAACCTGATGCTGTAACTACAGATAAAATTAAAGATGAGACTATCGTTAATGCTAATATTAGCCCAACAGCAGAGATAGCAGTAAGTAAACTACAAGATGGTAGTGCGAGACAACTTCTTCAAACAGCATCTAATGGTAGTGATGTAGAGTGGGCAACTAATATAGATATTCCTGGTACTTTAGATGTTACAGGAGTCACAACACTTGATACTACATTAAATGTAAGTGGAGCTACAAACCTACAAGCTACAGGAGTAGATGGTAACTTTGATGTTAATAGTAATAAGTTTACTGTTACAGCATCTAATGGTAATACCGCAGTAGGTGGTACATTAAATGTAACAGGAACCGCAGGATTCAGTGATGCTGTTGGTGTTGATGGTAATTTCGATGTAAATACAAATAAATTTACTGTTGCAGCTTCTTCTGGTAACACAGTAGTTGCTGGTACTTTGAATGTTACAGGTACAATTACAGGTAATGTAACAGGTGATTTAACTGGTAAAGCATCTCAATTAGCAGATGCTGCTTCAGTTACTAGTAGTGAACAAGCAGGTCATACAGCAGATAACTCTACATACTATACATCAGCAGCGTCTGATGCTAGATATTATAATATAGGTAGTACTGAAGAAATAATATCAAGTGAAACATGGGTATCCGATGATACTTCTATTGCTACAACTAAGGCTGTAGATAATAGAGTCATTAACTTAGTAGATGAGGTTGGTGGTTTTGTACCTATTACTGATGAATCAGACTTCCCTGCTACTAACCCTGATATAAATAGTAATGCTGGTACTATTGTATCAATTGGTACACTTACAACATCCTATACACCTAGTACTGGTACAGTAACAATACCAGCATCTACACTAGATAATCTATCAAATGATTTAACTATAACTGGATGTGGTTCTACTGTATTAGCAGCTGGATTTGGTGTTTTAGTTGAAACAAAAGCTTTAAGCGATGCTGCTTATGCTGCAAACCCATCCTATACATTCCATAGACTTACACCTAAATCTTCAGAAGTAACTACAGTTGCTGGTATATCTAGTAATATAACAACTGTAGCTGGTATAAGTTCTAATGTAACAACAGTAGCTGGTATATCATCTGATGTAACTGCTGTTGCAGGTAAAACCACAGAGATAGGACGTTTAGGTACGGCTGATGCTGTATCTGATATGAATACTCTAGGTACTGCTGATGTAGTTTCAGACCTGAATACCTTAGGTACTGCTGATGTTGTCAGTGATATGAATACATTGGCTACTACTGCTAATGTTAACAATATGAGCACTGTAGCTGGTATTGCAGCTAATGTGACAACTGTAGCTGGTATAAGTTCTAATGTAACAACTGTAGCAGGTAAAGGAGCTGATGTAACTGCAGTAGCTGGTAAGATTACTGAAGTAGAAACAGTAGCAGATAACCTCACTGCTGTAGAAAACTTTAATGATACATACCAGATAGATGATTTCAGTCCCTCAGCACCTACTACTGATGGAGGTGGTAATGCACTTGCTGAAGGTGATTTAGCATATGATACTACAAATGATAAGTTAAAGGTATGGACTGGTAGTGCATGGGAAACTGGAGTAGAAGGTCATACTAACTTAATGGCTAGAGCTGGCGGTACATTCACAGGTGATGTAACCTGGGATAATAGTACCAATGCTGGTAAGGATATGTTCTGGGATGAGAGTGATGATACATTAAAATTAAACGATGATGTTCAGATAAGTCTTGGCTCTGATAGAGATATTAGATTATATCATACTGGAACTCATGGTTATATTAATGTAGTTACTGGTAATCTCAATATAAGAACTAATGGCACTGAGGAAGCTATTGTAGCTAAAAAAGATGGTGCTGTAGAATTATACTATGATGGTTCACAAAAGGTAGCTACAACTTCTGGTGGTATAAATGTAACCGGAACTACAACAGATGATGGTGCAGATCATGCTGGAGATGTAATATTCCAAGGTGATGGTGCGAATAGCTACTGGGATAAGAGTAATGATTCATTAATATTTAATGATAATGCTGGAGTTAATCTTGGTACTGGTAGAGATGTAAGATTCTATTTTGATGGAAATCATACTTATCTAAATGTAGTTGACGGTGATCTTAATATAAGAACAAGTGGTACAGAAAGTGCTATTGTTTGTACAAAAGATGCCGGTGTTGCTACGTACCATAACGGTGTTAAGAAGACAGAGACTACTAGTGCAGGACTTGATATAACAGGTAATATTACAATTAGTGGTACTGTAGATGGTATTGATATAGCCACAGATGTTGCTGCAAACACAGCAAAAGTTACCAATGCTACTCATACAGGAGACGTTACAGGTGCTACATCCTTAACAATAGCAAATAATGCAGTTAATCTTGATAAGATGGCTGGTATTGCTAGAGGCGCTCTTATTACAGGAGATGCTAGTGGTGATCCTAAATACTTAGCAGTTGGTAGTGATAACTACGTACTTACTGTGGATTCCAATGGTGATATTGGTTGGGAAGCAGCTGCAGCAGGTGGTATATCAGATGTAGTAGATGATACATCACCTCAATTAGGTGGTAACTTAGATATACAAGCTAGAACAATAACAACTAGTACAACCGATGGTAATATTGCCCTAGTACCTAATGGTGCTGGTGTAGTTACCGTAGGTAATAGTAGTACTGCTGTTTCTACACTTAAACCAGCTAGCGGAAAAGCTATGCAGGTACAAGCTTCACATGCTTACACGAAGTTTGGAGATGGTGGCAACGGTTCTGTTACGATTGCAGCATTCGGCACTGGTGAGATAGAACTTCATGGAGGAGATAGTGGTAAGACTAATCTTCATGGTAGTAGTGCTAGTGTAGCTACTTTAACAACACACCATACATGTGATTTATTACTAGAAACTAATGATGGTAGTAACTCAGGTACTATTAAGATTGAAGATGGAGCCGATAATGACATACTTATCACACCTAACGGTACAGGTGATTTAATACTTGATGGTCTGAAATGGCCCCAAGCTGATGGAACTGCTAATTACGTCCTTAAAACAGACGGTGGTGCACAACTAAGCTGGGTTGAAATGAGTGCTGGTGTAACTTCTGATGGTCAGAATAACACTACCGCTGGTTCAGGTGCTGGTGCTGCCTTAGATGCTGATACTTATAGGAATACTTTATTCGGTAAAGACGCTGGTAATGATATCAATGCTAGTGATGATTGCGTATTTATTGGTTATCAGTGTGGTGACGGTGTAACTAGTACAGGCAAATCAGTTGCTATAGGCTCACAAGCAATGTCAGCTGCAGCTGGTGAACGTAATACATTTATAGGTTTTGACTCAGGTCGATATAGTACTGGTGAATTAAATGTTGGTATTGGTGCTTACACATTAAGTGATGGTTCATCTACTGGTGATAACTGTGTAGCAATTGGTGATTCCGCACTTAATGCATTAGAAAGTGGTGATAGTAACGTAGCTATTGGTCAGAATGCAGGTGGTACTGTTACTACAGGTGCTTGGAATATTCTTGTAGGTGGAGGTACTGGCGGTTCTTTAAATACCGGTAGTAATAATACTATAATTGGACCTTCAGCAGGTGCTACAATTGCCTCAGGATCTGATAATATTTATATAGGTAGATTAGCTACTGCTACAGCAGCTGACTCTGCTAATGAGTGTGTTATAGGTAATGCTAATGGATCTAATGGTGAAATAACTAAGTTTAAAATACCTGGATGTAACTTTAGTCTTAAAGAAACAACTGCAACAGATAACTATGTTCTAACAGTAGATTCTAATGGAGATTGCGGTTGGGAAGCTGCTGGTGGTGCAGCCTTAACTGGATCAACTAATAACACCATTACAACCGTAACAGGTGCAAACGCTATTCAAGGTGAGGCAAACCTTACTTTTGATGGATCTACGTTAGCTGTAACAGGTAATCAAACAGTTAGTAAACAAATATCAGCTGTAGGATTCGAAGCCCCAGCTGAAGTAGCTGCAGATTGGTCGATAGCAGCTGCTAATAACGCCATGTACCCAGGACCAATGACAGTAGCTAGTGGAGTAGCTATTACTGTTCCTGCAAATAGAACACTTACAATAGTTTAATTATGCCAATAGTAATAAATGGAAGCGGTACTATAACTGGAATCTCAACTGGTGGTTTGAATGATGATTCAATAGCTTTAGCAGATTTATCAGCTACAGGTACCGCAAGCTCAAGTACATTTTTAAGAGGAGATAATAGCTGGGCTGCAGCTGGTGGAGGTAAAGTTCTTACTGCTAGTGAAGTACGGATTACTGCTAATACAACTTTAACTGATGTAGATTTAACTGATTGGGAAATAGGTGGTACAGAAGCTTCTGTTACACCAGTAACTGATTGTACTCATATATTGATAAGTTGTTCTCTTAATGCTCGTATTAAATCTAATGCAACAGGTCAAGATGAAACATATAATCAAGTTGGCTTACATCAAACTGAATTAAATGGTAGTTCTGTTGATAACAGTTTATGTGAAAAGCAAGTCTTTACCGTAGCTGCTCCCGCTAATAGCGGAGGTAGTGCAACTGATTTACAGTTCCCGTTTGCTGGACAGTTACAGTTCTTATATCCATTAACATCTTATGGTGGTTGGTCATCAGGAGCTATAAAGTTTAATACAGCTTGGAGAGCTTGGTGGGGATATAAAAACGTAATAGATGTCAACTCTTATGGTAGTACAAGTTTCACCTTTATTCAATTAGATCTATCATGACAATACCTACTAACGACGTTATTAAGCGAGCGGATGCTGTTATCTCGCTTAGACCTGGTTCTGGATTTACTATGACAGAAGATGTTATAGTAAATTGGAGAGATAAAGATAATGCTCAACCATCTGAAGCAGATATTGATGCAGAACTTATAAGAATCAGAACAGCGTATGATAATAAAAAATATCAAAGAGATAGAGCATCCGAATATCCGTCTGTGGTAGATCAATTAGATGAGATTTATCATAGCGGTATTGATAGTTGGAAAGCAACTATTAAAAAAACAAAAGATAAGTATCCGAAATCATGAGTGAAATAAAACTAAAACCGACAAGTGGAGGGGCTGGCTTTATTGCACTGAAAGCCCCTGCTGCCACTACAGGTAATGCAGAATATACTTTAGTATTACCTGTAGATGATGGTGCAGCAGATGAATATTTAAAAACAAATGGTAGCGGTACTCTTAGCTGGTCTGCTGTTTCAGCAGCAGCTCTGACAGGCTCAACTGATAATACAATTACAACTGTTACAGGTGCAAATGCTATTCAAGGTGAAGCCAATCTTACTTATGATGGTTCTATCTTAAAGATCGCTACGGATGCAAGTACTGAAGGTATAGAATGTAAATCTACTGGCAATACATACCAAACAATCTCACTAGATTCTAATAGATCGGGATCTGAAGACACTCTTGGTAGAATTATAGGTAAACATAACGGTAATATTGTCGCTGAACTTGCATTTGGAGCTGGTACAGATACAACAAATAAGGATGAAGGTACTTGTTGGATGGCAACATCACCAACAGGTAGTTCACTTCAAATGCGTTTGAAAGCAACTAAGACTAGTTTTGAAGCTTATAGAAACAGTGACCTGCTTATAAACGGAGATGACCAGGGTTCTATGTTGTATTTTCAGGATAAAGTTAATACAACTACAAGTGGAATACCTTTTAGATTTGGTAAAGCTAATTCTAGTATTACCACTAACGAAAGGCATAATATGATTTCGTTCTCTGTTCCTGGTAATAACAGAGGAATTATTCAAACTGGTAGTTCTGTTTCAGAAGCGCCTGCTTTAGCAGCATCATCTGACTATCGTATTAAAACTAATTTCCGAAACTATACAGGTGGATGGGATGTAATTAAAGCAATTCCTATTCAGCTATATGATGAGAATCAACCGAATTATGCACCATGGGATCCTTCTACTAATAAATCAAATGTAAAAGGATGGGCAGCTCATGTAGTAGAAGCTGTACTTCCTGAAGCCGTAACTGGAACTAAAGATGCTGTAATTACACAAGCACAGATTGATGCTGGTGAATATAAGGAAGGACAATTAGGGCAAATAATTGCTCAAGAACTTGCTGAAACAGCGTTAATTCCAGATATAGTTGGAGCATTACAGCAAGCAATGACAAAGATTGAAACACTAGAAGCCAAAGTAGCGGCACTGGAGGCAGCATGAGTAAAATAAAATGTGATACCTTCAGACATACATCTGGTAGTGCTGATAACATTACTTTAGATGCATCACAGAATGTAACTGTCGAAGGTAATTTAACTGTAGATGGTACTACAGTATTTACTGGTGACTGTAGTTTACCTAATGATACTGTCGATATAGCTGACTTATCTGCTACAGGTACAGCAAGTTCAAGTACATATCTACGTGGAGATAATAGCTGGGCTAGTCTATCAGCACCTGCAATGGTGAAACTGAATACCTTTGAAACTACAGCAGGTGACAACGTACAAGCATGTAATGTAGATGGTCATTTTACATCGGATTACCATACTTACTTATATATACTACATGTATCACCAGATGACGCTAATAGTGACTTTAGTTGGAGAGTAATGAGAGGTGGTTCAGTAATATCAGCTAATGAATATTCTGGTCACGCTTATAGAGGATATAACGATACATCTGATAACAACCAAATTACTACAGGAGAACCGTCAGCTGGTGATTACAACAACCCAGATGATGGAATCTTTCCACATGCTGATGACATGGTAGATGGAGATCTAACAAGAACAAGTACGTTAGAATTATGGTTATACAATCCATTAAGTACTAGTGAATGGAAACGCTTTAAATCTACTTTCATGTTCCAAGCTGCATATAATATGAACACTCATTATCAAAATGGTCAGGTACAAAATACTGCTGCATTAAGCGGTGTATCTTTCTATATGAATAATAGCTCTACAGATATAGTCTGTAAAGGAGCTCTCTATGGTCTTACAATTTAAGGAGGAATAATTATGCCAAAAAAAGTATCATTTACTCCTAGTGGTAAAGTCGTAGAAGAGTTATCAACTGAAGAAGTGAATGCAATAGCTTCTGATAGAACTAATTCAATTGCAAGATTAAAAGCAGTAAAAGATGCAAAAGATAAAAAAGCAGTAGATGCTGCATCTGGAAATACTAAATTATTAAACTTAGGTCTTACACAAGATGAGGCTACAGCATTAACAGGATATAAACCATAATGGCAATTACAAACACCTGGTCTATAACAAAATTAGATCGTATAACAGCCGATGGGTATGTATATACAGCCCATTTTCAAATATCAACAGAAGATTCACCCTATAAAACCTCTGCTAGTGGGTCAGTTAATCTTGAGAAACCTGATACATTAATACCTTATTCAGATTTAACTGAAGAAATAGTTCTTGGATGGGTAAAGACTAAATTAGATGAGACTGAAACAGATACTACGAAAAATATAGAGGCGGCATTAGCAGATAAATTAGCTGAAGCAAAAGCACCAACAAGAGCAAGTGGAGTACCCTGGTAAATTTAAACTACCAACTGCTAATACTCCTAAGCCCTTAGACCTGCCTACAATCGATTTTAAGCCGCCTTCAGCACGGATACCATCATATAAGCCTATGGTGATCCCTCCGGCTGATCTAGAGCGTCCTGAAGAGACTAAGGCAGAGGAGAAAGAAACAACAGAAACTCCTAAACCACCTACACTTAAGATACCGGTCATCGATATACAGATGCCAATACCGGAAGCAGCAGTAGTAGTAACTGCTGTAACTACAGCTGTTATAGCTGTGACCACAACAACTATTACTCAATCTTTATTCGAACCTATTAAGAAAAAGGTACAAAAGCAACTACAATCTAAAGTTGATGCATGGAAGAAAAAAAGGAAGGAAAAAGCCTCCTCGGCAAACTTAAAGACGCCGCAGAAGACCAAGAACACCAAATCCAAATCCTCGGAACCTTCGTCAGATTAGGCGTAGTTGTCTGGAGTGGATTCATAATAACAATGAATTACGTAGAATTACCAATGATTAAGAAATCTGGTAACTCAGATATCACGTTCGTGGCAAGTGTGTTTACGGGTGCACTTGCTACTTTTGGCTTGACCACTGGTAATAGTAAAGATAAAGGCGGTCCAGTAAACTGCCCAATGGCTAAGAAAAAGGAAGAATGAAAAAATGGCTTTTACTCTTCCTACTGTTTTCACCCTCGGTAGCAAGAGCAGAATTGATTACGCCTCAGTTCACCCAAGGCAGTATGAACTCAACCACTACAACGACCCAAGAGATCGTGGAGGAAATAACCACCACAACTTATGGGTCTGCATTAAACAAATGGTCAGGAGACAATATAACCCACTCCTCAGCGTCTTCAGGCGGAATAGCGGAT
>VTLG01014089.1_pt1 | contig 22699 bp, 13 predicted proteins | sample 4694571 | NCBI WGS metagenome assembly VTLG01 (sample SAMN12604809, study PRJNA352737) | marine metagenome | biome: ENVO:00000447; feature: ENVO:00000209|ENVO:00000569|ENVO:01000036; material: ENVO:00002151; isolation source: viral sequences binned using virsorter ...
ATCTTGATTTTTCCTTAGTGTCATTGTCAATTGCTGTTTCATTAGGAAAAGCGATTTCCACCTCGAATAGATTCGGTCTAGTTCCACCACCAGCTAATTTGCTTTTAAACCCAGTGATAGTCCTTAATGGTGGTTTATTAAATTGGGTTGCCATAGTTTTTTATACCTTTAGTTAAACTGTACCGATTACTTCTTCAAATGAGATGCCAGTTCTAGTGGCGACAAATGTAAGACCAATGAAGTTAATTGATCTTGCAGGTTTAATAAAGATGTCTGCTACAAATTCATTATTATCTATAACAGCAGCAGTGTTATTTGTCTCATCACAAACAACTCTGAATTCTTGAATACCTCTCTTTGCTTGAACATCGCGTAAGAAAGGTTCAACAATATTCACAAAGTTAGTCCTTGTGATTTCATCGTTGAATTCAAACAATTGATCTTTTGCTGCTGCTTCAATTGCATTCTCTATAAAGATGAACAATCTGCGAACATTAATTCGATCAAATGCTGATGCTTTTCCAAATCCAGTTTTATCACCGAATAGGACAATTCCTGCTCCAGGTGAGAAGATTACTGGATTAATTCTATTTGTATAGAGTTTATCTCTTTGTACTTGACTTGGGTTATATCCAAGTTTAATTGCATTTAAAATAGCACCTCTTGCTGTTCCCGCTGGTGAGAACCATGGGAAATTGTTGATGTCATTTCTTGCACATGTTCCTGCGATATCTCCATTTAATGGAATATACCTAAAGGTATTTCCAAATCTATCAAACATATACTTGAATCCACTATCAAATACAGCATATGTTGATGATGTGATTGGTGCAAAAAAGTCTAGAACATTATTTGTAATGTCATCTGATGACCTTAATGTCGAACCTGTTATGAATGTTGTTTTGTCTGGTGATATGAACGCTACAGCATCTTTTCTAATTTCAGCAACTGAAATTAATTTATTTGCTAGTGCTTGTGTTTCATTTCTAGTTTTTGCTCCTGATCCCATGATTAGGAAATCAATATCAAACTCTTCAACATTTTCAAACAAACCATATCCAGAAGATAAATCTCCCAAACTTGCAGTCAAAGCACCACCAGCAGTTATGTCAGTAGTCCCGTCATAATTTTCACCACCAGATAGAGAATATCCAATATTACCGTTTGCAGCAAATTTAATATTCTGTGTATTTTGATCCCATGCTTCATCAGTAACTTTTGTAAATCCACTTGAGAATGCTGTTGTAACAGGATTTGCAGGACCACTTAATCCAAAAATATTGTTTGAAGAATTAAGTAAAAACTTTCTCCAATATGAAGTAGATCCAGCAGAAAACTCAGCATCTTTTGCTTTTGATAGGTTTAGATTCTTTTCAAGAATTGTCCCTGCGTTCCCAGTTATGTCTCCATCATCATCAATTACAACAACATGTACCTCATCAAATCTTGAGTTTCTTGCTGATGCGTATGCTGATGTTCCTGGTCTTTCTGCAATTTGATTCCAACTTATTGTTGTGGAATTATTTGTGATATTGTTTGTAGTTGTGATTGTTTGAGAATCAAACCAATCTGATACACTATTTACTGCTACAGTTGCAACTCCAACAGAACTGTTATTGACTGCAGTGATATTGCTAGATGAATTAAATCTATAAACACCTGATGGTGAATAATCTATTTCAGTTTCAGTTCCACCTGATGGTGTGTGTGACAAGAATTTCACTGAAATTGTTCCAGTTCCTATGTCAGTAATGATACCTTTGAAGAATCCATCAAGAGATGATGTTGATCCAGAACCTGGTAATGTTCCAGATGCTGTTTGGGTAACTCCAAATCCAACTGACATTCCAGCTGTGTTACCTACTGATAAAACTTGATCAGCAAAAGAATCTATAATCGCAACTTTTAATCCATTTGCCCATGAACCAGGATTTCTTGCAGCAACTACTGTTCCTGCTAAAGTGTTTTCATCATATCCTTTGTTAATATAGTCATCTACACTGTTGATAACTACACTACCAGCATCATCAGTGGCGTTGTTTAAATTAGAACCTGACGCTCTAACTACATTCATCTGTCCACCATATGCTAAGTAGGATGCTGCTACCATCCAGTACTCAACTTGATTATCTGTGTTGTTTGGTTTACCAAAATTATCAATCAAATCCTGCTCATTTTCAATTACAATTGGTAGATTAACAGGTCCTTTTTCAAAAGGTGCTACAATTGCAGCAGTTTTGTCTGTGGCAGAGTCAACTCTACCAATAGTTAAATCAACCTCTCTAACTACAATTCCAGGAGATGCTAAATTTACTGGCATCTTGTACTCTCCGAATCTCGAAATATGTTAAAATTATTTATTAAAATGACCTTTTTGATTGGGGAAACATTACATGAACACTACCAATCTGGGTATTGCCAATCGATAAATGACACTCTTTTCTTCCTTCTTTCAACAATTCTCTTAATAGTGCACACCTTACACTCATATGAATATGAGGATGCTGTAGCACCTCTTCCCTTTCTAGATCTATAAAACCCTTCGATTAAATTTTTCTCTTCACCACAAACTCGACACTTTCTGTCGTTGAGTAATAAATGTCCAAGTTTTAATTGATCATCAAATTCCATCCTCAAACATCTAATATTAACTTACAATTTCTTTACTTGGTAAAGTTTGATACTCGTATTCCTTCCAATTTAGTTTAATACCTTTATGAGCTAAAAGAACTAACTTTGCTTGAGTCATTTTTTTACTATAAAAGATGATACTTTCATCATGTAGTCCTGCGTCTCCACTCATGATTTCTCCTCGCTATTAGGTTTACCAAAAGTTTTGTATGCTAGTTGTTCTTTTAAGAAATCAACTTGCATTTTTAAACTTCTATTCTCTTCTTCAAGAGATTTTATGTGTTCTTCATATACAGTAATCATGTTTTTTGATTGTTCAAGTTTTAATTTTTTATCCCAGTTCACAACGTCCTCAGTCTTAATTAATTATAAGTTTAATATTTTCTTAAGTTTATCTATAGTCCCACATATAGGATCTATCCCCATACTCATCAGCATACCATCTATCTCCTTCATTGTCAACAAAAACTGTATCATCAAGTCCATCAGCAATGAATCCAAACGGTGCCATGTCTTGTTCTATCTGATTTTTTTGCTCTTCATATATTCTTTTTCTTACATCATTATCTGTCATTTCCTTAAAATAGTCTTGTGCTACTAACCAAGAAAAAAGAACAAGACACATCGCTAAATCATCGTTACATCCCTCTTCTGCCTCAAACGAATTGGCTTTTTGAGCAAATGTTGTCAATTCTGAGATAATATCATAATCATTTACTAATATTTTGTCATCTTCCAATAGAGTTTTCAAATTAGAGCATCCTAATTTTTTAACTGCTGCAGTTGTTCTAACACCTAACTGTGATTTTTTACCAGAGAATCCTTGTCCAACAACCTGACCATTTCGACCTCTCATCGATGCCATGAGTAAATTTTCATATTCCAAATCATATTGAAGAATACTCGCTACTTGATCCCCAATGTCATTTACTTCTACTAATAAAAATGCTTGATTATAACCTTTAGCTACATCAAATATAATATTTGGAAATAACATCGGTTTGATTTCATTATTTCGATACTTTGCAACTGTTTTATAAGGAAACTTCGTAATATCAAATACTATGAACGCTGAATAATCATTACCTAAACCACGAGCAACATCAACTGTAATTAGATAATTGTGATCTTTAATTGGATCTTCATAAACATCAAGACCTGCATTTTTTGTTATTGGGTCTTCATATACAAGATTTCGAAGTTTAGATGGATTAATTAGAGTATTTACTGACCCCAAAAATTCACATTCAAATTCAATTTTGAATTGTTCTTCAGAAGTGTTTGCAATCGTTTGCTCCTTCCATATTTGATCTCTACCAGGAACTTCACTCCAGTGAACATCTGTGGGAATATATTCATTTTTACCTTTCTCGGCATCATGCCACATACGATAAAAATGATTCATACCGCGAGGGGTAGAAACAATAATTACCTTAGTGCTTTGTCCAGATGTAATGGTAGGATAAACAGAAGCAAAAAAGTCGTCAGCAATATGATTCGGTATGAAAGCAAACTCATCAAGAAAGATGACATTGTAGGATCCACCACGAACAGCAGATGATGATGTAGAGTTTGCTGATATCTTTGATCCATTTTCAAGTTCTAAACTACCTTTATTCCATGATATGATACCTTGTTGCATCCAAGTTGGTAAATTTTCATAAGCAAGTTGTAATCTACCTAATAAATCACGAGCAGTTGATGCTTTGTTTGCTAGAACTGCAATATTAACATTGTCATTAAAAACAGCATAATGTAAAATATACGATATGCAGGTTGTAGATTTGCCTGTCTGTCGAGGCATTTTACATATATTAAATCTATTTTTATGAAATCTATCAATTAACTTCTCTTGAAAATCATACATGTTAAAAGGAACTAATCCCTCATCAAGAGATACAATTTTTATATATTTTCTTGCAAAATAAACAGGATCATTTTTACACTTTACAAATTCAATGACATTCTCTTCAGTGAATTCGATTGGTGTATTTGCTTTTTTTAAATTAGGATTACCAAGATATACATTATCAGTCATGATATTTACCTATCCATCAACTTATTAATTCTCATATTTTTATCTTTTCTCCAGTTTGATGGTTCATATGATGCCATTATATTTTCACCACCACCTTGTCTTACTGCTTGTATCTTCTTAAGTAAAACTTGTTTTTTAATTTGATCTGCTCTTTTTTGTTTTGCTTTTATCGCTGGATCTTCTTTTGGTTGCTCATCATTCATTTCACTTATTTGTTCAGTCCCTTTCCATACACCATTTGATACAACAGGTCTCATGTGTACTGGTCCTACAATATCAATCACTTTAGCATATAAAGTTCCATCAGAGTTTTCAATATCAATTGATTCAGATTGAGTTTCGTTTTCAATTTCTTTTCTAACTTCCTTTTTCATTTGATCCCTCTCTCTTTGTTTTTTAATCGCACTTGAAGTTGAAGTATTTGACTGTCTAAATTTTTTGACAGCATCGACTTGTTTTAAACGAAGTTGTTGTCTTCTTTGTGCTAAATCCACGATTTACTTGGTCTTATCTTTATTATTTAGAAACTGTTGCTTTATCATCTTTGAAAGATCTGATGTTGACCCTACAAACAAAGCATTATTTGTGACTGTATTTGTTGTTTGTTTCTTATCTTCATCTACTTCTTTTACTTTCTTCTGTAAATCTAATAACTTATCTGTTGTGTCTGCTACTGATTTAATTATCTGACCTGCAACTTCATATGCTCTTGGACTCGCACTCTCTCCTGCAAGTTCTAAGATACCATTAAGTGATTCTTGCCCCTTTTCAATTAGAGAATATAAATTAGCACGAGTGTATTCATAATCTTTTTTAATATCCTCAGATTTTTTCTCTTTCTTTTCTAATTTAACCTCCTTCTTTGAAGGCACAATCGCTTCAACCTCAGTATGAGTGTTTAATGCTTCATCAATAGGATCGTAACTTGACATGGTATTCATTATACATCACTTTGTTTTGTAGGACTGTATGATTTACCATCATCAAAGAATGTTTCAAATTCATTAAATCCAAAGTCATCACCTGGAACAATTGCAGCATCATCAGCAGTCGTTAATAGATTTATAACTGTTGATGATGTATGTTGTGCTGGAATTGAACTATCAAATCCTCTCTTCACAATAATAGTGGTGGTATCAACGATTTGTGTTATCTTCATAATCTCACTATCAATTACAATTCGATCATTAACACTAAGTAAGGCAGAAGCTGTTACACTTATTCTAGTTTCAGTAGTTGTCAAGTCTTCCGTAATTGTTGTAGTTTCATCGTTATTATAATCTTTAAGTGCTTTTGGCGTGGCAACATAACGCATCTGTCTTCTTGCTGATGGTGCAGTATCTGATGCGTAATCCACTTGAACCTTCTTGATTAATCCATCGCTAGTATCTGAAACAGGACCAAATAGATATGTCTTTGCTGTAAATTGTAATGTGTATATTAATGCTGTTCTTGTTGTAAAGTCTCCTTCATATTCATCTCTAAATGATATGTTATCTAAAACAATCGGAACATCTCTCTTCTCTCCAATTGAACTTACTAGGTTAACTGTAATATTAAAAGATGGTTGAAAGTATGGTAATATTTGTTCGATGATTTGTAGAGCATCATCATTTAATTTTGAAAATATACTAAGTTCAAATCCAATATTATATGGCACAGGCATGAATACCTTTTTTAAGTTTGTCCCATCGGATGCCTTGAATGTTTGAGTAATACCAGATTTACGAGTTGCATCATATTGAATTGATGTCATTTCAAATGACATTCTTGGAAGAGTTATAGCAACTGCTTTTGTCAGGTTTGCTTGTTCTCTAATTTTCGCAAAAAACTTTTGTTGTGGTCCGTAAGCAAGACCAACTTTAGTTTGATCTAATGTAGTATTATCAATATTTTCATGTTTAATAAAAATATCATTGAATAATGTACCAAAACCAATAATAGTTTTTCTAACAATTTCGTGATAATAATAAGTACCTAACATCAATAATCTCCAAATGGGTTGTTCTCAGTAAAATCAAGTAGAGAATCCGACTCAGTTTCTATTTCTTCATTTGAATCAAAAGGATCATTAAAACTGTTATCGTCATAAGAATCTACAACATATCTAGCCGATGAGATAGATCCCACTATCACCTCTCCAGCACTAAATCTTCCACTATTTAGAGATACTTGCAGTTCAACTGGTGGATTTAATTGACTTAGATCATCTCGTATCTTAAAGTTTCTAACTCTTGCTGTTGTTCCAGATAATGAACCAGTAACAATTTCATTGTAGATATATGTCCCAACCCCAGTTGTAGAAATACCAGAAAATTCTATTGTTGGAGCAACCGTATATCCAGAACCAACATTATTGAAATCAACTCTATCTATTGAACCATCGTCATCAACAACAGCTGTTGCAATTGCAGTTGTGCCACCTATACCAGTTGATCCAGTAAATGTAATCGTAGGTGTGACAGAATATCCCCTACCTTTAACAAGTGAAGATATTGTTGAAATACCACTATCAACAATTCCAAAGGTAATCGCTGCACCAGCACCACCACCACCATTTAAAATAATTAATGGTGGGTTATTTGCATCATATCCAGAACCAGGATTTAATAATCTTATTTCTTTCAGAGACTTAACACCACCTTTTGATGTTGTAATAGCAACAGCTGTTGCTTGTTCTCCAGATGGTGGTGGTGATATCTCAACTGATGGTGCAGTCCTGTATCCAAAACCATCATTTATTAATGAAATAAATCCAATCATTCCAGTGCCACCTATTACAGCAGTTCCTGTTGCTGTGGTTGCAGATCCAATTAAATTAACAGTTGAAATATATCCTTCATCTTCTACAGTGTTATCAACTTCTTCAATTGTGGTGTCAATGAGTTCATTTTCATATTCATACAACTCACAATTTAATTCATATACATAATTTTTCCCTAACTGATAAAATGGTTTTTCTGATTCAACTCTCTTAATTTCAAACAATCTTTCTCCAAGAGGAAAATATATTAAATCACCTTCTTTTGGTCGATTAATTAAATCTTCAAAAGTAAAATCAGTTATAAAACCATCCTTTATACCAGAGGAAATACCTTCCAAAAATGGTGCTATAAATTCTTCAAATCGTTCTCTTGATATTGTTAAACTTACTTCATTTGTTAATCTTAATCCAAATTTAGTCATTAAATCACTATTTGGATTATAACCCTCATAGTTATTCAAATATGCCTCTATAGCAAAAGAATCATCAAATTTTGATGATTGAACTTCTCGAATAATATTATCAGTTTTAAAAATTTTTCTAGGTAAATAAAATACTTCTATACCATAAATTTTTAACTGTTCATTAATTACATCTTGGAGTAAAAACTGCTCGTTTTTAGATCCTTGTAGAAAGAAGGGATTTAATGCCATGTGTCACTATCCTATAAAATCGAGAGGTGGCAACTCGTATTCGAGAGACATTCTTTGTTTTATGTCTGCCAATTCTCTCTCTGCATCCTCGTAATATTGTCTACCATTCAACTCAATTCCACCTGGTAATCGAGTTCCAGTAAATTTCATCATATTCAATCCCCACTGTCTTTTAATTAAGAGTGTCAAATATCTTTTTAAGAAACTATCATTAAAAACTTTTGTAAATTGTGTAGGATCTAATGCTCTTTGGCAATCAATAACTAAAAAAGTATCCTTTGATTGTGCCTTCCAATCAATATCCAAATATAACCTATTCTGTCTTTTATTAAATCTTATTTGTTTATCTGTCGTTAATAAAAAATCTATATCTTCTAGATATCTCTTCGTCATCGTATATTGAAGTAATTCAACAGAATTGAAGTAATAAAGATCATTTAAAAATAATTGATATTTAATACTAAACATTCCACCTGATATTGAACTTGTATCAAATTTAAATATTCTTTCAATTCCTATAACAGAATCTGGAACTTGAATGAAATTAGAGTTTTCGTAAAAATTGGAGGTTATTGTTCCAATTCCACTTATATTTGCAGTTCCTGTTGTTGTAACTATTCCAACACCATCTGTTCCACTTCCACTTGCTCTTTTAATATCATCTTCACTTATTTGATATTTTAAATACATTCTTTCGACACCATCAAAATGTCTCTCATTGAAATACTGAATTGCATCATCAACTAAATCATCAATTTGATCATCATCTACATTTATTTCCAGAACAGGTGCACCTAGTTGTCTCAAACAATAATCAACTAGTTCCTGTCTAGTGGTTGGTTTTGCCATTAATACGAGCCTCCATCAATCAATCCAGCAGTTAGTGTTCCAGTTACATTCTGGTCTCCTGTAACAGTGAGTAAACTTCCATTAAATGTTAAGTTACCATTATCTTGAAGTAACCCTCCAGATCCAACATAAACAACACGACCAGCAGTTAAATTACCAGCTTTTATTGTACCACTATTTGTTTCACCAGTAACACTTAATGTTGTTGCCAATATACCACTCTTTGCATCTATTGCACTATTAAATGTAGAAATCCCAGAGGTAACAATTATACCAGAAGAAAAAGTTGCAATCCCAATAAACGTAGAAACTCCAGTAATATTCAGGTCAGTAAAAGTATTTGGTGCATTTGAAATTGCTGTTTCTATGGTCGATATTGTTACTGCATCTAAAGAAACAATATTTTTTAATTGACGAGCAGAACTTAAAACTTCAGTATTGCCTATGAAAACAGATCCAAAAGAACCAACACCAGATACATTCAGATCATCAAGTTCAGTATGACCATCTACATCTAAATCTCCATTTGCATCAATATTTCCTGTAAATGTAGATACACCTGCAATCTGAAGATCTCCCCCTACATTTAAATTTTTAAATATTCCTACACCACCAGATATTTTTACTGCTCCTGTTGTTGAACTTGTAGAGTCTGTTAAATTAGAAAAAGATGAAATGCCAGTTACAATTAGATTGGCACTATCAATTTCATCAGTTAAAATAAATTTTTCAGTTGTTGTATCCCATACTAGTATTAAACCATCTTCAGTTTTTCTTGTCGAATTGACATCACTTAAATTATTTAATCTCGTGGGAGGTGCTGATGCATTAGATAATACTCTAATTACATTTTGTGAACCAATTCTATCATTTATGGTTGTCATTACCTTGTTACTCCAGATCTAACGAGTGCTGAACCCTCTATGGCTTTGTATTCCCGACCATTAACTGTCAATATTTTAATATCATAGACATATCTACCAGGTTTCAAGTTCACTGTATTTGTAGCAGTAAGAGATATGGAAATTATACCTGTCTCAGCATTAGAAATCGTAGTTGCAAAAGCAACATTAGTTTTAGACGCTGAGTGTTTTCGAAGCATTCCTGATGTAGATGCTCCAGTTAAATCTAAAAAAGCGTTGGTACGAGTATCCTCCAACTGAAAGGAAGTATCAAAGTCAAACCCTTGCTCTATCGTGATATTGGATACATATACTGCCATTATTAGTCAATACGGTTTTAAATATTTATATCTAAGAGGATTTATTGATTAATCCTGATATTAATGACTTAAGTTCATCAACTTCATTTCTTAATCTTTGAATTTCATTCTCTTGAATATTTTTTTGTTCCTGCAGTTTTTTGTACTGCAGGTAACTTTGGGTGTCAGTGTTTATTATTGCACCCGATCTTTCATCTCTAAAAAGATGTTTATGCCCTTTAACTGGAATCACTATGCTAATGCGATAACTCTTAAATCTTTGAATCTTGGAGGATATGCCTCATTTGTTCCACTAGATACAATCTTAATTTGGAATCCAACAAATTCATCCAAATCATCCACAGTAAATTCATACTCCTTAAACTCATCATCTTTACTTGCTGAAACAAATACATCAGGTTTTCCATTATTAAATCTAGGATCAACAATAATCTTATCAATACCAACATTTCTTAGATTGTCAAAACCAGGAAATAGTTCGTATGATTGTTCTATTTGATCCGAATCAGTTTTGAACAATCGATATAAAACTCTAAAGTCTGCTGATTCATGTCGATAAGCACTTACTAATACTTTTAATGATGTTGATGCTTGTTTTAAATTCACTTTCTGTGAAATATAACAAGTGGCATGTGGATCACCTGATATATTATTTGATCTAGTATCTGTTGCATAATCTGATATTGGTTTATTTAATCTATTTCTTAAGAATCTAAATGCACCATTCATTGTATCCAGTACAGGTGATAGATTTTCATCATTTGTGCTAAACCTAGTTAAAAGTGTAACTGATTTATTTCTAGGTAAACTACCTAATCTAGAATCTTCATTTGGTTCAGAACATAATAATCTTGGTGAAGATAATCCATTAATTTGATTAAATTCAACACTTTCAAATCCTTTATCTGCAAATGATATTTCAGAACCACCCTCACTTGTTCCAGAAACTGATCTTAGTTGAGTTGAAACTGTTGTTGTTGGTGCTGGTACAAATACATTAAATGAAGGAATAAACGCATCATATTGGAAGTTTTGAGTAGCTACTGATTGACTTGCTCCTCCAACCTTTTCATCTGTGAAACTAACTTGATTTACTCCACTTGATCGATTAAGTAAATTTGCTCTTCCTGAACCTCTGTTAATCTCTAAGAAATAACTATCACTTGTTTTTAACGACTGTAATGTTGAATTAGTTGGTACATTATGAGTTGTGTTAATACCTGTTAATGATATACCATTGAACTCATATTTAAATGCCTGATCATTTACAAAGTGGAAATCTTTTGGTGAACCACCAAATCCTCTTTCACCAACTGATAAGTTACCAGCTCCAATTCCATTATAGAAAATAATTTCCTTTCCAATCTGAACATATCCAGTGCTAGTTGATATACCTTCAAAGGTAGCAAATGGTGTTGTGTTTGCAACTGAAATGATAGTATCTGTTGAATTGACATCTGCTGTTAATAAAATTCCAGAAGTATCTGATTTTACACCGTCAATTTGTAAAACATTTTGAATTGAATTCATTGAATGGTTTGAATTATTAACTTCAAGAATATTTCCAGAATATAAATCACCATTAACTGATGAATCATCTCTTACATCAACTCCAGAATCAACTATTGTGTCATTTACAATATCGGTATAATACACTAGTCTTCTAGCATTATTGAATTTTTCACCTTGAACATTTGTTAGATATAGAGTGTCTATTCCGAACGTGCTAGTTACTGTTACTTCAGCATCAGTTCCTGCATTTCCTACATCTGCTGTAGTAATTCCTAAAACATCACCTACCGCATATCCGTTACCAGTTGATGCAATTGATACAGCACTAATCGAACCATCTGAACTAACTGTTACGATTCCAGTCGCTCCTGTACCTTGTCCTGTAATAGAATAAAAGTTAACCGTATATGGTGTGTTACTGTTATCATATCCAGTTCCAATGCCAGTTCCTGAGGTAGGTATTGTTAAGTTTGTTATTGGTGCTCCAATTTTTTCTACAAATCCTTTGGCATCTGTAGAGTTTGTATATGGAGAAACATTAGACGCTGAGACTTTAGTTCCTACTGATATTGCACTACTTAGAGCAGTAGTTGTATTAATACCAACTATTAACTTTCTTGGGTATGATTTTAATGAGTTGTCCTGCAATCTAGAATTAATTAAATCACTTGTTGATATGTCAGAATTAAATAATGTAAGAGAACCAGGTGTAGTTACAAATGAACATTTATATAAGTTAAACTTCAAATCTTGAGTTTGAGTTGCTGTCCAAATAGTTCCATTTTGAGATTTGAATAAACTTCCACCAAGATATTGTTTAGTAACAATACTCTTTGATCCTTGATCAACTCCAAGTGTTTGAGTCTCAATAGTCTCTTCGCCCATTTGAGCAATCCAAACTTTGTATTTGATTGTTGCTGGTGCTAAAATAACAACAGCATATTCTCTATCAGGTTCTAAGTATATTGGAGAGGGAAAAGTAACTCTAGTTGGTAATGAAGCATCCGTGGATGTTTTTATAATTGATTCCCCACTAGAATCTAACTGAGTTGGATCTAAAACAACTTCAGCAAAATCATAAATCAATTCATTTGTTGGGGTTCCTAATTCTACAGTTCTTACTTGAACAGTCAAAGGAACATTATCATCTTTTTCAAAGAAAAATAAATCTAATGATGATAAGAACATTCCCGTCTCATCTACAGTAAATGATTGTGCTAACGGATCACGTCGTCTTTGTCTTCTAATGAAGGGTCTCCTCCTCCTTCTTGGTGTTCTTGCAGGAGCTGCTGGTGGTGGTGGTGGACGACGAACTATCGTTGTAGATGATGTGAAGGTATTAATTATTCCATTTGTTATATATCTTGCATCTCCACGAGTTACACCAATCCCTTCATCTCCCTCTACAGGATCTGCATTGATAACACTTGAAGTTAATCTAAATGATTTAGTTCCATTTGCAAATCTTAAAGGTGGTGGTGGAGAAGTATTTGGATCTCTAAAGAAGAACGCACCATAAACTGCTCCAAATGAATCTGGTATTAATCTTACATCTGTGATGGTTGCAATTGCACCACTTGTTTGACCAACTAATCTTAAATCTTTCACAACTCTACCAAAAAACTGACCTTGAGCATCTTGACATAATGAAGCAATGTCAACATTCAATACAACCGAAGATTCTGTGTAAAAAGATCCTAAATTCAAAGTTGTATCGTATGGATTGCTTTGAAATACTGTGCTAGGATCATTGTAAGTTCCTGTTTTATGATTTGGTTGTGCTAACCTGAATGAGATTAATTGATTTCCCTGACCAAATGTTCCAATAACAGTTTCACTTGCAGAAAATGTACCAGAGACCATAGAAATTTCTAATAATTTAGGAACAATATCAATTCCACTCCTTCCTTCAAAGAATGGATAATGTCTGACACCTGGTGTTAGATTTAATGCACTAAATCCAACATTTCTAGATCTTATAAATGGTTCAGGTATTGATGAACTTAATATTCTTTCAGTTGATGTTCCCTCAGTATCCCCAAGAATAGTTCTTGTGCCTCCATCAATTTCTACGACTCTCGTCCAGTTGTCTTCTGATGGATTTAAAGTTATTCTACCCTCACGAACGACAACTTCATATGGGTTTACATTTTCAACTCTACTTGCTTGTGAATTACCAATATCACTTTTTACTTCAGTGTATTTTAAAGTTATTAAATCTCCTGTTTTTTGTACATTTGGATCTAATAATTCTAAATTTTGTGAAAAATCGGCAGAATTAATATCAATACTTTCAGATACACCCAATAGTGGTTTTACAGAAAAGAAATCTACTGGGGAAATCATTTCCTGATTTTCCGTATCAATACTAACTTTAGTATCTTGATTGTCTAAATCAAGTCTTTGAGCATCTTTAAAATCATCTACAAAAAATCCAGATTTAAATCTATCACCAGTTATATCTTTAATTTGTAAAGTTTTTGTGTCTATTTCCAATAAACTTAGACTGGTTATTACTTCTAAGTTTTCTATCCTATCTTCTAATTTTCCAATATCCCTCATGGTATATCTTCTATTATCAATTAATCTAATTTCAGCATCATCTGAATTATAAAGATATGCTGGAAGATTAATTGTAGCAACATGCATTGCACCATCGATTAAAGCTGGTGGTTTTGGATTGAGTGAAGATATGCCTTTTAAAACTGCAAAATCACCTTCATAGTCCTCCCCACTAGATAGAATTAACTTATCAATTCTAGGTAAGAAATAACTATACCCTAACCTAGACTCACCTTGTGGAGCAACTACAAAATTAATTGGACTTCCTGAGAAAAATCTACTAGTAAACGCAAATGGTGAGTAAGTAGCATACACAGTACTTGTTACTCTAGGTCTAAAATCAAGAGTATCTGTAGACCTTAAATTATTTGCTAAGATTGGTATATCACTTGTAAATCTATCTTGATCATAAGAATTAACTGTAAATACATCACCATCATCTGTAGATGGAACAACATATGAATTAAATATTACCAAAAGTCTTCTTGATGGAGCACTTATGGTTGGTTTCCTAACAATTCTTGAATAATCATAATATTGTTCTCTTTGTCCTTTGTCTAAAGAATACTTTTCAGTAACATTTGCATTATTTCCAAGAGTAATTCCTTGAACTGTGGTTTCAATATTTGACTCTTCAAATGTTACCAACTCACCTAATGTAAATTGATTATCTGTAAAATATGCAATCTCAACATTCTCACCGTCTACTCTAGTGACTAATTGAGCAACTGCTCCACTATCTTGTCCAATTATCTTTTCACCAACAACAGTATTTGTGTTCAAAGACAAACCAGAAACTGTTGTAAGTCTATCAAGAGTAGGATCATTCTCATCTTGAGATTCTAGAACAGAGACAATATTAACAACATCAGGAACATTTAATGATATTTCCCTATCTTCTATTCTCAATCCATAATATTGGTTAAATGTTAGTCCATTTGTACTAGTAGATACGCCAATTTTTGTTTTATTGACAATAAATTTATTACTTCTTGTAAATTGCTTTGATTTACTTACAATTCCTTGTTTTTCTACTGTGACATTAATTATCGCATTTCCATTATAATTTCTACTTAGTCCACTAAGTTGCACTCTTGATCCACCATCAACTAATTTAAATTGATCTCTTGTCAATGGTTCTATTACTCCATCAGCATAAACTAAAGAATATCTTTGAGTATCAAAATTAGTATAAAAAGAACTACTTATTCCTGCAGGAATGTCCTGTGTTGTGGAATTAGCACCAGCAAGGTTGATAAGAGCTGTTTGTGCTGAAATTGTTAATGTAGAATTTCCTAAATTAACCTCACAAATGTTTTCAGCAGTTAATTTTGCATATAATCCAGTATTTTCATTATCAACTATAGTAGGTGTTGCTAATGAAATTGAAGATGAGGTGTTTATACCAACTGAACCATCATTTACTCCAGCAACTGTTGCGATTCCAGCAACAGTTAAGGTTTTTAAATCTGAACTAATGGCGGTAACTCTATTGAAACTGATATCAGAAGTCCCTGCAGTTTGATATTGTATGATAGAATCTGTTTTTATACCACTAAATGCATTACCAGGAGATGTTATAGATCCCGTTACACCATCACTTGAGGTAATTGTACTATTGTTGAAAGATTGTACTGATTGTATTCTGGTTGTTTCTAATATTGTATCAGCTTCAAAAGATATTGATGATGTAGATTGAGAGACTGATTTTATATCTTGGATTCCATACGCTCTTACACTTGCAATAGATCTAAATGTTTCTCCATTACTAGTATCAATAATTAATTTTTCATTAGGAATAAAAGTACCTGATGTTTGAGATAGAACAATCTCGTTTGCACCTGATACTGTAGCATTAATAAATCCTGTGGCACCACTACTATCACCTCTAACAAAAGAACTAATATTTGCTGATAAAGGTGTGTTTAAAGTAATAAAAATATATGTCTGAACATCAAATAAATGAAGATTCCACTGACTTGCAGCATCTTCATATGGACTATTTCTCAATCCAAATGAATATACTCTTGCTTTTCCTATCTCATGTTTACCTGTTTCACCTCTTCTTTTGGAGAATAAACTTATAACACTAGTGTTTCCTATGCCCACATCAGGTGTTCCTGTTACATTATTAACTCTTAACATGGTTCCCATATCAAAAGGAACTAAAGCACTAGAAATATTTTCTTTATCTCTAGGTTTATCAAAATCTATAATTTTTGTTCCAGGTTGATTAATTCTAAAACCCTTTACATATGCTTTTCCAGAACTTACCTCCAGACAACCTAAATCATCTGATGGAGTATTACCCTGTTCAGTAACTTCATTAGATTTAAATATTCCTCCATTTGACAGTCCAGTGTCTAAAGAATCTGCAACCTTTACTTCAAAATTATCTAAGGAATAATTTCCAGATTCTTCAAACGTTCTAGCAGCTAGATATTTTTCTAATTCATTATAAACAGAAAAATCTTGTAATTTTTTAAGTTCTCCTTCTCTTACTTTAATTAATTCTACAAAATCAATATCATTAGTATCTGTTAGAGATTTTTTTGATAGAGTTGCTGTGATTTTTAACCTGTCAGCACCAGGTGCTGCAAAATTAGAAAATCCTTTTGCATTATCAAATAATGAGGAATCGTCATTAGATGATATAATTGATTCTGTAACATTTAATCCTACTCGATATGATGGATTATCTGAATATGGATCTAACACTATAGTGCTCGCAGGAACACTTACAAAGGTTCCCCTAATAAAATATACACCTTCATTCATTTTTACTGCACTACCCACATCTGAGGCGTTTGTAGACACCAATGTGGCTACACTTTCACCTGTAGAGATTGTAGTATTTCCATAAGTTAGATCTTCTAAAGTTATTAAAGGTTCACCGTCCTCTAAATTTGATATTGAATTTTCAGTATTTCCTGTTAAATATTTTATAAAAATTGTGGTATCTGTAATATCAGTTGAATCACTTGGTGTTTTGCAATCATTAACTAAAATTTCTATACCTGAATTTTGTCCTTTTAGTTTTTTACCTTTTAATTGATCAAGATAAAGAGATATTGGAAGACCTAAGTGCTCTGATTCTAATTTTATCGAATAATATTCATTATCATATAAAACACCACCAGGAATCACCATTGATCCTTCTTTAAATACATGATTTCCAAAGGATTTAATTTGATTCTGGAGTATTGATTGAAGAGTGGTTAACTCTCTAGCTTGAACAGGTCTACCTGGTTTAAATAGAACCTTGTAAAAATTATTGTCTTCATTAAAATCATCATAATAAGGACTTATATTTAAATTTGTTTTCTGTGACATGTTTTAGAATTCCAGGATAACTTTAATGTCTTCTTTTTGTCTACTATCTCTAGTGATCAACTGCCTATTATCTAGGTAGATAATATCACCTGACTGATTATTTATCTCAGATTGTGCTATACCATCTTTAAATTCTACACCTAAATCGATAACCTTAGTTCCTGTTGGGTTCGTTGTGATACCGCTAAATGAAGTATTAATACCAATAGTATAAGTACTGGTGCCATCAGTTCCAGTTATTGCACCCTGATCAGAAAAATCATATATTTGACCATTAGCACCTGAGATACTGCTAATACCAGTAGTATCTTGTTGATCCCCTGTAGTAGAATTAAAGTATAATGATCTATCTTGATAGTACTTAAGAACTGCTATTTTATTAGTTGAATCTTCTGATATAATATCAAAAGAAGTTATATAACCTCTCACCTTTCCAATAGTACTACCAGTACCTACAGTTTTGACATCTTGCTCAATTATATCTCCTATTTTAACATCTGAAGAAGATGGAAATGTATTTAGATATAATGATTTAACTGATGAATATTGAGTTTGATTGTATATTTCGGTTGAACCTATTGAAGTTGGATTCTTAACGATACCTATTTGAGCAAATTTAGTATCTATTGGAAAATCCTTTGTAGAATCATCAAACCTAGCATAAATTAAAACCCTATCTGCACCCAATTCCTTGTAAATATCAGACCCATGTCCTTTTGAAGGTGGTATAATAGGAATTAGTTTTGCATTAGGAGAGGTTGGTTGTATATCCGTTAGATCAAGTATTCCGTAAGTGTATCCTTTTCCTCCAACTGATACTTGTACATCACTAATCTTAGTATCTGTTCCCACTTCAACTACTGCTCTTCCACCAGTACCATCACCTACAATTTTAACTTCAAAACCATCATCACCAGCATTTTTATATCCAGTGCCACCATCTTCAACAAATATTTTTTTAATTTGATTATTACTAATATCAGAATTTCCATTATCTCTTACATTAGCAATATTACTATCAGTAGATGTTTCCCAATTATTAGGTAATGGTATAAATTCTGTAGCATCAAATTTTATAATATCACTTGGAGGAACTGTAAATAAGTATTTCCAGAGGTATCCATCATCTGTAGCACCAGTTGCTCTAAATGGTTCCAATCCAGTTAAAGTTGGTTCATTTAAAGATGCATTACCAGTTGTGTTTATACCTGATGATCCATTGTCTATGCAAATATAAACATTAAAATCTTTATTAATTACATAAAAATTAGAATCATATAGTCTTGATGTTTTTCCATTAGGTGCTTGATTGTTCGAACTATAATCATGTCGATACATATCATAAGTAGTATCTTTAACCCAATTTATTTTTCTTACAACCCTTCTAATATTGTCAGATGTGATTTTTTTACCAAAAATCATTGTATCTCTAACATGATTCAAATAATTAATACTATCAACAGGAGTTTTTCTAGTGGATTGATCATTCCATTGTGCATCACTTTCATTTCTACCAAACGCATTTGGGTTGTTAACGACAGATGGGTTTGATAATCCAACAAAAACATAATATGAATTTGAGGTATTATTTACATCTCCTAAAAAATTACCTGCGTTATTAATTCTAAATTGATCTGTTACAATTGCCGACATTTTTTATATTCTATAGTTTTTTTCTTATATTTATACTAGGTTTAGTTGTCTTTAATTTGGTCTACTCTTATCGAGCAATGCACCTGTATTTCTTATACCAGAATTTCTTCTCTGTATAGTTGGAAAAGTTGATAAACCAGAGTTTACAGTTTTTCCAGAAATAGTGACCGATATTCGATCTGCAACCACTGGATTCCTAGTACCACCAGTTAATTTACCCCAAGAGAACCTACCAGATATACCACTAGTTGAAATACCTGTTAATGAAGTATCTGTTTTCACGCCAGCAACAAATTCTGCTGTATTTGAAGTGGTGCTATATGAACTAATTAAGTATATATTGTCAAAGAATGATGTTCCGATTCCCACAGGAGCACCTGTCGCTGTCACAACAGAGGTAACACCTGCTCCAACCGCAGTATCAAATATGTAAATTGGATCTCCATTTGACAATCCAGTAAATGTTCCAGATTCTTTTTCTAAGAAGAATTTTATAGTAGAACTACTCAATACATTTATTGAGGTAACTATGCCAGTGAATCCACTTGAACCAGTGAATCCAGTTATCAATTCATGTGGAGTTGTTGGAACTGGTGCTATTACATGTGGAACGATTGATGTGGAATATCCAATACCTCCATCATTAATTGTTACTGAAGTTATGATACCACTTGTTATATTACCTGTTGCTGTTGCAACATGTGTGTTAATACCTGTGGTTGGTACACCAACTGAAATTGATGTTGTTGTCCCTACATACCCTTCACCACCATCATTTACTGTTATAGATTGTACTGTTCCTCCAACAGAAATTACAGCAGATAAATTAGCTACTCTTGGTGTTATTGACTCATCAACAACTAATACACCTATGTCATTCGGACTTTCATAGAAGAACTGTGTGGTAGAAGAATCAGTTCCAAGTCCGATACTATCAAGATAAAAATCTTGATCACTTGTTGAAAAATCTTTAATTATCTTAGATTCTGGGAATATTAGAGGTTCTATTAAAGGTCTTACTTTAGTTACTAACTCACCATTAATAAATTTATCATTTTTTTGTTTTATCCATCTCAATGGTTTTGATACTTGAGAATTAATTCCCTCTTCAAAATACACATTTGTTTCAATTAAATCTGATGTTACTATACCTGCTATGACTCTTCTATTTTGATCTTCATTGGAAATATCACTATTTTTTAATAATTGTATCTCATCTCCAACCTTCACTGATTCATTAGCATCCACAAAAGTTACATCAACATTATCTGTTCCTTTGAAGAAAAATATAACCACATTATCATTTTGATCTGGTGGTTCTGTAAATTGGAAAGATGTTCCACCATCGAATGTATAAGCTTCACCAGGATTTTGTACCACACCATTCACAAATATTAATATAAGAGCCTGCATATCAATATCTGAATTTGCTTTGGATTCAAATGAAACTAGTTCTCCTTTGAAATTAAGAGGGAATCTAGTTCTAACTCCGTCTTGAAGATTTCTAATTGAATCAATATAATCAAATTCTCCCACATTCCAAGAGCAAAAACTATCAGTAAATACTTCATTTACAGTAAATTCAACTTCACTTAATGGTGATGATAAAGACTTATCAGTAATTAATCCCACTGGTTTAAATACATCACCTTTTCTAAATCCGTAACCAGTTCTTGCAATATCAAATGATTTAACTTCAAATAAAGTAGAACCAATACCAGTCGTATTGCTACCTCCAACATCAATATTTAAAAGTAAACCAATTCCAGTATCAGTAGTAGTGCCTAAACCAACTCTAGAAACTCCAACTACAGGTAAATTTTCATATGTTGGTGAAGGTGGTATTATTTTTGGATTTATATAACTTGTTCCACCACCAACAACAGAGAAAATTAAAGTTCCACCAATACCAACAGTTGCAGTGATAGTAGCACCAGATCCAACTCCACCACCAGATCCAACATTTACAGTAAGTGTATTTACAGTAGTACTCCCTATTGATAAAGATGCATTATGTGCTGGATCTGTTGTTCTTGGATATGGATGATCTGTTGAATATGCATCTTTATCACATCTAAAGACTAATGACTCAGTTGCTATACCTATAGTATTAGAGTTTGTTAATCCATGATTTGGGATAGTTAGTACCAAAACTCCCGATAGAGAATCATAAGACACATCAGTTGGAGTAAATTTTGACCCTGTATTTGCTTCTATAGAATTGTTAGAAGAACTAACAAATCTATGTTGATAAACTTCATCTATAATTCCTATGCTTATAATGCCATTCCCAGTTTCACTTAGTTCTGGACGATATCCAGATCCATGAAAATCTCTAGTGCCTACACCAACTGCAGTGATTGAACCTCCAACACCTAATATAGCAGTGACAGCAGCACCAGCTAAAGGAGCAATTCCTAATCCACCAGTATATCCAATTGATATGATCTGTCCAGATCTTGGCAATTGATTTTGATTTACATCAGAATCACTAATAATTTGAGTTCCATCAGATGATGATATTCCACTAAATACAAAACTTGTTATTCCTGCAGATTCTACAAACTCATAATTATTATCTGGGTTTTTAAGTGTTGTTGGGGGTTGAAATACTCCATTTAAGGTAACAAAACTACTTCCTGTGGTAAGACCAGTTGTATTTACTCCTGATATTGATACTGTAAAAGTTTTACCAATTCCTGTAAATTCAGTTGAAACATCATCAAAAACTGCATTTGAAGAATAATCTTGTTGTAGATATACTCTTCCAGTAAAAGATGATCTTAATTGTTCTCTATTAGAATCATCCTTCTCAGTAACACCTGCTCCTCTAGGTGGATCTGTAAAGAATATTTTTTCATCAACAATATTATATCCACCTTTGAATAATCTAACTAAAGTCGAATCTGTATGAGTGGATACAGATGTCCCAACAACGGATCTAGTAACATCTACTAATTTTAAAACTCCAGTATTTGTTATTGGACCTACATTTGTAGTACCGAAACCAACATTGTTAACTTTTACAATTTCATCGTCTATTTTCAATAAATCATTAATGACTATTGATGAAATTCCTGCTAAAGATAATATTGTAGTTGATATTGATACCTGACCACTGACATTTCCAGATAACGTTGTTGTTATTGGAGTAAATGTTATTGGAGATTGTATCACATTGTCAAGAGTTATTAGAGTTTTTTCATTTCTCTTAAACATGGTTAATTGATGCCTATTTCCTGATCCAACAGAATTAAATGTGATAGGAGATCCTCCTTTAGTTGTTGATAATTGGAATATAGGTGAGTTAGTTGTGCCTGAAGGTAAAACTACATATACTTCACTTGGTAAAGGGTTGCCATTTGACATTACTAGTGATGAGATTCCCACACCCTCAATTGAAGATCCTGGTTTGTAAATTAATCTTTCATTTCTATTGAAGAAATTGTTAGTAATAGTGAATTCTCCTGTAGAAAGATTAA
>VTLG01000146.1_pt1 | contig 22693 bp, 36 predicted proteins | sample 4694571 | NCBI WGS metagenome assembly VTLG01 (sample SAMN12604809, study PRJNA352737) | marine metagenome | biome: ENVO:00000447; feature: ENVO:00000209|ENVO:00000569|ENVO:01000036; material: ENVO:00002151; isolation source: viral sequences binned using virsorter ...
TGTATGGTGTCGAGCATGGCTACGCATCACTTTTTGTTGTCTTGGTGTAAGGTCTTTTATTATATTTTTAATAGACGCAACCTTAACCATTATCTTTTTTTTCTGTTCATTTTAGGCTTCTTGGCTTTTTTCTTTTTTTTCTTCATTCCACCATGAGAACCTTTTCCTGTATGATAAGGCATATTATTTTCTCCTTTTAGTTTTTTTAGTTTGCTTTTGTTTCTTCAGTATAGCTTTTTGTAAAGCCATTGGAAGTTTCTTTTGTTTCTTTGTTAGTGCCATCTTTTCTCCTAGTTTCTTAATTTACCATCTGACCATTTAGCATCAGGTAATCCATTTTTAAACTCTCCACCAGAATAAGTCAAAACTTGTTTTCTATTAGAACCCTCTTTATAGGAACAATGAACCCAACCACTATTCGGCTCACCCTCTTTCCAAAATTCTAATATTAGTTGGTCAAAGTCACAATTATTTTGAATCCATAATGCTACTTGTAAGTTAGATATACCAGCTATTTCAAAATCAACAGCTTCTCCTTTAGTATGTTGGCTAGATTTACTTGATTTTAAAATTTCGCACAAAGCTTCTGTACGATAGCCTGAAGTAATAATTATTGGTTTTTCAAACTTTGCTCTTACAGGTTCTAATACTGCATAACATAAATCAGTAAGATTTTTTATCTCTCCACTACCAGCTTTATTTTCTAACCCATGTCGAATAGCAGTAGATGACTTTTCAAATTCTTCTAATTTAAAATGTTTAGATAATTGCATAGTTTATTCCATAGTTAAGCAAGTGGATATGTGGTGTAAAGATAATATCCACTCGCAATTTTTTGTATATCACCATAAATTTATAAAATCAATTCAGTCAAACCACTATTTGATCCTATTTCACCTTTATAAAAAGTATTAAAAGCTAAACTAATTCTAGTATTATCACCTTTTTTGGTTTCTACTTGATGTATTGTAGATGATGGAAATATAAATAAATTACCTGTTTGAACAGGAAAAAACCAAGTATCAGAGTTCCAAATATTATATTGATTTATTTCTGGTTTAATTTGTTGATAACCTTTAGGATTTGTAAATTTTATTTTATCATTTTTTTTATCGCAATCAAAATATAATACACCAGATAATACCGAATTAGGGTGTGCGTGTTGATGGTGAAATTGATTTTTTTCTGTATAATTTAACCAAGATTGAGTGATGTAAATTTCAATATTATTTTTTGGGCAAATAATTTTGTCTAAATAATCATTACAACATTTGTCTAAAAATTTTTTAATGTTTTTAAATTGTTTTCTTTTTAAGATGTAATTATCTTTTGTATTAATATTTCCTGTATTTGGTTTGCAATGTTTTTTTTGTTCATCTACAAATTGTAATTCTTGTTTTGTAAAACCTCTATCTAAATTATTTGTATAAATAGGTGTAGGAAATAAATTATGTATGATGGCTTTGATCATTTTTTAAATTCATACCAACCTGTAATAATATATTTATCTTCATTTATAGTTGTATGTCCTTTATGTGTGAAAGTCCAATCAGCACTCCAAATAAAGGTTAATCCTTTTTCTGGTTTTACTTTTAATTTTTGATAATACCATTCTGTTTCTCCACCTTTATTAACATCATTAAGATAAGTCATAAAAACCAAATGTCTTTTACCTGATTCAATACAGGATGTTTCAGAGTGCCAATGATGATATGCTTGGTCAGGTTTATATTTTTGAATGTTAAATTTTTGCTCTATTCCCCAATTTGCTACATTTTCATTACAAAACTTATATTTATTTTTATAAATATTTAGGCATTTTACAAATTCATCAAAGTATTCTTGTAAAATTTTATTGTTATTTATTTGATTAATATGTATTCCTAAATCTAAACTATCTTTAATATTTTTATCAATACCATCTCTAGTTTTACCGATTGTTTTATCTTTTGATTTTTCAAATAAATTTATTAACTCATCACAGATAGATAAATTGGAAAAATAATATCCATCAATAAAATTATTATTATTGTTTAAATGATATTCTCTCACACCACTTTTTTATGTTTATTCTTTTAAATCCCAATTTTGATTTGTTTCGTTCCATTCATAGTAATTATTATTGTCTCTTTGTTCTTGTGTTAATTCTGGTTGATTAACAGGTGCTTCCCAAAGACAAGTTTCTTCATTCAATATCCAACTGCTGAATGGTTTGGGTGGTATAAAAGCATCTCTTGTTTGATCATATTTATAACCAATACCAGCAAAATTTTTTCTAAATGGAGTGCCACCTAATCTATGTTTTCCACCAATAGTATTATACGAAGTTTGTTTCCAAATTTCATTTGTTCCATATAAGTTATTTAAAAAATCTATTCCAGCTTGTTCAGTTGTTGCAATATCATTTGAAACTACTACAACTGTTAAAACTTTATTTCCTGCTCCTAATTTTACAAAACTCGCCATTATGCTGTATAACTCCCTGATGCGTTAAATGTAATTATAGTATCTGAACCTGATGTTGTAACTGTTGGAGAACCTGATGTAACACCAGAATAATCAGCAGTTGCTAATCTTAAAATTACAACTCCTTTTCCACCAGCTCCACCATTAACATCGTGTGTCCCCCCTCCACCTGATCCTGTGTTTGCAGTACCAACTCCACCTGCACCATTACTTCCTGTGTTTCCATTTCCACCACCTCCTGTTCCTCCTGTTCCTCCAGGAAGATTATCTTTGCCAGATCCTCCACCACCACCAGCTCTTGTGACTCCTGCACCTGTAATTGAACTTGATAAACCATCTCCACCATCTCCACCAGTATTATTTCCTCCATTAGTTCCTGCTTGAGATGAACCTCCTCCACCACCAGCACCATTTTGTGGTGCGTTAACATCACCATTTCCACCATCAAAACCTTGATTAGATGTTCCTGAACCACCAGTACCAGCAGGAGAACTATTTTGACCTGATCCACCTCCACCAGAGCCTCCATCTGCACCATCTATACTTGAATGACTACCACCACCACCTCCACCTAAAGATGTAATTGTAGTTATACCAGTCCCAGATATAGAACTATCTGATCCATTTGTTCCTTTTGAACTTGCATTTGTTGATCCTGCACCTCCATCTCCGACTGTAATTGTATAAACTGTTGATTGTGATAATGCTAAAGCTGTTTCAGAAGAACCACCTCCACCAGATGTTTCATTATTAAAAGAATTTCTATAACCTCCAGCTCCACCTCCACCAGCAGCAAGTTTGCCTCCACCTGCTCCTCCCCCAATAACTAAATAATCAACTGTTATAGTTTGAGGAGTTTCATTACTTACATCATCATCTCTTACAGGAATCCAGCCTTGTGTTGAACCAGAATAAACTATTTTAATACTTTGACCCTCAACATTATAAACAGGCTTAGGAGATGTAAAACCTTGAAATTTATTTGAACCTTGATCTAATGTAAGATTATTTGTTGCAAATGACCTTGAAAAATCTACAAATTCTATTTCATCTCCTACACTTGGCGAACTTGGTAAATCAATTTCAAAAGCACCACCACTTGTATTTACAAAATAACCTTCTCCAGCTACTGCTGTGAAATTAGCAGTTTTGACTGATGATTGCCAACTTGTACCACCACCAGCACTAGCAAAAGATAAATTACCACCTCCATCTGTTTGTAAAATTTGATTTGCTGAACCATCTGCATTTGGAAATTTAATACCATCTAAAACTAATTTACCTGAACCTTTTGGTGTTAATTTTAAATCAATGTTAGTATCTCCACCTGTTGCTGATATTTCAGGTGCATTTCCTGTAGCAGAATTTGTGACATCAATTTGATTTACTGCTGATGATGTTGTTTGAAATGTTATTTGTTCGTTTCCATTTTCGTCAATTATTCCATGTGCGTCATCAAAAGCTATATTGTGCGAGTTAGTATCTAAATTTCCACCTAATTGTGGAGTTGTGTCGCCAACTAATTCTGTTGTGACTGAACTATCTAACCAATTAACTGTGTTAGCCGATGTATCTATATTTGCTAAACTTATATCCTCACTTCCATCAAAAAATTTTAATGTTAAACTATTTGAACCTGAATTAGTTGTATCAAGCCAAATAGTACCTGTTGTTGCTGAAGATGGTCTTGAAGTTCCTGAGTTGTTTGAATTTTGTGCTGATAAGATATTATTAAGTTCTGTTCTAAATGAACTAAATCCTTGATTGTCTAAAACGAAATCTGATACCTGTGCCATATCTAAACCTTATAATAAAAAATTATGTTGATTTCAAGCCATGTCCTACCACTTGATAATCAAATGTTCTGCTTATTCCTGTATTACTACTATTATAAAACCTTATTGTAAAGGCAGTTTTTGATTTGCTTGTAATTTGATAATAGTCTCCTGTTTCAAGTCCTTGTGCAGAAATACCTATGCTTGGAGTTGCGTAAAAAGAATTTGTAAAAGTAATTGTCGTTCCTGAAGCACTTGCAACTACATCTTGCCCAGCTTCAGTTCTTTTTTCCATATTTACTTTAGTTTGCAAAGTATGAACTTTTGCTCTTACCTTATTATCATCACTTGTAATTTTACACCTAAATTTAAAAAACCTACCTTTTATAGTGCTTTGCTGTGCAATTTTTTGAAAGTTTGTAATATTGTCTAAACTTGTATTATCAAATCCAACTTGAACTTCTGCTCCACATTGTATTTCAGGAGATCCATCAAAAGGTGCTTTAGCATCATCAAAAAGAGACGCACCTCTACCTGAGTCAAATAAATCATATTCATCCTCAGAACTCATACCTATTACTGCACCTAAATTTGTATCATAAATTGCATCAAGACTAAGTGTGTTTGAAAATGTATAAAATCCTGATGATTGAACATTACTCCCAAAATTAGTTGGGTTTGATGTGGAATCTGTGCCACCTAAATCAAAATTACCCTCTGCTGAATCAATGTTACCTACTAAACTATCAACTTGTGTGATTGTATCTAATATTAACACTTTTCTACCAGCATTATCTGTTGATATTGCAACAGCACTATCTCTTGTTCCATTAAAATCTGCCATTATTCACTCAAAGTTAAAACATTAGTAAAGTTTTGTAGTCCTGATATATTAGTTGAAACAATAGAAGCATTTGCTGAACTATTACCTAATTTATCTACTGCTTTAATACAATAACTGCCAACTTGTGCATTTACAACTAAACTATTTGATTTTCTTCTTACCACTTTTGCAATAGGTGTGCTTTCATTCCAAGTAGCACCACTTGTTACATCTTGAAATCTTATTTCATACCAAGATATATCTAAATCTGTTACAGGTGTCCAAGATAACTCCATTTGATTTGAGCCAACCATAGATACTGACAAATCATCTACATCACTTGGTATTTCTGTTGCACCAACTATTTTTCTTGATGCTGAGATAAAACTAGACGATACATTAAAAGTGTTAATAGCTTTTACCTTTACATCATAAGTAGCATCATCTATTACATTTAAAAACTCATGTTTTAGCTGTGATCCACTTGATATTATTTTAAAATTACTTTCATCGCTTTTTTTAGCTTCTACTTGATAGTATTGAACAAATTGATCTGTACTTGCAGTAATATCTATATTTAATCTTGTGATAACAATACCATCAGCATATTCAATCATCTCATCTGATAATGTAATCGATGCTGGTGGCTGTATAGTAAATGGGTTTGGTAATGTAGTTGTAGGTGTACTTGATACTTGTTGTTTTGTTGCCCAAGTATAATGAGATGCTTGGTACTCTACTAATTGTAAATTAATTGTATAATCTTCAGCAAAAGTCATTGAAATTACTCTAAATGCTTTATTGGAAAAGCCAAGCGATGATAAACTTACATTGACAATATCCCCTATATGTAATTCATAAGCTTTAAATCCACAATTTAAACTTAAACCAATCGCTTCTCTACTTCGTCTTAATATAATCTCTGCCATTTCCTCTGCTTGATAAGTTGAAGTAATTGTACGAAAATCTGCCCTATGTTCTAACAAAAACCCACCATCTGCTGTTTTCATAGTTGCGTGTTGATCTGCACTTGCTAATCCTGAGTCATCTATTGGTGGAAACTGAACTTCATCTACTTGATAATTTCTGTCAGGATTAATATAAGAAACTATAACTCTATTAAATTTTGAATTTTTTGTTGGAGAAGCCAAAGCATAACCACCAATAATATCATCTTCTGTAAGTGATACTGAAGCTGTGCCTATTGTTTCTATAACTAATTTATATTTACCTTGAACATAAGGTAGATACCCTCTCATGCCTTTTATTATGTCTCTAACATTATCTAATACTTTTTTTGATGTATCTACAACAGCATTACAATCAAATATGTTAATATCACTACCACCTGAAAATGGTGTGACCTGAGTTTCGCAAACTTGTGAAGCATCGTAAAAACTTTGTAAATCTAAATTAGCTGTGGCTATTCCTTTGCCATATCTTTCGTTTCTTAAATAATCTAATAAACAAAAAGCTGGGTTTGTAGAAAAAGATGCAGTTTGCTCTGATAGGTTTGATGCTAATGTAACAACCTTTTTACCTTTTACTTTTGCTTGAACAACAGGTATTCCACCAAATACATCTTGATTCCACTTAAACCTTAAAGCTAAATAACAAATACCTCTTAATCTATGGTTACTTCCCCATGATGATAAAGGTGTTAAAACACTAGATGCTACTTGGTCATCTGTTCCCATAAAAGCTTGTACTTGTATGTGGCTTGTTGAATCTTTAAAAAAATTACTATCACTACTTGCAACTTCTCTTGTAGTGCCATGAGTTAATGCTCCATCAAATGTAACTACTTTATCATCTACTCTTATTTCTTCTATTGAATTTACTTCTCCCTCAGATAAAACAAGTGCAACATATAGATAAGTATTATCTGTTCCTGAAGTTTCTATAAAGACTCTAGTTCCACCAACTAATCTTTCTCCATAAATTACAGGAATACAAGCATTATTAGATTGTTTGTTTAGTAATATACCTCTTTCAGTTTCTTCAAAATCATTTGTACCAAAGTCAGGTACATCAGGTTTCATTGACCTTGAAAATAACCAACCAATAGCAAAAATACCTAAAGCAACATAAGGATTAAAATTACCACTAAAAATGCTAAAAGCTGATCCAACAAACTTTTTACCTGTATCAACTACTTTTTCTACTGCACCACCCATTACTTATGAAAATCCCTTTTATATTTTTTTGAGACTCTATATACTTGGTCTTGTTTATTTAAACGCAACCAAGATATAGACTCATTTGTTTTTAATAATTTTTTAAAATAGTTATATACCCATGACATGACCTCTTTACTCTTTCTAAGAATCACAATATCATATAACCAAAGATTTACACCACTTTTCCATTCGTTCTTATAAATCTTAGAACTTGTTACATAAGCTTTTTCCACATCTTTATTAAGATATGCCCAATTTACAAATCCATAAACTCCATCTTTATCTTCAAACACTTTAAATTGATTTGCCTGTAAAGATGGTAAAATATGATAGAACAAATCAGAGTATGAGTTTTGTTGGTATTTTGGAAAATATTTATACAATCTAATTATTTTATTTATGTCCATTATTCTCTACCCCATTTAATATCCAGCACATTTTCACTTGAATAATCCATACCCAAGTCTGTGCTAAAAAATCTTTGTTGAGAAGCATTTGATGTTTTTCTACCTGACTTTTTATCAAAATCTGCCCAATGTGAAACAATAATTAATTTTACATTTGATTGTGTTGCTGTTTCAGATATTTCAAATGTGTCTATGTTTCCTGAATACAATAATATTGGATCAGCTATTATTGAATTACTTGAATTAAGCAATCCTCGATATATTTCTACACTATCATTTACAATATTCTCATTTAAACAAGTTGATATAAATGTTTGATCTGCACCTGAAAGTGATAAGCTTAGAGATGTTTTAGATATATCTGTTTGTTCCTCAAACGATGAACCACCTACTAAATGTGGAGAAGCTGTGTAAGTTCGACTTGAACCTGATACAGATGAAGTTAAATCAAATCCACAATCGGTAAGAAAAACAGGTGTAGAAAAACCTATCTCAATAAGGTGTATGGGTCTAATCTGACCTGTTAATAATTCGTTTTTTACTGCTGTCGTTAGTGTTCGTGCCATAGTCTTCGTAATAACTTCTTGTTATGCTTTCTGTACCTTTTAGCATGGTAAAATTAAATTTACTATCAGGTTTTTTGTAAGCTTTTAAATCGTTAGTTTTTTCGTCTATTTCATCAGCATTGACAATAGCAGTAGCTTCAAACTCGGCACTCACTAAATGTGTGATTTTGTATTTTTTCATTAAAGAGTTTCTTCAACATCTAACTCAAATTGATATAAAATATTACCATCTTTGTCTGAACCAATAGCACCAAACTCTTGCACATCATTTATTAAATGTACTTTAAAAGCAACATTGTCATAAGTTACTACTGAGTCATCTACTAATGCTGTAATAAGTGGTGGCTCGATAGTGAGTGTTGCTTCGTTAGAAACATCTGCTGTTACATCAGCTACGACCATATAGACTTTAGTATGTGAAGCAAAAGAAATAAAATCTCCAGCTTTAAATGTGCCTGTCATGGCATCTACATTTATTGTGGTGTCTCCAACTGCGTGTGTGCCATTGACTAAAATAGTACCACTTGCATTACCTCTAGCATTTTTTATTTCAGGTGGTGTAATAGTAAAATCTTCTTTACCTGATCTTTGTTTCATTATGAAAGCCATAAGTTCTCCATAAATGTCTGATCTTTTGCCTGTAATAATTCTAGCTGTAAAACCAAATCTTTGATTATCTACTTGTCTTGATAATTTTTTTCCTGATATAGATTTAGAAACAAGTGTGTTTTGAACTGACTTAATACCAAGTGTCTCAAAATCTGCTGTTGATATTGGAAATGCACCACTCATTATATTAACTCACTTCTGCCTTTTTCTGCTAAAGCATTATTTATTATTCCTGTTATCGTACCTCTATTCTCTTGTAAAGCTTCTCCAAATCCTCTTGAATCTATTGTATTAATAGTAAAGTTCACATTTACTGCTCCATTACCTGTACCTCTAGCTGATTGAGTTATTTGACCTGTACTATTTGGTATAAACATTTCAGCACCTCTTTCTCCTACGATTGTTGGCTGACCTTTTCTAACTGCTCCACCTTTTGCCATAGCAGTAAATCCTAAAAATCCTAATGGGTTTCCTGACATTAACATCATTGCTGTTTGTATTTTTAATTGTTGTTTCATCTCTTTTGTCTTATCTTTTTCCAACAACAATTCTAATTGCTTTCTAATAATTAGTTCTATTGTAAATGCTAATAATTTTACCATTACTTGCTCTGCTAAATTTTTCATAGTCTCAGCTAAATTTTTTCCTAGTATTACTGACTCTGCTAAAGCTTGTGAAAAATTTTTGATACCTTTGTTAATTTGTGTTCCTATAATATTTCCAGCAGTTGTTAAATTACCAATCATATTTTTTAAAGCTTCGCTGTTTCCATCTTTAATTGAAGAAAATATATCTCTAAAATTTCTAAAAATTGCTTGTGAAATTGTTTCAACTTTACCAGCTTTTATTGTTAAATCTTCTGTATCTTTTTCTTCATCAGTAGTTTCTCCTTTTATCTTGTTTTCTAAACCTAGTATTTCTTTAAGTTTTTTAATAATTCTATCTAAATTCATAAGTACAACAGCAGTAGTACCAATTAATAAATTTTTTCTTATTGTAGCATTGAAACCCATCATAGCAGTATTTGTTACCCCTATTGCGATTGCTAAGTTGTGAAAAAATTGAATTACTTTAAGAGCAATAAATAATCTAAATGCCTCTGTAATTAAAACAATATTGTCTTTTAAAAATTTAAGTGTAGATGCTGTGCCTTGAATAATAGAACTTAAACCTGAACCAATCATTCTACCAAAGTCAGCTATCTCTTGTCGGTTTTCCTCTACTGTTTTTTTTAAATCTCCTAAATTATCTTTAAGTGCTTTGAAAAAGCCTTTAGATACTTCTACTTGAAATATAAAAAAAGCATCTTTTAAGTTTGATATTGTTCCAAATAAAGTAAGTGCTAATTCATCCATTAGATTACCAAACTCTCCACCTGTTCCAAATGCTTGTGCTAATCCTTTTATAGATTCTTTTGTATTAATAGAAACTCCCTCTTTGAAACCAGCCATAGCTTTTATACCTCTTTCTCTAAAGAGTTCAGCACTACTAATCCCAGCACTAAAAGACCTTTGAACTTGTAAAGAAGCTAACGCAAAATCATTACCTAATAATGTAGCTGTATTACCTGTTATTTTTAATAATTCTTCAAATGATACTCCACTTGCTTCAGCTTGTTTTCTTACAGTTGCAAGTGCTGTTATACCTTGTTGTATATTCTGTAATTCAAAAGGAGTTGTTGCGGCAAATTTAGTAACAGACTCTAAAGCTTTTTGACCCTCTTTCGCTGAACCAAATAATGCTTTTAATTGTACTTCTAATGCTTCAATTTGAATACCAGCATCTACAAATCCTTTTATAACAACTCCAGCACCTAAACCAATAAAAGCATTTCTTAAATTAAAAACAGATTGTCTTACTCTTGATAAACCAGCTTGTAACCCTGTTAAAGCTTTTTTTGTTTTATCATTTGCAATTATATCAATAAGAAGTCTTTGATTTGCCATTATCTGTATTTCCTTTGTTCAGCTAGTCTCTTTTGAGTTTTATACTCATCTTGCTCTTTTTTCAAGTAAGCTATCCAAAGATTATAATGACTACAAGGCATATCTAAAACCTCTTGGATTGTAATATGAAGTCTGTCTGCTACTGCTAAAAGCGACCTTATTTCAGGGTCGCCATTTACTTTTTTTCGGCTTCCTCATAAGAAGCATCTAAAAGAATTTTATTTGAAATTGTTGCTATTACATTTGAGTCTGCTTTTTTTCTCAAATCAAATTTATCTTCTAATTTAAAAGCTTTTTTTAGATTACCTTTTTCATCTTTAACTTGAAGCTTCATAATCAACAAATCAACAAGAACATTTAAGTCTTGAAAGTTATTTGATTTTTTAAAAATGATGTTTTTTTCTTCAAGTGTTAAAGGCTCAGAATAAAATACTGATGGCTTACCATCCTCATCTTTCCATTCAGGAACTTCAATAGTTATAGTTTGCAGAGTCTCAAAATGAGTTTTAACTCTATCTATTATAGACATAAATATCTATTAACTTTCTGCACCTATTGTTAATGCACCTGTGCCTTGAAAAGTAACTGATCTTGCTACAATTCCATCTAAAGGTTGTGATACAGACATTCCTGTAATTATACCAGCACCCTCAAACTTTCTGTCTCCTGTTGAACTACCCTCAGGTAATAGTTTAAAAGTAACACTAGACCCAGCAGTTAATTGTGTTTGAACACTATCTGCTTCGTCAAAGTGCATTTCTAAGCTTCCTGAAAATGATGTTCTACCAGCTACGAAACTTTTTGCACCATCTGACATTTTTGTAGATTCTACAACATCGCCTGTTGTTTCAAGAGTGAAAGAAGTAAGTTCGCCAACTGCTGAACCACCTACTACGACTTCGCCCTCTTTTCCATGATGAACTGCCATTTTTTATTCTCCTATGTTAAAATTGTTTATATTATTTTTCTTCTTCATCGTCAATATCTTCCTCATCATCTTCATCAAAATCTTCTTCTGAATCATCTTCCCAAGTTTCATCTTCTTCTTGGTCTCTAAGATCAGCAAGTAAATCTTTGACTTCTTCACACATTAAACTTTCTTTATCGTGTAACTTTTCTATTGCGTCTATTTTCTTTTCTATTTTATCAATGATTTTATCTTTGTTTGCCATATCTTCTCCTTGTTTATGGTGTTCCAGCTTGGAACTCATAAGTACATCTTACAACCATTCTTATACCACCAATCGGAAATAATGTACCCTCGTCTGTTTCCACACTAATAACTTCTGTATCAAGTGCGTTGCTACTTCTTGTAATATCAGATTCTAAAGCTGTTTCAATAGCTGTAATTAATTCGTTTCTTTTTGTGTCAATATTAACTTCAGCACCTTTTACAAATCCGAGTATTGCAAAGTCAATAATTCCTATTCTTGTTTTTGCACCACTTCCTATTTCTTGATCTTCTCTTGATTCTTCTGATGTTTGAACAATTACTGCTGGATATTGTTTGTCTGATAACTCGTCTAATTGAAAAGGTTGTCTTGTAGCTTTCTTAATTGTTGGGCTACTTATACCTGATATTGTTGATAAAAGGTTTGATGCAATATTTTCTCGAACACTCATAATTTAAACTTCATTAATTCTTTTTCTACAAATCTGTTGAATTGCTTACTTATAATCTTTTCTGTTCTATCATTAAAGCCAAAAAATTCTCTTTTTGGTTCATTTAAAACTTGATTAAATAATGCTCTTTGTCTCATTTGTGCATTAGAAAAACCAACAGATATTTTACCTTTACCTGTTTTTCTTATTGTTCTTCCTGATGGTGTCAAAGCACCCAACATTCTACCTGAATAAAATAAATCTACTTTTATTGGTTTTCCCTCTCTTTGTAATTGTTTTCTATAAGACTCAGAATATGATGCAAATGGTACATCTCTAAAATCAATACCTTTAGCTGTCTTTGTTCTAATTATATCTAATAAATGAAAACCAGCTTGTAATAAACCTTTATCAAATATTTTAGGAAATTTGCTTTGTAGTCTGCTGTATCTTTTCGATATTTGTTTTGTATTTGTTTTGATCTTTATGTCTAAAGCCATTATCTAGTTAATCTTCTAAAACCATGTAAAGGCTCTCTTTCAGCAACTTGGATAGTGCCATCTCCTGTCTCATCGTACTCAACACCATCCTCTAATATCGTTCTCCATTCTTTGTTATATTCTGACATATAGAACTCGCCCATTCTTTCAAATCTATCTTTTTCTGTTTCAGGTCTAAACTTTGTTAATGCTGGGCAAAGAAATCTACCAAGAAATAGATATACACCAGCCCTTTCAAATTGATCTAAATTAACTTTTGTATCAACCATCTCAGCAGTATTTAAAATAGTAATATCTGTAAAAATATTAGCTTTGTAGGTTTGCCACCATTCGACTCTAAGCTGTCTTAAAATATCGTTAGTTGTTTGTGCAAAAAAATTTACTGCTTCTGTATCAGTTGATGCAATACCAAATCCAAAAGCATCAGGTTGATATTTAGTTACATCACTTGCAGTAATAACATTTGCACCTGTATAATTAGCCATAGTATTTTCCTACGAACCAATTAATAAACTTCTTAATTTTTTTTCTTAGTTTTCTTAACATTTTTTTTTCTCTTTGGTTTGAGTTGTACTATTTTATCAGAAATATCTTTTGATGTCGCTTTTTTAATTTCTTTTTTAACTTCTCCAACAGGAACAAAACCTCTCATTTTAAAATGTTTTATATTAGCTTCGTATTGGTCTTTTGCTCTTGTTATAGTTTTCTTACCATTTGTTAATCTAATATTCATAAGTTCTCCTATTTAGTATCAGGGGGATTGCTCCCCCTGACAATATAACGATTATTGGATAGATGAATCTACATTCAATTCTACACCATAAGTATCGTTTAGTTCTCCTGTACCATATACAGCAGTTGCTACGATCTCGTCTGCTCTTAGAGACGCATCTCTTTGAGTTTCGATTTTTAGGTCTTGCATCATAGCTAATGCTAACGCATCTCTATGGAATACCGCACCTTTATAGTCTCCTGTTGTACCTGGATTATTTCCTGAGTTGTCAGCAATATTTGAAGTTTCAAATATTGGAACACCAGCAACATTACCAACAAAACCTGTTCTCAAAGCTTCGTTTGATAATTCTGTGTCTCTACCAACAAATGTGTTTGTTAAACCACTTTTTAGGTCAAACGCATTTAAAGGATGAAAGACACCAGCTAGGTCTGACATTGGAACTGCATTTTTTCTAAGTGTTGCTACTGCTTGAAATACATTAGATGCACTTAATACTGCTGTTCCATCATTAACTTCTTGTGAGAAACCATCAAATAACGCAGTTAAATCTGTGTCAATTTTTTTAGCGATTGCTTCTCCAAATAATCTACCAATATCTCCAGCAACATTTCTTGGTGCTGAGTTTCTTGCTAAATCTGTTAAAGTTGTCATTATACCAACTTCACTTGCTGTAATAGTTACAGAAGATGGGTTGATAGCTGTGTTAGATAAATCAGATGCTTCCGATACAGCCGCCGCCGAAACAGACGAGTATATTGGAACTTCAACTGACTTTCCACCACCTGTTATTGCATAGTTTCGTACTAGAGGTCTCATTGTTGATTGCTCTGATGCTACGAATAATGCTTCTGCAACAATCTCAGTATATAGTTCCGAGAGTGTTGACGATGTGCTTTCGTTTGCCATTGTTTGTTTTCCTTATATTATTTATTTGTTAAATTAATCTGAACAGGAGCAGAGTCTCTTTGTTTGCGATATTCTGCATACTTCTTACGATCTTCTGCTTTGCTCATATCTAAGTCGCTGATATTGAAAGGTTTGACAGCTTTTCCCTCAACACTATTCAGGCTACCTGAACCTGACAATGACCCTTTTCGGAAGTGTGGGTTAGCATCTAAAAACTCTTTAACTCTATCTTCTATTGTTAATAGTTCCCCTTTTGAGTTATAACGAATATTCTTATTGTTATCAAGTATTTCTACTCGACCATCATCATTATAATTAACTTCACTCTTTAGCAAAGATACTACTTGGTCAGGAGCAATAGCATTATTTTTAGAAGCAAGTGCTAATATAGAATTATCTACATTAATTGTTTTTACTTTAGACTTCCAATCAGCTAACTCTTTGTCTTTCTCAGCTATTCTTTGCTTCATAAGATTTTCAAGATCAGCTTTTGTCTTTGCTTCCTGTATTTGTTTTTCTTTTGCTATTTCTTCTTCTTTCTTTTTAGCATCATCTAACATTCTTTGATGCTTAGACTTTTCAGCTTCTAGTCTTTGCTTGACAATTCTATCTACATCTTCTTGATTAAATGTTGGTGTTGGTTTCTCGTCAGTTTGAGTTTGTTTAACTTCAGCTTCCTGAACATCATTTTTCGGTTGATTAACCTGTTTGTCATCTGACATTGTTTCTCCTATTTGTTTATATTATAAGTTCGCCTTTATCATCATACCAATCAGGATTGACATAACTAAACTGATGTCTGCAATTATACCCACCTCTTACTACAAGTGGGTTGCCTGATTTCTTACCTGACCATGATCTACTTTGCCATAAATCTTTGATCTCGTTGATGGTAAAAAGTCCACCTTTTCTTTTGTTATATACACCATTTACTAGATTTCTGCAAAGTTCTCTAGTTGTTGGTATTACATCTCCATAGTATTTAACAAAAGTCAGCCCAGCATCCCTTGATTTATTGAAGTTTAAGGTTGCATCAAAATCTCTTAAAGAATCGTTTAATATCTGACTAGCATATCTTTTCATGTTTTCTCCAGCCCTATCTCTTGCAAATTTAGTTTGAAGTGTCTGTATTGATCTATCTACTATTGCTTTTTTAGACTTATTGTATTTATTTCTATTAATATAATCTATTAGCTTTTGTGCTTCTGCATCATCTGAACTAGCATAAATACCATTAATTGTTTGTCTAAGTTCTTTTTCTAATTCTGTAAAATCATTTCCTACTAATACATTTTGATATGTCACTTCTGATAATCGTCTTGTAAATGTATTAGACACATCTTTAAATTGTGTAAAATATTGTTGCTTTAAATTCTTTACTAAAGCTAAATCTCCTTTTGTAAGTTCTACAAATTCTTTTGGAATACGACCAGCTGGTAATCTTGATTCTAATGTTTTAAATGCTTTCTCAACTCTTTTAGCTTGTTTAGTAAAACCCTCTCTGACTACTCCATCTGACCAGGCTAAATACTCTTTGTCAAGTATTGCTTTTATCTTTGGTCTTATTGCTATTGCTGTCTGAAGTTCAATAAGCTTTCCATCACTTGTTCTTCTCAAATCTTTATTTGCTAGTGCAACAACTTCTCTTTCGATTTTATCTAAGGCTTTTACGAGTGATCTATAATAATTAGCTTCTGCTATCTCTATTTGTTTAATTCTGTATTCTGTTGATTTTTGTACTATATCAGCCATTTGTTCTACTTGTGTTCCAAATATATACTCTAAAAACCCAATAAAACCTAGACAAAAAAATTTAATCTTGTCTGTGAAAGCTTAATTTAAACGACGGGAATATTATTTAAGAAAATATATATTGAATACATAAGAAACAAATTGTGTGACAGACAATTAGATTTGAGTGACAGGCAAATCTTCGGTGTGTGACAGACACCAACAAGTATGTGACAGGTACTTGATTGAGTTGAGTGACAGGCAACTTAAAGGGCTAACCACCTAATTTTGTGTGACAGGCAGAGTTAGGTGGTTTTTTTATATCTGCTCTTGCTCTACTTCTTGATCTTCTTGTTCAGTTTCGTCTTGTGTAAATTGACCAACTTCTGAAGCTGAGTCTATTTCATTAAATATTTCGTTTAGTTTCTCGTTGTCATCTACTACTGCTCTTGCAATCTCTTTATCTACTTCTTTCATAAATGTAGGAGACCCAATACCAATAGACTTGGCTTGTTGATAGTAAATAAGATCAGTAGCATAATCTCTAATATTAAATGAATCAGGATAGTTTATTTCGCCATCAAATGTAGCATTTTGAAATAGTGCATATAATCTAAATAGTTGTTCTTCTGCTATTTGTAGATTGTCTGCTTTTTCTGATAGTCTTGCATTAAGTAATTCAAATTCTGTTTGTAAAGCTATTCCTGATGATACTGCTTGTTTTGTAGTTCTTACTGCTCCTGTATGTGCAATTCTGTTTATGGCATTTACTTTGTTATTTATAGACTCCATAATTGCTTGTAAATTTTGCCCTGATGGTTGAAGTAAGTATGGTTTTAAGTTTGGCTCTAATTCTTCAGGCATTTCAATTACAGCACCAGCACCAGCACTAGCATTTACCGATGGAGTCTTAACTAGACTAGGATGATTCGTTAATCTAATAAGCTGTTCTACTTCTGACAATTCATTGTAGATAGCTTTCTGCAAATCAGCTATGTCTGTAAGGTCTGATTGACCAATCCCTTTTTTGTGCGATTTGGAATTGTATAAGATAACTGCTGGTATCTTGCCAATCAGATTATCGGCAGTATCTATTAATGTAGGCTCGTCTCTATCTGACTTCGCATAGATAGTTTCAATCCTATCAAGATACCATAATCTAAAGTAAGTTCCCCCATCTTTATCTACTTCTTCTCTTACTTTAAGATAATCTAGTGTGTATTTACCATTTATTTCTCTTTTGAAATTCCAATCTAAAACATTCTCAGGTGTTAATATTGATATGTATGGTCTGATCTCTTGATCTAGTTCTTCTGCTCTTGTGTTTGTTGTTACCTTTGGTTTATCTAAAACTAAAAAACAATGTCCATAAATAGAAGAATAATTTTGAGCCTGTTTCATAACAGAATCAAAATGGTTTCCATCAAGGTCTGCGTCTTTTAAGAATGATTCTAAACTAGGCTCATCTGCCATAGCACCAAAATCTCTTGATGCTTTTACTCTAAATAAAAATGATGAGTATATTTGTATGATGTTTTTACAATGATTATCGCATGGTGTGTTACCAAGTCTTTGATTGTACTCTACATCTAATTCTAAATTATATCTGTTTAAGTATTGTCCGATTGTATAATCGTAGCCACCATTAAATGATCTGATAAAGTATTCCCATTGATTAACATTTTCTTTGTAGTCTTTGTGGGTTTCAAAAGCTTCGTCTCGTGAATATGCCATAATCTATTTCATTGTCCATCTTGTTGGTCTCGACTTAGGCATCTGAACAACTAAAGGTTTTAAGTAATCTATCATATAACCTAAAGCATCGTTAAGATGGTCGAATCCTGACTCCTTATCAGGAATATTAGTATCTTCTCGATAAGTCTGTCGTTGTAATCCTTTTATAATAAATTTACAAGAATTGGAAACAAAAATATGTCTATTACCTTTACTATCTTTAAGTTTTGAATTAACTGCATTGATTCTATCTCTTACTGCTGGATGTCTGCTTTTAACTTTAATTGTAAAACCAGCATTTTGTAAAATAGATAAATCTGTTCTTCCACCAGCAGATGTCTTTCTTTGCTTACAGGCTGGGTCAGGAAATATAGTTATTGGTATTTTATATCCATATCTATTTCTTATTTCTTCGCACATTTCGTCAGTATTAGAGCCATAAATAACTATCTCATCTACAATATAAATCTTATCTTTTTCTATTTGACCAACACAAGCTGACATTGGCGAGGTGTTAAAGTCCATCCCAATAAAAAAAGGTTTATTATAATCAACAGGTTTATTAACTACTGAGTCTATTGGATGAAAGTTATAATAGATAGCACCAGCATAATTTTCAAATGTACCCTCAAACTCTTGTCTAAATGTTCTTTGATCTAAGTCTAGTTTTGCTTGATTAAGTTCTTTCTCAGATACCATACCACCTTGTAAAGTAGTATATTGGAAACTATCCCACTCAGGGTCGGTCTTACCTTTGACAAACATTTCGTATGACCAATTTCCATAACCTTTAGGTGTTCCACACATAAGCACACTACCAAGTGTATCTGATATAGATGCTCTTAGTACCTCAAACCAAGTTCTTTTATCTATGTCAGCAAATTCGTCTAAAATTAAAAAGTTTAAGCCCGTGCCACGAAGTGTATCTGGCAGATCAGCAGACTTTAATGATATTGTACTATTTGTTTTTCTAATAGTTATTGTAAGTGTTGTTTCGTTTATATCTTCAATCCAATTAAACTGATTAAGAACTTCTTTTAACTGACTCCAACAAATATCTTTAGCCATTTTGAGTGTTGGTGCTACATACCATATTCTTTGATTTGGCTGAGACGCATATTTCATCATCTCAGTTATAGCCAGATATGTCTTACCAAATCTTCTACCTGATATTAATACTCGAAACCTTTTCTTCGATTGGCTTATTTGATGCTGGGGTTTTGTGAGTAGAATCTTCATAGCAATCAAACTTTATATATATCTTATGTGCATTTACTTCTTTTCTTCCAAGTTCCTCAGTTTTCTCAATAGCTTTTGTATATCCATCTATCATACATGAATATACATCATCATATTTTTCTTTAAATACAAAAGGGTCGAGACACATATTCTGCCAACCTGAACACATAACAATAACTAAAATCCATTTCATCTATTTCTTCTTTTTGTAATATTTTCTGTGTACCTGAACTCTCCATGTCCAATGAAATATTGCTCTTGATACTTTTTCTAGCTTTTTTAACACCCAATCTATCATTGTTAAAACTCATAAATTATTTTAATTTTTCTATCCTTAGTATTTTGTTATCTGCATCTAACTCAGCTTTTACTTTAGAACACATATAGGTAGCATTGCTGTTCCTCGTGCTAATCCTTTTTTTCTCCAAGCATTTTGAGATTGATGGCATATATGTCATTTCTATAAGTTTTTGATCTACACCTACAAACATCAATAAAGCTATAATTGTTTCCATTAGTGGCTACCATTTCTTAATTTTTCTATTTGTTTATTTATATTATCTACTTGCTCTTTTAAATGATCTATATTGACTTTATTGTATCTACTAGCTTCTATCTCTTTTTCAATAGATTCTATTTGAGATGCTAAGTGTTCTATAAGCATAAACATCTCTAAGTTCTTTGGCTCTTGTTCAGCTTTCTTTAATAGATCAGCTTGGAATAAAGTATCTGCTGTTTCTAATGCTCCAATCCTACCTGTAAGGTTTGCATAGCCGAATACTGCTCCACTAACAACAAGAATTATCCCAATTAAATTAGCGAGAGGAAGCTGTAATTTAGACTCAGAACTTACTCTGATTGTATCGTCTTTCTTGCTCATATCTTAAATCCTTTTCGCCAACTCTTAACTGCCCAAAAGACAGGTTGTAGGTTTAGCTGTTTTCCTGATCGTTTAGCTTTAGCCAAGATAGGTGCAAACCTTTTCATAAATGATCTCTGCCTACTCGGTATGTTCTTTTTGATTGATAACCTTTTTGAGCCAAATCTTACTATTTGTACTCTGCCTGTTTTTCTGTTTCTTACATATACCCCAAACTTCTTTGAGGCTGATGGTGTTCTAAAAGGTTTGTTTAGTTTTCTTTTTCCATGAATAGACATAATTTGTAAATAACACTAATCATCTACAAATGCACCCATAAAAGTAACCTGAACCATCTTTCATCATGTGTAAGTTTATTGGTGTGTCTAAATAGGTGGTAAATTCTATTCTAATAATATCACATAGAGAGAAGCAATCTAACTCAGGATATATCTTAAAATGCTCTAGCATAGCTTTTGTAACAGGTACAAGAGAGAAGACTCCATCATTTAAGATAAGCAAATCCATTATCTTCTAAAATGTCTTTTTCTCCATTTGTTACAAACATAAGTATCTCTGACTCCTTTACAGCGATATAACCCACAGAACATAAATTTTTGGCTAAACAAACCACAATTCCCACAGCTACCTCTACCTGTTGATGGTCTATAATCTTGTGGCAATCTAAAATCAATTATCTCTCCATTTGCATAGAAGTTAGATCGTTTATTCATCTGCCCTGTCCTCTGTACTTTTTGAAATTTCTTTTTTTGTTTTTATTCATTGTGCTAGTATTTGGTCGTCTGCCAATGCTAGTACCCTTATAGGTTTTCTCATAGACAACTACTTGTCCATAGACATTACCTTTTTTCTTTGCCATTTAAGTCTTTAACTTCTTCAGCTTTCGCTTCTATAATTAGTGGTAAAGGCTCAGTAGTATTTGTAGTGTGAACTTTATCAACCATGTTTAGGTAATTTTTGCTAAGCCAAATTAAAAGCTTATCATTACCTTTCATAGCTTTCTCATACATTTTCTTTCTTAAACTAGCTTTACCTTTGTTTTTATTAACCTCTAATAAATCGGCAAATCTTCTCTGTAATGTTCTTGCTGATATTCCTACAATGCTACCTATTTCTTCTTGTGTGCATCCTATTTGACTTAAATTTGCTAGTATTTTTTCATCAATAGCTTTATGTGGTCTGCCTAATTGTTTCTTCTTTTCTGCCTTGTTTATGTCGCTTTTCATTAATGATTCTTATACCTCATTTCCCCAACAATCCCAACCCTCAACTCGTTGTCTAGCAAACAACTCTATTCTAGGTAAATCTCCACAAAGCTGTACTATTCTATCTCTTATCTCATCAGGTTTTTGACTATGTTTTCTTCTTGGAGATAATATAAATTGTTCAACATTCATAGATACTCTTTTGGGTTTTCCTTTAGTTGCTAATAAACACATCTCAGGATTTGATCTTGTCCAATAGCCCATGCCTTTAAAAAATTCATAATCTAAGTATTGATTCTTTTTACCTTTAGCCCAAGTAAAAGCTATTGTTTTATATTTAAAACCCCATCTTTTAATAGTTTCCAAAGCTTCAGGTAACATTGGATCAATAGCCCACATGAATAAGACACAATCATTATCACATATTGTATTAACAGGTAGATCATAAATATCATTAATATTAAGGCAATCGTAATGGCATACAGCAGATCGTTTTTTCCCTTTATTAGAGTATGTTTTAAAATGCCAAGCTGGATCACTATAAATAATCTTATATTTTTTTTTAGGAAATGGTATCAAATTTCTATCTTTCTTAATTCTTTAATACATCCTATTGGAAAAACATTTCTATCACTAAAGGTTTCATCATCATAACTAGCAAATGACCAAACACATTTTTTATTTTTTTTGTAGATATAACCCATTGTGGTCATTAAAGCTGGTTTCATATTATCAAATTCAGTTGCAGAAGCATGAGACCCATCAGCTAAAATATCGTACCAAACAATTTTGTAGAAATAATATTTTTTCTTACCTATTGAAATGTGTCTGAACTTTGACTTTTTTTTAACCATCTAATGTTTTCTATGTATATCTGATTCAACTATTGCTCTATAATATTCAAGCTGGGTTTTCAGCATTTTATTTTCTAATGACAGCTTTATCAATCTTTTTCTAGCATATCTGAATATTCTAAGTATTGCTTTCATTACGACCCACAAAGACCTGTGCAATCATTTTCAAATAAATCTAACTGATCTGTTGTTTCTTTAAAATCAACTTGATCAATAGGAATACATTTATTAGTAAAATAAGCTTTATCATTATAACCTATTTTTTTAAGCTGTTGGTTATTTGTTAAAGATTTTTCTAATTTTACAACTTCTTCCCATTCTTTTTTGTTTTCTTTAATTTTTAGCCATTCTTCGTTACTATGAAATGGGCAAAAAGTACAAGCTGATCTTGGGGGTGTTAATTTATAATTTTCTTCAAACCAATCTTTGCATTTTTGTCTTGTCCATCCCATATCAACTAAAGGGTATTGATTTTTAATATATTTGATTTGATTAGTTCTCATTCTTGTAATCTCATCTCTTGAAATACCCATA
>VTLG01002636.1_pt1 | contig 22691 bp, 35 predicted proteins | sample 4694571 | NCBI WGS metagenome assembly VTLG01 (sample SAMN12604809, study PRJNA352737) | marine metagenome | biome: ENVO:00000447; feature: ENVO:00000209|ENVO:00000569|ENVO:01000036; material: ENVO:00002151; isolation source: viral sequences binned using virsorter ...
AATAAACATATCATCCTGTGTAGATGCTGTTCCAATTGTTGTTTCTGTTCCTAAATGAATTAAGTGTCTTGTTGTTGGTGAAATTAAAGTCAATCTACTTGCAGTTGGATTACCTTCATCTCCTGTAATTTTAGTTACGTAGTTAGTTGTATTTCTAGAAGCTCTTGTTGTAAAATTAGCTGCAATAGAAGAATCCCAAGTATAAGTTTTTCCATTTGCAATAGTTGCAACCAAAGTAGGTCCCCAGTTACTTAACGACCAAAGTCCTGGTTCTAGAGTAACTGATGAAGCCTCCACGGCATCTCCCCATCCAGCCCAATTCGTTGCGTCTTGTGCTGTTGCTCCGCTTAAATGGGCTTGTCCATTTGAAGTTCCTGGAGTTGCTGTTCCTAAAGCTCCTCTAGTAATCGTTGTTAAATCCGGCGCTGAAATTCCTGTGTAAGTAATTAATTCTGCAGTTGGTACTGTTCCTACAGCTACCGTTCCTGCGGGAGATGTAAATCCTCCAGATGAAGTTAAAGTAACACTTGTACCCACTCCGCCTGTACCCGCTGTGTCCGCATTTAACGCACCATTAATTGTTGTTGATTGAACTCCTGAAATTGTTCCCCCATAATTTCCAATTCCAAAACCATATCCATAAGATTGCTCTGAAGGACCCACTCTTGCATAAGGTTTAAGAGTAGCTGAACTTCCTGAAGTTAAATCAGAACCTCCTCCATTGGTTTCAGCTGTGGGTGAAGTAATAGTAAAAGTCGTATTGCTTGGGACACTAATAACTTGACAAATTTGATCTTCAAAAAGTGTAGCGCTTAAACTAGAACCCGTTGGCATTGTTACACTATCTAAAACAATCATATCTCCTACTTCAATACTATGTGAACCTGAAGTAGTAATAGTAATAGAAGTTCCGGGAGCTGTACTATTAGTTGTTAAAGTTGCTGAAAAAGTAATAAGGTTAGCTGCATTATCATCCCTAAAAGGAGTAATATCATAGACTGCTCCTTCATAATAAACTAATAAAAATTTATCTGTTCCAATACCTACGTATCGGTTTCCATCTAAGTCTACAAAAGAGTGTTGTTTTCTTGCTACACCGTGAATAGTATCTGTTAAAAGAGAAGACCAACCTCCTACTTTTTCAGGAAGTCCATATCTCCATCTAACATTATCAGAATCAACCCATCTGCCAATCGCTCCAACAGCGGTATCCTGTTTATCTACTCCGGGTGCAAATTTAATTGACGTTAGAGCCATTGTTTAGCTCCTATGTTGCTTTACTCAAATAATTCCAGCCACAAGTTGCATCGGTATACACCAATGTAACTGACATTTTATTTGTCGTTAAATCTAAATCAGCGGCAGCATTTAATATATTGTTTCCATTTCTACCTACTGTACATTTATTGGAGCCAAAATAATTTCTTACATCTATAATAGTAACAGTATCGCCGGCTTCTGGAGAAGCAGGTAAATTAACTGTTACCACAGCTGAAGTTGTATTTACAAAAATTTGATCTCCGGCCACGGCTGTAAAAGGACTATAAGTATTATCAATAGAATATACACCATTTTTTAATACAATAACTTTAGTTTCACTTCCATCAGATCTACAAAGATTAACAGATTTATTAGCAAGTTGGGTAGTAGAACCCCCTGCAGTTAATACTCCTAAAGTATATTTATTAGTACCATTTCTGTTTGTTTGATCATCAATAAACCAAACTCTATTAGCTGTGTTTGGCATTGTTAAAGTTCTGTTAGCTGCTAAAGTGCCATATAATCTAAGGTAAACATTTTTACCATTAGAAGTAGCTCCATCTGTTAAAGCTAAAGTTACATCAGATGCCGCCATATCAATAGATGCATAGCCTGTAGCTGCTTGTTCTACAATTTGTAAGTTTGTATTAGTGATTCCACCCCATTGTCCGGCTTTCTCACCTGTTGTTATAAGTTCTAATTTTGTATTTGTACTATAAGTTGATGCCATAATTTTTTAACACTCGTCAATTGCTGTCCAGGTCATTGTTGCGCCTGGGATTATTTCACTCCACGTTATCGCAGATACTGTACCTGTAGACAAGGTAAAACTTGCCTTTGTAGGATCAACATTTGCGCTACCTGTTATACTAACAGTTCCTGAGGAAATTACAACCTGATTTCCGGTAGCTGCAATGGTTGCTCCAGCACTTACGGTAACCGTACCTGTGCCTAAAGTAACTTGAGAGCCGGTAGGGCTTAGATTAGCATCTCCAGAAATTGTTAAAGTACCAAGCCCTAAAACAACTTGACTTGGTGTAGGAATTTCTACAATAGAATCAGCTGTAATACCTGGATCTCCAATACTAATAGTTAACTGATTTTTAGTAGCTGAAATCGTTACACTATTGTCTGGGCCCGATGTAGAAAACGGTAATTCTGCAAATGAAGCAAATCCTAATAACATATATAATCCTTAAAAGGAGACAGTGGTGGTATGGTGGTACCCACTGCCTCCATTTAAGAACTATATCATCCTTTAAACCAAGATGGAAGACCTAAATGAGGACGTTTATCAAACAGGTTTTGATCTGCTTTTTTAGAAATTTGGTTATAATGTAGAAAGACTTGGGCACAATCATCTCCATCAAATGGTTCTCTCCAATGCTCTAATTCACATCCAGAGTAAATTAACATATCACCAGGTTTTAAATCTACTTTAACTCCTTTAGCATTGCTTTCTACTGTTATTTTTTTACCATCCGGAAGACCTACATTTTCATTAGGACTTAAATAAATAGGCCATTTATCTCCACCAAGATTTAAAGTAGTAGAGATCTCACAACTAAATCTATCTTTGTGTCTTTTTAAAATATCTCCTTTTTTATAAATCCTTGCAAATGAATACGTAGGGGTTAATTTTAATCCTGTGTGTTTTTCCATTGCTGGCTGAACCCAAGTTAATAAAGTTTCCATCGCTACATCTGCATAGTGAGAATATGTATTTGGAACTTGTTGATCATTCCAAACACCCCATTCTTCTGTAAATTGAGAAATATATTTTTCATCAAATAACTTTCTAGCTACTTTTCTTTTTAACATAAAATATTGAAACACAAATTTAGCGAGTTGTGGGCTAATTGCTTTTTTTAATACCGTATATTTATTCTTTTTAAAACTCATATTAATTTTACTCCTTCTTTTAGTGTTAAATCTCCCACTGTTTTATTAACCCATTCAGTTCTATCAAAATGAGTTGTTTGAGGAAGCTTCTTTTCGTACCATTTAGGCTCAGGTATTTTTTTTAAATTCCAAGCCCAATAAGATCCATCTTTAAAACGGCACACATACCCTGGAATTTTATCTCCACAGTTCTTAACTAAAAAATCATATTTTATTTTTTCTATTAAAGAACCATTAAAACGTTCTGGAGTATAGGCTTCTCTATTTTTTAATTCCATAATGTAATTTTTATTATGAACATCAATAGGATTCATTGGATCATTGGTTTTATTAACCGGGTCTGATGAAAATACAGAACCATTTAATTCGTGAATCATTTGATCTTGTGTTTTATACCAGCCCATTATTTTTTTGGCATTGATGTTCGATTAGATATAGCTGATGGAACAGCTTGTATGTTCCAATGTATAAATCTAAAAGGTTCTACTCCCATATCTACAGGATATTGATGTGGAGTATAACCAGGAATAAGCACCATTGTTCCAGGTTGCACTCTGTAATGTATTGTATCACTTGCAAATGTAATTTTACTTTGATCTTTTTGTGGAAGTTTAGTCATCAGTGCTCCTGGTCTTGGGTCGTGTAAAACAGGCACTGAAGTTTTATCACTACACTTTAAAAAATAAAATCCTGAAACGTGTTGATTCCAATGAACGTGTGTGTCGTGATGACCACCACCTTTTTTACTAAATTCTTGAACCCAACATTCTGTAAAATGTAGACTATGATCACTTATATTAAACCCACACCAATCTAAAAATTCATAACTTCTTGCTCCACAAAAATCTACAAATTCTTTAGCTTTAGGATCGTTATTAAAAGACTCAGAATGATTCGATAAACCAAAATCATCTAGTTTAGCATTAAATAATTTGTCTCTTTCTTTAATGGTTTTAGACATTACAGTTTTTTTTGTTTTTTTTAAATATCCATCTGTTAACTTTAACATTGTTTTAAGAAACACAGATGCGTCTGCTGTCCAAACAGGTGTACTAAAATAAGCAGCACTATTAAATTTTATGTGATTATGACTTCCTTGCATATTATTTAAATGGATAACCTAGATTCCATATGACTAGACTATTCCTTTCTCCTTTGGTTACGGGTTTAACACGGTGCCATACAAAACTAGGAAATACTACTAGGCTACCTTTAGGTAATATTTCAGTACAAGTTCTAATATTAGGTTTTTTATCTGGATCTTCATTCCTAAAATCAAACTCTAACTCTCCACCTTTGTATTCTTTTGGATCTGTTAACGTTACTGTGACAGATAATTTTCTAACTTTTCCTTTTGTAGGACCTTCTTCCTTATAAGGTTTATCCCAACTATCACAATGCCAATCATAGTATTGGCCTTTTTTATAAATGGTAAACTGACAAGATTCTGACCAATCCCATTCAAAGTTCCAACCTGCATTTTTATTAGCCATACGAACATAGGGATGTATTTCTTTATAAATCCAAGTATCATTCATCCAAATAATATTAGAGTCTCTTTTCTTTTTTAAATCTTTTAATTCTTCTTTAGTTAATGGTTTTTTCTTTAAATCTCTATCTCTACCTAAACCACCTGTAATTGCTGTCACTTGTCTTTTTTTTTCTGCTTTACCATATTTTACAATCATATCACATATTCTAGAAGGAACTGCAGATTGAAAATACCAATAATAATTAAATATATTCATAAGTTGTAGTTAAAATTATATTCATTTGTTTAGATTTGTTTGGACTAATAAAATATTGATTGGTACTAGGAAACATAACAAAATTATTATTATTTAAAGGTATATGCCAAGTTCGTCCTTTTCTTCGATTATCGTCATATTCAACAATAACACCCGTAGAATCTTTTCCGACGTCCACCCCATAGATAAAGGTATAGTCGGCAGCATTTCTTAAATCCACAGGATCAACATTAGCCCTAGAAAAAGATTTTTGATTATAATCATAAACATTTCCCCAAGCTAATTTATGAATTAATGTTTTTTGATATTCAGCCTTGAAATGATCTCTAATATAATCTTGTAACCATTGAAAGGCTGGCGAAAATTCTAATTTATAATCAGAATACGCATAATCTTTAATATTATTACTTATTCTTTTTTCTTTTATAAAAGAATCTAAAATGCTATTTTTAATAACATCTCTTTTAATTTCAAAACCTTTAGGTGTTTTAATTTCACCCGAATAAAGGTCAATTTCTGATAATACTTTCTTTTGCATACCTATTAGGTATGTAGTTTAATTTACTAATAATGTCAAGATTATCTTGCTGTTTTATCCCAAGATTGGCCGGATTCATTCCACACATAAATATGTGTTTCTTTTTCATCATCAGATAATGCAGGAGCATCACCTATTGGTGATTTCCAACTAGCTGTAGGAACATCTAATACCCAACTCGCAAAAGGTTTCTTACCTATGAAAATATCATTATCTTCATCATAAGTCATACCTATACCAGCATAATTTCCTCTTAATGCTTTAGAGTTATCACCTGAATTATGTTTATTACCTATAGTATTATAAGATGTTTTTTTCCAAAGAGGCCAGTTGTGAATTCTTTCCAAAAACTGTCTTCCTACTTCTTCATCTTCAATACCATCAGCATTTAAGCAGTCACTATCATTCACAACGTGAACTCCAATAACTTTATTGTTTGCTCCTAATTTTGCGTAATGTGCCATAATGTTTCTCCTTATATTATACTTATTTTAAAAAGTAAATCCATAATTATTTACTGATATCTATATCTAATCATTACAATTCCAGAGCCACCAGCACCAATACACGGCGGGGTACTAGCTACACCACCAGCTCCTCCACCCATATTTGTACTTCCATTCTCTGAATTTACAACTGGTGCAGAAGGACCTGTTCCGCCATCTCCTCCACCTCCGGCGCCACCACAACCTCCTTGGTCAGGAGTAGAACCTACAGCTCCACCTCCGCCACCACCAGCAAAATATCTTACATTTGAAACCGGTCCAGGCTCACCATAACTAGGAGCTGTTGGACCTATAAATCCATCAGGAATATACGAACCTACTCCTCCATCACCACCGCCACTTGGTGCACCGTTAGCGCCTGCTGCGCCTGCTCCGCCACCACCTCCGGCAGCTCTATGTGTTGGATTAGTACCAGGACCCATCGCACCTGTAGCTGATCCACCGTCGTTACCTTGAGGAGGACTAACTGGGGGAGTATTACCTGATCCACCCGCCGCACAGTTTGTTCCACCGCCTCCACCTGATCCACCGTCTGCACCTGCTATACCTGAATATTGACCTCCGCCTCCACCACCTGCTGAAGAGATTGAACTAAAAGTTGAAACACCTCCACTACAACCAACTCCATCACCTGCTGGAGCTAATCTTCTAGCTCCTCCACCTCCTACTGTAATAGTATAAGGGGATGCTGAAACTGTTACTCCCGCAGGAGCCACTAATGGACTACCTGCTGGACTTAATGCTGAAAAATATCTAAATCCACCCGCACCTGCACCGCCACCACAAGGTCCAGATAAACTTCCTCCACCGCCACCTGCTACAACTAAATATTCAACTACATTGTCGGCAGCGCAAGCTGCAGCGCCACTTACACAAAAAGTGCCACCACCTGTAAAAATATGAGTTTTATAATTTCCACAAGTTACAACAGCATTTCCACCTGTTGCAATTATATAAGCTGCACCTGTAACATCAGAGGTCGAATCTTGAACTGTTTTCCATCCTTGAGTACCATCAATGTAAACTAGTGTAACAGATTGACCTTTGGTATCTAATGTAGCATCGTCAGGCACACCATTAATTTTTGATCCACCTCTTCCTACAGTAACCTTGTTAGAATTCCAAGTTGATTTATAATCTGCTAAAGAAACAATGTCTCCTGCGCTAGGGCTTGAGGGTAATGTAACCGTTATTACTCCACCACAAGTATTTACAAAATAACCTTTTCCTGAAACCGCTGTTAAAGGTGAAGTTTTTGCAGTAGTACACCAATCAACTGTTCCTGTACGACCAAAACCTGTCTGTGAAGCACACGCACCTAGAGCAATAGTATCCCCAGCTTCTCCTAGAGTTACTGTGGATCCTGATCTTGGTGCAATTGTATTTACCTTAATTTTACTCATTAAACAATTACCACCGTTCCTGTTATTGTTACTGTACCTGGTAAAGTAATAGGTCCTGCAAGAACTGCATTCTCTACTGTTTGAGTCCCATCAATCGTTGCCGCTTGATTAGGTATAAATTCATTAGGGCTATACTGCCCTCCTATATATTGGATTCCATTTACTACTGCCGTCATAATTCCTCCTACGAACTAATTGTGTCGATGTATGAACAAACAACATCTAGTGAACTTGCGGTATCACTAACTGCTTCTAATACATCACCACTTGCTAAAACAATTTTTGCTCCGCCTTGGATCAATTCGATAGCTGAATTAGGTGGAATTACAACTCCTTTTGCTAAAAAGTAGTCGGCTCCTCCTTTTGCAATTTTAACATCAACTGTAATTGTTGAAGTTAAAATGTTACAGCATCTAATACCTATAACTGCATCATAATTTCCTGCAGTTAAAATTTGAGTATCGCTTGTTCCAATTACTCGGTGCAATTCGTTTCTAAAATCTTGTGCCATATCTTATCCTTATATCAGAGAGCTACCGCCATTGCTAGGGCAAATCCTGCTGACGCCGCTCCTACTGGGTTTCCACTTGCATCTAAATAAACTGATTTAGACGCAGGCATTGTACAAAATACATCTTTAGTTCCAGAAGTAAAATTTACTGCTGCATCTGAATTAGAACTGGAGATAGGTGTAGTTCTAGTCAGATTAGCACTTGTACCATCTAAAGTTCCAAGTCCTACTTCCCATTGAGTTGTACCTTGATTAAAAATTGCATAGTAAGTAGTATTACTATTTCCAATTCCTGCTGCAAAAGTTTCAAAACCAGTAACTGCACCGCCAAGTGCTACCGCACCTACGCCTGTTGTAGTACTAGTTTCTTTTACTCTATCATTTATTACTAAAGCCATTTATTCTCCTTAGGCCATACTAATTATAGCATCACCAGGTGTCGATGGACTTGGAAAAGTAATTTTAAATGTACCATTAGTACAAGTTTTACTTCCGCCAAAATCTAAAGCCACACATAATCTATTTGCTGTTCCATCTACAGTTGAACTATTATAGATCGCTCCATAAGCTGCAGTAATCGTAGCAGATGTCCATTCAGTATCAGCAAAGTCAACAGATGCAACTGCAGTTGATGAGGCAACCGCTTGTGAAGTTAAAGTATTTCCTCCAGTAGAATAATTCGTACCAGAAGTTCCAACTTCGTTTGTAGCATTGTAGACTGTGCTTGCTGTATCGTAAGGACTAGATGTGTATAACGCTAATTTAAAAGTGTTTCCTCCAGAAGCAAAATCGTGATTGCCTGAAAATAAAGCACCTCTAAAAGAGAAAGGTATTACATTTGCCATTTATTTGTCTCCTTATTCATTAATAACTTGATGGTGATTTTGAAATTAATTGAGCGCGAATGACACCATCCTCGTATTCGCTTCTGCGTCTCTGACCGATTTGCTCGATTGAGTACGATTCTAAAGCTTCTTGATAAGCCGCTTTATAGTATTGTAGCATATCTTGCGGACCTTTCAAGTATGCATATGTATTTACCAGAGTTGCATACAAAAGTAAATCAGGATATTTATTGGACAAATACGTCCCAGTTGTAGATTTTGTTGTGTCTGTTAAACTAGCTGGTTCCTTATTATAGGCCATTGTTACTTCATATTGAGCATTCGGAGTTGGAGCTATAATCCAACATTCTTCATTCCAATTAGCCCAATATTTAGGAAGAGATGTAGAACCTGAATTAGGAGTATTATAATATTCGGTCATAAAACTAGTATCTCTTTGATCTAAATAAACTTGTTCATTATTACTATTTTTTAACTGAACATATCGAATCACTCTACAATCAGCAGGAATACTCACATATCGTTTATTAATAATTGTATTGGAGGTTGCATAGAATCTTTCATTATCTACATCCACTGCTCTAAAAATTGTATGCTCTGCATTTTTAATAATTCTTTCTAAAACAGCATCAGTTAATACTGTGTCCGAAACTTCTGTATAATTTCTAATATCTGTTTGTAAATTTGCTAAAGTATATGCCATTATCCGTTAACTACTCCTAAAGTTGCTGGGCCTGCTGAATTATTTTGACCGCCTCCAGTCACGCCTCCTGTTGTTGCAATTTGACCTGGATCAAAATAAAACCAATTTTCTGGTTGAGTTAAAGTTCCAGGTGCTGTTGTAATATTTGAAGCTGAATCAATTTTTCCTAAACCAATTGTAAAACCAGCAGATTGACTTAAATTTGTAATTCCGTCTAAAGTAGGAATAGTTGCAAATTGTTGCATATTTCTATTATCAGCTGGATCAGATCCTCCAGGACCAGCAGACGTTGCTAAGGGTGCTCCTCTTAATCTTACTGTAGATAAATTTTTTCTTTGATGATTTGGTGAATAAACATTTACATAAGAAACTACTGCAGCTTTCACAGTTGAAAATGGATTATTAGGTAATAAAATTAAACTATCAACTGATGCAGGTTGTGGTCTAGCATTTCTTAATGCTTGAGGATCTCCTCCGTGAAATCTTGGATCTAATTGGGGTTGCTTAGGTTCATATTCAGAATAATGAACTAAAAAACCATTCCACTCTCGAACCATTTCTCTATATGGAAATGCCATTCCTGATCTATCAGAAATAGCCATTGATCTTTTACCTTTTGCAAAAACTCCAGCCATTATACTCCATCTCCATAAAACGTTTGTGGTGTAATATATGTAGATGTTCTTTGACCATCTTCTGCTACTGCTCTAGCCAATTCATCTTCATATATCATTTTTAAATCTGCTGTTCTCTCTGGAGAATATTTAATACTTAAATAATAAGCCAGTCCAGAAATTAAACAAGGATAAAATCTAAAAATTACATCTGAAGTATTTGTATAAGCACCTGCATCTTCTAATTGTGCCATATAATAAAAATTAACTTTATAATTTGCTCCAGAAAAACTTGAGCTTGGTGTTGTGTATAAATAAATATTTGGTGATGCAGTAATTGTTCCTGCAGCATTTCTTACATATGCTTGTCTTTGTACATAATATTGTGAAGGTGTACCTTTTGATAATTTATTAGGTAACGCCGAATAAGTTGATCGATCAATTTTTGATAAAGCTGTATCTACCGGAGCTGTTGCGGTTGTATTATTTCTAACATAAGCTTCTAAAACATCACTTATGTCAGTAGGAAAATTAGCTGTATCAGAAGTGTAATTATATAAAGCTTGACCTTCTACTAAAGGAACACTTGCTAATTTAATTTTCCAAAGGTGAATACCTCTGTTTCCCCATTCAGATAATAAAATATTTAAAGACCGTCTAGCACTTTTTAATTGATAGCCAGTTCTTGCCCCTCTTACGTTTGTTCTTTCGTAAGCTTCTTCAATTATGTCATCAATCGAAGGATTGAATGTCGTTGTTCCCGACGTTGCCATTTATCCTCCTACGCGTAATAGAATGTTACATCAGCAATAGTTGTCAAACTTACCGTTGGGTTAGTATTACATTTAATACCTGTTCCTGGTAAAGTAACATTATATACCATTGGACTTGAAGAACCATTTGGTGTTCCCCAAACTGCTAAAGAACTTCCATTATCTTCTAAATCAATAGTTCCTGCGCCTGCTGTGCAGTTTGCAGAAAAACCTAAAATTCTTGCAGGACCGGCAAAAATTACTTGATTAGCAGCTGTACTTGTTATTCTTTTAGCTTTTATATCTACTGGATATGTGCTCATATTTTTGTTCCTTATTAAGTTAAGTGAGCTCCCGAAGGAGCTCACTAGTATTTAGTTATTATGCAAGATTATTATTTTGTATATAATCTACAGTAATAAAACCTCTACCTGCTGAACCAGCAGATGTATCAACATAAATTGTTACATCACTTGATCCAACATCTGCCCAAGCGTCTGCATCTGTAACAGTTCCACCTGAACCAAATTTAATAACATTAGCTGATGTTCCTAATGCTAATGCTGAAAATAGTTCAGTTGAAGCAGAACTTGTGCCAACACTTAAGTTTTGAGAAGCACCATCACAAGCAGTTGTAATATAAACAGTAATTTCTGTTATTTGTGAGTTAGCTGGAATTATAATTCCAGTACTCGCTGCTGTAGTGGATTGAGTGTAAGCTGCACTTTGAGACATTTTTACAAATCCCAAATTTGCGCTAGCTCCTTCTCTTACTGATCCGGCTTTAATTGGACCGGAAAATGTAGTTGTTGCCATAATTAATCCTCCTAGTTTTCCGAACGTAATCTCTAGGCCGTCGACTATACTCGTTTACGTTCTGATTTAATGTATAGTATTTAAAATATATATGAAATTTGTGAATAGTGCAAGAGATCCCTATAGAAATGTACGATTTCTAACGAGTAGCGATTTAAGTTGCTACTGAAACTTGTGGAGCTGCATTAAGAATTGCATTTTCTCTATCTGCAATTTTATTCTCTTCCAACTTAATGTCAGTAATGACTTGTTTAATTTTGTCATCAATCCTGACCATATTTAGAGTATATTTACCATTTTGTTCATACTCCAGTTGCCACTTCAACTCCAAGGACCTTTTCTGACTGTATAGGTCTTGTATCATTAATAACCTCCTCATAGGTTATACGTTTACATCGATGATCCATACTTTTTTCACCGATATATTCCCACTTTACACCTTTTTCTCCTAGTTTGTCAAGGACTGCTGTTTCAATAGAATCAGCATTATCTTCCGCTAAAACTTCAAATTTAGCGTGATAATCGTAAGCCCATATTTGTACTAGGAATTTCTTCATTTTTACACCTTATTTTGAGATTGAGGCGGAACTGTGTCCGCCTCAAAATATTTACTTTATTATATTGCTGATCCGAAGATACCTCTAGGGTCAGAGAATCCGAAAACGTATCTCTCTCTAGCTTTGTATCTAACGTTACCAGTATCGAAGTCACCTTCCATTGAAGTTTTCAATGGTGCTCTTGTGAAGTGCTTCAAGCCATTAGGTACATCAGTTTTAACGAACCATTTCGCTGTATCAGTTAAGTAGTGATTAACTACATAACCTTCAGGAACCGCACCCATATTATTGATTGCGTTGATGTCGTTATCTGCTGTGCCCGTTCTGCCTTTAGACTTCATAAGTCTCTCAGCTGTAAATTGAAGAGCAGAAGGAATAATTAATTTCATTCCTCTAGCTGCAACTTTCAATCCTCTTTCATCTGTGAACGCTGCAATGTCGATCAATGCTTGTTCTAAAGATGTTTCATTTAAATCAGCTGCTGTAGCCAATTCATTTGAAAAAGTACCCGCTAGTGTTGGGTGGTCAGTAGCGCAAAGCTCTTTACCATCTCCACCAGCATAGGCTGCTGTGAACGCGTTATTTAAAACCGCCGCGCCTTTAACTTGTTTAGTGTTTGCCATAGATCTAGCCAAAGCTTTTGTGTATCTGCTAGCAAGTCTATCATACAAGTTGTCCTCGATCGCTTCTTCAGTGATCGCGAACGCAAGTGCGATTGTTTCGTTTGTATAACGTGCAGTGAAAGTCTCTTGCGCACTGTCGAAAGTTACGCCTTGACCTTCAGGTTTAACAGCTGCATTAGCAAAACCAGATAACATTACTTCTTCTTCAAAAGCTCTGTCACTGTTTTCTGTTTCGAAAATTTCAGCTGCTTCGTTTACATATTGTTTATACTCAAGTCCAAATAGTGCATTTAGACCTGGCTCTAGTTCTTTAACTAGTTGTGCTCTTGATATTGCCATAGTTTATACTCCTATCCTTCCTTAGTATTTAACAGACATAATAGAGCCTGGTGCGAATCTAACGATAACGTTAGAATTCACGGCACTATTGTCCGAGTTTAAAGGGTCGTTAGCGACTCTCACAATGTTGAACGCGTATTGGCCCGCACCAGCTGCCGCCGAAGCGCCAGTAGCTAATTTAACTGTAGATTGACCATTTGAGTACGAAGTACCTAAATCTGCCATATTGTAAGTTAAATCTGGAACCATAATTGAAATAGCGGTTGCTGCCGCTGCTTTCACTACGTATTCTTGATTTGGATTATCATTAACGAAACCTACACCATCTGATGAACCAGTATTGTAGTCAGTACCGAATGCTTGTCCAGACGCAACTGTATTCGACCAAGTTGGTTTGCTTGTAGTACTATCTATATAGAAAGCACCATTAAACACTCCAGTCATTGGAAGAATGTTAGCTGTGTTGTTCGCCCATCCTGCTCCGCCTGTTATACCGTCGTCCATAGTGGCATTAGCTGCATCCTGTAAGTATCCAGTATCTCCAGCACCTTGTTTTGAACAAGGGTCATTTTGATATAGACCTTTTCCAGGTTCAGACTTGATTGGGTACTCAGATAAACCTTGAGTAGCTGGTGAGCTACCTAAAGTGTAAACTGATCTAAGCCCAAATCCACCTGTTTCATTTGCCATAGTTGGTCTCCTTTACGTTTATCCTCCTAAGTGAGAATAAACTGGTTGATATTAATTCGCTGGTTTAGGAATTACTAAATAATTAGCTTTTCTTTGTACCACCGAAGGTTACACGAGTCTGCCTTTCATTATTGATTGGCATACTAGGGTGTTGTTCCTTCATAAGATCGTTGTTTATTGCTTCTTCTTTGGCTTCGTTCTGTTTATTAAAATAATCTTCACGAGCCTTCGCGATCTCTTCTGGTATCCTTGCCAACACAAGGCCTCCCACTCCGATCATTCCTGCGTATTTACCTTCGTTTAAGACTGGATATTTAGAGTCAGGATATTCATCTCCTCTTACGAGGTCCCAGCCAGATCGCTGCATAGCAGCCATATTACTGGTATCTTGAAATCCCATTGACTCTGCTCTTATCCATCTGTGCCTAAAACCTTCTGGCGCAGGGGGTGCATCGAGTGATGAGGGTGGAGTCCATACAACTTTTCGAGCTTCTTGCTCTCTAGTCTGACTCGCACGTGAAGTTTTTACTTTTTCATTTTCCATATGCTTATACTCCTTCCGTGATTTTTAATTGTTTTGCATAATCTTCAAGTGGCACACCTAATCTTTTAGCAATTGCTACCTGTGAAGGTGTGAGTTTAACAGTTTTTCTGCGTCCTGGATTAGCTGAACGTTTTGCTGATGCTACAGTCTGGGCAGGTTTTGCCTTTTCTGTAGTATTTGATTCCATCTTATCAAATTTCTGCGGGAATTCAAGTCTTATTCTTTTATCAACTTCCGCATAATATTCGTCGGATTTTGGATCAAAACCTTCTTCTTCTACTAGCTTCTTATGTATATCAAAAGCCGTATAAGTCATTGCAGAATTGTTACCAAACCACGTATTCTTAGCTGCCCAGTCCTCTGCTCGAGGGTCTGGAGTAACATTTGGCCTCTGTTGTTGAGGTGTAATGTTAACATCTTTCTTAGGTTTAGATTCATTTGCAACTTTCATTGCATTCAGTCTTGCTGAGTCCATAGTCAAATTTGCAATTTGTTCTTGGGCTGCAATCTGTCCATCAACGTCTTGAGATTCAATAGCAGTTTTAAGAGCTTGTTTGGCTGCTGCCATACTATTCTTAACTCTACCTTCAAATTCAGAAACGTAAGATTTATCCAATTTAGAAAATCTATTTTCTAAATCTTCTTTATCTTTTTTTGCCGCTTGTGCGAAAGCCACAGCTTCTTCACGTTGACGCTCTGCTTCTCGCATTTTTCGAGTTAATTTAGAAATACGTTTTTGAACACCTTTACTGTATTCCTCTAACTCTTCTTCTTTTTTCTCTTCTTTAACCTCTTCTTTTTTTGTTTCCACCTTTTCCGGAGTAGATTCCACCTGTTCCACTTCAATTTTTTCTTCTTTCGGTGCTTCAGTTTTTTCTGGTTCTCCCTTTTCATCTAATTTAATTTCAGCGCCTTCTTCTTCGCCTACGTCAATCAGATTTTCTTTTTTTGCTTCTTCAGCTGGCATAGTTTTCTCCTATTCTATGTTATGTGATGTAGAACTGATTCGGGATTTTTAATTGTCCCTAACACTTCATCATCGTTTAGTATTCGCACTTCTCCACCTTCTATTGGTAATCTTGAACCCGCATAACGAGCAAAGATTACCCAATCTCCTTTTTTACACCACGGTTCTTTAAATTTTTCTTTATCTACATAAGCTAAAGGACCCATTTTTAAAACGTAGCCACACGTGGTTGCAATTCTTGCTTTGTCTAAAGTCTCTTGTGAATAAATAAGTCCACCTTTACTTTTACTAGGTGGTGTAAATGGTAAAACTAAAAGTCTCCAACCTGAAGGATTTGGTAATTCTTCAACAGTGTCAGTTCCAATATTGTCGGGATTTAAAGGTTCTTTTTCTTCTGATGCTTCTTTTTGATATTTTTCTTCGAGGGCGTTTTTATGTTTTGGTACCTCGGTTTTTAATGTCGACGATGTTTCCGCCTGTTTCATTTTGCTCCTTCTGTTTAAGCAGGTTAGAGATTTCCTGTAACGTTAATTGTATGGCGTGAGCCTGTCCTAGTAAATACTTGTATTTTTCGTGATTGTCAACCCCTGTACCACTAATCATAGAGTCGCCAATAGTTTGAAGATTTTCTTTAAGTCTCTTCTGTACCTTATTTATTAAAACGAGTTCATCCATTTATATTAATCGGACGTTTTTATGTGTACCATCGTCCAATCCTCTTACTACACCGCCTTTTTTGTATCCCACCATTCCACCTTTTTTTAAAGGTGCATCCATTCCACCACCTGTTAATTTTTGCATATACTTAGATGCAAAATCAATTCCTTCATCTAAAGCTTGAGATAAATCTTTTACTTCTTCTACCGCTAAATCTTTTTTATTTTTAAGGGTAACGCCTATATCAGCAAGTTTTTGCTGAAGCACTTGAAAGGCTTCATCACTACCTTGTTTAGCTCTAGCTAAGATAGTTCCTAATTCTTTATAAGAAGACCCTGTACCAGGACCTCCGCCAATACTTCTAAAAAGTTTGGCAATTCCCTGTCTAATTAAAGGGTTCATTATCTTTTGGCTATTCCGCCGCCTCTTGTAGCTTTACCCATAGACTTAACGTGACCGCCTTTTCCGTAAGCCATTCCTTTGCCTCTTTTAGCAATTCCGCCGCCTTTACGTCTAAGCTCACCAACGATTCTTCTTTTTTCGTCACGAAGATTTCTTGCACCTCTTCCTGTGTGTGCTCTTTCAGCATCAACTCTGCCAAGTTCTTCAAGTCTATTCATTCTTCTTGTGTTTGCCATTTTTATCCTTTTCTTTTTTTAGCCATTTTTTTAAAAGTTTTAGCTAAGTTATATCTTTTGGATCCTGGAGGACAAGACTTGCTACCGAATTTTTTTCCAGTACAAGGTTTATCCTTACGCATATTTTTGGTAGCCTTTTGGATCCATCTACCATCTTTAGCTCCTACACGTCCACCTGCTGCATATTTTGATACTGCAGTTTTCATCGGATGTGCCGAAGTTGAATCGTAAAAAGTCGGAGCCATAATTATCTATTGATCTTACCAGATTTTTTAGCTGCGCTTCCCCATTTTCCATAAGATTCATCTCTACTAGCTTTTAACTGCGCTGCAGTTCTAGGCTTTCTGATTCTCATAGCAATGGACTCGTCTTTACGATCTTTGTATCCCTGTTTCTTCATAGAAGAACCAGCTTCCCCATAAGGGAATCTTACATTTGATCTTACGCCGTTTTGTCTCATAGTTTTTCCTTATATGTAGTACTTAGTTTTTTTCCTACGATTTTTCATTACTTTACCACATCCCTTTGCAATTGCAACACGAACAGGTCCACCATCTTTATATTCTTTTTCCCACCTTTTTGCAATCTTTGGTAAATTAGCGTGCATATAACGTCTTTGCTTTTCTGACTTGAAAGGCATTATTTTTTACCTGCTCCACCATTCCTAAAGATTTGTGTACCCTTAATACCAAAAATACTCGCTACAACCAAAATCCAGAGGTTGGTAAACCAACTCGGGAGTGACTGGAAGTACTCAAAAAAGAGTTTTACTTTTGCCATAGCTGCCGGATCGTCCGACATCACTGCCCACATAAGCACTATGATCGGCGCCGAAATTATGACGAGGACGAATTCGTCCTTGTAGTCGTTTTGACGGGCTTCTAAAAGTTTGCCCTGGTAAGCTTCCTCACCTCGAGCTTGTCGCTCGGCGTGTAAAAGCTGTGCATCAGACATAGCCACTTTTGCTCTTTGTCTATTAGAATAGATTTTAGCTCCTGCTTGAAGAGCCATTTTTGCTAGACCAAACCAGGCCATACTAGTACCACTTAGCTTTAACTGGTTTTTTATCAGCTCTCATACGCTTTGTGCCACGTACAGTAACTGTTTGAGTTTCAGTAGGGTTAGGAGCTTCCATTTTTACTCCCCCTGTTTGATATCCGTCTTTACCTACACCTAATTCTTTCGTAATTTTAGGTGCATCGACATATCCTGATCCTCTTTGCCAATCTTTACTCATATTATCTCCTTATGGGTTAGTTATACTTACTTTTTCTTAAAATTTCTACCAAAATCGTGTCTTTTACTCTTATCAGCCATTTCTTGCTTCGCTAAAGACACATCTGCACGTAAATAAGCTAATTCTTCGTTCTGTTCTAGCTTTTCATCGTGTTGTTGATCGTTCATCATCGCTTTCATCGTATCTAAGTTGATTCTTTCGTCATCATATTCTTTTTTACGCTCATTATCCATTGCTCTTAAGTCTAATTCTCTTGATTTAAGTTTCATTAATGGATCTCCACCAAAACTACCTGTAATTTTGTTTTCTTCTTTAGCATAATCAGCTGTCATTTCAGCAATGAGCACTGCTTTTCTTGCTTCAATCTGATTTGTGATGGTTTGAATCCGTTGTGCACCTGGATGTTGTTGTGCCATTTGTGGATTTTGTTGCATCATAGGTCCAATTTGTTGTTGAAGTTGTTGTAATTCTCTTAATTCTTCAATGAACTCTAATTGAACTTGTTCTTGTGCCATAAAAGAAATGTGTTCTAGAATATTTTTTTGTATGGCAGCCATTACTAATGGATTATTTTGTACCATATTTAAACTCATAAAGTTTAAGTGTGCATCAATGTGTGCTTTATGGTCTTGACCTGGAAAAGCTTGAAAAGGTTTATTAGACATTGCCACAATATGTTCTAAAGCTGGGTCCATTGGTATTGGTTTTGCTGGAGGAGGTAGAATCGCATTAATATTTTTAACACCAACGGCTTCATACATTGAACGATACGCTTGATATAAGTTATGAATTTGTGGATTCGAAGATGCGAGTTGTAATTGCATCTGTGCCATAGAAATTCTTTGTGTTTGAGAAAAGATATTTGGATCCGCTACTGGAATAATATCTATTCTGTCATCAAAATCTGTTTGTTTAATTTCACGTCTAGCGTTCGGTACATCATAAGGATAAACCGGTGGTAAGTATGTTTTAAATACTTCTGCTAATAATTTAAATTCTTGTTTTAAGCCAACGTATAATCTTTTGTGAATAGCTGACATAACCCGCGATCCACGTTCCAATAGCGCCACAGTGGTACCCACGGCTGCTTGTTGGTTCATATCGCCTACTTGATTGTCTGCGATAGCCGCGAAACGTTGACCTGCGCCAACCACAATACCCATTAATTGTAAAAGAGTCGCTGATGGTTCCTTATAAGGAAGTTGCATAAACGAATCTCGGATATTGCCTCCCGGAGCGTCGACATCTCTAAACTCACCAGGTTGTAATGGTTGAGCATCATCTCTAACTCTAATACCTCTAGTCTTAAATCCAGCTGGTAAATTAGCTAATGTTCCTGCATCTAAAAGTTGTCTTAATGCAGAAGTCGCTGTTCTTGATAATCCACCAATCATATGGATTAAACCAAAACCATAAAAACCTAATCCTGGTAAAAATTTAAAGTGAACAAAAAATTCTTTTTTCTTTTTTAATGGATCATTTAATTTAAAGTTTCTTCTAATTGCTAAAATTTTAAAAGTCGATTCATCAATAGTTACAATGTAAGGTAATTTAATTCCTGTCGGTTCGCCATCTTCTTGACTTTTATCTTCATAACCTTCTAAATCTAAATTAACGTGGCATTCAATTAAAGTATAAATGTCATCTTGTTTATCTTTTGTAATTCCTTCTAATTCGTGTTCTTTTTTAGTAACTTCATTTTCTGTAATAGGAGGTTTTCCTAATTCGATATCTCTATAAAAACCACCCACTTGTTGTTTTCTTAAATCATTTTCAGAAATTTTAATAACGTGCATTACCGCTTCTGCATCTTCTAAAGAAGTTGCAGAATAAGGTACGACCAAATCGTCTGAGGGAACGAATTTGGAAACGGCCCTACCTAGAAGATCATCATAGTAGACTTTCTTAAATGTAGAGCCGGCGAGGGGTAAATAGAAAAGCATCTGGTCAAATTCAGGTTCGTATTCCTTCATTTGATCCATTATCTGCCAATTCATAAAATCTTTTACACGATGAGCTTGATCTTGTTTTGCTTCATCAATGTTTCCTAAAATCTGTGCTCTGACTGGACCGTCAGCGGGTAATAATTCTTTATAAGCGGTTGCTTGAAATTGTGTAACGGCTTCTGCTAAAACTGGGTGAGTAACGCCTGATGCGCCTCTGAAAGGTTCGGTTCTTCTTTCGTATTTAAAACCTAATAAATCTAAACCTTCTCTATAACTATCTTCCCAATCTTTTCTTGAATTTTTATAATCTCTATAATCATCAACAAGTTTAGCTCCTAATGGATCTAAAACTTGATCATCTAAAAATTCTGCTAAGTTTGCATAGTGATCTTCACCACCTTCAGGAACTGCAGCTGAAGGATCAAAGGAAACTTCTGCGCCTCCTTCTTCGGTCATCTCTATTTCAACTGGTTTTCCTTCTGCGTCGACTTCTTTAATATTTTCTTGAATCGCTTCTTCTATCTCTGCTTCGCCTGGAATTTCAACAGTCGTTTTTTGATTGGGTAATGCTTTATCTATCTTATCGGCCATTTTACCATTCTATATACTATTTTTGATTAATTCAACACCTGAAAACACATTACCTTTATACTGAAGTATTGTCAATTTCTTCCTTGTTGAATAGATCATATACAAATCCCTCTTTATCTTGATATTTTTTATATTGGTCATAAGCAGTTAAACCACCACTTATAATTAATCCCGGTAAACCTAAAAATCTAGTTGCTCCTCTAATCATCCCTGGACTCATCCCTAATCTCATTACAGACGCTAACTTACCTGATTTATCAGCTACTCCTGCAGCCTTTGTTAAAGGTTCCATAGTCGCTAGTCCTAACCAATTGAAAGGATCTTTTGCAATTTCTGTTGCATCTCTTCCTTCTTCAATTTGTCTACCAATGAAATAAGTATCCATTGCAGCCGTTGGTAAAGGTAATCCTAAATGAGCTAAAGCTCGTCCTGTTTTTCTTAACATTCCTGGTTTAACGGATGTCCCAGCTTGGACCGGCATTGGATTATCTTTAGCCCACGCTTTAAGTCCTGCTTGTGAAACAACGTCATCAGTTGCAGGATTAACAAATGCGCCTAATGTGTCATCGTATTTAATAGATGGCATTTCTGGTTTAGGAACAAAGAAATTTTTAATTGAATCTAAAGCCCGAGTAATTTTACCTGGTTCTTCATTAGCTACTTTAACTAAACAGCCTTCAGCACAATTTACTCTCTTTTCTACTAATTTTTTAAGTTGTGGATTTTTATTAATTAAATCTACTAATACACCTTCTTTAGCAACTCCTGATCCTGCAAACGCTGGTCTTGTTGTTTCATCAACAATTTGAGTTACCATTTCAGTACTTGGTGGTTTTGCAAATCCTAATTGTTTCCAATTAAATTTAACATTAGCTGGTTTTAAATTTGCTATTTCATTTGAATATAATTTTTTAGCATCTAAATCTCTTACATAAAAATTTATAACATCATCTGCTTTATCTAAAAAATTTTCAAATTTTGGTTTGTAACCAACTTTACCCACGTTATCTACTCGAAGTTCAACTTTTAATTCGTTAGCTTTATCTAAAATATTTTTTACTTCATTGGAATATTTAGGATTATTAAAATTTTTATTTAAAAATTTTTCAGCATTAGTTTTAAAATTTTTATGAATAGGTTCTGGTAGCACTTGCAAATTTCTTAAGAAAGAACCTCTGCCTTTTGTTTGACCTTTAATAACAGGATCAATATGTTCTATTTCAAATACTCTTCTTTTTTTTAAATCTGTAAACGTAGGTTTTTTTGAACTAATTTTTCCAGTGTTAGGATCAACAACTGTTGACAATGCTTTTACTACTTCCTCATTACCTAACATATAATTAGGTTTCTTTTTAATTAAGTCGCCCATTATAGAAATTCTTTTATCAAAAAATTGAAATTTTAATTTTTCGTTTGGTGTAAGGTCAGCATAAGCTCCAGCTTTTAAAGCTCTTCGTTCTGCTTTTCTTAAATATTTTTTAGCATAAAAATCTCTTTTTACTGATGGATCATACACAAACTTATTTGTTGTTGGATCAAATCTTTCACTTCTCATTTTTCTATAATATTTTCCTTTTTTAACTTGTTTAGATGTGTAGTCTCTCCAAGCTGCTTTTTCTTCTGCTGTTAAAAGTTTTTCGGCTTCTGTTAGATTTGGAACGGGAGTATTTTTAATAGCTCCTATTCCTTTTGCTTCAAAAGGTGTTCCCGCCAAAGGTCTATTCCAATTTGGTGTGTGAGATAAATTCGGATTATTAATTCTATCTTTAATGTATTTAGTATACTCTTCAACTGACATAGAATTTTTATCAGCTAGATATGTTTTAAAATTTCTTAAAATAACTTCTTCGCCACCAGCAGAACCTGATAATCTTAATTCTTTTCTTTTTGCTAAAGCTTTTTTGGTAATATCTTTAATATCATAATTACCTTCTCTAATAGCGTCTTCAAAAATTGAAACTAAATATTCTGCAACTCGGGCCACTATCGCCTCCTAGTGAACATCGTAGCAACACCACCGTCTTTAAGACCATAACCAAAACCTTCTCGACCGCCACTATCATAAGAGTATCCACCTGTTGGCCCGTCAGAATCTTGTACTCCACCATTACCACTAGGAGCAGTAGGCCTTCGTCCAGTTCTTTGAGCATTTGCTAGTGCTACAGCTCTTGCTATTTCTTCTTGGGCTTTTCTTTCGGCTTCTGCTTTTGCGATTGCATTATCTTGTAGTGTTTGTTGTTTTTCAGCTCTATCTTTTATAAATCTTGTAATAGGATTAAACCTACTAGAAATGTCCATATATCG